>Ga0115567_10001013_pt1 | contig 28028 bp, 20 predicted proteins | sample COGITO_mtgs_1204_2_FD_88679 | JGI IMG/M metagenome (GOLD analysis project Ga0115567, IMG submission 88679) | Pelagic marine microbial communities from North Sea - COGITO_mtgs_120412 | ecosystem: Environmental > Aquatic > Marine > Epipelagic | place: Germany:Helgoland, sampling site Kabeltonne... | reverse complement strand
CGCTGGATCATCCCCGCGCAGGCGGGGATCCATTGCAAGCTTTAACCCAAAAGATTTTCCCGCCTTTCCGGGAAGGACACTGAGCGAAATATTCATGTACCCAAACAGATACTAAATCAGTTAAATGTGTAGGCCACTTCGATACCGTAGGTTCTCGGGTCAGCCGGAAAATCGACAATGGTGCCGAAGAAATCGGAGCTGTTGGTCTCCGAATACTCCTCATCCAGCAGGTTGCGGGCCCACAGGTAAACTGACCAGTGTTCTGCGGCCTCGATCCCGATACGGGCATTGAGAATCGAGTAATCGTCCACAATACCGTAGGGAACGGTGCTGCCGGGGTTGGCAAACTCGATATTGTCTTCGCTGGTGTAGTACTCGTCGGTGTAGGTCCAGTCGACACGGGTGACCAGTTCGGCGCCCCAGCGGTTTAGCGGGTAGTTGTACTGCCCGGCAAATGCCGCACTCATATCCGGTGCGGTCGGCAGGTCATTGCCGGAGAGGTCGGCACCCAGGCCAGCCGGATTGCGCGCGCTGCCGCCGCCGGGGAAGTCGTCAAATTCGGCGTCGTTCAGGCCAATGCTGCCCTGCAGCATCAGATTGGGGGTGGCGTACCAGGTGGTCTCCAGTTCAATGCCTCTGGACTGCACCTCTGCGGCATTGCGAATGGTAATGGCCGAAAGGTTGTTGCCGAGGTCGACAAACTGGTTCAGCTGGTAATCTTCAAAATCCATCTGGAATGCGATCAGGCTGAAGCGCAGGCTGTCATCCAGCAACGTGCCTTTGAGGCCCACTTCGTAGGCGTCGACGGTTTCAGTGTCGAAATCGATTCCGGCGTCAAAGACCTCCTGGGGAACAAAGTCGGCGTTGTAGCCACCGCTTTTGAATGCAGATGAGTATTTGGCGTAAATATTCAGGTTGTCGGTAAAGGAATAGGTGAGGCTCACGGTGGGCGAGAAATCGGAGTAATCGTTGCTGTCTTTGTAGGCGGCCACGGTTTTGCCATCGATCACCGGGCCGATGGCCACACCGAAGATGGCCGCGCCGGGCACCTGAATAAAGCCGAGGTCCACCACGTCGCCAATAATGGCGTAATCAATGGATTTTTCCTCCCGGGTGTAGCGGGCGCCAAAGCCCAGCACCAGTTGGTCGGTAATGTCGAAGGTGCCGTTGACATAGGCCGCCCAGCTCTCAGTGTCCACGTCGCCGTAGGTGCCTACGGAACTGCCGGTGAACTGCGGGCCGAAGGGCGCCAGCGGATTGCCGATGGCGGTGAGCAACACGTCGAGCTGCGTTCCGACTTGCGGTGCGCGGTCGGTCACGCTGGCCTGGTTGTAGTAGTACAGGCCGGCCACGTAGGCAAAGCGGTCTTCTCCGGGGGACAGCAGCTGCAGCTCCTGACTCCACTGTTCGTAGCTGTCGGGGTAATCCACCGCCAGCAAATCGATCGCCGAGTGGTCGGAATCCTGGATGCGCCGGGCGTAGGTGTCGCGGTAGGCGGTGATGGAACGCAGGGCGTAACCCTGATCCAGCTCCACGTCGAGGGTGGCGGCCAGGCCCCAGATTTCGCGCTCTTCGTAGTTGTCTACGTTGTTGGAGATTTCCAGGCGCCTGGGTGCCAGCGGATCGGGAGAGATGCTGCCAGACCAGTCGGTGACCGCTTCACCCATAAACGAAGTGCGTTCGGATTCCAGGTAGTCACCGGCAATGTTGAGATTGATTCGGTCGTTGCTGTAGCGCACCTGGCCGCGAAAAGAGGTGCCGTCACGCTCGTTGTGCTCGGTGCCGGTGGTGATGTTGTCGACGTAACCATCGCGGTGATTGTCGCTGACCGAGAAGCGGCTCGACCAGTGTTCGTTAATGGGGAGGTTGGCGATGGCCGATACGCGATGGGAATTCAGGTTGCCGTATTCGCCGCGCAACTCGGTCATGAACTCGTCGTCGGGCTTGTTGGTGATCAGGTTGATCGCGCCGGCCACGGTGTTCTTGCCAAACAGGGTGCCCTGTGGGCCGCGGGAGATCTCCACTCGCTCCAGGTCGAGAATGTCGATGTTCTGGGCGGGGGACTGGCCCAGGTACACACCGTCGACGTACATCCCCACGCGGGTATCGAAACCGATGTTGCGGGTTTCGGCACCCACACCGCGAATACGTACCGCAGAGGTGTTGTCGTTGCCCGACGACATGGTCACGTTGGGCACAAACTCGGTCAGCTCGCGCATCTGGCGAACGCCGGTTTTCAGAATGGCTTCGTTGTTCATGACGGCGATGGAAATGGGCACGTCCTGCAGGCTTTCGCTGCGTTTCTGGGCGGTGACAATCACCTCCTCCAACGCCCGGCGTGAGCTGTCCTGGGCGTGTGCCGGGATGGCGCTGATCACGGCGATGGCAAGAGACAGTGGCTTGGCTGCTGATTTCATAGTGTTGGCTTATTTATGTGGTGATAGGGATGAGTCGCGGCGGCGTGGCTCAGTTTTTCAAAGCGTCCTGGGCGCGGGGCATCCAGGCGTGAATGTGGCTGCATTCCCGGGGCACGGATTCTTTCACCCAGCCGGCAAACTCGGTCACGATCAGCAGGTCGATATCGGCCAGGCTGAAGGCGTCACCGGCCAGGAACGTTGAGTCTTTCAGCGCCGCGTCAATCATTTTCCAGGCGGGCGCCAGGCGCAGCTTGCCGCGTTCAACCAGCTCCGGGATCTGTGGCACATCGAGGGGGCCGGGCAAAGCACGGTCGGTGAATGCCGGGTTGCCGTTGCGCAGGATCTCTGCCACGGCAGTGAAGCAGGCATTGAACAGGCGGTGATCCCAGCTGATGACCTGGGCCCGCTCCAGCGCCGTGCCGCCCAACAGCGGCTTGTCCGGAAACTGCGCTTCCAGATAGACACAGGCGCCAATCACTTCGTTCAACACCGTGCCATCATCCAGTTTCAGGGCTGGCACGGTGCAGGCGGGGTTGATGGCGCGGAAATCGGGCTCCAGTTGAGCCTTGGTCATCATGTCCACCTGGATCGTCTCGACCTCGATCCCCTTGTAATCCATAAAGAGCTGCAGGCGTCTGGCATTGGGTGCCGGGTCGTAGGTATACAGCTTCATGGCTGGCCTCCTGGGTAATTAATGATCGAATCTCGTTGACAGCCACACATACTAGGCCCAAAGCGGCTTTATCGCCAGAGGTTGGCGGTACGCTGCACAGCCGAGTTTTACCCCACCGCATAAGTGGCTATAATGCGCGCCTGATTGGAAAAGGACCGATTGACCATGATTCTTCGTACAGTTATTACCGCAGTGGCGCTGATGGTCGCAATGGCGGCTTCCGCTGTCGATCTCAGCGAGAGCCAGCGCAGCGCAATTGCAGAGCGTATCGCCCCGGTGGGCGATGTTTGTATGCAGGGTGACAGCAGCTGTGGCAACGCCGCAGTGGCCGCCAGCTCCGGCCCACGCGATGGCAAGGAAGTGTTTGACGCGGCCTGTATGGCCTGCCACACCACCGGCGCCGGTGGGGCGCCCAAGTACGGCGATGTCGAGGCCTGGGCGGATCGTATCGCCAAGGGTATCGATACGCTGCACAAACACGGCGTGGAAGGTATTCCCGGCACCGGGATGATGGCCAAAGGCGGCTGCGTCAACTGCTCGGATGAGGAAGTGATCGCGGCGGTGGATTATATGGTTGAAGGCAGCCAGTAAACCCGGTCCGACAATGGGTCGCAAGGCCGCGGATGCTCAACAGCACCGCGGTTTTTTTTTGTCTGCTAAGGTAAAGACGTGGCAGGGGTGGGGGTGACACAGTGAGACTACTGAATCTTGCAGCGGTGGCAGGTATCGCGTTGATTGCAGCCTGCAGTGAAGAGACTCCCACCGTACCGGTGGTGCAGGTGGTGGTGGATGAGGTGAAATCCGAGCCCTATCAGCCGCAATCCACCTATGTCGGCCGCCTGCAGGCACAGGACGATGTCACCATTCAGGCGCGGGTGACCGGCTATCTTGCGACCCGGGACTTCCGCGAAGGTGAACTGGTCGAGGCCGGTAAAGTTCTCTACCGCATCGACAACTCCGAATACGACGCGGCCCTGGCCCGGGCCAGGGCCGATCTGGCCGCTGCGCTGGCATCCCAGTCCAACGCCCAGCGCAATTTCAAGCGCGGCCGGGAGTTGCTGCCCAAGGGGGCTATCTCCCAGTCCGAGATGGACAATCTCACCGCCAAAAAGCTCGACGCAGACGCCCGCATCGAATCCGCCAAAGCCCAGATCACCAGTGCCGAGGTCAATCTCAGTTTCACGGTGATCAAAGCCCCTATCTCCGGCCGGATCGGCCGCAGCCGGGTGAGCCCGGGCGATTTGGTGGGCCCCAATACCGGCGACCTGACGACACTGGTCAGTATCGATCCGATTGAGGCGCTGTTTCAGGTCAGTGAAGCCACGTATGTCTCCACGGTGGGGCAGCATATGGGCGGCAAGCTCGATCCCGAGTCGCTGCGCAGCATTGAAGTCACGCTGGAACTGACCGACGGTATTGCCTATCCGGAGGTGGGCAAAATCGATTATTTTTCCAATCGTATCGATTCCGCTACCGGCACGCTGGAAGCCAGGGCGCGCATCCCCAACCCCCATTCCATACTGGTGCCCGGCCAGTATGTGCGCGTGGTGTTGCAAGACACCAATCTGCTGGAAGGGCTGTTTTTGCCACAGGCTGCCGTACAGGCCGACCAGCAGGGCAGCTTCGTACTGTTAGTCAACGGCAGTAGTGTGGTGGAGCGGCGCAATGTCGATCTCGGCGATCGCTTTGGTCAGCAGGTTCTGGTGCGCAAGGGCGTCGACGCGGGAGACCGTGTCATTGTGCGCGGTCTGCAGCAGGTTCGCCCCAATATGCCGGTGCAGGTAAAGGCGCTGCCCGGTGAGGCCAGTGAGACGACCGCTGCCGACCCAGCCGTTGACAGCAAGCACTAGGGAGCGGCCATGTTCAGTGCCTTTTTTATCCGCCGACCCAAATTTGCGCTGGTCATCGCCATTGTAATGACCCTGATCGGCGGGCTGTCGATATTTACCCTTCCGGTCACCGAGTACCCGGCCATCTCTCCGCCCAATATCGTTGTCAGTGCGCGCTACCCCGGCGCCTCTGCGGCTGTAGTGGAATCGTCTGTCGGCACCCCGATTGAGAATGCCGTGAACGGCGTAGAGGAGATGATCTACATGTCCTCCAAGAGCGCCAACGACGGCAGCTACAGCCTGACCGTCACCTTTGAGGTGGGGACAGATGCAGACATGGCGCTGGTGCGGGTGCAGAACCGGGTCAAGCTGGCCGAGCCGTCACTGCCGGCGGAGGTCACCGCCAGCGGCCTGAATATCGATGAGAGATCGCCGGATATTCTGAAAATAGTCAGTTTCAGTTCCCCCGATGAATCGCTGGATTACAAGTTCATCTCCAACTACGTCAAGATCAATGTGCAAAGTGCCCTGGCGCGGCTGCACGGCATTTCTTCCGCCAACATTCTGGGGGAAGCCGACTATTCGATGCGCCTGTGGCTGGACCCCAACAAGATGGCCAATCTGGGTTTGTCGGTGGTGGATATCAGCAGCGCATTGCGCGAGCAGAATGTTCAGGTGGCGGCGGGCAAAATTGGTGCGCCGCCCTTTGACGGGCCCCTGCAAACCGAATACAGCCTGCAAACCAAGGGCCGCTTGCAGGACGTGGACGAGTTCGAACGGATTGTGCTGCGCGCGCAACAGGATGGCTCGGCCATTTACCTGCGCGACGTGGCCCGGGTTGAACTGGGCCAGTCCGGATACAATTTCTTTGGCGAAGTCGACGGCACGCCGGCAGTGAACCTGGCGCTTTACCAGACCGCCGATGCCAACGCGCTGGCAGCCGGCGCATCGATTGATGCGGTGGTGGAAGAGTTGTCACAGCATTTCCCTGCGGGCCTGGATTACAAGATCGGCTACGACACCACGCGCTACGTCTCCACCGCGGTCTATCAGGTGGTGGAATCCCTGTTTGCAGCAGTGGCTCTGGTGGTGCTGGTATCGTTCATTTTCCTCGGCAGCTGGCGCGCGGCCCTGGTGCCCACGGTGGCCATTCCGGTCTCACTGGTTGCCACCTTTGCGGTGCTGATGACGATGGGAATGTCGATCAACACGGTGACCCTGTTCGGCCTGATCCTGGCCATCGGCATCGTCGTGGACGACGCCATTCTGGTGATTGAAAACTGCGATCGACACCTGCGGGAAGACCCCACCATGTCGCCCGTGAACGCCGCCCTGCTGACGATGCAAGAGGTCGGAGGCGCGGTGATCGCAACGACCCTGGTCCTGCTGGCGGTGTTTGTTCCAGTGGCGATGTTGCCGGGCATAACCGGTGAGATGTACCGCCAGTTCGCCGTAACCATCTGTGTTGCGGTCCTGTTTTCGTCGATCAATGCCCTGACCCTGAGTCCGGCCCTGTGTGCCCTGCTGCTGAAGCCCGGCGAACCGAAGGAGGCACGCTGGTACCGGGCTTTTCTCGGTGGTTTTACCCGAGTCACCGGCGTCTACGACAAAGGGGTGCAATGGGTGCTGCGGCGCCTGCTGGTGGTCGGCGCCATTTTTCTGTTGTGGATGGGCGGTCTGACACTGGGGGTGATCAGCACGCCCACCGCTTTTGTGCCCGATGAAGACAAGGGCGCACTCCTGGTGAACGTGCAACTGCCCGACGCCTCATCCCTCAATCGCACCCGAGTGGTGATGAACAAAATGCGCGACATTCTCAGTGCAGATGCAGCGGTGGAGAGTGTCACTGCAATTACCGGTTTTTCGGTGTTGACCGGCGCGCTGTCCAGCAATGGCGGAACGCTCTTTGTGGTGCTCAAGCACTGGGATGAACGGCCCGACAGCAAAGACAGTGTGTTTGGCGTGGCCCAGAGAATCAATCGGCAGGCCTTTGCCCAGGTGCCCGAGGCGCAGGTGTTCGCCATCACCCCGCCTGCGGTACCGGGCATGGGAGCGGTTGGCGGCCTCGAGCTGATGCTGCAGGACACCCTGGCCCGTTCGCCGGCCGAACTGGCCAGCGTGCTCAATAATGTCATTGTAGAAGGCAACCAGGCGCCCGCCCTGCAAGGTGTGTTCAGTACCTATCGCGCCAACGTGCCGCAGTATTTCATCGACGTGGATCGGGTCAAGGCAAAAAATCTTGGCGTATCGCTCAGTGAGATTTTCACTACCCTGCAGGCGCAGATGGGCTCACTGTACGTGAACGACTTCAATAAGTTTGGCCAGACCTATCGGGTTATCATGCAGGCGGAGGCAAACTTCCGCTCCGACCTGGGCGATCTCGATTACTTTTACCTGAAGTCGACGTCTGGCGAAATGGTGCCCCTGAGTACCCTGGTCACCACCAAGCCCATTCTCGGCCCCGAGGTTGCCCCGCGCTACAATATGTTCCGGGCCGCTTCGCTGCGGGCCAATCCGGGGCCGGGTTACAGCTCCGGGGATGCCATGAACGCCTTTGAGCAACTCGCCGCACGCATCCTGCCGACGGGGTATAAAATCGAGTGGACCGGCATGGCATTTCAGGAACAGCAGGCCGGCCAGACGGCTGTGATCGCCTTCGCCATGGCTCTGTTGTTCGTGTATCTGTTTCTGGTGGCCCAGTACGAGAGCTGGTCGATACCAATCGCCATTATTCTGGTGGTGCCAATGGCGATCGGGGGCGCTATTGCCGCTTTGTTGGTCACGGGACACGCACTGAACCTCTATGCCCAGATTGGTCTGGTGTTGCTCATCGGCATGGCCGCCAAGAACGCAATCCTGATCGTGGAATTCGCCCGGCACAAGCGGGAGCAGGAGGGGCAGGAGATCAAAGTGGCGGCGCGGGAAGCCGGTCGGCTGCGTTTTCGAGCCGTGTGCATGACGGCCATTTCTTTCATTCTCGGCATTCTGCCGTTGGTGTTCGCCACGGGCGCCGGCTCGGCCGGACAGCAGTCGCTGGGCATCACGGTATTTGGCGGTATGCTGGCATCGCTATTGGTGGGCACCTTCTTCATCCCCGGCTTTTACGCCATCGTGCAGGGTGGACGCGAACGGGCCAAGGCCAGGCTGGGTATGACGACACCGGCCAGCGCCACCGATGAGGCAGTCACATAGTAGTTGCCCGAGGATCGCAGCGCGGCGATTGTCGAGTCATCCCGCAGAATCTGGTACTCAACTGCAATAGACGCCGTTAGCGCTCCGCTGCACAGCGCTCGATACTTTCAGGGCAGACTCCGCGCTCCGGCAGCAATGCCATAAAATTCTTTCTCGCGACCCGCCTGGCCGCCTGCGCAGGCAGTGCCTGCAGAAAGGGTTCAAACTCCGCCATTTTCTCGCCCAGGCTGTCATACTTTCCCAGCAGATCCGAGCCGAGAATAAAACGTCTGGAATGGCGCGATACCAGGTCGACCCAGGCCGCCACGGCGCGGTCGTCCTCATCCAGCAGGTAGGGCCTGAGCACTGTCCACGACAGGTCGATATACAGATTGGGATAGGCGTCCATCAGGCGCGCAATTTCCGGCAGCAGGAAATCCATTTTGCCCTGGAAACGATGCAGTGTTTTGCTGGTACCGGCATGGGCCCAGATAAAATTCACTCCGGGGAATTGCGCCAGCGCGGCTTCGACTTCCGCGACATACAGGGCGTTGCGCTCGCGCTTGGACGTGATATTGCTGTGCAGAAGTATCGGCAGGCCGTGGCGCGCGGCAAAGCGGTACACCCGGAACATGGCCTCACTGTTGGCGCGGGGTGTTTCGCCGTCAGTGAGCGCGGTCAGGTCATCGTGTCGGGTGATGATTTCGCCGATGCCCTGCCACATTCCGGGGTAGAGCTCGGACATCTTTTGCAGGTGCAGGTCGGCGTTTTTGTCAGTGGGATTGAAACCGCTCAAAAACGGGTGTAGGCGCGTCCTTTGCGCCGCAGACAGTGTGTGCAGCGCCTCGGCGAGATAGCTGTCCGTGGCACTGAACCAGTACACACTGGCATCGTCACCGGCGTAGGTATCAGGGCGCTTGGGTTCGTTCTCATGCCACTTTTTCATCAATGGCATACCGGCCACCATGACATCCCCCACGGCGGCTTGATCCATGGCCTTGAGCAGGCTGTGCAGCGGCTCCCCCTGCTGGAAAAAATTGACAGTGTGCAGGTGGCCGTCGGTATAGCGAGCGTCGTCACTGGCCGCAGCGCTGCCTCCGATGATGCCGAGCAATAGGCCGCAGCAGGCCCGGGACAGGGTAAGGCGGATGGAAGCAGAACGTGAGGTCAACACAGGGGCGGCAACTTCTTCGGTAGCAGGAGAGGCGCAGTGTAGCAGTCTGGTAGAGCAGCGGAAGATGGACGTCGGTTATACCGGGGGCAGCTTCAGGCCCACCTGGAGAATATCGCCCTTGGCCATTTGTTTGACCACAAGTTCGATACTGCCAATGGTGACAGTGTCTCCGACCACAGGCTTGCCGTGGTAGTGCCGGTTGATCACATCACGCAGGGATTGACTGCGCTGATCGTCGGGTACGCTGACCCCGTACACGGCGGCCAAGTCTTCCAGCAGCACATCGGGGCGCAGGGTAAACTGGCCGAAAAAAGCCGTGCCCAGCAGATGGGCCGGTGTGGGCAGGGCCATAAACAATGCCGACAGTTCTGGCGAGTCGTGAGATTGCGCCATCAGCACCAGGTAGTCGTGCGGCTGCAGCAGCAGGTCGGGCTCGGGAGCCAGCACGCGATCGCCGCGAATGACGCCCAACTGCTTCACGCCCGCGGGCACCGGCAGACGTCGCAGCAGGTAGGAGTCGGCGGGGCTGCCGGCGTGGATGCGATAGGCCAGCAATTCGCGGCCCACCTGCCCCGGCAGGGCGATGCCCAGGTGGCCAAGGTCTTCGGGCTTGGGCGGTACTTCCAGGCCGAGGCGCCGCGCGAATGGCGCGATGGTCCAGCCCTGGAAGCACAGCGATAACAACACCACGAAAAAAGTGATTTCGAAGTAGGTGTCGCTGTGTTCCATGCCAGAGAGGTAGGGAAACAGGGCCAGGATAATCGGTACCGCCCCTTTCAGTCCCACCCAGCTGATAAATACCTGTTCCCGCAGGGGAAAACGAAAGGGCAGCAAGCTGACAAAAACGGCGAGGGGCCGGGCGACAAACATCAGCACCAGCGCGATGACGATACCGGGCGCGACCACGTCGATAAGCCGCGAGGGGGTGACCAGCAAACCCAGTAGCAGAAACATGCCGATCTGGCTCAGCCAGGCCATGCCATCGTGCAGCCAGCGTATTTCGTGAATGTGATTGATGGGCCGGTTGGCGAGTACCAGGCCGATCAGGTAGATAGCCAGGAATCCGCTGCCGTTCCACAGGTTGGTCAGGCTGAAGACGGTGAGCCCCCCCGACATGACCAGCAGCGGATAGAGCACTTGTGGCAGGGTCAAGCGGTTCAACATCTGTTGCAGCAGCCAGCCGCCGCCCAGCCCCATCAGGGCCCCCAAGCCCATCTGCTGGACGAAATCCTGCAGAATACTCGCGTTGACCGTTCCATTGCCGGACGTCAGCAGCGCCAGCAGGGCAATGGTCAGAAAGATGGCCATGGGATCGTTGGTGCCCGATTCAATTTCCAGCGTTGCGCTGCTGCGCTGCTTCAGCTGGAGGCCGGCAGCGTGTAACAACCCGAATACGGCGGCGGCGTCGGTACTGCCCACGATGGCCCCGAGCAGCAGCCCCTCCTGCAGGGGCCAGTCGAGCACCCACGCTGCCACTGCACCGACAAGGCCGCTGGTAATGACCACCCCGACCGTCGACAGTGCTAAGGCGGGCCTCAGGCCCACCCTGAAACTGCTGATATGAGTGCGCAAACCGCCGTCGAGCAGGATCACCGCGAGAGCGATATTGCCCACCAGAAATGCGGCTTTGACATCGTTGAACTCTACGCCGCCAAAACCGTCTTCCCCGGCGAGCATGCCGACCAGCAGGAACAGGAGCAGCGAGGGTGCACCCAGGCGGCGGGACAGACCCAGCAGGGCGATACTCACCAGCCCGAGAAAGGCACTGAACAGAATGAGTTGGTAGCTGGAGTTAATCACACCGAGGCTCCTCAGGCGAACAGCGACTTCAGGCTGCTGAGGGTTTCCGCAGCGCGCTCTTCATTGGCTTCCACTGACTGCTCGCCGGTGCCGCCCTGCCATTGCAGATCGTCCCCGGGCAGCTCGGCAATGAAGCGGCTGGGTTCACAGGGAACAGTATCGCCAAACTGTCGGCGGCTTGCCGCCATGGTCATGGCGAGGGTTTGCTGGGCGCGGGTGATGCCCACATAGGCCAGGCGGCGCTCCTCGGCGATGTTGTCTTCTTCCACGCTGACTCTGTGTGGCAGCAGGTTTTCCTCCATGCCGATAATGTACACATGGGGGAATTCCAGCCCCTTGGAGGCGTGCAGGGTCATCAGCTGGACACAGTCCGGGCCCGCTTCGTCTTCGTCCTGTTGTTCCAGTAAATCGCGCAAAATCAGCCGGTTGATGGCTTCGTCGAGCCCGATGCCTTCGTTGCGAATCAGTTTGTCGAGACTGTCCACCAGAAAATGCACGTTGCTCATGCGGCGCTCCGCCACATCCTCGCTGGAACTGAGCTGCAGCAACCAGTCCTCGTAATCGATGTCGCGAAGCAGTTGCCGAATGCCGCCCACGCTGCCGTCGCTGTCACTGAGGCGGCGCATGGTGCCCAGCCAGTGATGGAACTGCTTGAGGCGTTTAAGGCTGGCTTCCTGCATCACGCCTTCGCCGGCGCGGTCGCAGGCATCGCTGAGGCTGCATTCCTGCTCGTTGGCAAACGCCCCCAGCGCTTCCAGCGTGCTGGTGCCGAGTTTGCGCCGGGGTACGTTGGCAATGCGCAGGAAGGCGTTGTCGTCGTCGGCGTTCACCAGTAATCGCAGGTAGGCCATGATGTCCTTCACTTCGTTGCGGGCAAAGAACGAGGTGCCGCCACTCAGGTGATAGGGTACCTGTTGCTGCTGTAGGGCGATTTCAATCAGACGCGACTGGTGATTGCCGCGATACAGGATGGCGTAATCGCCATAGTGAGTGCGTTTGCGCAGGCGATGATCCTGAATCTCTGCCACGACCTGTTCGGCCTCGTGGTGTTCGTCGCTGCAGCGAATCACCCGCAGAGGGTCGCCGTAACCCAGTTCACTCCACAATTGTTTTTCGAACACGTGGCTGTTGTTGGCGATCAGGGTGTTGGCGGCCTTGAGAATTCGTGATGTGGAACGGTAATTCTGCTCCAGTTTGACAATTTTCAAACCGGGAAAGTCCTCCTGCAGCAGTTCCAGGTTCTCTGGTCTGGCTCCGCGCCAGGCGTAGATGGACTGGTCGTCATCGCCCACCACGGTCAGGCCACCGCGCAAGCCCACCAGCTGACGCACCAGCAGATACTGACTGGTGTTGGTGTCCTGGTACTCGTCCACCAGCAGGTAGTGCAGTTGATTCTGCCACTTCTCCAATAGGTCACTCTGGTTTTCGAACAGGATGGTGGGCAGCAGGATCAGGTCGTCGAAGTCCAGCGCATTGTAGGCGCGCAGGGCCCGCTGGTAGCGCAGGTAGGCCTGGGCGCAGAGCATGTCGGCCGGAGAGGTGGCGCGGGCCACCGCCTGCTCCGGCAGTACCCGGTCATTTTTCCAGCTGGAAATACGCTGCTGGATGGTGCCGGCCTGATCGCCCTCGGCGCCGTGTTCCTGAATCAGCAGATCGCGGATCAGGTTTCTGGTGTCTTCCCCGTCAAAAATCGAGAATCCCGACTTGAGCCCCAGGTGCTTGCGTTCGGTACGGATGATTTTCAGGCCCAGCTGATGGAAGGTGCTCACCGTGAGACCTTCCGCCGCGCTGCCTCCGAGCAGTCTGGATACCCGCTCTTTCATCTCTCGGGCGGCCTTGTTGGTAAAGGTGACCGCGGCTATCCGCCGCGCGCTCATACCACACTGCTCCACCAGGTAGGCGATCTTGCGGGTAATCACACTGGTCTTGCCGCTGCCGGCACCGGCCAGTACCAGCAGTGGGCCGTCGATGTAGCGGACAGCCTCGCGTTGGCGGGGGTTGAGTTGGTTCACGGGGGTACTTCGAAAGTGGTGGGCGATTGGGCCGCAGTGTAACAGGAAAACCGACCTTGCCGCATGGGTCGCGGGCTGTGCAGTGCCGGCTGGCGGGCAACTCCGCAGGCCTGGCGTGACCGCGCGCCCGTTGAAGGAATAAGTCAGTGGTTACTGACCGCCAGCGCCAGGCCTCGCCCTGAGGCAGTTCAATTGGCCAGACAAATACCCAGGGCCAGCGCATGCTGGCCGAAGGTGTCAATCCGGCGCTGATCGACAATGCCGCGGCGTTTAATGGTTCCCCCATGGGGCCGCTGGAAACCCTCGACAGTATTTCCATCGAAACCGCCTATCACGCGATGAACCAGCGCCGCGCCGACGTGGAAGCGGCGGGAGATGATTTTGAAATGGCAGCTGAGCCTGAAGTGATCCGGGTGATGATTGAGGAGTACCGGCGCAAAGGCCAGCAGGACGGTGGCGTGTATCAGTGCGTAAATGCCTATGGCTTGCAAACCTTTGCCGGGCGTTCTGTCGAATTGGCGCAGCTGTATGGCGAGGCTTTCGAGCCACCAAAGCTGTTGCTGGATATGGCCGAGTGCGGTGAAACCTTCGCCTGAAGCGAACCCCGTTCAGAGTGAAAGCCGGGTCAGCCTGTGGCAGGTTGCCCGGGCCGGCGTGCTTTGGGCTCGCCTGGCCGAGCTGGTGCTCGGCACTCCACAGCACTCCCGGAACGCCGAGCCCCAACTCGGCCAGCCCCCCAGTTCCTCGCCAGCCCACCGCAGGCCCGGAACGCCGAGCCCCAGCTCGGCCAAATCCACCCGGTGTCGCATCAGCCCACCGCAGGCCCGGAACGCCGAGCCCCAGCTCGGCCAAATTCCCTGTTCACTGTAATCCAGCCGGGTTTGGCCCGGTTGTCCATGGAGCTCGATCCGGTTATCCGGACAGTAGGGCAGCACCACATTGTGCCAAGGCAATTTTTGACGTGGCTTTCCCGCCCCAGCCTGCGGTAGTTTTTCAACAATAATTGCTCCTGGAGGCCAGAACCGGAACCTGGTCGCACCTGCATGACCAATACCCGAAAACACATTCGCCGCCACCCGCCGCATCTGCCGACGCAGGGTCTGACCCAATCCATCACTTTCCGCCTCGCAGACTCACTCCCTCGGGAGGCAGTCATGCGCCTGGAAAACGAGCTGGCCGCAACTGCCCCCTCAAGACGGGCACGCAGAAAATCCCTGATGGTGGAGCATTTGCTGGCCTCCGGTATGGGCTGCTGCGCTTTGCGCCACGTACAAGTGGCGCAGTTGATGCAGAGTACTCTCCTACACTTTGATGGTTCAAAGTATCGCCTGTATGGCTGGTGCATCATGCCCAACCACGTCCATGTATTGATCCGGACGCAAGTGCCCTTACCCGGAATTATGCAATCCTGGAAATCCTATGTGGGACGCAGGGCGATGGCCTGGAATCAGGAACTTGGGCTGAAAATCCCGGGAGCAGGGTTGTGGATGCGAGACTATTGGGATCGATCCATTCGCGATGGCCGGCACTACAACGCAGTGTTGTACTACATTCACCAGAATCCCGTGGTGGCGGGATTGTGCCGGAACGCGGAGGATTGGCCGTGGTCGAGTGCGGGAGTGAGCTGGGAAAACTCTCAGTGAACTCCGTTTTCGCGATCGACGAGATACCCGGGTGGACGCCTTTGTGCTTTTCGATATGGCCCGAGTCAGCGAATGGCCGAGCTGGGGCTCGGCACTCCACCGCATTCCCGGAACGCCGAGCCCCAGCTCGGCCAAATCCACCCGGTGTCGCATCAGCCCACCGCAGACCAGGAACGCCGAGCCCCAGCTCGGCCAACCGCAGAGCCTTATTCTGCTATGCGTTCTATCAACAACGCGCTACCGCTGCCCGCCGCACCGGCTGCTGAGACGATGCCCCGTTGCAGGTCGCGACGCTCCAGTTCGTCCAGCAAGGTACCCAGCATCATGGCGCCAGTCGCGCCCATCGGGTGGCCCAGTGCGATCACACCGCCGTTGACGTTCAGTTTGTCATCGGGGATGTTCAGCTCCTGCAGCGCCATGACCGAGGTCGCCGCAAAGGCCTCGTGAATTTCAAACAAATCGATATCGGCGGATGTCAGTTTCTGGGAATTGAGCATGGCGCGCGCAGCCTCCACGCACCCGGACAGCACCTGGGTGGGATCCGCCGCTACCGTGTTGCTGGCCACAATGCGCGCCCGGGCCTTGCTGCCCGTGACCGTGCCAAACGCTTCTCCCGCCACCATCACCACTGCGGCGCCATCGGCCATGGCCGGCGAGTTGCCTGCGGTGTGGATATGCCGCACCTCGCCAAGGGCCGGGTGCGCTGCCTGCTGAAAGGCGTCGATGCCGGCGGCGCCGGCTTTGACAAACACCGGTTGCATCGCCGCCAGTGACGCGGCACTGGCGTCGGGACGAACGCATTCGTCCGCTTCGCAGCGTGTGCCATCGGGCAGGGTAATGGGCACGATGGAGCGGAAATAGCCCGCTTCCCTTGCCCTGGCTGCACGCTGCTGGCTGGCCAGTGCGATGGCGTCGGCCTGTTCGCGGCTGACGCCGTAGAGGGTGGCGATCAGGTCGGCACCGTTGCCCATCATCAGCATCTGGCAGCGAGCGGCAAAGGCCGGATCTTTAAACACCCGGGCGTCATCGGCCAGCATGGGCACCCGCGACATCATTTCCACGCCACCGGCGATCACCGCAGAGGCCAACCCGGCTTCTATCTTGAGTGCAGCCAGGGCTACCGCATCGATGCCCGAGGAGCAGTAGCGGTTGATGGTCATGCCGGGAACCCACTGCGGCCAGCCGGCGTACAGGGTGGAACTCTTGGCGATGTTGCCGGCCTGTTCGCCATATTGTGTGGCGCAGCCCAGGATGACGTCGCCGACCTGTTCCGGCGTGAAACCGGTGCGCTCGGCCAGTGCGCTGTAGAGCTGGGCCAGTAGCGCCTGGGGGGTGAGGGCATGCAGTCCTCCGGTGTCCTTGGCGCGCCCGCGCGGGCTGCGAATGGCGTCGTAAATCAGTGCCTTGCTCATGAGCCCACTCCAATCACCAGGCTGGCGCAGGTGGTGGCACTGCCGCCCAGGTTGAAGGTTGCCATGTTGCGTGCCCCCGCCAATTGGTAACCCGCGCTACGACCGCTCACCTGGCGCGCGCAGTCGAGAGCCATGCGCACGCCGGTAGCACCCACCGGGTGGCCCAGCCCGATCAAGCCGCCACTGGGGTTGATGGGGAAGTCTCCGTCGCGGCAGATGCGCCCCTCTTCCACCGCTTTCCAGCTTTCGCCGGGTGCGGTGAGGCGGCTGTGGTCGATAGCCATATACTCAGTCACGGAAAAGCAGTCGTGAGTTTCCAAGCCGTCGAGATCGGTGACCTGCTCCATCCCGGCCCGGCGTAGCGCGTCCTGCAGAGTGTCGCGGACATGCGGAAACAATAAAGGCTGCCCTTCGCTCAGTTGCAGTTTGTGCTCTAGCAGAATCGGCGCCGAGCGGTGGCCCCAGCCCTTGATGCGCGGAATGTCTTCCAGCTTTACTCCTAGCCGTTTGGCGTGCTCGCGCGCCGCGGCTTCCGAGGCGAGAATAACGCAGGCGCCACCGTCGGTGATCTGGCCACAATCCATTTTGCGCACCCGACCTTCGATCACCGGATTGAGCGCATCGTTCTCGCTGAAACAGCCCGCGGGGAATTGCCAGTCGCGAGTCTGGGCGCAGGCATTGTGTTTTGCGTTGCCGAAATTAATCTCGGCGATGCGGGCCAGGTGGTCGCCGCGAATACCGTGGCGCTGGTCATACTCCCGGGTGATACGGTCGAACAGGTAGGGCCAGGGGTAGTGGCAGTCGGTGGCTTCGTGACCCTGCCAGGCCGCTGCGCCGAGATACTCCGCGCCGGTCTTGCCGTCGACATTGCGCATCAGCTCCAGTCCCACCACTGCGGCGGTCTGGTAGTGGCCCGATTCAATATCGCGCATCGCGGCCAGCATGGCCATGGAGCCAGAGGCGCAGGCCGCCTCATGGCGCGAAGTGGGTATGCCGTTCAGCTGCGGGTAGACCTCGGCAAAGAATCCGCCGATCAAGCCCTGGCGGCTGAACAGGTCGCCGACAAAATTACCCACGTGACCCACTTCGATCTGCTCGGGCTCGATACCAGAGTCGGCGACGCCATCGCGCAGTACTTCGGCAAACATGTCGTAGATTTTCAGGCCTTCGCGGGCCCAGTTGCGGGCGAAATCGGTCTGGGCGCCGCCCAGAATGTAGACACTGTTCATTTTGTTTCTCCTCGGGCCTCAACGGCGTCCTGCAGTTGGCCTCGAACCACTTTACCCACCGGGTTGCGCGGCAGGCTGTCGAAGATTTCAAGTCGTTCGGGCAGTTTGAATTTGGCAAGGCCGCGCTCCAGCAACCAGGCGCACAGTTGCTCCAGTTCGGGTGCATCGTGTTGTGGCGCCGGAACCACGCAGGCGCAGACTTTCTCGCCAAGCATCGGGTCCGGGTAGGCGCACACGGCGGCCTCTGCGAGACCGGGATGTCCTTCCAGCAGGGTGTCGATATCGCTGGGAGAAATTTTCATCCCGCCGCGATTGATGATGTCCTTGCAGCGCCCCACGATGCGGTAGTAGTTGGGGGGCTCACCACAGATTTCCACCAGGTCTCCGGTGCGGAACAGGCCATCGGCAGTGAACACGCCTTCGCCGTCGTGGTTGAGGTAGCCGTCGAATACGGCCGGGCCGCCAATGCAGAGTTCGCCGGGGATTCCCGCCGCGGAAATTTCTTCGCCGGTTTCCGGGTTGATGACGCGCGTGCGAGTGGCGGCGTGCGCCAGGCCCTCCCAGGGCATGTTGGCCACACCCAGGCGGGGAAACATAGTGGCCCGATACTCCGGACTGGGCGCTGTGGCGGGGGTGGAAAACAGGCTGATACCTTCGTTGGAGCCATAGAAGTTGATGATGTCCTTGCCGTATTCGCCTTCTATTTTCTCGATCATGGCGGGCGACAGGGGGACCGAGCCCGAGCCAAAAGCCCGCAGGGAGCTGAAATCACACTGGGCCCACAGCTGGGGTTGTTGCGCCAGCTGGTTCAGCATTGCCGGCGGGGCGATAGTAAAGGTGGCACCTTCTTCCTGTAACTGCCGCAGAAACAGCGGAGGGTCCATCGGGTGGTGCAATATCAGTGAGCAACCCAGCAGGGCCGAGGGGAACAGGAAACCGCCGATAGCTGCCATGTTGATCAGCGGGAAGGGAGCCAGCAGTATTTCGCCTTCGGTGTAGGCGCCCGCGCTCATCGTGTTTTGCGCAATGCTTGCCCACATATTGTGGGATCTTGGCACGCCCTTGGGGGTGCCGGTGGTGCCTGAGGTCCAGCAAATGGTGACGGTGTCATTGGCATCGGCAGAGTGCGTCTTCAAATGCTTGTCCAGTGCCTGTGGATCAAAGCTGTGACCCGGGCCATCGACGCAGAACTCTTCGCCAACAGCCCACACCGGGTATCCGGGCAGTGCATTGCGGGCCTGCGCTGCCAGCGCCTGTCCGCGGAAATCCGCCAGAGTGATCACCGCCGCCGGTTGCAGGGCCTGTGCGAACTGCTTCAGTTCGTGGGCGCCGTACTGCACCGGTAGGGGGGAAATGATCGCGCCCAGTCTGCTGCAGGCGTAGTAGCAGGCTACCAGTTCGCTGATGTTCGGCAATTGCACCAGCAGTCGGTCACCGGGTCTGATGCCGTGTTGCAGCAGCTCTGTCGCCAGCTGGTTGCTGAGCTGTTCCAGGGCCGCAAATCCCAGGCGCCGGGGTGCCAGGCCGGTGAGTTCGGCCTTGTTGGGTTGATCGGCTACCGCCAGGCGGTCGGGCGCTTTTGCAGCCCAGGCCGCCAGCAGGGAGTGCAGAGTGTCGGTGCCCCAGAAGCCTTTCTCGGTGAGATCGCGGATACGTTCGGGAGTGCTGGTGCGCATGTCAGGTTTCCTCGCGGGCGACCCGGTATTGGTCGGCCAGTTGATCTACCAGTTCGGCGATGGGCAGTATCCGGTCAATGGCACCTACGCCCTGGCCTGCGGCCCAGACATCGCGCCAGCGTTTGGCATCGCTGGCCGAGCGGGTGATATCGATCGCACCCGGGTCAGGCATGTGGTCGGGATCGTAGCCCGCCTGTAGCAGGCTGGCCCGCAGCCAGTTGGCCTTGACGCCGGTCAGCGCATCGGAGCAGATGATGTCTTCGCCGGTGGCGTCCACCACCATCTGCTTGTAGTCGTCCACCGCCATGCTTTCCTGTGTCGCGATAAAGCGTGTACCGAGGTAGGCGTAAGTGGCTCCCAGCACTTCGGCAGCGCGGATACCCCGACCCGAGGAAATGCCGCCGCCCAGTACGATCGGGCCGTCCCAGAAACGGCGCACTTCTTCGACAAAGGCGAAACCCGACAGCTGCCCGGTGTGACCGCCGGCGCCAGCCGCCACCAGTACCAGGCCGTCCACGCCGGCCTCGATGGCCTTGCGGGCAAAGCGGGGGTTGATTACATCGGCGTAGACCTTGCCACCGTAACCGTGGACGACATCCACTGCATCTTTCGGGCTGCCCAGGGCGGAGATGATGATGGGGGCGCGGTACTTTACAGCCAGGGCCAGATCGTCATCGCGGCGGGTGTTGGAGCGGTGCATCATCAGGTTCATCGCCCAGGGGGCGTCGCTGGTGGGGGAAACAGCCCCGGTGATCTCCTGAAGCCAGTGCTACAGGTGTTCCAGGGTGCGCGCGTTCATGGAAGGGAAACTGCCGACCACGCCGGCCCTGCAGCTGGCGATGACCATGGCGGGCCCGGACTGCAGGAACATGGGGGCCTGGAAAGCGGGAAGGCGAAGATTGGGAAGCTGCTCTGGCATGGTAGTGGCGGCTCGTTACTTTTATTAAAAGACCAAAATGGTAGCCCAGGGTGGGGTTCAAGGCAAGCGGCGCATCATCCGGGGGCCTGTTTCCTCGGCGGCAGGGGGATCAGGCCGCTGGTGCTGTCCATGTACTGTTGGTAACCCGGTTTTTCGCGCGCCAGTTTTTTGTCCAGGGTGCGCTGCCCGGTCACATTCACCACCAGATAACTGTAGGCCAGCGGGCCGACGACGGTGAAAAAGCCCCATGGTGCTTCACAGGCGACCAGGAAAATACCCCACCAGACGCACAGCTCACCGAAGTAATTGGGGTGCCTAGAGTAGCGCCACAGACCAGTTTTCAACACGGTGCCGCGCAGAGCCGGGTTGGCCCGGAAGCGGGTTAGTTGCCAGTCGGCAATGGTTTCGCACAGCAGGCCGATAAGCCAGATCAGCGCACCGAAAGCTGCCAGAATACCCGGCTCTGCGGTGCTGTACATGCCCACCTGCAGCGGCAGCGAGACCAGCCAGATGATCACGCCCTGCAGCAGGAATACCTGACGCAGGCTTAACCAGATGAAGGCCCGGTCGTCGTCAACCCAGTTGCGCAGCCGGGTGTAGCGAGCATCCTCGCCGTGTCCCCAGTTGCGCGGTATCAGGTGTGCCGACATCCGCAGGCTCCAGGCCAGAACCATCGACAGCAGCAGGTACTGAAGCGAGCCCTGGTGCGGCGCAAGGCTGAAGCTGAGGCAGGCCACTGCCAGTAAAACCAGGGCAAAAAACATGTCGATAATACTGACGTCGCGCAGAGGAATGCTTATCAGCCAGAGCAGTAAAACGGCGCCAGTGGTCAGGCAAAAGGTCAGGAAGAAAAACGTGGTCAGCGCCATTGAGGGGCTCTCCTTATGGTTATTCTTGCGTCGGTTGACAGGAGTGATCAGCAAAAATGGGCTTGTCACTTTTGTAAACAGACTATAAGCTGTGTGCCAGTATCGCAAGTTTTCCGCAGGGGAAGGCCCTGCGATTTTTAGGCTTGCATAATAAAACCAAGTGCCTGGATGCAGGCGGTGATAGACGGGAGTTAGCCATGCAATCGCTTCGCAACGTCACGGAATACCCCTCGGTAGAGCAGTGCATCGGCGGGGTCTCTGAGTTCGATGACACCCAGTCCTGGATTTACACTCAGGATAATCCCTATCTGCACGGCGTTTACGCGCCCACCACCAGTGAGCTGGATGTGGGCGATCTGGTGGTGGAAGGAGAGCTGCCCCGGGACTTGAGTGGTGCCTATTTCCGCAATGGGCCGAACCCGGTGCACCAGCCCAAAAATCGCTACCATCCCTTCGATGGCGACGGCATGATTCACGGCGTGTATTTTCACAACGGCTGTGCCTCCTACCGCAACCGCTATGCCGATACCATTGCCTTGCAGCAGGAACTCGCCGACGGATACTCGGTATCGCCCGGGGTGATGGGCCCGTTCGATTACAGTCTGTCGCCCTTCGGCATCAAAGATACCTCCAACACTGATGTGTTTTTCTACGACGGCGATCTGATGAGCCTGTGGTACAACGCCGGCGATCCCTACCGTCTGTCCGCGAGGGACTTGACCACCCAGGGGTACTTTGAACTCAAGGGGCGCGAACAGCGCCGGATGTCGGCCCACTCCAAGGTGGATTTGCACACCGGAGAGCTGCTGTTTTTCGATTACGGCGATCAGCCGCCCTACCTGACTTACGGGGTGGCAAATTCGCGTGGCGAGTTGCAGCACGAGGTAGAAATAGAGCTGCCGGGCCCGCGTCTGCCGCACGACATCGGTGTCAGCCGCAACTACACTATCCTGCATGACCTGCCGTTCTTCCACGACATGGATGTATTGCGTCAGCACGGTTATCGCGTTCTGACCTTCCATCGCGATATTCCCACCCGCTTCGGCATCATTCCCCGCCACGGTTTGTCCAGTGAGGTGCGCTGGTTCGAGTGTGAGCCCTGCTACATTCTGCACACCAGCAATTGCTGGGAGGAGGGTGACTGGGTATTCATGGACGGTTGCCGCTCTACCAACCCCATGCCCGATGCGCAGCCCGGCGAGGGTGAGCTGGCGCACATGCTCGCGTATATGCGTCTGGAGGCAAATAACTATCGCTGGTGTTTCAACCTGCGCACCGGCGAGGTGCGTGAAGGCGATATCGATGATCTCAACACCGAATTCAACAAAACCAATCCTCTGTATATGGGAATCAAAAGCCGTTTTGCCTATCACCAGCGTATTCCACTTCACCACGAAGGCGGCTATACCCTGCGGTTCACCGGCCTGGTCAAATACGACAACGACAGCGGTCGCCGCTGGCAGTGGGACTACGGTAAAGGCGTGTTTGGCAGCGAGGCGGTGTACGCGCCGCGTCAGGGCGCGACCGCCGAGTCTGCCGAAGATGACGGTTATGTCATTACCATCGTCACGGACAGCAATGACTGGCAATCCTACTGCCTGGTGTTTGACGCGAGCGATATCGAGTCGGGTCCCGTGGCAAAAGTACGCCTGCCGCACCGTGTGCCCTTTGGTTTCCATGCCACCTGGGCGCGCGGGGAAGATTTGTACCAAGTAGCTTGAACTGCGCGCCGGCCCGCACCGGCGCGAATTATCCTGGCCCATAACTACCCATAATATATATTGAGAGGCTTCTATGACTCACCGGAAAAATCTGGCGGTACTGCCCACCTTCACCCTGTTGCCTCTGGCACTGGCATTCCAGTCCAGTGCGATGGCTGCCCCCCAGCTCGAGGAGGTGGTGGTTACAGCGGAGAAACGCTCGCAGAGTATTCAGGATGTACCCCTGTCAGTGGTTGCCCTGTCTGGCGATAACATCGAAGTCGGAAAAATTGAAGGCCTGAATGACATCGCCTTTCGCACCCCGGGCCTGAGCTTCAATCAGTTCAACGTGGGCGAGCCGCGCATCTATATTCGCGGTATCGGCAACAGCTCCGACTCAGCAGCCTCCGACCCGGCGGTCGGCATATTCCTGGATGAAGTGTACATCGGGCGCACCGGCGGTGTGGGTTTCGACCTGTTCGACCTGGAGCGGATCGAAGTGTTGCGCGGGCCGCAGGGTACGCTGTACGGCAAGAACACCAACGGCGGCGCTATCAATATGGTCACTTCACGGCCCTCTGATGAAAACGAACTGCGTGTCCGGGGCTCGGTCGGCAGCGACAATCTGTTGCATCTGCAAGGTCTGGCGACCGGTCCCCTGGGAGACAGTGCTGCCGGGAAACTGGTGTTTTCCTGGCGCGAGCGCGACGGTTTTGGCGACAACGTTATCACCCCCGGAGAGATCGCCACTGCCGGTGATTTTTCTGCCAGTGAGCTGATCGATGGTTCCATCGGCGCCGCTAACGGCGGCGACTCGATGGGCGACCTGGAAAACTGGAGCCTGCGCGGACAGCTGCTGTTTGATATCGGTGACAACGCCGAGCTGCTGCTGGGTGCAGACTATTCGAACAACGAAACCAACGGCAGTTGTCGTCATGTTGAGAATCTCGATAAAGCGATACAGGGATTGGGTTCCTTCTGGGAAGCGGCGATGTCGGATCGCTACAAATCCGATGAGCGCAATTGCGCATCCCAGTTCGATACCAGTCAGGAGCGCGAGTCCAGTGGTCTGATGGCGCGCTTCGAGTACGATTTCCAGTGGTCCACCCTGACCTCCATTACCGCCTGGCGCTCCAGTGATTACAACTCGCTGGACGATCTGACCGGCTTGCCCCTGATTGATCTGGATGCCCCCTCACCACCCGGTGTGCCGCTGCCCCCCGGTTCATTTACCGGCCCGGAAAATGTGATTGACGCCGCCGACGAAGAGGCCTCGCAGTGGTCCCAGGAATTTCGTTTGGCCGGTAGTAGCGATCGCTTCAACTGGCTGGCCGGAGCGTTTTTCATGGAGGAAAAGGTGGATCGCAAAGAGGAGTTTTATACCCAGTACAGCACCCTGTTGCAGGGGCTGGGCCTGGCCCCGGTCGGCGATGTGCTGTTTACCCAGGACAACACGACCGAGAGTGTGGCGGTCTTTGGCCAGGTGGACTGGAACATAACCGAGCAGCTCACCCTGACCTATGGCCTGCGCTGGGCCGAGGATGAAAAAGACATCACCCAGAATGCGATCGACCTGCTCGGTACCAACCCCTCTGGCGTGCCCCTGATTCTGCCCGAATTCCCGGCGCCGGTGTCGGCCAGCGATTCCTGGTCAAAAGTGACCCAGAAGGTCTCTCTTGCCTACCACCCAAACGATGATCTGATGTTGTATGCCACGTATTCAGAAGGTTATAAAAGTGGTGCCTTTCAATCCCAAACCAACCTGCCATCGGTGGCAGAGCAGCCGGTGGACCCGGAGTTTGTGGAAAACATTGAAGTGGGTATGAAGTCGAGCTGGTGGGAGAATCGCATGCAGTTCAACCTGTCTTATTTCGATATGGATTATCAGGATCTGCAGGTGTTTGAATTGAACAGCCGCTTTCTGCTGGTACTGCTGAACGCGCAGGCGCAATCGCGGGGCGTCGAGGCATCGTTTGATGTGGTGCCTACCGAGAGCCTGAGACTGAGTGCCAGTTACAGCTGGAATGACGCTACGTACGATGAATTCATTAATTCCAATGGCCTGGATCTGGCGGATAACCACCTCGCCTACGCACCGGAACAGGCCTATACCATCAGCGGGAATTACAACTGGCCGCTCAGCAACGGCTCGGCAATTGATGTCGGGATCACTTACAGCTGGAAGGATGACTATTTCCTGGGCCCGCAGAATCGCGAGCGCGAAAAGCAGGAGGCCATTGGTTTGCTGGATGCCGGGATCAGCTGGATCAGCCCGGATGCCAGCCTGAGTGTGGATGTCTGGGGGAAAAACCTGAGCGACGAACTGTTGCTCTCTAACCTGATTGTGGATCCCACTGGCGTGACCTCGGAGTTTTACATGGCCCCCCGCACTTACGGTGTAACGCTGACCAAGAGCTTCTGATTGCGCGCGCCTGCGACCTGTCGGGTGGCAGGCGCCATTCTTGATGGTCTGCTGAATTTCCCCTCATGATTGTGCACAATGAGCGGTTTTCTCAAACGGACGATTCATTTTGGAATTCACAACACGCGCCAGCTCCATCAACCGGGCGCTGGATCAGATCGGTGACAAGTGGTGTTTGTTGATCCTGCAGGAAGTGTTCTGGGGGATCACCAGTTTCAGTGACATTCTGCGCGAGATCGGTATCTCCCGGGGCGTTCTGTCGAACCGCCTGAACTGGCTGCAGGAGAAAGAATGCCTGCGCAAACGTCCCGCCGATGGGTCCAGGCACCCCACTTACCATCTGACCCGCAAGTCAGTCGACCTGTATCACAACGCCCTGATGGCGGTGGTGTGGGAAGATCGCTATTTTGATACACCCGATATCCGGGCGGTGCGGCTGGTACACGGTCTCTGTGGCAAGCACTTCACCCCGCGTATGGAGTGCGCTCACTGTCACCTCGATGCCGATGGCCGCGATGTGGTTTACCACCCCGGCCCGGGGGCTACCCGCGACGTGCGCGACAAGAAAGTTCGCCGTCGCTCGTCTCTTTCGGTCGACGATGTTCCGAGTGCCCGCAATGTGTACCGCAACCTGGTCAACCTGATTGGCGATCGCTGGACGGCCAATGTGATCGCGCTGGCGTTTCACGGCTTGCACCGCTTCGACGAATTTCATAAGGAGCTGCCGGTAGCGACCAATATTCTCGCGGACAGAATGCGGTTCCTGGTTGCGCAGGGCATCTTTGAAACCCGCCCCTACCAGCATCGTCCCCTGCGCCACGACTACCACCTCACCGACCAGGGCTGGGGTCTCTTCCCCTGGTTCCTGACGCTGCTGCAATGGGGGGACAAATGGTGTGACCCGAGCGGGGCGGGGCGGCCAATGCGCCTGGAGCATACCCGTTGTGGCGAAACCCTGCACGGTCGGGTGGTGTGTGACGCCTGCGGCGATGAAGTGTTTGCGCACGAGGTATCGTTCACCATTCAGGCGCTGGAATCACGTGCGCAATAGAGGCCAGAAGTGACTGGCATTCAATTGCTTGCATAAAGAGACTGCTCTGTGGCATGGTTAGCTCCCTTTGATTGCACCGGTGGGAGGACGCCATGACCGCATGGTTTGAACAGCACAGCGATCTGTTGAACAAGGCCCTGGACGCCTGCGCCAAGCGCTATTCCTGGAGCGGCTGGCCGGAAAGTCCCAGCACGCGTATTCACGGGCCTGACAAGCCCGCCGCCGGTAAAGCGCGTTTTGAATCCCTGTTGAACAGCGATTTTCCCCTGCAGCAACCGGGAGAAATTGGCCGGGTGGGGGAAGAAGTCTCGCCGTACACCGGTGAAGCCCTGGGCGTACGTTACCCGCAAATGGATAGCGCAGTCCTGTTTGCAGCGATTGACGACGCTCGCCCCGCCTGGGCTGCCGCATCGCCGCAAGAGCGGGTCGGGGTCTGTCTTGAGATTCTGCAGCGCTGTGGCGAGCAGTTGTTTGAGAACGCTCACGCTACGATGCATACCTCCGGTCAATCCTATGTGATGGCCTTCGCCGGCAGCGGCGCGAATGCGCTGGATCGCGGCCTGGAAGCGTTGGCGTACGCGCACAAGGCAATGGCCGATGTGCCGGCCACTGCGCACTGGGAACGACAGTTCGGTGGCGATGGAGCGGCCTCGCTGGAGAAAAGCTACCTGCTGGTGCCCCGGGGTGTGGGGGTGGTGATCTGCTGTGCCACATTTCCGTTGTGGAATACCTACCCGGCGCTGTGTGCCTCACTGGCGACGGGCAATCCTGTGGTCCTCAAGCCGCACCCGGCTGCGACCTTGCCAGTGGCCATGGTGGTTCAGGTGTGTCGCGAAGTGCTGGCCGAAGCCGGTTTTGATCCCAACCTGGTGAGTCTGGCAGCAGATACCCGCGCCGCGCCGGCCACACTGCCACTGATCGAACACCCCGATACCGCAATCATCGATTTTACGGGCAGCCCGAATTTCGGCAACTGGCTGGAAAACAACTGCCCCGGCAAACAGGTCTATACAGAAACCGCCGGCTGCAACTCGGTGGTACTGGAGTCCACCGACGATCTGCAGGCCACGGCGCGGGCGATCGCGCAGTCACTGTGCCAGGCTTCGGCCCAGATGTGCACCAGCGTACAGAACGTGCACGTGCCTGCGCAGGGTGTGCGGGTAGCGGGAGAACTGGTGTCGACCGAGCAGGTGCAAGCGGTCTTGTGCGAGGCGGTGGAGTTCTGGTTGGAGGACCCCAAGCGCGCCGCGACTCTGTGTGGCACGCTGTTTGATCCGCAGGTGCAGGCCAATATCGATCGCTACCGGGAACTGGCGCAGGGGCGGGTGCTGCGGGACTCGGCGCCCTACACTCACCCGGAGTTCGCCACTGCGCGCACCGCCACGCCATTGATGATCGCGGCGACCTCGACGGATCGGGAATGGTATCGTCAGGAGGTGTTTGGGCCGGTGTCTTTTGTTATCACCAATGAGTCGGCCCGGGATTGTCTCGATGATGCTGTGGGCAATGCCCGCGACTGCGGCGCCATCACCTCCCATGTGTACTCGGTCGATGAGGCCTTCGTCGAGCGCGCGATAAGCGCTTACCACGGTGCCGGAGCATCGGTGGCGGTGAACCTCACTGGCATGCCAATCAATTTCGCGGCGGCCTACTCCGATTATCACGTCACCGGGCTCAACCCCGCCGGTAACGCCTGCCTGGCCGATCTCGCCTTCGTGGCGTCGCGCTTTCGCATTGTGCAGAGCAAGGTCATGACCGGCAAAGTCAAGTCTTGATGGGGTTTCGCGCTGCCGGCGAGCGCAGCGCAGTGATATAGAGCACAGCGGGCTTGTAAACGGCGGAGCGGGAGTCGTTTCCAACATAAATTGTCCGGATCGGACAGCTTGTGCTGGAACCTGTGGACGGCTTTGAAACACCTCAGGGCAACTCAGTCCTTCTTTCCGGCATTTGCTAACCGGCCATGCCGAGTGATCTCCCCGGGTCATTCCCGCATGCATGTTGCGGGAATCCACCTTCATCCAGTCTCCGGTG
>Ga0115567_10001004_pt1 | contig 28148 bp, 29 predicted proteins | sample COGITO_mtgs_1204_2_FD_88679 | JGI IMG/M metagenome (GOLD analysis project Ga0115567, IMG submission 88679) | Pelagic marine microbial communities from North Sea - COGITO_mtgs_120412 | ecosystem: Environmental > Aquatic > Marine > Epipelagic | place: Germany:Helgoland, sampling site Kabeltonne... | reverse complement strand
TGGAGGTCGAAAAACGTAATGAAAGTCTCTGGAGACAAACAAATGTTCATATCTATTAAGGTTCGACTTTATATTTAATTTATTAATAGAAATTTTATTTTCTAAAATAATTCCACAGTGTCCGAAATGGCATTCATGGCAATCTGGACAATGGTCCGGGTGTTGTTGTTTGTTGTGAGTTGAAGTTGCAGAAAAAGTCTGGTTTTGAAAAATGTGAGCTTGAATAGAGATAGAGGCTTCATGTTCATCAAATGAAGCAAAAGCCCCGTCAGCCGAAGCTATATCGAAGGATGAAAAAATAGTCATATATAATACTATAAAGATTTTTAACACCTGATGATAATAACAGTAGAAAACTCTAGTTCAAGTAAAAATATAAATGAGTCGCGCTTGCTGTCATGACTGCGAACTTAAGAATCTGGTGGTCGGCATGATAGACTCAAGTAAGACTTTGGCCTCATAGTTATTGACGAGGCCAATACTGTAAGTTCCTGCCAGCATGATGAGCGTAGACAAAACTCCTCAAAGAATTGAAACTGTGGCGTGGCATCTTGCTTCCGCAATCGTGCAATTTTACATTTTGGAGTTTTTTATTTTTTCTTCAATGGGGGCTCACTTTTGAATATAAAATATTTATTTAATTTTATGCATTAAGAGAAGCAAGTTTTAACTTTTCCATTTTTTCGAGGCTCCTAATCTGAGTGCATTGCCAATCACTGAAACAGAACTCAAACTCATTGCCGCGGCTGCAAACATAGGGCTTAGCAAAACACCAAAAAATGGATACAAAACACCAGCAGCAATAGGGACACCTACACCGTTGTAGACAAAGGCAAAGAAAAGATTTTGTTTTATGTTTCGGATTGTCATTTGACTGACCTCTCTTGCTCTAACAATACCCTTAAGATCACCTTTGACGAGCGTCACACCAGCGCTTTCCATGGCAACATCAGTTCCTGTTCCCATAGCAATTCCAACATGAGCCTGTGCTAGTGCAGGGGCATCGTTGATCCCGTCACCAGCCATAGCCACGATACGGCCCCCGCTTTGAAGCTTTTTTATAACGTCGGCTTTTTGGCTTGGTAAAACGTCGGCAATGACCTCATCTAAATCAATTTCTATAGCAACAGCTTTTGCTGTTTTTTCATTGTCTCCAGTCAGCATAATAACTTTAAGACCATCAGCTCTAAGCCTCGCAATCGCTTCCCTGGATGTTGCCTTAATAGGATCTGCAACTCCAATAAGTCCGAAGATCTTGTTTGGAGAGCCTACAAACATCACTGTCTGACCAAGGTTTCTGAGATCGTCAGCTGTCTTATTTGCATCTGTAGAAAATTCCACTTTGGAAAACAAAGCCTTATTTCCCAGCAGAGTTTTACGTCCATCAATGTCGGCCTCGACACCTTTACCAGTAACAGAATTAAAATTTTCGGTTTGGATGAGCTCAATTTTTTTATCTCGAGCACCTTTTAAAATTGCAGCTGCTAGAGGATGCTCACTTCCGGTTTCAAGACTAGCAGCGAGTTTGAGTATTCTCTCTTCGCTCTCGTCTGAAAGAGAAACAATGGAAACAAGCTTTGGTTTTCCCTCGGTTATGGTACCAGTTTTGTCGACAACGAGTGTGTCTATTTTTTCCATCTGTTCAATCGACTCAGCACTTTTAAACAAGACACCCAAGCCTGCAGCCTTTCCCGTGGCGACCATAATGGACATTGGAGTTGCGAGGCCTAGAGCGCAAGGACAGGCAATGATTAAAACTGCAACCGCATTGATGACTCCGTAAGCTAAGCTAGGACTTGGACCAAAAAAGTACCAAACAAAAAAAGTAATGATTGATGATAAAATCACTGCCGGTACAAAAACGGATGAGACCTGATCTGCTAATTTTTGAATGGGTGCGCGGCTTCTTTGAGCTTCGCTCACCATTTTTACAATTTGAGACAAAAGACTGTCTTTACCGACCTTCTCGGCTTTGATCACGAGACTGCCGGTGCCATTGATGGTAGCGCCCACGACTGAAGACCCTTTTGTCTTTTCAACAGGCATGGGTTCACCAGTGATCATAGACTCATCAACTGAAGAGTTTCCTTTGGTCACTTGGCCATCGACTGGAATTTTTTCTCCCGGCCGTACTCGCAGTCTATCTCCTAGCAAAATTTGATCAACTGGAATGTCGACCTCTTCGCCGTCATCATTTATCTTGCGAGCAGTTTTTGGAGCCAAACCTAGAAGTGCTTTGATTGCAGCACCAGTTTGGCTGCGAGCTCTGAGCTCTAAGACCTGACCTAATAAAACCAATGCTACAATGACAGCTGAAGCTTCAAAATAAAGTCCAACCTCGCCAGAAGAATTTTTGAATGATTCTGGAAAAATGTGAGGAAAAAATACGGCGACCATACTGTAAATGTAGGCAACGCCTACTCCCACACCAATGAGTGTGAACATGTTTAAATTTCTTGTTTTTAGAGATTGAACAAAGCGGTGAAAGAAGGGGAGGCCTGCCCACAAAACAACAGGACTTGCTAAAAGAACTTCGATGTAACTTAAAATTTTTCCTGACACGAGTTCGGTTAAAAACTGCCTTCCTCCCATGGTGATCACCAAGAGGGGTATGCACAATACTGTACTCACCCAAAAACGGAGAGTCATATCATGCAACTCTGATTTGTCTTCATCGTGATCAAGTGAAATTTCGGTAGGTTCTAGAGCCATGCCACATATGGGGCAGGTGCCAGGTCCAAGCTGTTTTATCTCGGGATGCATAGGGCATGTGTATTCCACATTTGAATGGTCAGCTTTTGAGTCTTTTTTAGGATTGAGGAACTTATCTGGATTTTCAGAGAATCTTTCATTGCATTTTGTGCTGCAAAAAAAGTAATCCTGACTTTTGTAGTTGTGTTTGCCACCTTTTGCTGTTTTGGGATCAACATCCATTCCGCATACGGGGTCTTTGACTTTTGAGTAACTTTTTTTATTTCTGTCTGGGTTTTGTTGACCATGATCCATGAAGAGCCTTTCTGCTTAAAACCAAAACATAACAATAAGCTCTCTACATTGAGAAACATAATCGTTATGTGGACTCATTATAAAAGTTCTGATTAAGTTCAGGTCTATTTAGATGATTTTTTGATGATTTTAAAAAGATAGGCGGCAATTGCAATCAAACCTACTACTGCTGCTATCATGAAGACGCCCATAAAAACCATTCCAAAGCCTCCCATAGATTCACACATGGCGCAGCGCCCTTCCATCATGTCTCCCATATTAGCCGAACTGCTCAAAGAGTAAAATAGGGTTATAAAAAACACGTATAGGTTTAATAAATTCGTTTTCATAATGTTGTCTCCTTTGTTTATTTTTAAAAGGGTATCAAGCTTTTATGTTGAAAAATCATGAACATGTGTTGTCCTTGTGATTTAAAAATCATTTTAATATTAACAATTGATTTATTTTTTTAACATATAGAATGTTTTTTGAAAAAAAATCCAAATAGGTGCCTCAGCATCGATATGGTCTCAGGGATTATTTCCAAAACCTGATCTGCCCCCAGTATTTATACCACTTACAATCGTGAATTTCAGATTGCAAGCCTAAGAGCCTCTGGAGCAGGAGGTCTACAGCCAAGACTGTTATGAGGTCTAACGGTGTTGTAGTATTGTCGCCATCTTTCAATCATAACTTGAGCTTCATTTAACGTATAATATATTTCTCCATTCAAAAGTTCATCTCCAAGCTTTCCATTAAACGATTCACAGTAACCATTCTCCCAAGGTCTCGCTGGAGTTATAAAAAGTGTCTGAACTTTTATCTTTCTTAGCCAAGTTTGAAGACGCTCAGCTATAAACTCTGGACCGTTGTCAGACCTGAGTATTCCCTTGAGAGCTAAGCACATCTGCTTGTCTCAATAAAACAATATTTTGTTCTGAAGTGCGCTTCTTTCTTGCCACTTTTTCCTCCATTTTGACCAATATAACATGGTCTAGTTAATGGGGGTAAAGTCAAGAGCCATGTCTATGGTGAGGACTCTACCGAACCAACACTTAAAGGTATACGTGTTATACTCTGCGATAGACACAAAAATATTTTAAAAGAAATCAAGACAGAATCATTGAGAAGCTTTAGTTTTCAAGAACCTTTGAAAACTAGCGACTATATTATAAAATTTGAATTCGGAGACAAAACTCAAGAAAGAATAGTGCTTCTCAAATGCTACAAAGCAAAAGTTTTAAAGGTTTATTTCGATTAAGCAAACCATGACTCTTTAAAGCTTTAGCCTTCGCTTAATTCCCGATATAAAGTATTTCTTTGTAACCCCTAATTTTATTCTAAAGACTCTTCTTTTAAGATTTTATCCACGCTACCCTTTGCCGGTGAAAAAATTAATTATGTCTCTTATAAAACTACCAGCTCTCCTGTTTTTAGGCCTTGATGGTCTACTGACCCCTGTCGGTCTTAAAGTTGGTCGAGTTACAGCATTATAGATACCCGTCCGACTAACCGAGCGGTCAAAAGAAACAATTCCAGGACCGTAAATTCGATTTGTTAAATCAATGTGAATGACCTTACTTTCTCTACCATAAACACCAACTCCTGGAGGTGTTCCAAATCTTCGACGCATAGAAAGCGCCGCTTGAAGAGCTTTATTTTTTTCAGTAACTGAGCAAAACTCTATATCAATGGCCGAGCCATCAAGATGTCTACTTGATCCTGCTCCTCCCACAGCACTGTTGTAAGGTTCTGGTCTATACCAATTTCTTATCTCACAAATTTTTCCAAATTTAGACATGTTTTGAGCCACAGACAGAAGCTGAACCCCTCTATTCCACGTTGATCTGTTTGGCATTAGTATAAAAGAATTTGACCGTGGATAGACATTGTAGAAAGCGTTGGCAGAAGCCGTGTTTGGATAGGTCATCTGTCTACACAAATTATTTTCCAACCCTTGAGAGATGCAAAAACTTGTAAAATCATTTGCGAGTCGAGGGCTATGCAGCGGAGATGGTTGTACAGATGAGGTAGAGCTTGTGCCGCCACCCAACTCATAATTGGCAGACGCTTGCATGCAAAAAAGACTCATAAAGAATATATTTTTAAGTATTACAAACAACGGAAACTTCCTTAACGTAAACAGTTTTTTTATTTCTCTGAGCAGAGAAACTTATTGCCGTTTTAAATTGAAACGGAACTTTAGAAAACTTTTTTATGATTTTGTTTAAATTTTCTTCTTGTTGAATATTAACAATAAAATGATTTATACGATTGTTGAAACTAAAGTTATAATCAACAAAGTCAAATAAGTTTACAGTGACTCCTGGTTTATTATCAGGGGGTACTCGCCGCAAGTCTAACAAACTAAATTCTTCGATCTGTAATAGATAGCGCTCATCCTTTTCGTCTATCCCAGAAAAAGAACATTTTATACTCTTTAAGACCATTGAACTTAGGATGGTCTTTTTTAAAACAGATTTATTTGAAGCTAAGGTCATTTCAGACATCATATTTAAGCTTGTAAATAGAAGTATCCCAGCAAAGGCAATACTTTTTCTATTACTAATCATTAGTAATAATCGTCTTTTCGGCTAAAGAACTTTAATTTACAGTCAGTCAACCTACCAAAAACGCTTCAATCGTTATGTCACTGTTTTCTTAGTATGTTTCATAGATGTAAGAGTGATGACAACTAAAGACTTGTTTAGAGCCATACTACTTCAGCCACGTTTGATTCATCACACATCAATGCAGCCTTTCGTCTTCCGTCTTTTCTTGCTGAGTTAACCAGCTGATCAATATCGCTACTCTCACAGCTTGAAGCTGTTGTTAAAGTGGTTTTAAAATATGCCGCAATGGAGCCTCGTAGCCTTTGGTCTATTATTTTTTAATTTGTCGCCCGTTATCTCTACCACTTACAATCTTTAATTTTAAATTATAACTTTAATCCTGAAACTTTGCTAAAACTAAAAATCAAAAAACCACTATCATGATCCCTCGATATAGCTTTCTTCATCCAAATTACAAATCATAATAATACTGGACTTCGTATCAAAAGGAGATCCTAAACTAACAGATTATTTGAACGGTGGCTTATGTTTAACGATCTTGCCCTTGATCCAGGGCATGTCAGAAACATCAATTTTCTTAGAAGTCGTAAGCCACAGATTTTTGTAGTCCTCTTCGCTAAGATCTTTAGCCCAGTCCTCACCATTTCTGTCAAAATCTGGAAAATGTGAATCTATATAAAGTTCAGCGTCTTTAGTGATCAGGTTTTTATTTTTTATAAAGTCATGAGGAGAAGTGAAAACAGCAAGACTTTTATTTTGCGCCTTAGCCACATCTAGCCAGTGCATTTGAGTCATGCCGTAGTCTTCAATAAGTACACAGTCATATGGAGCTTTGCCGTTAGACATGAAACCAACATCACCCTCTGGGATTTTCATTGTAACTTTTGTGCCCTCTCCAGGTTTTGAATCGACTGTAACTTCACCACCTAAGCCCTCTATATACTTTTTTGCATCACTTAAACCGAGGCCACTGCCTTCTTTACCAATACTCACACCACGTTTGAGGATGCTTTTTAGATCAGCCTCGGCAATACCACAACCATTGTCTTTTACAGATATAAAAATATCATGGTCTTTTTTTAAAAACTCAATCATGATTTCTCCCTCATCCATATAAGAGTATGAGTCTTTAGCGTTGTTGATCAGATTGAGAAGAATAAATTTAAACTTTGTTGGATTGAGTTTAATTTTGGCCATATCAAGATCTGATTCAATCTTAAGTTTGATTTTCTCTTTATTGGCCTCAAGTTCTTTTTCCTTCATCTTAACAACACTTCTTGTAAGACTTAGAGCCTCTACCACTTTCATATATGTCTCTGATTTTTCAAATATTTGTGAAATATGTGTTTCAAGATCTTTTAAAGCATCTTTATAGACTTTACTAGATCCCGATGCCAAAAGACCATCTCTAACCACTCCAAGAGGTGTTTGTAAATCATGGACAACCTGCTGACTATTGTCAGCAACAGCTTCATATTTTACTTTTCGAACCAACTCATCACGGTTTGATTGAATGATCTTATCCCTGGAGAGTACACTCTCAAAAATAGGTTGAAGCTCTTGTGGAAGGTGCGCTTCTTTAGCCACTTTCTGATCTTGTTTAGTGAAACGCTTTTTAGACACAAGCTGCCTAAGACTTTCAATTGGCAGAAGCACTCTTTCGGTCATCACTTTCCATAAAACTATAAGTGTCAGCCCTAGCAACAGCGCTGTAATAAAAATCAACCACAAGACTGAAGAATTTGTGAAGACTGATTCTTCTTCAATTGACAGCAAAATGTACTTTACAGCCCCTTCAGAATCTGAAAAAGAGTTTTTAGCTAAATATATAAAAAAGCCACTCGGAATTTGTTTAAGATCACACTCCCACTTAAAGCCAATGTTAAGAGGTTTTTTACCAAGTTCATTACAATAAGAATCATAGACCGCTACGGCAGAGACCTTATGTAAGGACTCAACAGCCTTTGTCGCATAAATTGCATGATTGTCTATAGAGTGCCCATCAAGCCTGTTCACGATTAGATCAACCTGCTCAGAAACCAAGTTAACAGTGCTTTCATGAATCCTCTGTGACTCAAAGACAGACTGCACAGCAATCAGCACCACAGCTAAAAATATGAAGGATGCTACAACGGTTGTAAAAATAGATCTTTGAATTGATATCTGCTTTGTCATGACTAGCCCACTATATGAAGGTCTTCTGGAAAAGACTCATATATTCCCATAGCTAAAGGGTTCATGAATTTCTTATCCCATTTTCCAGTAAAATGGGCCTGCATTACAGGAGACACAGCCCTAACAGCATAAAAATTCTTTTTTAAGACTTCGCTTAAAGGCACCTCAACTTCAGCAAACCAGATGTCAGTCTTTAGTGTACTCGTGCTTAGTTCTGGAAGCTTATCTTCTGTTGCTCCTTCGAAAAAGGCTGTAGTTTCTTTTGGCTGTTCATAAAAGTGGTATAAAAAGTTCTCATTTGTCGATAGCACAACTTTATCTTCAATGTTTTCCTTTAAAAGCAGACCTAGCCTAGGAACAGCTTCTAAAAATGCTTTTTCTTTAGATTCCTTCAGAGACTTGGCAGCTCCAAAACCATATATAGTTTTTTGACTTCTCACTCCCCTATAGACACTAACAAATCTACCAACTGGACCTTTCCAAGAGTAATAATTTGTCTCAATCCCATCTATAGACTCAGCGGCTTCTTTTTTAGGTGAAACCTTCCTTAGTAATGCTTTTAAAATCACATGGCGTTCAATAAGCTCATTTAAAGCCGACTCCATTGCTAGCTTCTTATCTGTATGAATAGCAAAGCCACTGGAGGTGTTTAAAAGCCAGTTTTCAGCACCTGGATACATAGAGCCAAGTTCAACTTTTGTCTTCTCAGTTCTGCCAAGCATTTTTTCTTGGAAAAACAGACTGCTCTTATGCTTAAAGAACGAAAGCCTCTCTAAAAGCTCCATCACTGCCTTAAAGACAGCCTCATCTTTTGTAGCCCCTTGGCCAAAGCTCTGAACCTCATGATTTTTAGACTTATATGTAACCGACATAGCCTCATGGCCAAAATCTCCATTATCAATAGACTTGATTTGCATTTCAGCTTTCCAGCCAAGCTCCTTGATAATGAGTTTTAATAGTTCCGAATTTTTCAAAATCTATTTACGCTCCATTTTATAGAACTTAACGGAGTCATCATAACTGAGTGTTTTGGCTGTTAGGGTCTTTTCATTCACAAAATATGGAGATGAAAAATAAAATAGTGGAACACATTCAGAATCGACAGTCATTTGCTTTAGAATCTTTGATATAATCTTAGACTCATCTACCAGATTGTCATGCTCTTGATAATCTTTTAGCAAACTTTTGATTTTGCCAGTAGGATCAAGAAGCATCGGGTTTTTGGAAAGGTATTGAATGTTCATTGCCTCACCTAGAACTTTGTAGCTCATACCAAATCCAATTGCCGTAGCATCAAAATTCCTCTCATTTATAAACTGAAGATAAGTATCGTTCGGGACCGTCATATCAATTTTAACATCTATCCCCAAAACTTTGCTCAACTGCTCACCAATATCAGGAATCATATAATATTTCATTCCTTTGATCATTTTTATGGTGAATCCATTTTTCAAATCTTCAGGAGTTTCATTCGTGTCTACGTGCGAGAGCAGTTTCAGTACTTTTGCATCCGGAATGTAGCCCTTAGCTTGAGGCAAGAAAAACTGATATGCTTTTTTTGCAGCAGGATTGTATTGTGCGTCCACCACAAAAGATTCTAAGACTTTCTTCTGAACCCACTGCCTGTTTCCTGTTTTTGAAAAGAGACCTGACTTAGTGTTGAGGGTCATATAGACGATACCGTCTGTTTTATCACTCATGACCTTATAGCCTTTTAGGTTCTCAATAATTTTTATATTTTTGAGATAATCAATAAAAGTGATCATTCCAAAATCCAGCTCTCCACTTTTAAGCTTTTCAATCACATTTGAACCCTTATAGCTTTCAAAGGTAACTTTAGGAGGCATTTTTGCCGTGTATCTAAAAGTCTTGGGATTGGAGGCTAAAACAATCTGCTCTTTCTCATTAAAGGTCACTTTATACGGCCCAGAAGTCACCCCGGTCCAATCTGACAATAAGATTTTGCCCTTCATATATTGCGATTTATGAAGAATACCTAAATCTGTTAAACTTAGGAAAAATAGAATTTCCTTAGTAGGTCTAGTCATTTTTAGCTGAAGCTCTATATCCGAGAGTACTTTGATCCCCGCTATAGAGTCAGTGATTTTTTTCAGATTTTTTGCACCTGTAAAAAGATTATCAATATTCACATGAGGCGCGCCATTTAACACAGCTCTTTTTAAAGACATTTCTACATCTTTTGCTTTGATTTGTGAGCCATCACTAAAGAAAGCTTCATTCAATACAATCTTCAGCGTCTTTTTATCTTTTGAAAATTCAAGTTTTTTAGCTAGGTCATTTTGATACTCTTCGTTTGACCCAAGCTTCACAAGTTTGAGCATCACATTGTCTAGTATGAAGTATTGCTGAGCAAATCTCATCTCAGAGGGATCTATTACCTGATCCTTCTTAAAGCTAAGAAGATTGGTTCTATACAACTCCTTTTTTTTGCAGCCTGCACTTAGTACAGCCAGAAGTAAGCTTAGAAAAGAGCAAATAGCAAATTTACAGCTCACGTTCTTCGCCTTCAGTACATACAGTGCAAATCACGCTGGCTTGAATAATGTAATCATCGTATATCCAGCCACTTCTCATACTCCGAGCTTCTTTTATTAAAACGAGTTTACTTTGATAATCAACCATATGAAACTGCCTTTGAATCTCTCTTAACCTCTCCATTTCTGACTCTAAACAGTAGTCAACTGCAGTCACCATTTGCTCACTTGTAAGGTTCGTAGCTTCGGAATAACAGTCAGCAAACGCATCTCCGCCCGCACCAAATACTGCTAATATAATAGTCCATATTTTTTTCATTTCTTCTACCTCTCGTTGTTTTTATTATTTTGTAATTCTTGAATAATTTCAGCACATGCCTCCATATGCCTGTAGACTTCTTCAATGTAACACAAGCAATCTGGAGCTTGCTTTTCAAGTTTCATCTCTAAACTTGATAGGCCCGACATGACACTACTGTGTTTGGCCAACAAATTATGTAGTGGGCCTCCACCAACATTTTTATCTTTTTCAGTATTCATTAACCCACCTCTTTTTGCTGCTGCTGCTGTTCCATATGCTTATAAAAAACCCTTGTGCTTATATCGAGCTGCCTTAAGGTCTTTCTAGTATTCTTAAAGTTTTGCTCATAGCTGTATTCAATGATTTCTCTAGTGAGGTCTTCTATGATTTTTGAGAGCCCATCTTCTTTTACAGCTTTTAAAATATTAGTGTTAGCAAACTTATATTTGTCGCGAATTGATTTACTTCTTAAAAACCCAAGGTGCTCAAGCTCAACAACCTTGACCTTACGCCTTTGAAACTTATCAACCACATTTTTAAGCTCTCTAGAATTACCAGGCCAGTCATAATTACTCAAAACCTTCATGGCTTTAGCAGAAACCGAAAACAATCTACCTGACTGATGTGCTTTCATAAAACGTTTTAATTGATATGAAATATCCTCTGGTCTTTCGCATAAAGGTTTGAGTAAAATTGTTTCACCTTGAAGCCTCTCCCATAAATCTGGTAAAAACTCACCGTCTTCTACCATTTGTGCAAGATCCTTACTGGCAGCAGTAATAAGTTTAAAATCAACTTCTATACTCTTATCAGACCCAATAGGCTGGACCTTCTTTTGCTCAATCACCTTTAAAAGTTTTGCTTGAAACTCCACGGATGTCTTATCAATTTCATCCAAGAACACAGTTCCACCCTTAGCTTTTTCAAAGATACCCGTTTGATCCTTAACGGCACCAGTGAAAGAGCCTTTCATATGACCAAAAAGAAAAGATGTAGCTAAGCTATCTTCAATTGCTGAACAGTTTTGCTCTAGAAATTTCTTATCTGAATTGTGAATCTCGTGAACAAGCTCTGCTATTACCTGTTTTCCAACACCTGTAGGACCATTTAAAAGAACTGTGGCGTCTCCTACATTTGAAATCTTTAAAATTTGTTTTTTAGTGTACTCATCTTGAGTGATGTATTTAGAAAGAATCAGCTTTTCTTTAATTCTCTGAGTTGCCGAGTTTACAAAGTCTTTTACAAGGTTTTCTATTTTTTCTTTTTTAATCGGTTTATGAATATAGTCTTCACAACCGATCTTGTATGCCAGCTCAACAACCTCATCTTTTTGTCTAGCTGTAGACATCACAGAGTACCCAATCTCATCTGAGAACTGCTTAAGAAGTCTTAGACCTGCACCAGGATCATCTAAATCAATATCAAAAACTACTAGGTCAAAGCGTTCACGAGACAAGGCTTCATAGGATTCTCTTTCTGTCGCAGTTCTTCTAATGAGTGATGTTACATCATGTTTTTTAAGATATTTGTTAAGTAGAGTTTCAATATACTCAGACTCCATCCAGTTATCTTCTATAATAAGAACCTTTATGGGTTTGATCGACATTGCCTTATCTCCTACTGCTTTTGCCTCTTTGATAAGAAGCTTTTCTTCCTTCTACTTTATTTAAGTTTAAGCACAAACTAATTTAATTTATTCTTAAAAAACCATGTAATTTTAATATGTTGTGAAATTATTTTATATCTGACTGTTTTCACTTTCGTTTTCAAATGAAAACGGTTTTAGGGGAAAATCACTAAAATATCTTCTAAGTAACTGAAATCACTAGAACCGACTTTTGGCACAAAGATTGGATTAGAGAATCCCATGTAAACATCAACAAGGAGTACGTTACATGGAAAAAGCAAACAAAGTAAAAAAACAAACAAGCCCCTTACCCTATAGTAAAAACGGGCAGCGAAAGGGCAGCAACGGTATAGACCTAGAGAAGTTAAAAGCTGAAGCCCGCTCATGGACTCATGACGATTGGGAAGAGCATCTTCAAAGTACCGAAGGAAATCTCAAAGAAGACTACTTGGATAATGCTAGCACTACCGAAAATGTAGCAAGCGAAAACTATGCTGATTTAATCTACTCATCAAATATTGATCATAAGCTTTCTAAAGAACCGAGATTCAAAAGATCTATAAAAAGAATTCTCAGTGATCACCTTTCACCAGCTGAACAACGAGCTGTCTGGAAAATCTACTGGGAAAATATGACGCAAAGACAGGCCGCTGAAGCTCTTGGGGTATCAAGAAGAGCTGTAAGGCTTGCGCTAGATCTGGCACATCGGAAAATTACATTTGGGTTACTCTATAAACCACATCTTTCCACTAATAAAAACAACAACTTAGATGATCAACCTACCTCCAATTTACTGCCCAAAAACTGCCCGATTTCCCTATAGGGTAAGGAGGCAACAACAAATTATGAAAAACGAACGCTATTATCTGAAAAATATTTTTAAAACCAATGTGATGAAAAATTATCTTTATGAAGCATCCGAAATTCTAAGTGCTGAAGAAAGACAAATTCTCTACCTAAGGTATTGGAGCAATTTAAATCTACAAGAGATCTCTCAATTTATGAATAAGCGAGCTTTTAGCATAGATCACATTTTAAACTCTTCAATTTTAAAATTAAGAGATGAAATCGAAAAATTAATTGAACGAGAACAAAACCTAAAAAAGGAGATTAAAAAATGTTTATAAATACAAAAATAATAAGAAAAATAACTTTTCCACTTGTCTTTGCTCTAGCGGCTTTGGCTTCAACAGGATGTGGAGATGAAGAACCTGAGATTGAGGATACAAAAGGAAAGACACCTGTCATTACTCAAGATGAGAATCTTGACGACAATGAGAATCCTATAGAAGGTGAGACTTTTGAATTAGAAGATTTCTCTTTTTATGGAGACAACGTCTTAGATGAAGATTTAACCATCAGTGCTAAAAAGGTGATGTTTAGGTTCAAAAGCAAAGTTAAAATTAAAAACTTTAATCTGAATATAAAAGCTAAAGAGGTTATTTTTGAAAAAGGTACTCAGCTCTTCTCTTTCACCTCACAAGACTACAACTCTTGCAAAAAAGAAGGTCTTAGAGCTGGTACGGTCGATATTCAAGCTACTACTGTAAGCGGCAACCCTATGATTGATCTTGCTGGTCAAAACTCAGGACAAATTGGAATCTACTTAGGAGCACAAATACACAGTTCACACTCACCACTCAAGAGAACTGATGGGACTTGGTATAAGGGATGCGTCACTTATGTCAGAGGAAAGTACCCAAAAGATATACCATACCTCATGGTTCCTAAAATTGGCGGAGCCCCAGGAAAACTCTTAATTGAAGCTAATGATTACAGTGAATTTGATCCACTGATCTCGAACCGTGTCTCACTTGGAAGCTATAAAGCCTTGGTTGAAGGCTCAACTAAGAAAATTAGTTGGTGGCGAGAAGTACCCAAAGGTCAAAACGGACAACCTGGTAAAGTCTGTTACCTCTTTAATGGTGAGTACTTATGCAAATAAATTCTAAAAATATGGTTTTAAATCATATTTTTCCTTTTGGCGATGTTGTTAGAGAGGAGGAAAGATAGCGCAGATTCGTAAATTATAATTTTGGAAAGTTTTGGGAAAGAGCAAAAAAAAACTAGAAAAATTAATTTTTAAAGGAAAAAATAAAAATGGAAAATAAAAAACCTGAAACATATTACTTAGCTTGGTTAGATCCAAGAAACAAAAAAATTAGAGATGCAGGAGTTGCATTTTACAACAAAGAGTTTGGTGAATACCAACTCAAAATTGATGAAGATCCAGACAGAGTCTACTTTGTTAAACCGATCAACGTCATAAATGAGAGAACACAGTACCGTATGGAGCTGGTGTTGAAAAAGAAGAACGGAAAGTTCATGAAAAGACAGTGTGTTGGAGATGGCTACAGTAGCTCATCTACAGAAGGAAACGCACACCTCCAGTACGGATCAAAGTACGCAAGCCTAGTCTTATTTCTGAAGTAGCATGAAACATCAGAATATTTGGTTAGCATTCCTATGCTTAGGAGTGATAGGCACCGCTTTGTTCATACCAGAATTTGCTTTAGCAAACTTTGGTGGATTTGAGTCAAGAGTCACAAGCTTAACTAGAAGTATTGTCACTGTAGTCCTCCCTGCATTAAGCATTTTAGGGCTCATCTACGCTTCTATTTTAGCTGTTACAGGTGATGGGGCTGCAAAAGGAAGAATCATAACAGTTATATGCTGTTCAGTGATTGGTTTCTTAGCACCCTTAATCATCAAGTGGCTTCAATCAGCGAGCGGGTTCTAGACTTTTGAGTTTAGAACAATCGAAAGTTCATAGAAACTTAGATGGAGCTATTAAGGTTATGGGGCTTGAAGCCCCTGACCTTATCTTAGTCTTAATGGTCGCAGCTGTAATGAATCTCTTTTTTGGTCAAACCAGTTTAGTGCTCATCACAGTCTTTGGGATTCCATTACTACTTCTCTTCACCCTCTACTTTGGAAAAAAAGGAAAGCCAGAAAATTACCTGATTCATTTAGTCAGGTATTTGGTCACGCCTAGATTCTTTAGTGCAGGAGAAAACTCTTTAAAAACAGAAAGGATGAAAAATACATTTTATGAGTAAAATAATAGATAAACTGCCGTTTTGGCATTTTGATGATGATCAGGGCTTAATGGTCTTTAAGGACGGCTCTCTTGGAGCTGGTTTTAGACTTACTGGTTATGATTTAAACTGTAAGACAAATGATCAAATAAATGTTTTTACAAAAAGTATTGAAAACTTACTTAAGACTTGTGAACAAGGCTATAGGCTTCAAGTTTTTTACAAACTCACACCTGACGTTAATGAGCTCATATCTGCAAATGAAGATCTCTCAAGTAGTTGTGATGAAGCTTATAAGCCAGTGCTTGATGCAAGATCTGATTTTTTAAGATCAAACGCTGAAAGTAAAAACTACTTTACTCCAAAGATTTATTTCTTTGTAAGATCAAAACCCCATCCTTTTAAGAAAAGGAATCTTTTTGATAGAGAAACAGATTTTAGAACTGTAACAAAAGATCAGTACACCAAGTCTTCTGAGAAGTTCTTAAGGGTTTTAAAGCAAGTTGAGTCCATTTTAAGTGGAGCTAAAGTCGAGCCAAACAGAATCACAAATACAGAATGGTTTAACCTTTGCTTCAAGTACTTAAACCTAGAGCGTTCTGAAGAGATTGGGCTTCCTACAAGACGAAAGATTGAAGAAGTCTTATCAGATCCGTTAAGTTCACAGATGCTCTTAACAGATTTAGAAAGCAGTAAGGATGGAGTTAAGATCGGTAAATATATTTTTAAAGTCGTTACTTTAAAAACTTTACCTGAAAACTTCACTTACTCTGCAATGGTTGATGAGTTCACGAAACTTCCATTTCACTTCTGGATCAGTCAGAACATTAAGATACTTGATCAGACAGCTGAGCAAAATAAGTTGCAGCTTCAAAGAAGAATCACTCACTCGATGGCAAGTGGATCAAAGAACGTCTCTGACCTTGAGAGTGAGAATAAGCTTTTAAACATTGAGGGACTACTCACTGAACTCATTTCTGGGAGTGAAAAATTAGTCAGTATGGACTTTAACGTAATTCTTTGGGGTGAAACTCAATCAGAATTAGAAGAAAAGTCTGATGAAGTCTTAAAGACTTTTAGAGACATGAGTCAAAGTGAGGGTTTGATTGAAACTCTGCCATCTTTTGATGCTTTTATTAAAGCAACTGTTGGAGGCTGTGAGGGTTTTCGTCATAAAAAGATGAAATCGTCTAACGCTTCTCACCTGCTGCCACTTTACTCCTTCTGGAAAGGCAACAAAGAACCAGTCTGTTTGATTCCTAATCGCGATATGGGGCTCTTTTCAATGAACCCTTTTGCTAGTGAACTAACAAATTGGAACGGTATTGTCTTTGGTGGAAGTGGTTCTGGTAAATCGTTTAACGTCACACAGCTGATGCTTATGTTCTCAGGACTTAAGCCTCGCATAGTGTGGATTGATAACGGTGCAAGTTCTAAAGGAATGGTTGAGTCTCTTGGTGGAGAGTTCATGGATCTAAAAGTAGGTTCAGGAATTTCAATCAATCTGTTTGACCTACCAAAGGGCGACAAGTTCCCTTCACCTGATAAGGTGAGACTTGTTCTAGCCATTTTAGAAGTGATTCTAAAAAATGATGACCAAAAAGGACTTCCTAAAAGGCATAAAGCACTTTTAGAAGAAGCCATTTTAAAGTCATATTCTTCAGTTAAAGGCAGGCTCCCAACTCTAAGCGATTTAAGAGCTATTTTAATGGCTCATGATCAAGTTGAGATGAAGTACTACGGAGAAACACTCTTTTCATGGTGTGGAAACTCTGCCTACGGGGAAATCATAGACCGCCAGACTAATGTGGTTCTTTCAAAAGACCTAGTCTCTATTGAGGTGCAGTCTTTAAACGCTCATCCTGAGCTAAAAGATGTGTTGCTGCTCTTGCTGACCTCATTTATCGAATCCACTTCGATGAGAGACATTGAAAGACCTTGCTTGCTGATTGTAGATGAAGCTGAACGCTTGTTCCAAACAGAACTTGCAAAGCAATTTGTAATCACCTGCTACCGTACTTGGAGAAAGTACAATTCTGGTATTTGGTGCTTAAGTCAAAACTACAAAGACTTTTTAAGTGATAAGTCAGTGGCTGATTCACTTCTTCCTAACACTTCTCATGTTGTGATTTTAAGGCAGAAGAAAATTGACTGGAAACACTTTAGAGAAGTTTTTGATTTTAATGAAGCTCAAATAAAAGAGATCAAAAGCCTTAAGATTGAAAAAGGAAAGTTTAGTGAGCTTTATTATCTGCAAGATGAAAATCAAGCAGTTCTAAGACTCATTCCTGAGCCGCTTTCTTACTGGATCGCAACAACGGACGCTCAAGATAAAGTTAAGATTAATAAGCTTATGGAGGCACCTCATAATTTAGGGCCAATGGAAGCAAGGCTTAAATTAGCTTTTGAAGAAGATGAAGTGAAAAAAGAAGCTGTAGAAGTAGATGCTGATCAAAAGGAGGCGGCTTGTGTTTGAAACCCAAAATGATCAAATGAGTCTAATGGCCGACTACAAGAAACTAATCTTTGAAGGGTTGAAGCTAAAGTACGTTGATGCAGATGATGATGAGTTAAGTGAAATGCTCCTTCATGACTGTGAAGCAAAAACTATTGAAGATTTGAGTGAATATTTAGAAGATGATTTTGAAACAGATCTCTTCTTTGATCCTGATGACGCTGAATCTATTAAAGTTTTTGTAGAAGAGCGTATTGGTGAAGACTTCTTAGTTTTAGAGGATTTTGAAGACTATATTTTTTGTATTCACGAAGTTGATGATTTTTTAACTGAGACTGATCGTCTTAGAAAGAAGGTCTTATGATCAAGTTAGTTAAGGACAGAGTTCTTATAGTTTTTGTATCATCAAGTCTTCTTTTTTCTGCACCATCTTATGCCATTTTTGGTGATGGGGGTGCGGGGTGGGGTGCGCCGATTCGGCGTTGTGTATTGAGTGCTGCATTAAGCAGCTAGGGTTACTGATGTACCCTATAACTACCGTACTTACTCTCGCCTAGCAATAGGCTCGTAGATCTCGAAAGAGAGAGGGAAACATAGCATGTGCGGAAAAGGAGGATGGAGTTAAGCCACCAGAGACAAACCATTCTTCAGGTTAAGTTGTATATGGCTAGGTTATATTTACCGAAGACGAGATTCAGTGGGGAATAACTGCGCCCCGATAGCATACGGTGGATGAGATGCTATTTCGATCTATATGAGAGTATCGCCCAACTGCGCTCATAATCAGAGAGATCGACACGCCTTAAATGATAAGGTCAAGGAATCGAAAGTCAGCCTACGTACAACGTGTTCTCAACACAACGTAAATTCGGGATTGTCTAAGTTGGTTGCTTAATAGTTGACGGCAACCAATATGACAACAGAGTTCCAATAGTACTCAAGAGTCAGCCTGTAATGGGTATGACAGTCGGTAACCAACCCGACCACGGAGTCAGGAATAAGTTTACAGCAATGTAGACGAAACCCTGACATTCATGGGGGAAGTGGAACAGTTTTTTTAACCAAGTCAACTGCATTAAAGGAGGATTGCTAGTGCTATCTGTTAGAACTATGAATGCACTGACTGGGATCTCAAAGGCCACAGTCAAAGATGAGGTCAAGGTGAAACACTTGTTTCGGATCATGACTCACTATCCTGATGTTTGGATGTTTGCTTATAACAACATCTATAAAAACAAAGGTGCTCTTACTAAGGGTGTTAATGAAAACACTCTTGATGGTATGGGCTCTAAAAGGATAGAGAAAATTATTGATTCACTCAAGAGTGGAACCTATAAACCTCATCCGGCCAAACGCGTTTTCATCCCTAAGAAAAATGGGAAGCGAAGACCACTAGGTATTCCAACTGGTGACGACAAACTCGTGCAAGAAGTTGTGAGAATTTTATTAGAGGCTATTTATGAGCCAAATTTTTCACAACACTCACACGGTTTTCGCCCCAAACGATCATGCCACACTGCTTTGTCAGAGATAAAGTACACATGGCGTGGTATGAAGTGGATTATTGACCAAGACGTCAAAGGCTTCTTTGATAATGTTGATCATCAAGTTTTGATTAACATTTTAGAAAAGAAGATTGATGACAAAAAGTTTATCTATCTTATCAAGTCTCTTTTAAGAGCTGGATATATGGAAAACTGGAAAATCAATAAAACATATTCTGGAACGCCACAAGGTGGAATTTGCTCACCACTCTTAGCCAACATCTATTTAAATGAACTGGATCAGTTTGTTGAAAAGATGGCTAAGAAATTTAATAAGGGTGAAGAGCGCAAGCGTAATCTTGAGTACATTAAAGCGGCGCACCGATTAGAAGGTGTCCGTAAAGCACACAGGACCGCTATAGAACATGGAGGAGTTTTCCCTATGTTTCAAGATGAACTTGGTGAGACTGTAAAGAAGCTTGAAAAAGAACTTTACAAACTTCCTCACCGCGACCCTGATGACTCAGGTTTCAAAAGACTTCGGTATATTCGTTATGCTGATGATTTTGTAATTGGAGTTATTGGATCTAAAGATGATGCCAATAAAATCATGGCTGAAGTTAGAGAGTACCTGCAAAAAGAGCTTAAGCTTAGTGTTTGTAAGGAGAAATCTGGCATTAGACATATTAAAAAAGGCTTCAGATATTTGGGTTACCACTTATCACATGACCAAGAACGACAGGTCATGAGAAAAAGAGTTAGAAAGCAGTTTGGTAAAACTATTAGCTTTAAAACTCGAAGTGTTGGAACCCAAATAGGCTTTAGAGTTCCTCAAGAAACAGTCTGGGACTTTTGTAAAAACAAAGGTTACCTGGGGAAAGATATGCGTCCAACGCACAGATCAAATCTGCTGCACATGACTGATCACGAAATTGTACTCACTTTCAATGCTGAAATGAGAGGGTTTGCAAACTACTATGCACTTGCTGCAAGAAGACAAGTCGAACACTTAGAGTGGGCTTGTTTTCATAGTTTGTTAAAAACTCTTGCTAGAAAGCATAAAACTAGAGCGCAGAAATTGCGTAATAGAATGAAGCGAGACAGTGACCACTTTGTAAAAGTGAAAGTTAAAGGTACATGGAAAGAGGTGAAAGTTTTTAAACTTAAACACCGAACAATCCCTAATCCTGAATGGAATATGGATCTGCAACCTAATACCTGGAAAATAGCTTCATTTAGAAGTGGCATCAGTGATCGTCTAGAAGCAAAGGTTTGTGAATACTGTGCAAGCAATAAAGGACCATTTGAAGTTCACCATGTTAAGAAGTTAAAAGACATTAAGAACAAGAAGACCAAACAGCCTTGGGAACTCAATATGATTTCCCGTCAAAGGAAGACAATGGTTTTATGTTTAAAATGTCATGACCTTCTACACGCCGGAACTTTGCCAGCGTGGCGACGAGATTATTTTAAAAAGATGGAGAGCCGTGTGCAGTGAAAGTTGCACGCACGGTTCGGTGGGAGCCCTACGTTCCAACCCTTGTTGGTTGGCCGGGGGCTACCCAATCTCAGCTGCCATATTTGATAAAAATATTGGGTGAGAACATCAAACGTTACCAGCAGTTAAGATCAATGTTAAAAGATGCCAAGCAACACAGGAAATGGCTTAAGAACATTCATGAAGGTTTAGAAAATGCCAACAATCTGTTAGAATCAATGCCTGTTAAAGATGAAAAAATACTCTCACAACTTAGATCGTTTTCTAAGTCTATTGAGACTATTGAAAACATCTACGGCGCTGTTCCTAAATCAAAAGAGGAAGTGGTTCATAGACTTCACGACAATACAGTAGCTGAATCCTTAAGGATGATTCACGACTTTCAAAAGTTTGCTGAAAAACAAGAGTCTAACTCTGTTGTTCTTGCTTCAAATAGTCGTGCAGCCTCTCCAAAAGGTGCTGCTAGAATTGCTGCAACCACGAATGCTGAGATCTTAAGTAGCTTGTCTCAACTCATACGCTTAAACTCACAGATGTTAAAGCTTCAGGGTGAGCAACTTGCTTATACTAACAAGCGTGGGAAATCAGATGTGAACTCTTACCAGAAGATCAACACTGATTTAGAAACAGGTTTTCAAAATTTTAAATCTGATCAAAGGCTTCCGAGGTTTTAACAATAGTGTTCACAAACCTCGTGGATGTCGCAAAAGACATAAGAGCAGATTTAATAGAAGTTTACTGGATCATGTTAGTGCCTTTAGTGTGTTTACTGATTGCAATGGAGTTGATTAAAGATGGTGACGAACCGCCCCAAGGTGGACGCATTTTAAAGAGAGTTGTGATTTCAATACTCTTACTTTTATCTTTCAACTTAGTTGTGAACACCATTGGAATGCTAGGTGATGGAATCATTGAAAAAGTAGATAAGCTTACAAGTATGAAAGAGGCCTTAAAAAATTTAGGGCCAACAAAAGCAAATCTTTCAAACGAGTGGTTTAATTTAAGAGAGCACATCTTGTATGCGTTTTCTTTAACTGCCTACATTGTGGCTTATCTTGGATTCTTTGTAGCAGAAGCACTCACACAGTTTGTTTGGGTGATTCTTTATACAGTAAGTCCATTGATGATCTTAGCCTACGTTCCTCCAAGCACTGCAAACATAACAGCAAATCTCTACAAAGGCTTAGTTAAAGTCATTGTATGGAAGCTCTTATGGAGCATCTTAGGCGCACTGTTACTTAAGATGGCAATGGAGCCGCAGGTAACTGGAATGGCCGACTGGATTTTATCAATTGTGATGAATTTCTGTATAGGCCTAGCAATGTTATTTGTTCCAATGGCTGCAAAATCATTGATCAATGATGGCTTAGAAGGAGCAGCAAGTGCACTAAGTGCAGCCCCTGCTCTTGCAGCAAGCGGAGCGTTAAAAGGTGTCGCATCAAAAGGCTTGAGTAAAGCAAGTGGAGGTCTTGGAAGATCTGCAAGGTTTGTTTCAAGCCCTGCCATGAATGTTGGAAGGCGTGGCGCTCAGTGGGCAAAAGCAAAAAGTAACTTTAAGGAAAGAGTCTCCAGGCCTGTGTCCAAATACGGGCAGAAGTATCAAGAGATGGGAATGAACGATGAACAAAAAAACGAATGGAGAAAAAATGTCGGAAGACGAAATAAAAATAAATAAAGAAGAAAAAGAGAATGTAGAAATACAAGAAAAAGAAACTAAAAATGAAGGCAATGATGAAGTTATTAAATCACCCTCCCCTTCCCCCAAAACTCTTAGTCCCGTTGATCAGTGGCTTGGGGTTACGAGTGAACTTAACTTTCAAAAGAAACTAAGTTTAAGTATTGGAGCCTTTAGTGGTGTTTTAGCACTTTTAGTTATGATTCTGATGTTTAGAAGCCCCATAGTGGCAGTCCTAAACGATCAGCAGATTGTGATGTTAAAAGCTAAAAGACAAGCTATCCCAATTGGTGAGAAGCAGATTGAACGCATTGTTAAAGAGTTCATTAAACAAAGGTATCAATGGAGAGATCTTAACCCTGAAGAAATCTCCAAAAAAATTGGTCCCTTTGTAACTGATGGACTTAGGAAGAAAGTCAGGCCTGTTTTAAAAGACCTAAAAAACAATAAACTTAAAGGAAAGGCTGTCACTCAAGAAATCACTGATGTTGAAGTTCAAGTCACTGATAAAGGCGTGATAGCGAAGTTCTATAAAGTTTTAGTTGTTGAGAATCTACCGCTAGTGATTCCTACAGGTCTTATGCTTGCAGTGGTTAAAGGAGCTCGAACCTTCTTAAACCCTGAAGGTGTATACATCAACAGAGTTTTGGAGAATACAATAAAGTGATGAGGCCAGTTTTACTGGTTATGATGTCATTAGTATTTTTATCAAAGACTGCTGATGCAGGTCAGATAAGAACAGTTCACATGAATTCAGATAAGATGAAGACCATCAATTTAAAGATGGGACAGTCTACTGTATTAAGATTTAGTGATAAACCAAGAAAAGTGGTTATTGGAAATCAAAACTATTACTCAGTGGAGTTTATAGAAAATGATGTCACCATTCAGCCTCTTGGGCAGGTTAAAACTAATCTTTTCATCTACACACCTCACCACGTTTACGGGTTTATTCTAACTCCAAGAACTGGTGTGAGTGTATATGATGACATAGTGAACGTGAAATGGGTTGCAAGTGGTATTGTTCTACAGCCACGGCAAAGGAAGAACGACTTTACTGAAAAGCGCATTGGGCAGATGATTAATTTAGGAAAAATTAAAATTGATCTTAAAAAAGTGATTATCAATAAAGCTAGAGGAACTCATATCGTTGAGTTTGAAGTTTTAAACAATTCACTTAAAACTTTGAGACAGCAAGATTTTGATTTTTACCTAACTAGGTCAAAAAAGAGGCTTGCTGTGCAAGAGTTTGCTTTAAGTCAGCCAAAAGTTATTCCATACAAAATAGCAATAGGACGGCTTTTGGTAAAACTTGATAAAAAAGCAGGGTTTACTTTCAATGTGAAGTTTAAAGATAAAGTAAAATCAAAGATTGTCTACAGGCGGTTTTTATAAGTAGCGCTTCAAATGGATTTAAAGTGCGAACTAAAACTTACCTAAAAGACATCTGGAAGCTTTTTAAGAGTAATCTAACAAACGCTTTTTTTAAGAAAGGATCAGCTGAGTTTCAAAATGCTAAACCTGGAAGCTTTGGAATGTTTGCAGGGTTTTTGAGTGCTTTTTTTGTGATGGTGTTTGTTTACACAGAGTTCACTAAAGACACTAGTTCATTAGACACTACTGATAAACCAATAGAAGTTGATAAAAGCGTCAGTAATGAGCAAGAAAGCCGTGGGCCTCAAAGTAACAACCCTTTAATCAACGCTCTTTTTGAAATCGAGAACTTCTATGGAAGCGATCTAGAGACTAGCCCTAAATCTGGCAAAAGAAGAGTCAGGGCTTCAAGAGAGTACAAGGCAAAGCAAGTTATTGAGCGTGAAGGTGGCTCATATGAGCGTGAGAAGACAATTCCAATGGGGACTAACCTCATTGGTAAACTCTTAACTTCGATTGATACAAGGGAAACTGAGCAGTTTTATAAGGTATTTTTACCATACGGTGGAAACTTTAAAGAAGGTGCTTCAATTCCCAAGGGCTCAACACTTTTTGGAAAAGTAAAGTACAGCGGTAAAGGTAAAAAGGTCTTTATCAGTTTTTCCAAAGGTGTTTTCCCAGATGGATCAGAGTTTGAGATTGAAGCACAAGCTTTAAGTTCTAAAGATTACTCCCCAGGGATTAAGGGAGACTTTCACGGAACTTCAGGTGCAAGGTTAGCTGCCACTCTAGGTCTATCAATCGTATCTGGAGCAACAGCAGTCTTAACGGAAAGGGAACAAGTAGGAAATCTTGGGGCAAGCCTGCCAAAAGCAACTGCAAGAAATGCAATGTATGGCGGGCTATCTCAAGCAGCAAGCCAAGAGGCTGAACGAAGAGCGCAATCACTGAGTGAGAAACAAGAATACATCACAGTGGATGCTGGGAAAGATTTAATAATTAGTTTAACCAAAGGATATTCACAAAAATGAATAACACACAAAATAATAATATAAAGAAAAGAGCACCTATAGCCGTTGTGGCTATAGGTGTAGGAATAGTCGCAATTAAATTTCTTAAAATGTGCTTTAAAGGCCTTAATGGAATCAACCTCTTAAACCCTAAATTGTATTTAGGACTTTTTATGTGGTTGGCTTTAACAGGTCTTTGTATTGTAAAGGATTTTGCACACTTAAGATTCATTGATGGAGTGATGGCAGCTTTAAATATTGAAACATCTTTTTATACACTCTCAAAGCTTGGGATGTATTTTAACTATGGTTTATTTTTCATAGGCCTTCCCCTGCTCTACCTCTTCATAAGAGGAATCAGTGGTTTAATAGCAGCACGAAAGTACCAACAAGCAATAAATGTTTTAGGTATTAAGAATGCAGAAAAAAAGATTCCCCAAGTCACAAATGTCATAAGGATTGGTACTGATCAAAGAATTGTTCAGATAAAAAGCCCTGGCATGGGGCCTGGTGAATGGAAGAAGCTTAAAGACAATTTGAGCTTTGAGATACAAGAGACCATAGATGAGATCAATGTATCAAAGGATAAAACCTTAGTTCAAATCCATGTGTCTTCAAACGATTTACAAAGAATCATAAAAATAGATAAGGAGAAAATATCATGAGTAAGTATTACACATTTATAGTTGGAGAGAGTACACAAGGAGAGATCGAGCAATCAATCATAGATTGCCCACACCTTTTAATGGGTGGATCTACAGGAATGGGGAAATCAACAGCGTTTAAGCTCATGCTTTATACGCTGCTTGCAAGAACACCACATGATTTAATTAAGTTCACACTTCTTGATTTAAAAAGAGGTGTTGAAGTTAAGGATTTTGAGGGCTTTCCAAATGTCACGATTGCTAAAAATGAATCTGACTCTGTTGATGAACTTAAAAAAGTAGTCCAAGAGATGGATAAGAGGTATAAGTTTTTAGAAAAGAACAATAGGAAGAAAATTAACCCAGAGCGTGATGGAAGGCCACTCATTATTGTAGCAGTTGATGAAGCAAGTGTGATCTTTGGTGCAAAAAGCGCATCATCAAAGTTAAAAGAACTGACTGGTGAAGCGAGAGAGCTTTGTGAGAAGATTGCAAAGCTTGGTCGAGCAGCTGGAATACATATGATCTTAGCAACTCAAAGAGCTACTAAGACCAGTATTGATACATCAACTCTTGATAACTTAGAAGCAAGGCTTTGTTTCAGAACAAGATCAGTTTCTGGCTCCAACGCCTTACTTGGAGATAAGTCTGGATCAGAACTTCCAAACATTCCAGGTCGTGCGATTTGGCAGATTGGTGCTGAAGCCACAACTGTACAGGTGCATTATATGCCTGAAGATGAGTTCTCTGAAATGTGTGAAGAGTTAAAAGTTGAGCGCATAAGAGAGTTTGGAGACCCTGAAGAGATTGCAAAAAATAGTGATGTACAGGAAGTTTCTGCTTATAAGAATTCAGATAATCAGGATGCTGATGTCTAAGAAGAAAAGTATAATTCTAACTCAGCGAGATCAATTAATATTGATCTCGCTCTTTAAGAATAAAGTTTTAAGTTTAGATCAAGTATCAAAAACATTTTTTACAAGTTCTTCTAGAGTTGCCGCAGCAGCCAGAATGAGAGCTTTAAATGCCACTGGTTACATTAGTAAACGTAGATTTGAAATTGAGAGTAAATTCCAAAATATATATGAAATCAATGAAAAAGGCGTTCAGACTATACAAGGAGAGCTTGAGGGTGAAGTCACATCAAAAAACTTTAAGAGTGATTCTGTTGCTCATGATTTAGAACTCTTTAACATCTGTGAACGCATTAAGGCCGTTCCAGCTATTAGAAGGATTATTACTGAATCTGAACTACAATCATGTGGTGATTGCCTAGAGAACTCTGATTTAAGATCCTTTGTGCAACTAAGGACTGATCGTTTTGCTGAACTCATGGATGCGAATAAGAACACAACTCTTTTATCTATTGAATATGAGAGAAGTACAAAAAGGCGAAGCCAAATTCTTAGGAAGCTAAAGGACTACTATACTCATAAGAAAGTAAAAACTGTGATCTATGTTTGCAGAACTGAGCCAATTAAAAAAGTTTTGATGGATGCTGATCTTGAACTTAGAGGAAATGAACTTTCTAAAATGAACTTCATTACACTTGAAAGGTTCATGACGAGTTCAGAAAAAATCATTTTTGAAAAAATTAATGGATCTCCATTAGTTTTACATAACTAAACACCTACTCATATTATTCCTATTGTTTAGCTGAAGTTTGAGTGTTTCTAGAAAAACCCCACTAAGTCAGCTAAGTAGTTGAAATCATGTTCTGACAGCACTTTTTGCGCCATACAGTCAGGTATATAGAGTGGAAATAGGAGTAATTGAAGATGAAAGGAGGTTGATTGAGGACGGAATGAAGAGACGGAGAAGAAAGTTTGGAAAGAAAAAATAATGTTTAATAAATATTCAAAGGAAATACTATAAGAAAATATATAATCGGATTGGTAATAATATCACAACTAGCATCAGGATGCTCAACCCTAAACAAATCTATCATGATGAGTGCAGGAGTTGGAGGAACAGCTGGTGCTGTGATCGGAAGTAAGATCACAGGCAAGAACAAAAAGAAAAGTACAATTGCTGGAGTTCTAATAGGAGCAGCAGTCAGCGGTTTAGCTGGCTTCATATTCCACAGATCAGTAGAAAAAAAAGAAGACAAAATCAGAAGAGAAACACTATTTAACCTTGATAGGTTTGATGTGTCTACTCCACAAGGTTTTGGCTTCTCTACTGCTCATGGAGTAACAGCACCAAAAATTGAAAGTGAATGGATTCCAACAAGAGTTCAAGGAAAGAAATTAATAGAGGGCCATAAAGTGTGGCTTATAACAGATGAAACAAAGTGGGTTCCAAATGTTGGAAGACCAAGAAATACAAATTAAAGGAGTAGCTATAAAAGCTAAAACAAACGGAAAAAGAATACTAATGAGCGAGCGCAACACTGCGCTCGCTTTACAGACAGTAAAAGAGTTAAAGGAAAAGAATTGTAAAATAAATTTATCAGAGCTTATGAATGAGATTATAGAGATCTATTTTAAGCAGCATCTAGAACGTTCAAGAAAGTCTCTAGAGAAAAAATACTTTGATCGTAAGAAATATGTGAAAAGTCTTTTATTGATGGATTCTGGAGTTGAGTTTGATGAGTCGCTAAAGAACCTTGTAAAGAAAATTTCAAGTAAGCCTAAAGCAAAAGGAGCAGACAATGATCTATCATAAAGACTATGGTGATTTAGTGTCTCCAGACTCCCTTCACAGAGCTTCAGATGAAGACAGATCAAAAGTTTTTAACAAGTGTGGCCCTGAAGGCATTGCAAGCTACTTGGTTCCTAACAGCCTTCTAGGCGTTGATATATCTACGTCATG
>Ga0115567_10001003_pt1 | contig 28158 bp, 24 predicted proteins | sample COGITO_mtgs_1204_2_FD_88679 | JGI IMG/M metagenome (GOLD analysis project Ga0115567, IMG submission 88679) | Pelagic marine microbial communities from North Sea - COGITO_mtgs_120412 | ecosystem: Environmental > Aquatic > Marine > Epipelagic | place: Germany:Helgoland, sampling site Kabeltonne... | reverse complement strand
TCAGAGCGAGCAGGCAGATAATCGTGGTGCTTGCAAACATTTTCATCGCGAAGTCGCCGTTTTAAACACATTTTAATGTTTCGCCGTTGAAGTCGGCCCGTGAAGTTCATGGTAAACGGCGGTTGGCGCCGGATTCATCTAAAAAGTGCGCGAATGCGACATTTGTTCTTTGCAATTTTTTTGAGTTCGCTAACATTGCTCCTGATTGCTTCGGGAGGAACCCATAGATGAACGACGTAACGCAACTGAGAGTTAACTTGATCAACTGCGCGATCCCGGTCCGGATTCGCCGTGAGACTGATGGCTACAAAACTGACATCGAGCTGCCCCAGGACGTTCTGGCGCTGCCTGCGGATCGACAGATGGCCTTGTGCCTGGCGCTGGAAGAGCACTTCCAGAAGCTACGGGCTCTTAACGAGACTCGCCGGGGTGCGCCTGGGATTTCGCTGAGTAAGCCTCTCACTCTGTCGGTCGGCGCGCGCATCACCCGCCACCCCGGCAATGAATGGAAGGCGAAGTTCAATATCGGCTTTCCAGTCCAGTGGGCCCACATCGAGCGCACCGTTATTTCCGATGTGCTGCTTGCGCTGGAGAGTCACCTCAGGGGTATGGTCGTCACTATTGGCAACTACACGCTGACCGGTGCCAACGCTCGCCAAGTAGGTTGACCCGTGGGCTGGAGGCTGGGTGCGAGAAACTGGGAGGAGGAAGATCTTTGCGATAGCGCGGTAGCTCAAGAGCGCACGCAGCAGATTAACGCCTACCGGGCATTCAGTTTGGGCATGACTATATGCAGTGTCCTTTGCCTAGTCACAGTTGTACTCACCATACTTGTCGTTTACAACGCCGTTCGACCCCCGGGCCTGAACGCCTACATATCTGATGGGGAATTGTTCACGCGGCGCGTAACGCCCTTACTTAACCGACGCCCGACTACTCCCGAAGCAAAGCAGTGGGTTAAGGAATCGGTTGCCGAATTAATGTCCCTCCACTTCCGCACCCTCCGGGAAGATCTTCCGCGCCGCAGGGAGCTCTTTACTGCTGGAGGCTATGAAGCCTACGTGGCTAGCCTCAGCAAAATGGGAGTCATTGACCAAGTGCGGGAGCAAGGCCTGGTCATCACTGCCGTCAACAAGACTGAGCCTCTGATGGATAAGGGAGCGATCGTTCGCGGTAAGGCGGTATGGATTTTTGTCTTCGATGTGATTCAGACAGTACAGGGCGCCGCATCAGAACACTCAACTCGAGTGCTGACTGCGCGGGCCAAGGTAGAGCAGGTTGATCGAAAGGCTGCAGCGGTGGGGTTGAAAATCTCCGTGCTGGATCTTTCATAAAGGTGGTGGAATGCAAGAAGAGTTGAAGGAAAAGCATCTTAAAGGCGTCAGCGAGTCTAACAACAGAGCACAAAGGGAACCGTTCCGCAAAGCCAGTACCGGTGCGCCCATGTCCGCGGCAGTTGTGCTGGAGGACCGCGACTACTATCGATCAATGGCCAAGCGCGCAGTGGGCCTGGTGGTACTGATGGCGATCTGCGTTGTTTGTCTGGTGTCTGCCCTTGCGTACCAGAGCACGCGGCCCATCACTACGCTGTCTTATATCACCGACGAGGACGGCCGGTTCGTGGAGGTTGCCCCAACGGCGATCCCCACAGTGTCCGACGCCCAACTGCTGATATGGGCAGCTGACCGGATCAGCGATTTCCAAGGTCTATCATTCACCAATTACGCGGACCACGTATTGAGTCTTCGCCAATACTTCTCCGAAGACGGTTTTTCCCAGTACCAGTCAGCGCTCAAGACCTCCAAGACCGTCGACAAAATTAAACGCGATCGCCTTACGACATGGATTCAGCCCACCGAGGCTCCCCGTATCACTGACAAGGGAGTCGTCGGCGATGCCATGACATGGGTGGTCGAGATGCCCTTCGTTCAATTCTACGAAGGTGGAGAGATCAGCAATCGGACGGGCGGGCAGGTTGCCACGCTTCTGATTCGTAGAACCTCACGGACAAAAAATGCTGCTGGCCTGATGGTGGCGAAGTACCTGGTTAGGAAGGAGGCATAGTGCAATATTCGGTCAAGGTAATGGCAGCCGCCATTGCGATGTGCGTCAGCTCTTTGGGCGCGTACGGCGCGGCAAATGGGCAGAGTAGCCAGGACGAGGTGCGTCGAGACGATCTGGTGATACTGTCAGACCCCATTGATCCCGTCTCCACGATGGACTCAGGGGTGCTAAAACAGCGGGCTATGGAGCGGATGCTTGAGACCGTGGCGCCCATGACGGGTGATCAGGTCTATGAGATCAAGAAGAAGCAGCGTGACTTTGAGCGTGCCTTACATAGCCGCCCCGTCGTGAAGCCCATCACGGAGATGATTCAGGTCTCCACCAAGCCCGGGACGCCGCCTGTCGCTATTCGAGTCTCCCAGGGACAAGTGAGCGCGTTGAATATTATCGATTCGACCGGTGAGCCGTGGCCCATCACCAACATCATGGTGGGGAATTCAACTGATTACATGGTAACGGCGATCGACAACCACCAGTTCGGCAACATAGTGTCCATTGCTCCAACTCAGATATCCGGCAACACAAACCTGACCATCATGCTCGAAGGCCTTGCCACCGCAATTCCCGTGCAGGTCATCAACAGTGAGTCCCAGTATCACCCGGCACCCATCCTGCAGATTGATCGTGATTGTCCAAACGCCCGGGTAGTTACCCATATTGCAGATGATGGGCTCGACGATGACGAGATGATGCGGGCCATTGTGATCGGCGTGCCGCCGGATTCGGCGCGCGAGCTTAAGACCAATGATCACAATGTAGAAGCCTGGGTGGTGGGCGATCACTTGTACCTGCGGACCTCCTATACCCCGGTCGCTCCTCTGGCGCGCAACTACCACTACGGACCCGGTGGCTACGCCGCCTACCGCATGAGCTATGTCCCTGTAGTCGAGATGGCTGCCAGCGACGGCTCCAACCGAAGAATCATGTTGTCCGATAAAGGGGCCTGAGAATGAGTACTGACGAACAACAGAGCGGCGGCCTCAAGAAGTACATCCCGATAAAGATCACCGCAGAGAATCAGCTGCTCTTTGGTATCGGGGGAGCTGTGCTGGGTGCCGGGTTGCTCGCGGGGGTGCTGATCTATGTATTCTCGGAACCAGAACGTCCCCCGTCAGTGCGTGCCGCGGGCATAGAGCGCGGCGGTGTGGCTCCGACGGCGGGCGCAGAGGCTACTGAGGCCTATAAGGAGGCCAAGAACCAAATCAACAGCGAGGACTACGAGCGCGCGAAGGTCACGCCTGGTGGCGTCAGCATCCCGTTCACCTTCGAGGGAGAACCTGACGCCAAAGATAACGGTGGCGTTCTGGATGACGCGAATATCAGCGACCAGGAGCTGCTTGCTGCCATACGCCGGCTTGGCATCGATACCAGTAGCGCGTCCCGGGACTTCACGCAGCTCGGTAACTCCGACCTTTGGGTACGCTCCACCGGTCAGCTTGTGACCGAGGGTGGCGCCTCAGTGCTGGTGGATGGCGTTGTTGTCTACGTTGGGCCCAAGGGCGAAATCGTTGACGCAAAGTCCAATGCGCTAGTTGACGGAAGGGGCTCCCCCTTGATCGTGGCGCCGACAGGAACGATCGTTGATGACCAGTCATTGCCCGTCGAGATGGCAGGGCGGATGAAGAACGAGCAAGGTGTCGTCTATCTCGGCAACGGCCAGCTCGTAACCACCGGCTCCAACATGCGGCAGGTGGCAGAGACAGACCTCTACCTGACCGGTGAGGGGCAGCTGGTGACTATCGACGGAAGAGCCGTGCTGTCACGCGGCATGCGGACCTTTGTGGATGTAGAGTCACGTCTGGTGCTTGAAGACGGGGAGCTGTTGACCTGGGAAGGTAGCGCAGTGTACATGTCCCCGGCAGGCACCCTTGTCGACGGCCGGGACCGCGCCTTCAGTAATGACGGCGTCCTGCTGAGCTACGACAACACTCTGATCACGAATCGGGGACGTCTGACCCAACCTATCGCGCAGTTTGACCGCCTGGGTGACTCTGATCTGGCAGTGAATGAAGACGGCCTGGTCGTGGATCTGCGTGGCAAGCCGGTCACACACTACGGGTATACCGTCTTTCGCAGCACCAACGATCGATTGTTCCTTGCGGATGGGCGGCAGGTTATGTCCCGTTCTGGGGCGCCGGTTAGCCTGACGTCCCGCGGAAATTTCACTACCCCCATGGGTTCCGGTGTCTTCCAGACCGGTGGCATTGTCGATTCCGAAGGCGTGGCCTACACGCGCCGAGGCATGCTGGTCAGTCAGCGGGGTGCCCTCAAGCGTCGTGGGGACAGCGATATATACCTCGCCGGGGATGGGTTCTTGGCCGCAGCCTCAGGGCACGCCATTGTTCATGAATCTCGTGACGTCTATCTCCGGGAAGGCAGCACGACGGACGATGGGCGGGATGTCTTGGAAACAGTGGACGGGAACGCTGTTCTAGCTGGTGAGGCTGGCGTCGTCATGTTGAGCCTTACCGGTGAGCTGGTCACACAAGATGGCCAGCAAATCGAGAACTCTGTGGTTCTTCGGACACTGGACGGCATCCTTGTGGCCGGCGATGGCCGCCTGGCCGTTGATCCTCGCGGTATCGACCCAGTGCTCGGACCCGATGGGCGTGAAGCATTCATCGGTCAGCGCGCAGTATTCCGTGCAGAAACCGGTGAACTGGTGGACGAGTTCGGGGCTCCCTTCTACTCAGATGATGGCGAGGCAATCTATCTGGATTCCACCGGGCACCTCTCTAACGCACAGGCCCAGCGCATAGCCGCCACCCCAATGGTCACTATGTCGGGTGATGCAATGGACGGGCCTTATATGGTCAAGGAGTCCACTCGCACCGTTCAGATGGGTGGTGGCGATATCTACCTTACCCGCGATGGTGCGCTGGTCGACGAAAGCGGGCGGGGTTTCTTCTACGAAGACGAAGCGGTGCGGGTCGACCGCGAGGACGGGCGCCTACTTACCGCGAGTGGTGAGGACGTAGAAGATATGCGCGGCCAGGATGTGTATCTCTCCGATGCCGGTACTCTGGTTGATAATCGTGGTATGCCGATCACGGCGGAGGTGCTCGGAGACATTGATGGTGCTTTGCTTGGCGTGAACGGTCGCTTTCTCCAAGGTATGACTGACCGCCTGGGGGAGAGCGATATATACGTGTCCGGCACCGGGCTGTTGGTTGACGATATGGGCCGGGGTCTGCAGTTCAATGACCGCCCGGTGCGGCGCGAAGAGGGGGGTGGCCGTCTGGCCGACCTGACTGGCCGCCCGGTAGTTGACGTCGACAGCCGCCCAGTCTACGTGGACCGGGATGGTGAAATCCTTCGTACCGGCGGTGAGCGTGCCAAATCGTCCCTGCTGCAGCGTGCCGATGGGGTGCTGATTGATGCGAGGGGCCGGGCGCTTGACCGCGGCGGCCTACTGATCAACGTCACATCTTCTCGTATCTACAAGACTGATGCTGACGAACTGGTCTCGAAGTCTGCGCGGCCGATCAGGATAGAGGGTGAGCGGGCCTTCCTTGGCGAAGACAACGCCATCGTGGACGGTATGGGCCGCGCACTGAGGGTGAATGGCTACCACGCGTTCATGCTGGATGACGGATCTTTGATTGATTCGAAGGGCGAGCCTATCCGGAACCGGTCTGAGGTGGACCTGATGATCACCGGCATTGGCATTACGGATGTGAATGGTTTGCTGCAGGGTGAGGTGGAGTCTATCTATCAAACTGGCCGCGGGGACGGTCAACAGTTGATCGCCGCCACGCCGGAAGAAACACCCGAAGAAGCCTCGCCTCAGCCTGTACGTGCTGATGGCCCGGTGCCGGCCAAGGCAGCACCAGAGCCGATCAAGCTAACGCCGGCCCAGGAGCGCAGACTGGTGCGCCGTTACGAGGCAATCATGTCAGGTATGGAGGGCCAGTTCGCCCAAGTGATGAGCGCGTCCTCGGCGAAGGTTGCCCCGGGTGTTGTGTCTGTTGCTCGCAGCAACAGGCTTGGCGGTGGCAGCGGTGATGCCGGCGGTGCTGGCGAGGCCGGGGACGGCACCACTCAGGTTTCGGAAGGAGCCAACCGGGTGGAGTCCTACGATGTACTCAAACCGGCAGGCGATGCGCTGTATGCCGTGCTCACTACGTCGCTGAACACTGACTTTTCCGATCGCGTCATCGCCAAAGTGGTTGGCCTGCACCCTCGCGACAAGCTATATGACGCCAAGCTGGTTGGACGCCTTGAGCTACGTTACGAGCAGATGGTCATCACTTTCAAATCCGTGGTACTCAAAGACGGTCGAGTGGGGAATATCGACGGACTCGCTCTGAACCCGGAAACCGTGGAGGCAGGCCTCGGGACAGATGTCGACCGCCACATCATGTACCGGTACGGCGGGTTACTGGTTGGCAGCCTAATAGAAGGTGCCGCCATCGCTGCTGGCGAGACGGTTGAAACTCGCGAGGTGAGCACTATAGGTGGCAGTCGATTCGAGACTGACGGGCTGTCCGGGGCTGAACTGGCCCTACGCAGTCTTGAGCCAGTGGGCGCCCGCATTGCGGACGCGTTCAAGGATAACCTTGGTCGTCCCGTCACCGTTAAGATGCCGGTTGGCTCCGAGCTAGGGGTGGTCCTGTTTGAACCGATCAGAGTTCGTAAGTTAGAGCTAGCCTCTACAGAATAAGACCGCACAATAACCGCTAAAGACAGCCTCCGGGCTGTCTTTTCACGTTTGGGATCCTCGATAACGCCAGAATGTGCGTAAAAGAGCATTTTAAACTTGTATCGTAAGTCCTTCCGGACCACATTAAGCACTATCAATGAATGGTCCAGAGGTATAACGTGCGCAACAACGACAGTGCAGCCAGAGTCGCCGATGACGACTACCTCGGCGGTATCGACGACATCGCCGCGAGTTTAGGCGATGACGACGATAGCCCCAACGAGATCGGACTGGCATCTCACATGGCGGAGACCGTGGACGCGGAGGTGAGCTTCGACGACCCTGACGATGACTACGACGACGATGAGTCGTGGGATTCGGAGACTCATAGCGGATCACGACGCAAGAAGGTCTTCATCTCCCTGACGCTTGCTGGTGTTGTGGCAGCGATGGTCGGCGGTGGCTATTTACTGACCCAGGAATCCGCGCCGATCATGCAGACTGTCAATCACCTGGTGGGCTCCTCCACCCTTGATGCGCCTCGTGATCGGAACACCTACGACACTGGTAGCGCGGCGGACGATACCCCGGCTGAATCTGACTCGGTCTCAGCGTTGTCCAATCAGCCGGTCTCGTCCTTGTTCCCGGGGTCGGATGTCGGTGTCGGTGAGCCTCTGGCCGAGGACCTGTCCATCTCGATTACAGAGCCGGACTATTCCACTATGTCTGATGCGGAGCTCGAGGCATTCGCTGCGCGCACTGAACGGGGATCGCAAGGCGGGATCTCTATCGATGGATCTGGCTCCTTGGTAATTGAGTCTGACGTGGGCAACGCGGATGTCAGGCTCAACGGCTACCGTGATCAGGTAGCGGCAGCACTCCTGGCCAACTATCCGTCCCGTTCAGAGATGAGAAGCGCGATCGCCGCTGGTATCAGGGAGGGCGGGCAGGCACAAGCTGTCAAGCAACTCAATGATCGGCTGACCACCATAGAGAACTCAATCGCAGTACTCAGTCGAGCCATGGCTAATCAGGACATTGCGTCTGTCTCGTCCAGAGTGTCCGATCTGCAAGAATCCGCACGTAACAGTGACAAAGAGATCACACTAATTGCGAACACTGTGTCTCGTCTGGCCGAGGTGGTCAATGCCATGAACGGCTACGAGACCCCCAGGCGGCCCCGTGTAGCGACGTACTCTGACTCTGGCCGAGTGTCCCCGGACACGGTGGAACAGCCAGCAGTACAGGGCCAGCCGGTCGCGCCGCAATCCTCCGTTGTGTCGATGAATCGCCCGGCTTCTGCTGCACCGAAGCCAATTGAGCCTGTAAGCGACTGGTACGTCCGGGCGACAACCAACATGCAGGCCTTCCTGGCGTCGCGCACAAGTACAAAGACCATGCGTGTCGTCGTAGGGAGCCCGGTTAGGGGTTGCGGGACAGTCACGGCGATTCAGGCATCACCATCGTCTGTAACTACGGAGCAGTGCGGCGTGCTGACGCCGCAGTAATCTCATGTTGAGCGTCACGGAATATCTCGCCAACGGCACCTCGGTACTGCCAGCTTTCCAGGAGCTAATATTCATCCTGGCTGCGTTGCTTGGTTTGTTCACGACGGGAATGGGCTTGTTCAAGCTTCTGTCTGTCGGCGAGCCTGGTAATCAAGGAGGTGGCTTGGGGTCGGCTATGAGCTTAATCATCTGTGGCGCTTTGCTCGTATCCTTGTACGGGACGAGCGATGTGATAGCGGGTTCAATCTTTGGTGCTGACGCGGACACCTATGTAGTCCGGAATATCGTGAAGGCACCGGAAGAAGGCCGTATGGATTCCAAGACTTTCATCACAATCCTGTTCTACTACCTCGTCGTAATTGGCTGGCTTGCGGTGCTAAACGGCATTCTTACATTCGCTCATGGGCCGGGGAATGGTCGAGCGTATGGGCAGGATGGTTATGTTCGTAAAGGAGCGATCTACCTGATTTCAGGTGTTTTGTTAGTGAACTTCGTACCTCTTTCAAATGCAATCGGTACCACTCTCGCAGGGAAGTCCGCGGGAACAATCTATTTTTCTGTAGACAAATAGGAGTCTCTACAATGGCGACAAAACGGGTGAGTAATTTTGGAAAAGCACGAGACCTCGCGCTTCGCAGCTACTTCAAGTCAACGATCGCCGTCGCGGGCCTCGTGGCAAGCGCGGCAGGGTCGGCGCCTACATGGGCACAGGCCATGCTCTCGGACATCTCCGAGAACGTGGAGAGCGAAGCGGGCAGCCTGGGCATGGGCTTCCTCGTTGTAATGGCCCTCGTAGGGCTGATTCTCGTGGGTATCGGCCTCCTTAAGCTCTCGAAAGGCAATGACCGCGGTGAAGGCCCTGGTCCAGCGCTGAAGTTCTTGCTGGTTGGTGCGCTGCTGATATCGATCCCGGGGGTTCTGGCTATCATGAACAACTCGATCTTTCAGGGTGATGCAGGGGATTCTTACCTCGATCAACTCGACATCGAGTAAGGGCCTACCCAGTGGAGCTTGTACCGCGTAATGAGGTATTCACGCCATACTTTCACAGCCAGAGCGGGATCCATGACGTTACCGATGACTTCAACTGGCGGCCAACCCGCCGCCAGTTTGATTTCCTCCGCTCGCGTGGGTTCCGCTGTGACTCGTGTGGTTTGAGGACCGTCCCGACCCATGAAGTTCCCTCGGGCTACTTGGAGTTGCACCCGGTAGGCTCCGCGTTCGCTGTTCTTTGCGTCCTGTGCAAGCAGTCCCAGCATGTCGGTCGGAAGGTCCGAGATAACAGTGCTCTTGATCACGGCCGGATAGTTTACCTACCGCAATTGAGCCAGGGACAGGTCAGCAATATCGCTCAGTATCTGGGTGTAGCTGAGAAGCAGGAGCACCCGGCATCACCGGGCTTGCGCGCCGTTGTTGACGCAATGGCGGAAGAGGGGGCACGACTCGCGGCTCGCTACCTGAGCCTGCCGGAGCATCAGTTCCCGGATCCGCTCTCGGCTTCGCTATTCGTAGAGATGACCGATGCTATGTCCCCTTCCCTGGCGACGCAGCAGTCCCGGCTATTCAAGGATCTCCGGTATCTACCGCTGAAGGATTTCGGCCGCCAGATTCGATACTGGTCCCAGCAGTCTCCAGATTTTAGTTCACTCCCATCGCTCGATGAAATTCTAGGAACGATCTAATGCGCTACGGGTACCCCACCACATTTACAGACAAGTGCTTCTACGCCCTCGATACCATGATCCAGTGGGGGCATCGCCTGTTCAGGACATCACCGAACACATTCATCGACCTGAATACCGTATCGGACGCGTCGACATGTGTCATGCGAGATGGGACGCTTGTCACCGCAGTCAAGATCAATGGCACGACCCGGGCTGTTCTTGACGAGGAAATGAGCGAAATACTGGATATCATGTCAGGGAAGATGTCCGCCTATATGGGCGACGGCTGCCACTACTATTCGTTCTACTTCTCCCGGGATAAAACCGGCGTGCGCGAAGAGCTGGAGCGCACCTACGGGAAAGCCCGCTCCTCGACTCGCGCGATGGGGTTGGACTTCGCAGATATTATTGACGAACAGATATCGGTTCTGGAGCGTCACTGTTTCAAGGAGACGTGCCTCCTTCTGCTTTACACGACATTCCACGGCCTGAGCAGGGAAGAGCGAGATCACGTCTTGAAGCGCCAGGTGGAAAGTGAAAAGGGGCTACCGCGCGCGAGAAGCGCACAGCAGCTGGCCCCCCTGGGCGAGCAGATGCAGGCCCGGCACAGTAGCTTTGTTGACCAGTGTGTCTCCGACCTGACTAACGCCCGTATTGATTGCGCGCCACTGGATACACACTCCTTTCTGCGCTTGATTCGATACGGGATGGACCCTGAATGGACTGCGGCCGAATGGGAGCCAATTCTCCCCGGTGATCCGTTGCCTAAGCGTATCAACGAGCAATACAACGGTGACTATTCATCTCTGTTCTGGCCATCTCTGAAGGAGCAGCTAATACCGCGCGGAGCAATTGTTGATGGGCAGTTATGCACCATGGGCGACCGGTCCTACGCACCGCTGACCATCAGTTTTATGCCGAAGCAGCCCGAGGTCTTCCAATCCCTGTTTCTACGCCTGAACAGAGAAGGCATCCCTTGGAGAATCCATCAGTTGTGCCGTAATGACGGTATGGGTCTTTTCGGGTTTAACGAGACGCTGGCGACCGTACTCAGCTTCTCAAAGGCAGTGGAGAACAGCCGAATCATTCAGGCAAAACGTGAACTGGCACAGTTGAGGGAGGCGGGTGAAGAGATCGTCCAAATCCAGATTACGCTCTGCACCTGGGCTGCGAAGGGCGATACAGCGACCTTGGAAGACCGTAGAGCGCGCCTCGCGCGGTGTGTTCAGGGCTGGGGAGTATGTGAAGTGGCGCCGGTGGAAGGCGATCCGTTGGAAACGACGATGTGTTCGCTACCCGCCGTTACCCTGGGTTCCGTAGCCGAACCATCGGCAGCTCCAATATATGACACATTCAAGATGGCCCCGTTGAGCAGGCCGGCATCCGCGTGGAATGATGGTAGCCAGCCCATGAGATCGGCGGACGGGAAATTGATGCATTTTGAGCCCTACAGTCCGCTACAGGCGGCATGGGTAACGCTTATCTTCGGTCCTATGGGTTCGGGTAAGTCGGTATGGATGAACTACTGCAACCTGTCTCTGATCATGAAGCCCGATCTCGCAGAGCTTCCCATGATCGGGATCATTGATGTCGGCCCATCTTCTCGTGGTTTGATCTCTCTGGTGCGGTCTGCGCTGCCCAACAACAAAAAGCACCTGGCCATGTATGCCCGCCTGATGAATACCCAGCAGTATGCTATCAACGTATTCGACACTCCGTTGGGTCTGCGTCGGCCGTTGACACTTCACGCCAACTTCCTGGTGAACTTCCTCACCTTGCTGGCGACACCCGATAGCCGGGAAGAACCGATTGAAGGTACCAAGGGTTTTCTAACAACCGTAGTGGACCTGGCCTATAAGAAAGGCAGTTCATTTGGTACGTCCGTTCTATACCAGCCGATGGTTTGTACCGATATTGACAGGATTCTCAACAAAATCGACTTTGACTACGCGGAAGGCAAGACGACTTGGTGGGACGTTGTGGACGAACTCTCCCGTAACTCGATGTTCCACGAAGCGACTCTGGCGCAGCGTTATGCCGTCCCGACGCTCGGAACGCTGGTAATGACCTGCGTAGACGAGAATATCAAGGACATGTTCGGCAGCAACACGGTCAAGGAAACCTCTGAAAGCCTTCCGAACTACATGTATCGGCGATTGACCGATGCGATGAATACATATCCTATTCTAAGCGGCGTGACCCAGTTCGACCTCGGTGAGGCGAGAATTGTTAGCCTTGATCTGGACGAGGTTGCGAAGGGGTCCGGATCCAGCGGTAAGCGGTCAATCGGTGTCATGTACATGCTGGCTTACCACACTCTGACATCGAAGTACTTCTTCACCAACGACCACCTGGGAGAGATCCAGGTCGAAGGAAGTGCAGGGTATGACTATCGACCCTATCACCGTCGCCAGATTGATGCTGTTGCGCGGCTTCCCAAACGCCTGTGTATCGATGAGAAGCACCGCGTCTCCGGGATCCGGGTGGTTGAAGAGCAGATGGATATCGCTATCCGGGAAGGGAGAAAGATGTCGATCGACTTGGTTCAGAGTTCACAGGTAGCCTCCGACTTCAGTTCCACATCTGTCGAGCTCGCCACCAATGTGTTCATTCTTGGCGCAGGTACGAGTGCTAACGTGCGAGGGGTGATCGATACTTTTCAGCTCAACAACACGATGTCATATCACCTACGAAACTCCATGCGTAAGCCAGGTAAGGCCGGTAGCACGGTAATCTCCATATCCCAGACAGACACGGGATACTTTGAGCACTTCCTGTACTCCTCCCAGGGCCCGACGTTCCTGTGGGCGACCAACACGACCCGTGACGACTGCTATGTCCGGGATAAGCTGGGCCGCGAGCTGGGCGAGCAGCGTGCCCGCAAGATTCTGGTGAAAAAGTTCCCGTCAGGATCCCTTCAGGACGAGGTGGCTGACCGAAAGAGGCGGGTTGGGATCAGTATCGACACAGGGCAGGATGATCTCTCTAACCGGTCGGTCGATGAGGGTGATACCCCGCTGAGTATTCTGGACAGTATTGCGGACGAACTGATCGATGAATACTCGAAGTACGCGGCTATCTCATCAGAGTTCGATGATCAGCCTGGTCTGGAAGAGATGATGCAGGGAAGATTGACGGAGATCGCTTAGCAAAACACCGCGTATATCCTCGCCCAATCGGGCGAGGAGCAGTCACTGACCTGTAGTAGTAGCCAGAGCGCCAATGAGCGCTCGTCCCTTGCTCGTTAGATACAGGCGCTTCTCGTTGGAGTTCGGAACGGTCATGGTGTCGACCAGGTCCAGACCGCGCTGCCCCGGGCGCCTATGGGATTTCAGGGATCCGATCACTTTGGAGAACGTCGATGCGGTCAATCCCACCTGTTCACGAATCACTCGAGCATTCGTATCTTTTGCAACAGCAATCGTAAGCACGGTGTGCAGCTGAGACATCGTCATGGTCGCCAGTCCCAGATTCTTGATCATATCGACCTGGCTGAGTAGATCTTCCGCGCAGCGCATTGAGTCATCGGGTGACTGATAAGCGAGATTGGTCATGGTGTGCTCTGGTTGATGATGCGCACGATGGTTGCTGAAGCCGGTAGGCGGGCTGTTCCAGCCGTGTGCGACAGGTCCTCGACAAACTCACGGATAAACTGGGCGTGGGATGAGGCAATTACATTCGCTGCTCGCTGAGTGCCGATAGTGAAGTCCACACGGAGGTCCCGCAGTAGAGCAGCAGCGTTATCCACCACGTCAGTGTGATGGCCGAGAGGTAAGTCCCGAGCGGTCACGCGCAGGCTCTCCAATACCGCATTGGCATCGACGCTCGTGGGCACTCTGTCCGACTCTCCCCATCCATCCGCACAGGCCATCAGGGCGCTGGCAGCGCTGTAGCCCATTATGGTGCTGTGTAGTGCGGCATCATCGGCTGTCATTACATTCTTCCCTCTCATCTATCAGGCGCCAGGCGCTTATGCCAATACGGTTACACTCTTTTGCCACCGCATCAAAAGTTTTGAACACTTTCTCCTCCCCTCGGTCAGTGGCCAACGTAGAGACGAACTTTACCGGGCCCTTAATGCCAAGCAAGAGCCTTATGCCGTCTTCGCGCACAATAACCCGCGGATCGCATATCTTGCCTTGCGATACTGCAGCCGCCGCTTCCTTCCGCTTAAGCATAGATTGCTACGTTTCATGTCTGTCAGCCAATAATACGGGGCGTGAATCTTGAGGGTCTACCAAAAGCTGCGGGAAACCACTCTTTTTGGAATATCGTGAAAGCACCATGCGGCTGAAACAGGTACGATGTCCGGAAACCATAGATCAGGTATCTCGAGCTTAGTGGCTATCTCAACCCGCGACATTGTAGTTCCCAACTGGCGGCCTGACACCACGGAGCCGTGGGCTGAGAGCAGCGCTGCTCGCCTGGCAGGTGCCGACGCGACCGGAGCGGTGGGTGCTTTCGTACACCGGCGCTATTCCAATGAGGCTGGCCGACACCTCTACGAAGCATTCCTGATCCAAATGATCCGGGATGTCCTCGTCTGCACTGACCCCGCCCGAGAGTTCAGGCCTGGATTTTCCATTATCACTGCTGTTCAAGCTGTCGGCACTGACTGGGCTCTGGGCGAACTAAGCCTTCCCAGGATGACCGGATTGTCCGTTTCTGACTTCTTTCACCGCTGGGACAGTGATGATTGTGAGGATCCCAAGCAGGTCATCACGCGGGTTATTGATGGCGTGGAGGAAGGATTTGTCCCCGATCTTGCCGGGTTTGAGGCATTGTGCACCGCTACCACAGAGCTGGCGTATGCCCTGGGCTGGTACCGTTCATCGGGCGAACTCCCAGATCTCCTTGGACGGCTGGGGGTGCGTTCAGGTGTATTCGCGCTAAAAGAATCCCGCCGCATAGCGGTCATGGTGGCCGGCCTGTTCGCTGCCAGTCACTGGTTTGAAGACGCGCGATACGTGCTCGCGAACGGGTTCGTTGAGCTTCGCGAGGGAATTTACGAGATCGAGGACGGGCCTTTGCAGGCGATGCTGCGCGCCGGGTCTGTGGAGGCGGTTACACGCACTTTGGGAGGGCCCGGTGGCACGCGCGCGGAGGCGCGGCGCCGCGGGAGAGCCATTGTGGAGGGTGCAATGAGGACACTTCGGGGCCCACGGGACTAAAAAATGCGTATATGCTGCCTTTACACGACATTTCCGACACCCCCGGTAGAGTAGAATGGTCCGATGAGCTCACATTTGGCCCAGGAACGACAAACCGCTGACTTCTGCATGGGTCCTTCATGCAGCTGTGCGCAAGCCGAGGGCGCGCTCGCTATATTCGAGAACGAAATGCAGTACATGACTGTACTCTCGAGGTTGCAGAGGCCCGGCTATGAACTGGAACGCGAAGCCTTCCTGGCGGCGATGTACCACGGATTCGGGCGGGACGTAGATAGCGAGGCCCGGTTAGGAGAGTACTTGTCCCAAATCGTCAGCAGTGGCCACGGGGGGCTGATGATCCGCTCTCTGGCGCCAGCGGCGTATCAAGAAGTGCTACGCAAGATCAATGATTGTGATGTATCACGGGATTTACATGAGGCCCGTATTACACCCGATGCCGTCACCCCGGACATGACCGATACCTTGCGAGTAGCACGGGTGTATGCCGAAGAGGTTGGGGGGAGAGATGGAGTGCTTTCGTTCCGCCGTGGACTGTCGTACGTGCGTGGCGCCATCAATCGGAATGGCAGTGACCCCAAGACTCGGTTTGCCATCGCGTCTATTGTCCTGGGTATGAGCGTCCTGAGTGGTCCGCTTGCGTCCGTTGCTCCGACGATCAAGGTAACGCAGGCCCTGCTCAATACCCATGCCGGCCAGGAGTTTCAGCGGCGCCTGAGTGAGAACGTGCGCGCTTACCTCGCTACCCGCGGGTATGAGCCTGATTTTATCGACCGTTTGTCCGTCCCCGTGGCTGAGTTGTGGGACCGTACTGCAGGTACCCGGTTGGGTAAGGCCGTCTTCGTGGTGATGATCCCACTGGTCGTGGGTATCGGCGATGCGGTGGAGACCTACGATGGTGCGAAGGAGGCGGTAAAGCGCGCCTGGGCGCTACTGGGCGAGCTGAAGACCTTTGTCACCGAGAATGCCGCTGACCTGTGGGATTCGATCGCGGTAGACAAGGCAGAGGCCGCTTCTACCGCCACTTTTCAGTCTGGCGACGATGGTTTCGATCTTGCGGCGTGGGCGATCGCATCCAGCCAGGCACAGCAAGCCCCATCACTCGATGCCGCCATGAACTTGATCTGCAGCGTAGGTCCGCTCGATCAGTTCACGGATGGTTTGGCCGCCGCCGCCAATGGCGACACCCTGTATCAGGCGCTCCCGGCGGGGATGACTGCCCGGGATCTGGCAGAAGCACATGCCCAGACCCTGTTAGGCCCAGGCGCCACCGGTGAGGTGGTCGCTAATCTTATGGGATGCGAGTCATTGCGCGGGCACCCCCTCCATTCTCCACTTCCTGAAGGGCCGATACGGCTTCCAGGCGTTGATACGTTGAGCCAGGGGATAACGCTCAAGTCATCGTCTGCCGCAATGACGATGTAGCCCGCGTGGCTCCGGAGCGCGCGCTTGGGGCCGTGGGTGAAGCGGTGCTCAGAAAGGCTTCAATCTCTTTCAGGTCACTGCCTGACAGATCAAACCACTCGCCCTCAAGGCGTTGCTGGGCGTACTTTCTGTGAAGACTCGCTTCGGCCTCTGAATAACTGTCCACGTAGCCAGAAATGATTAGCTCGATCTTGAAGGGAAGCTTCACTCCAAAGAGGCGCAGCCGATCCTTCAGGCTGACCGTTTTGCCAATCTTGTATCCGTACTCGGATTGCAGCACATATACACAACCGGCTATCGGCAGGTAGGACTTGGGTTGTGCCGGGCGGCGATCTTGCCGTGGTGTGATATCCAGGCTGCTGTAGTCCGGGAATTTCTCGCAGAAAATATCATCGAGCATATACTTTTCGCGGACCGTTTCAGCAAATTTGAAGTGGGGTGTTTTCCACCACCTTCGCCCAGTAGGGTGGGGCTTCAGGGTCAGAGAAGAATCCCGATAGCTTATTGTCGCCCTGTTGGTCTTGGAATCGATGGACCTAATCACCGCCAGGCCTGAGACAGCGCCAACCTTACTGGCTTCGTTCCAGCTTCCAACAAGTATGCCATCACCTGGTAATAACCGACCGGTGAGACCGGGGGGCACCGACATCGTGCAATGGTCGTCAAGGTCCGCGTGATCCGTCGCTATCATGTAGTAAGTTCTGGGATTGTCTTTGCTCATTCTGGGTGCTCTCCTTCGTTCTCCTGGTTCGTCCGGTCCGGCCCAGTGATGCTGGCCAGTTCCTGGTCGACTTTGGATTGTCGTGAATTCTCTTCTTCGAAGTGGGGGTGACTTAGCAGGGCGGCGCTGGACTGAAACCAGTCTGACTGGATATCGGTACCGGCCTCCTCAATGCGTGCAAGCAGGGATTTACTTACACAATCACTCCTGCTGGTAGACGGCGGGAAGTAGCAGATACCCTCCTTGCGGATGTGGTCTTCTTCCAGGGCCGAGCAGTACGGCTGATCTTCGTGGCGGATCATCACGTACGGGATCAATCGTGTTAGTTCCGGATTGGGGTAGAGCACTAGATAGCAGCCGTCAAAATCGGGCTCTCCTGCCATCGCGTGGAACGGATCCTGACTTCCTCCAGAAAGGTCGTTGCTGGAGTAACGGTCTAGCACTCTTAACCCTTTGTAATCCAGCCATCCGAGAAAGAACCTTGGTAGATACCGCATGTCACCTTGCACCCACTCGTCGATAGGCAACGGCTCAGCCCCCTCTTTTCTAAAAAGTGTTGTCTGAGGATCAAAGTTCGCCCGCCACTCCGAAATATCGTTCCTATAACTCTCAAACCGCCAGTGCAGTTCTTCGGAGATATGCAGAAAAAGTGATTCCCAGTCCTCATCGGTGTAGCTACCAAGTTGGCGGCTGAACAGCGGGGCGGCTGACTCTGGGATAGACTCAAAGTAGGTCTCAGGAACAAGGCTCTCGGCGTGAACAGCATATGTATCAACTTCCGAATCCGCTATGTCCCGGAGGTGACGCCGGAAGTACGCTGCACGTAATTCAGCCAGGTGTTTGAATGTACGGAGTAGCCCGGCTCGCTCGTCGATATCGTTGGCCCAAAGCTTTAACTTGTAGAGTTGTTTATCTTCGATTGATTGGGCTTGCTTCACGGGGTGGAACCGCGTTCTGCGGGTCAGGCGCTCCGCCAACCCGTTCAGGGCTATGTTTTCCCCCTTTTTCTCACATGCCGACGCAATCATTCTCAGGAGCATGGTCCAGCGATGAGAGAGGGCAATTAAGCGTCGCCCGGGGGTGACATGGGGTGGCAGCCGCATTCTGTAGAGGTCACGATTAAACGCCTCTCTGTCGCCACGATACTCTTCCTGCCAGGGTAGGTCGTTCGCCGTGATCCTCAGCTCGTTGAGTATCGCATCCATGTTCCTAGCCATTTCGATGCGATCCTCCATGGGCACGCCTTTGGACCGCCAGGCCCCCAGCTCTTCGTATGCCTCTCCGCCTTGTGCGAGCAGTTCTTCTCGACTTATACGCGGTGGCGCTGGCTTTCTCCCGCGAGCAGTAGTGCTCTGCGGAAGCTCCCTGGTCTGTTTGGGCCTTGCAAAGTCGACAACGTCTCCCATGATGATCTCCTCCTAGTGCCTGTCGCGCTTGTGGTGGCGCGTTCTACGGGCCACGGTGACAACCACTCCGTGATCCACGATGACGTAGGTCTGCTGCAACAACTGCGAATACGTCTGGTGCGGTTTGCCAAGGTAGCGCCGAGCTTGCCTTAGGCCTTTCTTGTCCAGCCAGATCTTTTCGCATCCCCTGTGGTGCTCGATCGCACCGAAATCGAGGATCAAATCGACTATTACACCGGGAATGGCGCGTTCTTGGCAGCGAGTCTCTGCGTGCTTTGTCATGCTCATGTTCATGGCGGCTTCCTCCTAACCAGTGGACCCAGTATGGACTCTACGCGGGTAAATACTATATCCCTCTTATATCAATAGCTTAGCTCATATTCTGGATATAAATATGACGCTATTTGGATGCTGTGGTAGGAATAATTGGCGAGATAGGACACACAATCTGGCGGTAGGGGGCTGATGGTTGGGATATTGTGAGGAGGGTGGCGGGGCTGAGATGCCCCAGGTCTAAAACATGGACGGCTTTGGCGGAGCGTTTGGGTCGAGGTCTAGAACGTCTTCGGTGAAGCATTCCGACATGCCGTTGGGGAGGTAAGTGGCTTTACCTTCGTAGACCAAATGGGAGTAGTGGTAAAGTACGGCCTGCTCGTTCTGCAGTGCGTCACGCCCATTCTCAAATCGCCACGTTTTCAGGACCGTAATACGGTCCAGGTCTTCTCGGCGTCGCTTCCAACGGGACAGCACATCGGTGTGCTTGGTCACGCCGATCTTGTAAAGCGGGGCGTTCTTACGCTTGTGGTCGACTCTGAGATAGTAGAGCAATGCGGGCGTTTCTACTGTAAACCCTGCGTCTTTGCAGTCCGGGCACCCTTGGGGCCCGTGATGGGTGACATGGGCAATTGGACTGATTCTGAAATCGCCGTGATCTGGGCATGTGACCACGGTTTCGATGTACATATCGACAATCTGGGTCTTCGAGTAGTCATAGCTGGTGCCGAACACCCACCGGGCTCGATCGAGGAAATTGTCCCGGGTATACCCGGGTTTACCGACCTGGGGTGATTCACAATGCGGACAATGACCACCGTTGAGGTGAATGTTGGCCCGGATCATGAACCCGTCGGTGAAGGGGTGGTTGTTACACATAATTTGCTTAACGTAGCCACGCGGACTACTGTAAATCGCTTCGCTGTAGTCGTACCGGTCGCCGTGCACCTCCCGGGCCCGGGCTATGAAATCGTCTTTCTCAGACAAACTTTCCTGCGCCTCTGTGTAATGATCCGTTCGCGAATCTTACACGCATCAACTCCCCCTGCCTAAGGCGGGGTCACTTAGGAGTGGTGAACTGGGCAATTTCCACGCAGAGGATGGGCTGCCCGGCCTTGCACCGCCGTAAACTGCGTAAAAGCGCACTTTATACTTGCTCTAACTGCCGCTGCTGCAAATACTGAAGACATCAATTAGACGCAATTCGGGGGGAGCGCCCCCATGAGGACCCAGAATGTCGGATATGAGTGACACCCGCAGTCTCGTTGGAGTCAAGGTTGCCGTAGTCGATGACGCCCAGACGATACGGAAGTTGATGCAGGCTCTCCTGGAGAGGATGGGATGTGAGGTGCGGTGCGCCCCGGATGGGTACAAGGCCATATCGCTCTTGCGGAGCTACCGCCCTGAGATCATCTTCCTCGACATCAATATGCCGGATTTCGACGGCTACAAGACATGCGCCCTGATCCGCAACTCAGCGGCCCACCAGACCACCCCAATCATCATGCTTTCGTCCCAGGACGGTGTGTTCGATATCGCAGAAGGCAGTGTACGGGGGGCTACCGGTCACGTTACGAAGATGCCGAGCGAGGAAGTACTGCGCAACATCATTTCCCGGTACACCGGCCGGTCGAATGCCGCGTAGAGCCTGCCTGTGACCCCATTTGCCCAACAGTTTGATGCCCTCGACCAGATTTGCGGCGAGAGACCGCCACAGGTGCCGGTATGGCCGGAGCATCGCGCCTCATGGATCGGTACCGCCCTGTCGATAGCCGGGCACGTTGTCCTGGTACATGAGCAAGAGTTTGACGGCATTATCGAGGTTCCTGCCGTGACCCCTATCCCCGCCACTAAGCCGTGGGTAATGGGCGTTGGAACGCACAAGGGTGAGCCACTTCCCATTTTCAATAGCGATGTCTTCTTTACAGGTAAGCCTAAAAGCGGGGCCCAACGAGGTTATGGGCTGCTGGTGCAGCGTCCCGGCTTCCATTTCGCGATGACAATCAGCGGCATTGTGGGCGACCGGACTGTGGATGCCGACTCCCGGGTCACTGGCCAGCCGTTTCCAGCCGACATTGAGCAGTACTGCTCCGGGAGCTATGAGGTGGGCGGGGTGTTTATGCCCGTACTGGACCTCGGCCTAGTCCTCGGTGATCCAGAATTCTCACAAGCAGCCGCGCGCCTCTCGGCTTAGATTTCTCAAGGGACAGCAATGAGCATGAATCAGATGGATGTAGCGAAAGTAGGAGCGGGTGCCATGTTGGCTGGATTCATCGGCTGCCTCGGGCTCGCGGCATATACCGGCTTACAAGGGGCCTGGGGTAATTCAGGTTACAACGAGCTCAAAAGCGCAGCGAGCGAGATGACCTTGGTCTCGCAGCAGGTGTCCGATAAGGCACGCGCTACCCGAAACGGCGACCCCGCTGCCTTCCAGCAACTGGGCGGTTTCGTAGAGAACTTTCAGGACCTGGCATCTGAAGTAAACCTTGGGGGGCTTGGGAGCGAGATTAGTGGAGTGAATAGCCACTGGCAGGGGGTTCAAAGTAGCGCGCAGGTTCTGGTGAGCAGTTCGGAAAGTGCTGTGCTGCTGGCTGATATCTCCGGCCTCATGGATGCCGGGCTCGACAACGTACAGAAGGATCTCGCTGCAGTAGTGAAAGCAGCTCAGTCTGAATCCGGCGATGCCGCGCTGACGGCGCTGAGACTACTATGGATTTCCGAGCGCATCGCACACAACCTTTCCGACATACAGGCGGGCAAGGCCTCACCAGACGCCGGACAAGAATTCCGGGCTGATGCCACTTACTTTGCACAGGCGATTAACTCGCTGGCAGAGGGCAATCCGGCAATGGGGGTGCCCCGGTTGGCCGATACCTCCGCACGGGCGGCGCTTGCTCGGGTTAATGATGTGTTTAAAGGCGTGGTTGCTGCAGCGGATCAGGTCGCCGGCGCCCAGAGCGCTTTGGCGCAAGCAGAGATGGCCCGGGAAGCGATCGCAAGTGCCCAGGGAGGCCTGAACAACGAACTGGCCCGGCTGCCTGTCGCCGTTGAGCGCCTGGCACAGAATGGCGGTGTTCGTGGTGATCGGTATGTCCTGCCGCTGTCCGGTGCGGCTGTATTCCTGTTCGCGGCATTGGGGGTGCTCATCTGGCGCGGCCGGCAGAAACTGCGCTATCAGACCCAGGGCGTAGAGCAGCTCAAGGTTGCGCTCAACAAGCTGTCAGCAGGCGATCTCTCTGTGAGAGTGCCAGAGAACAACACGATGGTGAAAGAGGTTGCCCGATCGGTGGCGCGCACCGCCGAAACGATCTCCCATCTGGTCAATCAGGTTAAGAGCGGTATTCAGGAGGGGCAGGTTCTGGTCGAGACATCCAAAACGATTGCCGGCAGGCAGGAGGGAGCAGGGCGCGCTCAGACCAAACAGATCGCTGACTCGACCTCGGCCGCCGGTGAACTAAAACGGAACTCCAACGAGATATCTAAAGCCGTCACCCAGACCAGCCAAGCGACGCAAAGGAATCTGGATTTGGTGCGGCGCGGTAGTGACATGGTGGCGGAAATGGTTCGTTCGTTCGAAGATATGCGCGGGTCTATCCAGGCGCTGTCGAAGCGGGCCAAGCGCCAGGGTGAGTCATCGCAAGAAATTGCCTCCGCTATCGAGGACATCACCGAAATCCTGATGAAGGTGCAGGTGGTAGCGATCAACAGTCGCATCGAAGCGACGAAGGCTGGCGAGCAGGGTGCCATGTTCATGGGGGTTGCAGAAGCCATTGCGGATCTGGCGCGTGAAGCTTCCGATGTATCGAAAAGCATTACCCAGCGTGCTCGGGCGATTGAGTCACATTCCGCGGAAGTGATCGATGGGATGGAAAGCACCGTAGCGCAGGTCGTCTCTAATGACCGCTTGCTGACCAGTTTGAACGAACAGCTTTCGGGTATCCGCACTGGTTCCGAGAATCTTGCTGATGTCACCAAGGGCGTTGCTGCAGGTGCCTCACAGTCCGCTGACCGTGCCGACCACATGGCGGCGCTCATGGATGGCATCAGCTCCGCCAATCTGGATATCGCTGAGTTCTCCGCTTCGAATGCCGACAATGCCAACAAGATCGCGGACATATTAACCAGCGTTGACTATGTCGTGACTCACTTTCGGCCCGAGGGTCGGGGTAGTCAGCCTGGTCCAAGCGCGCACGGGCTGCAGCCCCTGCCTCAAACGCCTAAACGACGCGATGCGGGTGTTGAGTTAAACAGGTTCCAGCCGGCGTGAACGACCGATTCAGGGACGTACAAGCGCGCGTTGGCGAGATCAGCGCGAGAATAATTCCAAAACTGTTGGAGGTGAAGGCGTGAACCGTAACCCGGATATTGTTTCTCTCAAGTGGGTCGACGATATGATGCGCGATCAATGCGCAGCCGCCGAAGAGGCGCTGTGCAAGTACGCGAACGCCAAGGGTGAATCCGTTGAGACGGCGCTCGGCCATCTGAAGAGGTGCATGCTCGCGGTCCACCAAATGACATCCACCCTGAAAGCTCTGGGGCTCAGGAAGGCTGAAATGCTTTCCATCGAGATGGAGCGCGCCTTGCAGCACCTGTACGCAGAGAAGGTGACCGGAGAGCGGCGCACGCTGACGCTGGGCGGGCTGATGCAGGGCATCAAGGTACTGCCTTGCTACCTGGACTACCTTCATATTTCCCGCGAGGATACCGGCCGAGGCCTGCACCAATACGTCAACGAACTCCGTCGCTGGATGGGGCTCAAACCCCGCCCTCCAGCGCTGTTCTTCAGCCCTCATTACGAAAGCTCGGTTGGCATCAGTCGGGTACGGTACCCGGCGGGAACCGAGGAAATTCGTACCCAGACCAACAGCATGCTGATGCCCTACTTGAACGGAGCGAAAGCAGTGCTTCGGAAGCGTGATGTCCGGACCAACATTACCAACGTTGCCCGTGTGGCCCACCGTATGCGCGTTTTGACCGCAGGCACTCCGGCCGAGCGGTACTGGTTTGTGGTCGTAGCCCTGTGCGAGGGCATCGCCTTGGGGGCGATCGGGCCGGACGAGTGCATCGCATCGTGCTTGAAGGCCGGAGCCTCCATGATCAAATATGCCCGTGAAACCGGGAATGTTATCGACCCCCAGACCGATTACGAAGACTTGGTGTGCCAGATGCTCTATTACGTCCTTTCCACGGAGGCTCAGCCGCGCTACATCTCCGAAGTCACGGAGCTGTTCGATGTCGATGAGGCGGCTTTCCACGACGCCAGTTACGGTCTGATCCACACGGAGGCTCTACTAACCGCCATCAATGGCGCTGTGGAGCGGCTCAACAAGGCAATGGAGTTCATTTCCTCCTCCGGCCATCGCATTACGCCTGGTGAACGGATGATCGGTTCACACGCCATGGCCCCGCTCGAAGAAGCGTGGGAGCGGCTGATTGCTGCTGATCTCGCCGTCCACGCAGACACCATCGAAACAATCATTGAATCCCTGCGCCAAATCATGGAGGCCAAGAACACCGATGCCACCATCGACCTCACTGCTGCAGCCTCCGCAATCGTCCAGATACGCCTCGACCTTGAGTACAAGATCGAGCACGGGCTTTCGAGCTCCTTCCAGAATCGGGAGTACGAACTGCGCCATAGCGTGATTCAGGCGACTATCACTCAGTTGGGGGCGATCAAGGAGAACCTGCAGCATGCATTTCGGCGCAAGGCGCTGGGCAAGGCCCTGGTAAATAAGCCTGAGAGCCTGAAAGAGATCGCGGATCTAACCGCGGCACTGCACCGACACCTGAACAAGACCAACACCGGTCATGAGGAGTTGCGCGCTGAACTGGCCCGGGCCGACCAGGGCGAGCCGAACACCGAGAAGCTGTTTGCGATGGCCGTGGATTTCCTTAACGAGATCGGCGGGAGTTCAGATCGCCGGGCTATCCACGTATCACTGAACCTGATGGGCGATGTGGCGGGGGCGCTGGCGTTCAGTGAACTGAACCGTGAGGCGGCCATCATGGACAAGTGCTACGCCTGGCTGAAAGCAGCAGTCAAGGCCGGCGAGGTCCGGGAGAACGAAGCGTCCCGCTGTCTCGCTGAGGCATTCGCCAACCTGTGTTACCACCTTGAACGATCGATGCTCGATCCCCTGGACGATACCTCTGGACTCCTGCAGGCCGCTGATGCTGCAGCTTCAAAGCTGTCATCGTTCTCCGATGGACTTTCCCTCGGCTCAGATGTCGTGACAATGAGCGGCAGCACAGAAGTACTGGTTCAGGATAATGAAGTTGATCAAATGATCCGAGGCATTTTCGTCGAGGAGTCGGTAGAGATTGTCTCCCAGCTGCAAGTTCTGTTCGCCCGATGGTCCGATGCGCGCGAAGTGAACCTAGACCTACGGGAGATGCGGCGGCACTTCCATACTTTCAAAGGTAACGGCCGGGCCGTGGGTGCACGGGTGCTGGGTGAGCTTGGCTGGGCGGCACAGGATATGCTCGATAGCGTCATCGACCAGAACATCCCGATTGACGACGTGACCGTTGAATTCACCGGCCGGGTGGTGGATGCGCTTCCGGGTCTGATCACCTCTTATCGCGACGGTGCCTCGTTCCACGAAGAGCAGGCGCGCGAGCTGACCGTGGAATGCTTCAAATTGGCCAAGACCGGTGAGGAAGACCTCGTCCTGTCGTTCGAATAGGTAGCACGGATGCGACAGCAAGGCGTGTACTCGGAGCAAGCGCATGTCGGATAGCGAGTGGGGCGACCAGCAACTGGACGATACCGACTTCGACCTCTCGGATTTTGATGTGGGTCCCAGGCAGGGTCGCTCTGCGCTTGACCCCGTTGTTGATGACGCCATAGAGCTACACGAAGACCTACGGTCGAATCCGGCACTGGAGGTTGTGCGCAACCCCAGCTATGGCCTACTGCTGGTTAATACAGTAGTCGCCATCCAGCGGCGCCTGGCTGAGCGCGGGCATGAGGGAGCCGACGTATCCCCCGTTGACGCTTCAGTCTGTGAAAGCGCTGTTGAAGAACGGGCCGTGCGCGGGGAGTATTGCGCCACAACCGTGCTCGATACCGGCGCTCTGGAGGGCCATGACCTATCGATCGCCGCGGCAGTGTATGTCCGGGTCGTGGACAGGGATGGCGCCCCTGTGACGGGGCTGTTTACGCCAGGGGACCCCGATGGTATCCCTCTGCCCAATACCGAGTCTGAAGTTGAGGCCGACCTCTGGTCTGACGCGGTGGATGACACCGACCCACTGGCGGCACTCATAGGGACCGGTCTGCTGGAAGACCCGCCGGAGGAGGTAGAGGAGGTAGACCCGGAGCAGATTCACCATGAGCCGCTGCTGGACCTGGACGATGTTGATACGCTCGTAGCAGCGTTCTTTGATAGCACGCCTGTCGAGGACCCGGTACCTATGGAGGATCCGGTTGAATCAGCAGCGCACGACAGTGACTGGGACGTTGAGATCCCCATAGCACCCGAATCCCTGCAGTACGTCAACGAGCCGGGTGAGCCAGGCCACCTAGAGGAGGAGTTCCTCGACATCTTCCTGGATGAATGCACGGGTGAGGTCGAAAAACTCGAAAGCGCATGTACCAGTTGGGAGGCAGAGCCCGCCAGTGCGGAGCCGCTCGCGACGTTCTTCCGGGTCCTCCACAACATGAAGGGGATCGCCAGAGGCGTAGGCCTGAACAACTATGCCTCTCTGGTCCACAACTTCGAGACTTTACTAGCAGAGAGACCCGGCCCGGGTAGTGGCGTTCCTGACGCCTATTTCGCTGAACTCAATCGCTGGGTGGACTGCGCGGTAGCGGGCCTTGAGCATGTCGGCAACGAGCGTGCTGATATCCGCCATGTCATGCCGCCCATGCAACACAATCCAGCGCCCGTCGCCACCGCAGCGGAGCCGGCGGCCACAGTCCCGGTAGAACCGGCAGCAGACCAGGCACCAACCCCGCCACCGCCTGTACCAGTCCATGCGTCGGCCGCCAGGCACGCCAAACCGCCGATCTCAAAGGACGAAGGTACGCCACAGACCTTCCGCCTGTCCGCGGAGCAGATCGATAAGCTTTTGAATGTGTCCTCACAGGTCCAGCAGTTCGGCTCCCGAACCGCGCAAAGCATCGCAGCAGCCAAAGGCACCACCACGGACCTTGCTCAGCGGATGAAAGACCTCCGCTCCTACATCAGCCGGGTGGCGGACGAGGCGATGGCCAACATGGAGTACTCCAAAGCACCAGGGGGAAATGCCACTTCCGATCTTGATGCACTGGAAATTGATCGTTATACCGCACTGCAGGAAGCGGCGAGCATTCTTCGGGAAAGCGTCGAAGACATAGATGACCTGATCAACGATGCCGACGCGGCAGTCAGTAATGCCGAGCAGCTGATGGCACAACACAGCATGGCAGCCAACGTCATGACTACCTCGCTTAGATCGGCCCGGATGATCCCAATATCCCGCTTGATGCCTGGGTTAAGGCGGTTGGCGCGCTCAACAGCCAATGAGCTGGGAAAGCAAGTGAGGGTGGTTGTGGACAACGAATCCGGGGCCCTTGATCGAGACCATTTCAATCGGTGCAGGACTGTACTGGAACACATGGTGCGCAATGCGTTGGATCATGGTATCGAAAGTACGGAGCGCCGCGCGGAGGCGGGCAAAACCGCGTCTGGAACGATTAGGGTCTCAGCAGCGAAACAGGGCAACAACTACATCATCGAGCTTGCTGACGACGGGGCCGGCATCGATCCGGATACCATGCGCGCCAAAGGCCTTGAGCGTGGAATACTGACGGAAGGACAGCAGGTTACCGATGAGGAAGCCCAGAGACTGATCTTCCACAAGGGCTTCTCCACCGCGGCACAGCTCACCCAGATATCCGGGCGCGGTGTTGGTATGGATATCGTGCTCGATGAAGTACAGAAAATGGGGGGAGATATCGCAATACGCTCCTCAGTGGGGCAGGGCACAGCATTCACTTTCGAAATCCCTTCTACTGTTTCATTCAACGGCGCTATCCAGGTCTCTGCCGGTGACTACAGCTACGCGATCCCGCTCGACGGACTGCTGGGAGTGGAACGGATACCTGTCGATGACTTCTACCAGGCTGTGAATACCGGCGGCACCGTCACTGCTCTCGGGATGGCCTGTGAACCGACTGATCCTGCCCACCAACGGTAGACACCTCGCTAAGCGACTTTATGTGCCTCAAATGCTTCTGGGCTGATAAAGCCATTGAAGCTGTGTCGGCGGGTTCGATTGTAATCCACTTCTATGTACTC
>Ga0115567_10001000_pt1 | contig 28178 bp, 26 predicted proteins | sample COGITO_mtgs_1204_2_FD_88679 | JGI IMG/M metagenome (GOLD analysis project Ga0115567, IMG submission 88679) | Pelagic marine microbial communities from North Sea - COGITO_mtgs_120412 | ecosystem: Environmental > Aquatic > Marine > Epipelagic | place: Germany:Helgoland, sampling site Kabeltonne... | reverse complement strand
GAGCAGGCAAGCAGGGTTGCGATTACGCAGGTCTTCGACGAAATCAACATGGCACGTACCGACAACGGGATCAAAATGCGTGAAACTCGTGCCAAAAACACAGAGACACTCAGAACGGTTGCGGAACAGGAATTGAAGCGGCTTCAGACGCTAAATGAGACAGTGAAGAAGGAGCAAGAACTTTCCGCAACTCGACTCAAGATGAAACTTGAGACGACACAGAAGCAAATGACTCTCGAGTATGTTGCTGGCAGGACAGTTCTCTTCAACGAATTCAAAAAGGCCGCCGCTGTCACCGCAAACATGCAGGAGAACACTGCCACAATCGTAGAAGAGCTTCGGAATAAGTATGAAAGCACGCGGGACCTGGAGCGCCAGCTCGCGAAGATTTGACAGTTGGGGTTGCTGTCTTATTGCCATGATGCAAATAGAAGCGCGTGCCGACAGGCCGACACCCACACAACTCTCTCTTTACTGACTTCGCTCAGCCCTCACACTGCTGCTGCGAGCGCCCCTTCCAACAACCCACATGCACCACCCGATCGGAGGTCGTTGACCCAATCAGTGGCCGCTGGTCTCGCGCCGAAGCATAACCGCTTTGCGGTTACTGCTCAAGCGAAAAGTACTCTGGATCCATGTGATGGATGCGAACGTAGCCGTCCTCGCCTCCCGAAGTAAAGCTGCGGCCGTCAGGGTTGAACATGAGCGAGTTGATCGGACCGAAATGCCCCCCAACCTTGCCCACCTCACTCTCATAGATCTTGTGGTAGAACAGAGACTGGAACTTCCCCTGGCGCGAAGACGTGGTCGTCACATCCGCCGCGGACTGACCGCCACCGATCACGACCTGCAGCCCCCTCAGCACATCAGTTCGAGCATTATCACTGCGTGATTTTACCCGGCCGATGCTCGCGCCGCCCTGTTAGACCATGAACTCGCCATTTTGATGACCCCTTCCAACGTCATGATGGTTCCCTGGCATAGACGAGAGCCAACGCCAGGGATCTTGGGCAGGGGCCGCAGTCTTCGTGAGCGGGGGGCTTACGTGGTCCATCAGCGGGGAAATAGCAGCCGAGTTGATGGGCCGGTCGCTCTTGTAGGTCTTAAGCGGCTCCAGCGTAGTGGTATCATACAGCGTTGCGGAGTGATCCTTGCACTGCAAAGGGAACAGTGTCAGAAGGTTTCGAGGCGAACTCTCCCTTTTTGGAAGCATGCAGAGAAGAGTACTGCCCTACATGTTGTCCATCCAAATCAAGATGCATCTAATGCTCTGCGAAGCACATCGCGATTGTGGTGCAGCCCATCTCTGCCTCGCTATCATAGAAATGTGCTGCCGTCCTTGGCTATTTCCCAGTGCCACAGCGACGCAGGCAAGGTGAACAGAGGCTGCAAGGCATTACCGCAGCGATTAGAAGCATCTGATCAGAAGAGAAGGTGAAATCCGGGATCTCCATCTCGAGGTCGCAGCGCTCATCGATGCACTCCCCAGACTCAACATCGTAGCTGAGCAGCCCACCGCCCTCATTACTCACGATGATCCGCTTGTTCAGCGGTCCGAACGACGCACGAGTTGCCTGCACGCCACAATTCGGGATGAGTTCATGTTTTATGATCAGGAAAAGATTGTTGATTGCTCAAATGAGATCATTCGAGCAAGCCAGCTCGCCAGGATGTCAAGACAGCCAAGGGCGGGCAGCGGGGATTGCCTTGGGTACGCCGAAATCCATCTGGATCTTCTGAATCGGCTCCTCAGAGAAAGACTCCACATCAAAAATCTTGATGGTGGAGGGAGTGTCTCCGTGGGGGTCCTGCAGGAACAATACGCGCTTGTCCCCGAGCGCCATACTGGTCGCGCGCGCCCCGGCTTCGAGCTTCCACTCACGCAAGATCTTCCCCGTCTCTACATCCCAGACACGACCAGTCTGATCCATAGATGCCGCAGCTAGCTTCGAGCTGTGATAGTTGACATCCAGATGCATCACTGCGCCGGGCTTTCCCCCCGAATTGAACGTTCCGAGGCGCTCACCATCTTCGCTGTACCACGCGCAGATGCGGCCACGACGGCACGAGGAGAATAGCAGGTCGCCATCACGGTTATACTTGACACACGTCAGGGGACCGTCGTGTCCCTTTAGCAGAATCGGCCTCATATTCGCCCTCCCCGGTGCCCAGTCTCTCCCAGATCACAGCCCGCTGGCGCGATGACGAGGACGCGTGCGGGAACAGGAAATACTTTTGATGGAGGGCCTTTTAGCCCACAAGTTTTAGTAATAGTTTAGTCAACCACAGGATTGCTGGCACGTCAACAGCGTTCTCGCTGGGGGATCGCGCAGGAGCAGTCTGCATCGCAGTGGAAGCTCGGACACCGTGTGTTTGTACTCTGCTTCCAGGGTGCAACTGATTGTGACGCTAAGAGGGCGTTGCTAGGCGACCCGCGAAGATGGTCGTGCTCTCCGCGTGCTTGACGTCGAAGGCGGGGAAGCCCCTCGTGGCACGGCAGTTCGTCGACATGTCTCGGATTCGTATCGAGGGCCTGCTCGCGGCGTTTCCGAAGCTGATCAACACCAACCATCAACATACTTATGTGGAGACAGAGTCAGTGCGCTATGTGTATCAGCCGATGGAACAGCTCTATCTGCTCCTCATCACAAATAAGTCGTCGAACATCATGGAGGACCTCGAGACTCTGCGCCTGCTGGCGAAGCTTGTCCCCGAATTCTGCCCTGAGCTCGACGAGGAGGGGGTGCGTGAAGAGTCGTTTGACATCATGCTCGCGTTTGATGAGGTCCTTGCCATGGGACATCGCGAGACTATCAACCTGCAGCAGGCGAGTCTCCTCCCAATCCCTGCGCGCCCGCATTCTTGCAGAGCCGGGCCAGCACAAAATCAGATGCCGAAAGCCGATACCCAGAATATTCCCTATGTTCTGCGCGTGCACGGCTGCAACGGTAACTGGGCCTGGCAAGACGCTAGCCGACGCCGACCAATCTCCGCTGCCTGTGGCTCATTGCACTCACATAGACCCACCGGTGCAGGTCAAGACGGCGCTGGAGATGGAGAGCCACGAGGAGAAATTGCACCAGATGATTCGGCAGTCGAAGATTAATGAAGCGAAGGTAGAGATTTTTCTGCCCACCGTGAAGACACCCAGTACTGTATAGCCTGAACACATGCTGCTGTAGAAAAGACGTGTAAATGCAGTTGGGTACTTGACGATTAGAAACCGGAGCTGGGCTGGCAGACGAAGTTGCACAGCTGTAGGATTCTTCGCATTGCGTTCTGCCTGCCTGCCATGTTGACGCATGTATGTGTGTGCACGCGCGCGCAGGAGGAGGCAAAGCGCAAGGCGCAGTCGATTGACCAGGCGAAGGCACAAAGGGGCGGCGGTTCTGGTCTGCAGGGAATGGGCAGCATGGGCGCAAGCATGGCGTCAGCATTCGCGGATGAGGATCGTGCGCCGCGTGCGTACCAGGCTGACTTTGTGCCGGAGCAGCCGCAGAGAAAGGCGCCACCCAAGGGGAAGGGGATGCAGCTTGGCAGCAAATCCAAGCAGAGCAACGACGTCTTCGCAGCACTTGAGGCCGAGGATTCACTCGTCAGTGCGGCGCCTGCACGTCCATCAGCCAAAGACAAGCCCGCAGCACGCGGTGGCGGCGGTGGCGGCGGTTCAGGCGAAGCGGTCATGCTGGACGTCCAGGAGAAGGTGTTGGTGAAGATGAGCAAGGATGGGGCGTTGGAGTCCCTCGAGGTGAAGGGCGAGCTCAAGATGATGGTGCAGGACGCCGATGCGGCTTTCACGCGCGTGCAGATGACCTCTGGCAAAAATTCAGCGTTCCAATTTAAAACGCACCCGAACATCAATCGTGCACTTTGGGCCGACGAGTCTGTGCTCTCCCACCGCGACCAGAGCAAGTCGTTCCCGGTCGGCAATGAGCTGGGTGTGCTCAAGTGGCGCCTGCCTTCAGGACCCGCTTCGATGCTTCCCATCTCTATCACGTGCTGGCCGACGCCCGATGGGTCCAAGACGACAGTCAATCTGGAGTACGAGTCAGAGAGCTCACTAGTTCTCTCAGACGTTCGCATCATTGTTCCGTGCCCCGCGTCGGCGTCAGTGACAGATGTTGGCGAGGGTGACGCGCGCTACCTAGGAAAGTCGTCCACGGTCGAGTGGCGCGTGGACATGGTAGACGACTCGAACCGCTCGGGTGCGATGGAGTTCTCAGTCGATACGACAGACGCCGACGCGCTTTTCCCAATTCAGGTCATGTTCACCTCGGCTGGTACCATGTGCGACCTCAAGGTTGAAAGCGTAACCGATGCGCGCTCGGGTGCGCCCATCGTCTTTGCCTCGACAGCATCGCTCAGCGTCGAAGAGTACGAGATCCAGTAGACAGCCAGTGCGAGGCAGGCCTATGGACGGCGGCGCAGCTCAGCACGCGGCCTCGGTTCGCAACGTACGTGCGGAGTGTCCCTGAGACCGACCAGTGCAGGCTCCTGATTCAGTACGCCCGTGCAGCATCGCGTACTCACAGACTGCAAGACCTGCAGCGCGCCGGCGCGCGGCGCAACGGCGTGTGCGTGCACACACTCCTTTGAATTCACGGCTCCATCATTTACGCGCCCAAGCGTGCTTAACCGGCGTCCCCAAGCACTTACCTTAAAACCCTAAACGCCACGATCTGTCTGGGTGCTATAGCGGGAGATGCGCCGTGTACTGTGGGTCTTCGAGCGAGGCGCCACGGTCAGAGTGCGAAGCACATGGATTCGCACCGTCACACCCACACGCCCACAGAGTGCAATCTGGACAGAGCATGTCGAACTCAGGCGCCAGCATCTCCCGCCGAAAACAAGAGGCGCGCCGGACACGTAGCCACGAATGCGACGCAGGCTGTTTCGCCACCATGCGCGCGCATTTGCCCCAGCGCGTCGGAAACACCGGCCCAGTGTTGCCGAGCTCGCCGCGCCCGCCGTGCAGAGCAGCGGCCATCATGCCGTACGTTGAGGAGGGCGTGATCACGAGGTCGTCGGCCGCGGCCAGCATCCACATGTCCAGCACGGCGCGCAGGCCTGACGCGTTCCCGTAGTCGCCGACGCCGCCCTCGAGTATCTCGTCGACGAGCCGTCGGTCTGCGGCCCCCTGCCCCCCCGTGTCGACGTAGAATCCCGCCCCTTTATCAAGCAAGTGCCGCCACCCGAGCGCTTGGGCAGCTGCCTCAGCGACCTCCTCGGGAGTGTCCGAGGACACGTAAAAGCGCACCGCGCCGCCATGCGCGCGCGCAAGCGCAGCAGCGCAGGCCATGAGCAGGCGCTCGCGGGGCTCCGAGTAGTGCGCGTATGTGCGCTGCAAGCCGCCCGCCGCTTCATCCGGGATGGAAAACTTGCACCGGTCACGCTCTGTACCGTAGCGCCGTCGTAGCTGCAGCCCGACAAGCCACGCTCCGCCTGCGACGGCGCGGATCGCGTCGATGCGCCTTTGCACGTCAGCCGCAGGGCGAACAAAGTGCCGGAGCACAGCGCCCACCGCGTCCTGCCCAAAGGTCTGGTAGAGCCGTGCGCGATGAAATGGGTTCGAATACAAGAATGGCGCGAAGTTCTGGTTTGTGCGAAGGGTAAGTACTCCAGATTCAGTAAGCCAGGTACCGAGATCCGCGCAGGTGAATACCTCTACCCATGCGACCGGTACTGCCGCCTGCGTCCGGAGATCCACACGCTTATTCCCCCCGGGGCCCGCCCAGCCCCCAGCGACCCACGCCTCTTTTCCAACAGCACCCTGTAAAGCATTTTCCACCTCGCCCATGCTCGCAAAATTCCATCGGCAAGCCTCGCCCGGGGACAGTGCTCGCGACGAACTCTCAAAAAACGATGAGAGTTCCCCCATATCGGCAAGCACAACCCGACCCGTGAGAATAGCCAGGAGAAACCCCGAGGCAAGAAATTGTAGGCGGTTGCCGAGTGGGATGCCTGCAGCGTCCAGTACAAGAAATCGTGGTTCGCGCCCCCCACCGCGTTGCACGAGGCTGTGCTCATTGCAATAGGCCTGCAATGAAGTGTCCGCGTCTGCACCCGCCGCAAGCACCCAGCTCGCCTCATCGAAGGCAGCATCGGATACGCCAGACGGAACGCCTGGAGCTACATAATCCTTTCCACCCGATAGAGCACCGCAGCATCTCACCTCATCCTGCGCGCACATGCAGTGTAACTCAACAAGGAGACTACCGACGCTACCTTGCCAAGCGGGTATGTGCAGACAAGCGGCTGGTTGCGCACCGCCGCAAATGCGACGCCACCGTTGGGTTGCGAGGCGTTACGAGTGGCAACTTGGAAGTAGCGCCGATCCGCCGCTGCCTGCACGCGCAGGGTTGCAATCAGCGGAGGATTCGAAACGCTGCACAGTTCGTGCTGCTGCCGAGGCGCAAGGCGCGGTGTCTGGGGCCACACCACTCTCCCATCTGGCGCAATTAGCGATGCGTCAACAACGTGTAGCCCGTCAGGAAGGTGACCCAGATCCGCCGACCACGTATCCAAGTCAGGTGCCCACGGGGCAATCGCTGTTGTCGCGTCCACTTGGTTAATGGTCACTCGTGGCGTGTGACCTGAGAGCGAACCCCCGAGTAGCGAAACACGCACCGGAATGCTCTCACCCTGCGAAATTCGCCACACAAGCTTCGCAGGTGGCGCGTCGACACGAATGTCGGGCGGCGTAGGCGACTCTCCAACCAAGAACGTAACAAGAGCACGAGGCCCCAAAATTGCGCCCTGGCGCTGATTGTCAACAAGCTGGACGAGAATGGTATGTTGCCCATCTTCAAGGCTAGGAAGTTCGCCGACGACACGTGTGCCCGGCACCGTTTCGCTTTCTGCGTCGTTCAGTGAGAATGAGAGTGCCCAGCCGTCTGGAAGCTCGCCACCATCACGGACCACCAGCTCTGCATGCAAAGGAACAGTGGAGCCCCGTGGAAATCTGGCATCAGGAAGCGGAAGAATGACGCGAATTTCGGAGTCGTGAGGCGAGAGAGCCACCACAGCGGCATCAGTCTCCCCCGCCATGCCTTGCACAGCGCTGGCGACGGGAATTCCAAGCAGGATCCAAAGGAGGACATAAATTGCGCCAAATGGGAACTTTGCCATACGACAAGCTACCTCTACCGCAAAGATTCCCCCCCCGATCGACGAATCCTGCTACTGCACGACCTCGGCCGCGTTATGTGGGCATCGGGCAGAGGAACCGTGATGTAGAACCATCCGAGCCGAACGTGTAATTTGAGAAAGTGTGAAAACCCCATTTTGATAAATAAATTACTTCAAATCGAGCTTGATTCAGTCAACTAATCAAGCGTGGTCTCGTTCAGGGGGAGACAACTGGGCGCCTTCGTACGCGGGCGAGTGACGCTTCTCTGCGGCTCCCAGCTGTTCTCAACGATTCGTGCCTGTGGCATTTGGGCGTCTCCTTCTGTTTCAACTAGCCGAAAGCTGACGGACCGCGCCTGCTGACTGGGAGGCTCGCCGGCCAAGCTGGGATCCCGTAACAGGAGAGATGGGTTCGGACAGCGAATCGGAGCGTGACAGGTGCCCAACTTCTCGACCCGCAGGCTGAACGCGCCAGTGCATCCATATTATGGGCGGCCGTAACTGTGTGTTCGTTGATGCAGTGAGGAGGAGCAGCAGCGTACTGCCGGACAGTACGATGATGACGACTCTGAGGAGGAGATTACGCGGAAACCCGCATCCAAGTGCGCCCTATCCCAATGAGCGTAGCACTGCGCTGACTACGGTATTTTCTCAGCATTGAGCGTGGTGCTCCCTGCTCTCAGAAAGAAGAAGAAGTCCAAAACGCGCTACATCGACGACGCAGCAGAGGAGAGCGACGGGGAAGGCGGCACGCGTGCAGACGATGATGATGACGAGGACGATGAGGACGATGAGGACGACGAAGAGCTTTCGTGTGCCCCCTCCCCATCTTTCCGCGATGTTCGGTATGCAGAACGGTTTCGATGTGCAGCACGATTGTGCCGTGCTGAGGGTGATCGAGGTGGAAAAACCCGTGACCCGGTCCACGCGCACAGGGGAAAAAAGAAGGGGAAACGTTTCATCGTGGACGATGACGAAGATGAGGGAGAAGGTGCGAAGAAGGAGAAAGTCGTCATCACAAAAGAGGAGCGCAGGTTTGCTTGAGATCGCCCCTCCCTCGCATCGCTGTTGCGATTCTGTTGTTCTGCTCGACTACATCACCGCCCCTGACCGCGCATGCACCGGCTCGGGGACAGACTTGATGATGAAGACTACGCGCTTATCAAAGAGAATGTGGGACTTGAGCTGCGACCCGACGACGATTCTGAAAGTGAGGAGGAGGGAGATGGTGCAAGCCGGCAGCGTAAGCGTCTCAAGCGCGGGGGAGGGGGCGGCGAGGACGAGGACGAGGACATCCGCGTGAACCGCAAGAAGGGCGTGAGTGGCCTGGAGAATGCATTGGGTCTTGATGGAGACGACGGTGGTGAAGTGGCACAGCTCTATCAGGATCGCGCACGAGGCGACGATGCATATGACAGTGACGACTCCATGGCTGACTTCATCGAGAACGACGAGCCGGCTGGAGAGGGTGGCGACGGCGAAGGGCAACGTCGTAAGCGTAAGCGGCGGGGTGGTGGTGATGGGACGTCTGGGAACCGACTGCGTGAAGCGGAGGATATCTTCGGGGACGACTACTTCGGGGACGATGACGATGAGGAGGGCGACGGGGAGGAGCGCTCGGAGCGAAATGTTGAGCACATTTATGAACCGATGGTGATCAAGGAGTCGTATCTTTCGGAGCAAGACAATGTGATCCGCGAGGCCGACGCGCCTGAGCGCTTGCAGGTGGAATTTGGAAATCGCGAGCCACTTGAGACTAAGGGCGACGCTCGCCGCGCAGCGCTTTGGATGCTCGACCAAGAGAAATTTGCGTGCTCGAGCATGTTGAAGGAGCGTGGCGACGAGGTCGTCGACTATGAAGGTCGCCCAATGACGCTGTCTGAGCGGGCAGACAAGGTGCGCGACCAGCTGCTTGAGTCGATCACCAACGTTCTCTGCTTCATGCGTGGTATCGAGAACGAGGAGGCCAAACACACGGTTGAAGAGATGCGTGCTCCACTCAAAGAAATTATTGAGAAGGATTGGCCCGAGGAGCTGCAAAATGCGCAGACCAAGCCTATGCTGGATATTCCTTTCATTGCAAGGTATCGGCAGGAGTACTGGAGGCCAGTCATGAAAGAAGGGGACCTCTGGAAAGTGCTTGACCTTGATGGCAAGTACTCGGCTCTGCGGGTACGCAAGAAGCATCTCGCCGCCAAGTTTGAAGCCCGTGCTGATCAGGACGGTGTCGCACTTGTGCGTGAGGCACAGAATGAGGAGGCGCTTACGGACCTCATCGCACTTTTCGATATTCGCTATCCAGCCGGTCAAGATCCAGAAGAGGGGAAGGAGAAAAAGGGTTACCGCGGCCCAGTCAAGATTTCGAAGTTTCGGCAGTGCCAGGATGCAAAACTCGGAGGGCTTCTCCGTCGCTTTGCAATTACTCCCAAGGAACTTGCGGAGAATCTAGCCGGCTCGAAGCGGCACACGCCGGCAGATCTTGCCGAGGATCCTGACTCTCTTGCTGTTGACTATGTGCCCCATGCATCTCTTTACGGCTTCAGGGAGGCTACAGCTGTCCTCAGGGCCGTCAAATGGATGGGTGCCAGAGAATTGGCATGCGAGCCAGCGATCCGCCGCATGGTGCGTGAGCGCCATTTCTCGCGGCGCGCGGTTGTGACCTGCGGGTTGACACGCAAAGGCGAGGACTCGACAGACACACAGCATCTCGAGTACCAGTACATGCGCGAGCACGATTGGCAGGACATCGAGGACGAGGACTTTTTGCGCATTATTCGCGCCAAACAGGAGGGTCTCCTTACGGTGAAGGTCACGCTCATGGATAGGGATCACGACCGCTGCCTGCGCGACCTTGAGGACATGTATTCGTCGGAACGGCAAAATCCCACGACAGATGCGTGGAACGTCATTCGGCGCGATATTCTCGAGACTGCCCTCACGAAAATGCTCTACCCGGGCTTTGAGAACGAGCTGCTCAACTCGCGTGCGCAGGCGGCCCGCTCTCAGGTGCTGCGCGACATGCAGTTTGAGCTCGAGGGGCGGCTGCGCGTAGCGCCATACTACCTTGATGGGCGACGAAGGCCCACTCGCATCATGTCAGTCTGTTACGGCGAGCCGACTGAGTGTGTTGTGATTGACGAAATGGGCGAGGCCATGAATTTTCTGTCTATTTCGCTCTTTGTCCCCAACAATCCCGAACACGAATTGCGACAGACGGACAGCGACAAGCTCCGCGAGTTCATTATGATGGAAAAACCACAAGTGTTGGTGATTGGAACTGGCGGCGGTCTTAAAGTTCGGACTCTCAAAACGCAGCTCCGCAAACTAGTCGAAGAGATGCGTGAAAAAGGGGGGATTGTCGATGTTGTCGATGTCCTGACCGCCGACCAGAGCGTCGCCTACAAGTACGCACTCTCATCGCGCGGGCCAGTTGAGTTCCCTCGCTACTCTCCGCTGCGGCTACAGGCTGTTTCGCTGGCTAGACGTCTGCAGGACCCGCTCCGCGAAATGGCAGGGCTCTGCTCTGGAGACTCACAAGACCTCCTTTCGCTGTCCCTCCACCCGCTACAGGACATGCTGGATTCATCGGAGCGGCTTCGGTACCTTCACCGTGCGTTCATCAACGTCGTGAACGATGTTGGAGTTGACATTAATCTTGCTGCGGACCGCCAGGCGATCTGGTCCCATACTGTGCAGTTCATCGCGGGGCTTGGGCCGCGCAAGGCTGCCGAGTTGACCAAGATCATCCACCAAAAGGGCTGCGTGCAATACCGCGATCAACTCATGTTCGATGACGACGTACGCCGCATCATGCGCGAGGTGGTGTGGACGAACTGCTGTGTCTTCCTGCAAATTACGAAGAATACATCAATGTGGGTAGAGAATATCGATGTCGGGGAGGCGCTTGATGAGGATGACGTAATTCATATCAAAGGCGGTGGTCCTATGGAACGCTCGCGGATCCACCCTGAGATGTACACGTTTGGCATGAGGATGACCTCAGACGCGCTTGAGGAAGACAATTGCATGGAAACGGTTAAACGTGGGATGCATAGCTCAATGCACGAGGACCTTTGCATCAAGCTCAACGATCTCGACCTAGACGTCTACGCGGCAGAGCTCGAGAAACACGGTTTCGGGAAGCGTGTCTACTCGCTCAAAGCCATTCGCGAAGAGCTCAAGGACCCTTTTCTCGACCCGCGTTTCCCAAGGAAGAATATGCTGGACACGGCCCCGTGGGTGCTTACGGCTGGCGAAGAATTCAATCTCATCATTGGCGAGAGCGACGTGAAAGTCCGTACTCGCGGCAGCGAATATGTTCAATCAACGATCCTCCATCAGGTAGTGAACGTGAAAGCCTTCAGGATGCTCAGAGTTACAGAGGACGATGGGCCGCCCAAGCAAAAAGTTCTCGCGAAGCTGGACAACGGGCTTACTGGCGAGCTACGTGAGGAAAACTTTGCGGATACGGAAGAGGAACGATGGACCTTCACTGAAAGTTTCAGAGAAGATATGGTGCTCACGTGTGTCATTGTTGGGGTTGATCCTGCGAAGTTTATGGTCAATCTCTCCACGAAGAAATCGGATCTTGCGCAATATGATCGCGTCGCGCCCAAGAAAGAGACCAAGAAGAAGGTGCAGTACGTGAAGCGCAATATTCACCATCCCATGTTCAAGAACGTTTCCCGCGCGAAGGCAATCGACCTCCTGAAGGACGAGGACGTTGGAGAGTACTTCATTCGGCCGTCGAAAGCCGGCACGCAGTTTCTCAATGTCACACGGAAAGTGCACACCGGCATCTTTCATGACGCACAGATCGTGATGGAAGGACAGGCGAATAGTCTGGCCCTTGGCACGGTGCTCAAGGTTGACGACATGCGATTCGAGGATCTGGACGAGCTGTCGATCGGTTACATCGAACCGCTCGCAGCCAATGATAAAAAGCTCATCGATCATGAAAAGTTCTCCAAAGGAACCTCGGAGGAGATCAAGAACAAGCTTGTCGCGCGCAAACAGGCGGCAGGGGGCAAGGGCACACCTTACATGTTTGGATTCAACTTCCAGGAGCCTGGGAAATTCATCCTCTTTTGGCTTCCAGGTATGCAGACGGTGCGAGAGGAGTCAGTGCGCTCGGTACCGCTTGGATACCGCTTCCGCAAGCAGGTGTTTGACGGTCCAACTCGCTTGATCAACTATTTTAAGCAGCACGCGATGGACGAGGACAACGCGCGCCGCAACGCGGGCGGCCGCCCTGGCATGGGCGCGCCCCCCGGGCCAAATCAGCAGAGCACGTGGATTCAACACCAGAGCTATGGTGCAGGAGGACCGGCGCAGGGCGGGGGCGGAGCTCCTTGGGGTGCAGGTGCGGGAGGTGGGTGGGGCTCAGCCCCCTCCACTGGCGGGCACCTACAGCCATTAGGGGGCGCAGGCGGGATCAGTAGTTATCGCAGCTGAGAGTGCTGCGTGGTCGGGCGCTGACAATTGCTGCAAGTCCATCTGCAGACTTGGCACCTCATAGAGCAAGGCGTTGTGCTGAATGCCAAAGATTCTGAATGCAAATCATGATGGTGTGTTTTGACAGTGTTACGCATTTGCGCTGCAAGTACTTTCGCAGCCACACAGCCGCGGCCCGCGCACGTCCCCTGCCATTGCTCCTGGTCAGTTGAACTTGAATTTTGGATGAGAACGACTCTGCCTCAAGAAGTGTTTGCAACTACCGCACAGCTTTTATTGTCTGCGATGTCCACTGTCGAGTGCTGTGTCGGATGATAGGCATTGATGCGCTCAGGGATCCTGTCTCCTTTCGCAGTGCCTCCCAGCCCCCTGGCTTCCCCGGCAAAGATCTGGCAACAGGCGAAGCGAATTCTGAATCACGAGTTGTCGCCAGCAGCACACCTCGACTAGCGCGTGCTAAAGGACTAGAGACGTCCCTTGAACGGATGCCCCGGCGGGAGTTGGGTCCTCCTCGATATTCGTGGCGCCCTGTTGGGCCGTTTGGTACGGGGGCAGTGCGATCCTCCCCCCAGGTCAAGTTTTTGCGCACAAAACGATCGCCGCCCCGCGCCGACGGCGACGTTGGCGACCTCGGTGACAGAGGCCCATTACCCAGCACCAGCGCACGAAGTTGCGAGCCCTGTGCAACGGTGATCATACATATTCAAACTACTGCCTTCACCATCGAGAGTACAGGACACCTGCGCTATGGTTTGAATGAATGAGGAGATCTTCCGGTCTTGCAGAATCGTCAAACACCTTTCTTGTCGGCGATGGAGGCCCTGTTTAGGATGCGTCAGGTGTTTCGTGCAATAGTCTTCCAATCAGTGTTTGCAATCATCTCAATCGAAGCAAAGTGAAGCGAAGCGCTGGAAATCAGACATACATACCGGCCGTCTCGCGGGCTTTGCGCACAACGCCGAGCATGCCTGCTGTTTTTGCAATTACCTGCATCCGTATGGGCAGCGAAGAGGGAAAGATTATGGATAAAGAATGAGCTATCAACGAGCCTCCGTTTCGGACCAAAGGGAAGATGTGTTCATCGACAGCAATCAGAAACTCGTAAAGTCAAACCACAATGCTCGACGCTGATACGGTGTTTACCACAAACATTCGGTGAGCCCGGATTGAAGAGGACTCCCGCTCGTTTGTGACCGCAAGAGCCTGCGATTTGAGAATTAGTCGAGAATGAAATTCAGTGCTTGCTTCACACCAAGCCCCCCCCGAATCGGGCGGGACACCTTGGACGTAGCATGCCGCCAGCGGTAGCGGATTGCGAGGATTGGATGCACGCTTTGGGCGTTAAAGCCTCCATGCATATTAACGTGAGGGGCCATCGGGACAACGCCTCCATCCGGGCAGAGGACAAGCCTAAGGACAGAATGGGAGCGGGTTACTCAAATGACTGCGCGATACGAAGTGTGAGAGGTTTGGAGACCTTGTGTTTTGGTGACCTTCATGTATTCGCAGGGGCGAACTTTCGCCTTTACGATTGCCCGCCTTGGTATCGTCACGAGCGACTCCCGACGTTTTTGTCGTAAGGCGGTCGAGCACATCTCCCATTGAACTCCGCGTGTAAATCTGCCGGTTTACATGGGCTTCCTCGTCCGTGTCGTCAGGTCTTGACACCAGCGCGGCGAGGGCGCTGAAGTTGTCGTTCTTGCGGACGAGCGTATGGTTTCGCCGCGGCGCGTCCAGGCGTCCATCACCTGGCAGTATCATGGGGTCTTTTCGTCTACGATTTGGCGGCCAGGATGGCTCTTCAGACAAGTCGATTCCCAGAGAAGACTTGCAAGAGTTATCGGCCCGGCTTTCTTCCTCTTGCAAGTCCGCATAGCCAACTTGGCCAACATGAGACAGGTCCGAAGATGACTGGCTTTTCAATGGCTCACAGACGCCTCCACGTCGGGCCTGAGCGCCGCGGCCCATCCGGCGTTGTTCGGGCTATCGTGAGATCCTGAAGACCTGCGACTAGACGCAGATCTTGTCCGTCTCTAAAACTAAAAATGAATAGAAAGCGAGGCAAGCCACGTTGCAAGGAACGCAGGAGACGATGGGCTCAGCGGCGGACTCGCCACGCCACAGTGCCGATGCAGACGACGGCGACAACGGCTCTTCGAAAGGAAGGCTAGTCGCCCACCTGTGGTCCTTCTTTGGTCCTTTTTTTGCGCAGCGCTGCGTTGGAGGGTCCCAAGGGTTCAGGAGGAGAGCTCACAATTCTGTTGCGGGCCAGGAACGGGATTGCGCCGCAGCAGGCAAAGAAAAGCGGGCAGGCATTCTCAGCCAATGTGTTTGAGGCATCCTTTTGGCGCAAGTTCTGGGTGCTCTCAAAGCCTTTCTGGGCACGTCCTCTGCGAGGCAAGGATGGGAGTGGTTACGTATCCCACCCTGGCGGCCGGCCCTGCTCGCAGCTTGAACTAGTTTGTGAAGTGCCTGACTGGCGTCATACGGTGACAGCGTTTGCGTGGTTTCTTCTGGTGGCACTGCTGGCACAAATATTCACGACGACCTGGCTGCTTGTAAAGCTTAACTTTCAACAAGGTTCTGATTCCCGCGGCGGCAAATTTGGACCTTTCAGTCTCCTCTGCTGCGAGGGTAGCACCAGCAACAGGTTCTATTGGGCAAGCCGGCGTATAGAGCTGAAACAGCTTTGAGATGGCTCAGGCGAGTTTTTTTCCGCGCTCTCAAACAAGGAGGAGGAGAGATTCTGGAACGCTGTGCTTCTATACGCTTTTATCATTGCAACCGCGATCCCAGTTCTTGCTCTCAAGGAGTACACCCTTCAACGTCTCTGGTACTGAATTCCTCCATCCATGTGCACGGCGTTGCTCCAAGTCGGGCTCACTCACTTGCTTCTCTCTGACGATGACTCGGCCCTTTGTCCGCGAACAGCCTCTTGTGGCGCGCCTGGATGACGGAGGATCTCATGTCGCGCTACTTGGTGCACGAGCGTGCTTTTTTTCGCCTTGCTGGTGAGCAAGGATGCCCACACTCGGAGGGTGAGGTGCTCGAGAGCATCGACAACCCGGACCAGCGGATTGTCTCCGATGTCGACTCCTTCACCAACGCAGCGCTCAACTTCACTGTGGTCTTCCTTGGGGCGGGACTGCGCGTGGCGTCGTTTGGGAAGATCCTCTACGACATATCGACGCACCTTGCGGTGTGCCTCCATAATGTTTTGGTTCCTCTGCACATGTCTGACAGGGTCGATATGTGCGTCAATGCGCAGGTATTCCCGTTCTGCACACTAACTCTTTTGGCCGCAATCGGCAGCTCTTCACGATCGTGTATGCGGTGGTCATGACCGGTGCAGTGACCTGGCTCTTCGGCAAACGTCTCGCGGTGCTGAAGTTCATCGCACTCAAGTGCGAGGCGGACTTGCGCTTTGCCTTAGTCCGTGTGCGCGAGAACGCAGAGAGCATCGCCATGTTTAGCGGTGGGCCACGCGAGCTATGCACTGCACGTTCCCTCCTTGGTGCACTTGTGAAAAACCGACAGGCTTCCATTTGGGTAATGTTCGGTTATGAGAGTTTTCAAAACGCAACACAATATATCACAGGTATTATTCTGATCATTCTGCGCAGTGTGCGCCCTCCCTGATTCCGACAGCCAGCATGCCGTTCCTGCAGAGCGGATCTGGTGAGAACTTGCGTGCTTTGCAGGCACCCTTCCTGCAGTTCTCGTCGCACCACAGTACCTTGCCGGGCAGGTCGAGTTCGGTGTCGTCAAACAGGTGCTACCCGCTCGCAACAGCCCCCGGCCCCTTGAAGCCTGGGCCCGCATGATTCACACGAGGGGTTCGAATTTGTCAGGCACAGGATGCGTTTATGATGCTTCGCTACTCGCTCTTTGTGATTGCGAACCGGACAGACGAATTCTCGGCCTTTGCGACGGGCCTGGATCGCCTAGACGCGCTTGTGCAGGCAATTCACGCAAACGACCCTCCCGCTATTGCTGAGGTGTCGTACGCGTTTGCGACGGACGGCGGCGCGGGCGTGCCGCGCTCTGGACCAGATGGGGCCGAGATGAAGACGATGCACTCAAACGAGCAACACGAGGCGAGTCTACAACTGCATGGCTTGAGTGTGGCAGTGCCACGCACTGATCGACTTCTGGTACCTGCCCCTCACTCTTGCCTATTTCAGCAAGCGAGAAGAGAGGCTGCAGCCAACGGCCAACCTCCACGGACGGTCTCGGCGCGTATGTCTCTGACGGGTGCGTGGCTGCAGGTGACTGATCTCTCGGTTTGCCTCACGCCTGGCCAGTCGCTGCTTATCATGGGGCCCTCCGGCGCGGGCAAAACCTCACTCCTCCGGGTGCTCTCGGGCCTGTGGGCCCCTGCCTCAGGCACAGTGTACGGCGAGAGCGCTGCCCCCGGGGCGCGGTTCTTCCTCCCCCAGCGCGTGTACATGCCGCAGGGTACGCTTGCAGACTGCCTTTTGTACCCCGCAAGCGGCGGGGAGGAGGTGACTCAAGGCGACCAGGCCTTGCTACTGCGGGCGCTCGAAGCGGTTGGATTGAACCGCTTTGGCACGGGGCAGCTCAGTGAGGAGAAAGAGTGGGGCAGGATGCTCTCGCCCGGCGAACAGCAGCGTCTCTCCTTCGCCCGTCTGCTCCTCCGGCGCTGGACCAGCGCCGCGTTTCTGGACGAGGCGACATCGGCGCTGGACGTTGTCGCTGAGGGGCGGCTCTACGCCCTGCTCCCGTCACTGTGCGGAGTGTTCATCTCGGTTGGGCATCGCGAGTCGCTCGTGCAGCACCACACGCATGTGCTCTCAATCAATGGTGAGCGCTCCTCGGGCGAGGACGGAGCTGCGGGTGGTTGGGCCTTGCAGACTCGCCAAGAGTACTTGGCATCTAGACCATATGGGGTCGCAACTGGGGTAACTGGCGGTCCCGGAGGAGAACCCGCGATCGGGCATGGCGGGGAGACCGATGCCGCGCGTACCGAGAAAGGCTGGGGCTGGGGCTGGCGCAACAGCGAAGTGCGTAAGCGCAGCCCACGGTAGGGCAAGGACGATGCGAGGGGCAAGAATGCAAATGGGCCCGCCGGCGTGGTTTGTAGGCGTGTTCTAGTTCAGCGTACTCCGGTTTCCGAACTGCGTGGGCAGTCCCCTGACTTGCCTCCTGCGTCGGGATTCTCTCCCTCGCTAGTCACCGCACGCTTCAAGTCGTCATGAAACACCATACGTAGTTTCCCGCCTTCGTCGGTTCACGCGAGGATCGCGCGGAGAGGCTCGTGCACCAAGACAAGCACGACAAAAAGAACGAGTAGCAGCAATAGGGCAAACATCAGCGCAGATGCCCGTGCCTGTTTCTTGATCGTATCGCGCGCGTTGCTGACGCACACGAAGTTGTCAAATCCGGTTGATAGGGTGTCGCCGCCCGGCAGTGGCACAACGGCCGTCACCGGCATCGCGTGTAGCCCCAAAATGCACTGTTTCCGCAGAGTAGCCTCGGAGAGCACGACAACTTCACCCTCTGCCGTTGCTACGGCGAACCCAGCCCCTGCGGCTCCCATCGCAGTGAGAGGGTTTGCTGATACCCGGCTGTCCCGAACCGCAGGGAGGCCCTCAGCAACCTTGCGTACTGAGACGCGTCCGCCGTCGGCGTGCGACGTGCAACACACAAGATGGTCAGAATCCCCGCGCTGGAAAACTGCACCGCGAAACTTGACGCGCTCTCGAGCTGGGATGGCAAGGTCGAGCGTAGCCTGCGGCACAATTGAGAGGTGAGCAAATGGAAGGTTTGGTGCTGTGAATGGTCTGGTTTGTAAGAAGGCAGGGTATGCGACCTTGCAAAGAATTTTCCCCGCTTTGACATCCCAAACGGCGACAGCCGCGTCGCTGTGACTCACGAGCCTGTCTCCCGAATCATCGAACGCCACATCCCGCACACTGTCTGGATGCACGTCGCCCTGAGCTGGAGCACCGCCAAAACTCTGGACGCTTATAAGTCCCTCTCCAGGAGAAAGCTTCCATGTGCCGATGGCACAGCCCTGCGAAATCGCAACAAGTTTCCCACATGGCGAGAAAGCCACAGCACGCTGAGACGGGAACTCTCGTTGGCTGCCAGGCAGCTCCTGCGCGGTCTGAGTCTCGAATTCCTTGACCAGGGCAGAGTCCTTGTAGCGCACTCCATGTGCTACGCCTCCAGCAGTAGTGGCCACTACTAGCTTGTGCGAGGGGTGCACATTGAGACCGACCACTCGATCAGTTCCGAAGTCGACATGTGACTGCGGGCGCACACCGTGCAAGAGTCAGTACACACGCGCGAGATACTGATGCACAATACTGTGCGTCGGCCACGAATACATGGCATCCCTTTGTAGGTGTGATTGAAGTCGTGCACCATGCTGGATTGGGACGAGCCCAAACGTGCGTGAGGTTGGCATTGGCGGGACGCGTCACCTCCTCAGTCAACTTGGCGTCTCCAAGCTTAAGAAGGGTCAACCGGTTTGGAACACCAGTCTTGCCCTTACCACCACCACCGCCAACGACGAAGCGATCTTCGTCGTCGGGCAGAGCAGCAGCTGCCCCAGGCGGATACGTCAGGCGGATGTATCGGGGAGGCATGGAGTCCTCGATTTTGATTTTATATGGCACTGTTCACACAGAACCTGGAAAATGAACTCCTGGCCCACCGCGCAGCAGCGAGGCGTGCTCTTGCAACCGGGCCACCGCCCACTTTCTCGGCGTCTGCTCGACTCCGGACAGAACTCACGCAGCTCAGAATTACTGCCTTTGAAATTCGCCTCCCTGGGAAGCACCGGGCTGAGTCCTTTACTTTCCCCAGAGTCTCCGGGAACTCAGGCGCGGGCCCGGCCACCTCTCCACCCGTCTGCTTCCCGCAAGTCTGTCTAGCGTGAGTTTATTTCTGGGTAGGCCTGCTTTGACGTCTCATTCGCCACCCCCTTTCTCCTCAGCTTAACTGTATTGAGACTATGACCATCATCATATAACCAACATTTCTCTTGGAGGGTCTTGGCCCTCGCCTATGTACACCAAAGAAGCTGCACCTGAGTGGGTTGCAAGTAATCAGGCGCTGGCAGTATACTACGCATGTGCATGCAAACCCACACGTCAACGCGCACCCGCATGCACACGAACACGCACCAGTTCGTTCAATGGCAGCGACGCGTCTGTTCCGGCTCTTGTCGTCTGCACACTCCAACTTGACCCGTGGCAATAATTGCACGAACACATTGTCATGGTGAATTCGGCGGTGAGGCCGCAGATGAGCTTCGACGAGCAGAGAGCGCTCCGAGCGCCCCAGCGAGCGCGCCTGGATTCCAGGTGTAGATTCAGATTTGGCAAGGCACTGCTGAGAGTCGAACCCCTGTCACAGGGAGGCTCAGACCTGCGAATTTGCCAATGTAAGCAGAGCTACGCTCCGCCAACAGCGCGTGGAGACTCTCATAGTCCACCGCTTCTTCCAAGACGCCAGGGGTGCCAATCAATTTGTAGCCGCGTGCGGAGACAGAGACCCAAAGCTCCGTGCCCTCCAATGTGGTAATGGACAGACCCAAGCCGACCACACCAAATCGATCTTTCACACCTGGCCATGTGGCGGGGTCTGCACGGCGAATAGCGGCAACCCGTCCTTGCACCTGTGGAGGTGCATTCGTCGCTCTCTTCAATATTTTGGAAGTGTGCTCCGGAAGCATTGGGACACCCGAATCGCAGAACACGTGAGGGGGCAGTCAGAAGATTGGGAACTAAACCTCCTCCATCGAGGCCTCGATGTCTTTATCGAGCAAACTATCTACAGGAGTGCTGTGCAACATTCGGGGCCAGCTGCCGACGATTTTCCTGCTGAGCCCCGACGATTTTCCTGCTGAGGGTCGTTTCACACGAAAAAGCTGAGGAAATACAGAAGGGGGTCCCTAACAGTTAGAGTATTGGCCATGGCGGGGGCATGGAAGGAAACTGCGAACCGCGGATTCTACTACGGCCCGAAGACAAACAATGCTTGGAACAACGACATTGGATGGAAAAACAACATCAATCGTGAAAACCGAATCGCTGCAAAGTAGAATCCCGTTCCGCGTGGCAGTACCCTGCGGGGCGCGAGTCCACCAGCCTGCCCCGCTTCACTGGTCGAGTGCGCTGTGGGAGCCTTTGGTGCATGCTTGCGATCGCGGCTTGCCATTTCTCGCATCTGCAGCTGATCATATAAACCTTGTTGAATGTACAACGAAAAATCTTGCCCAAAAGGGGCCTGGGCCCTCCCGAGCGGACCCCAATCAGTCGGCAACGTCATCCACGCTCATTAATTTTCTGTTCGTCTCTTGTCGTAGGTTTGTCGAAATGCAGGACCCGGAAGCCTTCGCAAAGGCAGGAGGGAATGCAGTAGCAGTTCCAGACGGCGGGTCGGTTAGGTCAGCGAGAACCGCCAGATCTGCCGATTCCAGAAGCCGCTTCTCCTCGGCGTCTCGTGACAGGTACACTCGCTGAGTGGCAGTTTTGGGGGGCATGGCATTTCACATTGTTGTATTCTTAGTACTCTAAGTTGTGTGTTGCATCGTAACGACGATTCTGATGGGTCGGGCATGGCGGTGTAGTCTCTATCGGCACTTCGACAAGCTCACGAAGGAGGAGCAAGTGCAGGTTCTCAAGGACGCACTCGGTTGTTCCTCGCGCCCGAGTATCAATACGGTCGTAGATTTTGTCTGGGACCTTGGTTTTTGGCACTAGGTGTCGGTTCCAGGTTTCAGGTCCTCGATCCCCGGTTCCGGTTTGGATCTGAACTGAGAGTTTCAGGGCAACCTATCCCAGAGACCAGGCAAAGGGCATGCAGGTCCGAGCAAAATGCGCGATTTTCACCCGGCGGATGTCCTCGGCGCAGGTCGCAAGGATCGACTAGATAAGCTTGAAGCCATGTCAACGAAGTTTGACGACAGCGCTCTGAAGGGACTTTCAGGGCGACAGAAAGCGGAGAAGCTTCTTGTAGTATGAGACCTTTTCCCCCCTCTGAAGCTTAAGCAATTTCCCTTTGAGCCTCCATCCGCAAGGTTCTTGAAAGGGGCACTGTCTTATCTGCGCAAATTGAGGAAGTATGTCTGTGCAGCTGCTCAGCAACGAGCGAGAGAAGAGATCGCGAAAGGAGGCGATGTTCATGGAGCTTTTGCATGAGGAGCGAAGCGCTCGCGTACAGGCAAGTTCCTACAGATGTGCTGACGCGTTCTTCTTGTTCCACGTTTTCTCGCCCGCGGTGTGTTTCAAGCCCTATATTGCCTCTCATTTTACGCATATTGTAGGCGGAGACTACCATGAAAGCGCTTGAGGTGAAGCTCGACACCCTTGCGCACGCGATGGGGATTGGTGGAAAGAACTACCTGCGAAGGACGACGAAGCGGGTCTGAGGAAAAGTGCACGCAACTGACCGTTGGCCCAAGGGCCTTGGGTTGATCATCACGCCTTGCCAGCCGACGAAGCCACGCCTGACGCGGACAGGACCATATCATTCTGCCCCCCTCAGATCAACGGCAGCGTGCTAAGATGCTTTCGGTAGACTGCGTAAGACTCCAACTTCGAGAAGGTAGCAGCCAGTGATGCATCAGGGCAGAGTGTCGCACGGCGCTGCGAAAACGATTCGGGTCGGTGTCGTGCTAGCCCTCAGTACATCATACCAACAAGATACTTTTCGTTGATCTTGATCGTTCTCTTCCTGCGTTTCTTCTCATCCACACACCTGTCCACCGCCCCTCCTTGCACCTATCTTAAATGCACGCCCAATCCTTGCCATTTCTGTAATGGATGACACGCTAATGCGTGCGTCAGACTACTGCTGCGCAAGCGACTTCTTCAACAGGCCTGAAGTGCCCCCGTCACTCTTGTCCTTGTACTCCTCCTTGAACTTCTTCAGGTCTTCAGGGTCCATATTTTCGATCATCTTGGGCATGACAAAGGCCATTAGCGTGACTCCGATGCCCATCACCACCATCGGATTCTTCAGGTAGACGGTGATGTCAAACTTTTCCCTTGGCTCGAAGTAGTTCTGCCGTCCCTTGGGATCCAGCTTAAGTGGATAGGGGAACACCCTATTGCGAGTGGCCTCGACCTGTGACATGGCCTTAACCTTGACACCATTTTTCCCGTGCTTGAGCACCTCAAGTCGCACCTGCTCGAAGGAGTAGCCCGGCGCATCGACATCAAGGATGTGCACACCCTCTGGCACCTCGTAAATGGAGAAGGATCCGTCAAATCTAACAGGGGCTTGCTGCTCTCCACCATTCAGCAGCACCCGAAGCACTTTTCCTGTCTCCAGGAAGTCGAGTCAGCGCGGGTCATTCCTGGATTTTTCAGGACGCGCAGCCACGGTTGCTCATTGCGTCTTCTCGGGTGCGTCCCTCCGCGGGTCTGAGATCGCACCTTTAGTTTTGAACATCTTGCGAAACTGTTCATTCGCCACAAATCCCTGGTGAAGCGCCCAGCAGTGAGAATTTGTAACACACGCTCATGGAATGCGCACTCGCATCTGGAGTGTTCAGGTTGGCGCTATAGCCACGCGCCGAATAAGACTGCTTCACGCGCAGCGGGCGTTCCCCGCAATGCTGCAGAAAGTATGTCTACGTGTTTTTGCAGAACTCGCTGCACTGATGAGCTTTCAGCGCAGGCGCCCGAGGTTTTGTTGGGCGGGTGGGGAAGACCGTGATGGTGGTAGTGCGCAGCCCATCAGCGTTGATGTGCGCGGGTTCTACCGAATCTTGCGACCGTTCATACTCGTCTTCGTCGTCATCAGCGCTTTCGATCGGTCCGCGCGCACTGCCTGCAAGCAGGGCAGATGCCAGCAGGAGAAGGAGCAAGCCGTGTCTCGCCTGCATAGCCCGCGCTTGACTGAGTCCGTCAGACTGACATGAGATCAACTTTTGATACAAAAGTGGACCGACCAAAAAAGGTCAGCAACTCTGGGGCCTCTGGGGCCCAGAATCCAGTGCCAGGCCGTGGCGGTGGAAGGTCTCGGCTGGTGGTAAACGTGTACACGTCTCACAGTTCTCGATAAGACGCTGTTCTGAATGTCAGAAGAAGAAGAGCGGGCCTCAGCGCTCTTCGGCGGAGCGCATGCGAGACCCAGAAGGCTGAGTGGAAAGGTTACATTTGAGCAAGCGATGAAATGGGCCAGCGGACTGAACGAGGCAGCCGAGACGCGCCGAAACAGCTTCAAGCAAGAATCGGAAGCGGCTGCGCAGGTCGAGCCACCGAGGGAAGAGCCGGGATCACTTTCGCCCGTGAAGTCAGGATCTGAAGCGACCGAGGACTCGGATCCAGCGCGACAACTTGACAAAGGCGCCACAGTGCTCGACGAGGAAGTTTCTCGACCTGAAAATTCGTCGAACCACAGCGCCTTGCCCCAGCCGAATTCCTGGCCGCGTCCGGCGACACAGAATCAAGGGGAACTTAGTGACAGGCAACCTGCTGACAGCAAAGCTCAGCCCGAAGTTGCGTCGCCACACGGTCATTTCATGGCACAGGAACCCGCATCACTTGGTCGCCAAAATTCTCTATCCAGCAGCAGCCGCCAGCGAAGGAATCACCAAAAGGCCATCATTTCAAAATTTGTTGCTGAGATGGACAAGAACAACGACGGCTGGATCGCGCGAGAAGACTTGATCACTTTCCTCCGCAGGCCCGTCGCAGTGACCCGCCCCCCGGCCCCATGCCGCTAGCGGTCATTTCTCAGATGCAAGCTGACTTAGGCGTAATGTCGAGCAGCAAGGTCCCACTGCTGTCGAATGGGCTTGAGGGGAGCGAGTGGGCACAACAGCCCTCTCCTGGGCCAGACGAAACAACAAAGAGGCAGAGTGACTTTAACTCCCGCGCTAGTTATTCTTCTCTGATCTCCAGCACTTCGAGTCACGGGGTCGATGAGGTAGGCCCAATACTGTCGCCACGGGGCGCCTTGAATGGCTAAAGGAAAGATTTTCTGATCCAACCCGGCCCCCGCAGGACCTGCGGGCGGAGATGTTCGATTTGACTTCACAAGATTCTATCTCGCCGAACCAAGGCCCAGCCAAACTTGGAGTACAGAGTGGCGACGCAAAGCGGCAAGGCCTGACTGCACCACCGGTAAGGAGCATTTGCCCACGCAGCTTCCACCAAAAGGTGGGCCAGGCTATCAGCCTCTGAGCCTGAACCTTAACCCACTTGCCCGAGCCAGGTAAGCCTGCAGGCTGTCGAGGCAAAGCGATGGGCGCATGAACGCCACGAGCACGCGTCGACTGCGGAGAGACGTATGACGAGTCTCGCCCTTGAGTCGCGTCTGTTCGGGTCCCTCTTTGGGCATGCAGAACCTTCTCCCGGGCAGGCCGTCATGGAGTCCATCCAGGAGCAGATATCGCAATTACACTCTCCAGTAGGGTCTGTTACTCCATCGCAAGCACATAGCAATGGTGCTTCGCCTGGAGACTCGTTCTCGAACAGACGCGGGTACCGTCTGCCTGGTCTGGGAGATAAGAGCGGTGCAGACGCTGCAAGCCATCTTCAGCGCTGGAGCTCACGGTCTTTCTCGGAGCTCACAGAGGTGCAATCTCTTCTGCACGTGTGCAAGAGGGCATGGCGTGCCATCCTGGCTCCGAACAGGCCCATAATTGGCAGCGAGAACTTGAGTGAGACTCACAGGCCACGTCCCTGAGTGCAGGACGGCGTACATGTGTCGCCGGCTCCCACAGTGTCGCAAAACGTCGCCGTGCTCACTGGCAAGCCATCCAACCCCCCCTCGATTTCGCCGCTCAGCCGCTGGAACACGGATAGCAAACTGCTCGATATAAGGAAGACGAGGTCCTCCCCTCCTGGTGCTGTGTAGCGACCTTCTCAAGTCGCGGTGCTCCTCGCCCATTGCACCGACGCGGTGCGCAATTCGCGAGCATTTGTGCCAAGCGTGGTGCTTGCCTGAGAACTGCACGATGGGCCGTGCGCAATGCGATTCGTTCCCGTGGAGAAGAATGAGCATCATTCAAACGGCACGCTGCCCAATACAGGGCTGTCGCTTCTGGTCAGCGGTCTTTGGCCAAGGATGACTCCGTGAGTACTGCGCCGTCGAAAGGTTACAACCCCGCCCGAGTCCTGTGTCTGTCCGGTGGCCGCGCACGGTGAGCGCAGTGGATTTGAGCGCAGAAACCATCGCATGCACGGCAGCCACTGGCGCCCAAGCGCGACACAGCTCACTCCCAGCAGCAGAGAAGTCCGCCGCACGCGACCTCGTCGTCGGTGACGACGCCGTCTCGCGCACGCTCTTCGCGCACTGGGCGCGCGAGCTGGGCGCCGCTGCGCGTGGCGCGGGGATGATTGGTGAGGCGCTCACGGACCGGCGGCTCCCGTCTGCCGCGGGAGCGCGTGCCGCAGAGGGAGCCGCGCGCGCGGCGGCGGGGATGTGCGCTTCGCCGCACGGCCTCGTTGGGCTCCTGTTTCTGTCGTGCCTCGCGCGGGAGGACGGCGCGCTCGCGGAGTCCTGCGTGGCGGAGCTGGAGGCGGTCGCGCGGCAGGGCACGGAGAGCCGGAGCGCGTCGTCGACCGAGAGCGACGCGTGGGACGTGGAGGCTGTCTTGGGCGCGAACCACGCCCGGTACGCCGCGGACCGCAAGCTCCCGAGCCGCATGCGCGAGTGCGCGCTCGACTACTCGCTCTGGCTGCCCGCGGGCACCCGCACTTCGCGGCGCTTCGTTCAGGCGGCGGAGGAGTCGCTTTCTGCCCGCGTGTTCCGGCACTCGGGCTCGGACGAGGTCACCGAGTGGCTCCGCCTCAAGTCGGAGCGTGGCGCGCGCGCGTTCCCGTCGCCGCAGACGTCGGCGCGCCACATCGTCTTGGCCGTCGTCGCCCGCCTCGCCCTGCCCTGGGTGCAGGCGTTCTCGCGCCGGCGCTCCACTCTGTCCCACTTCCACACGCTCGGCAGCGGCGGCGGCGGCAACGGGCGCTGCTACATGATGCGGCAGCGCATTTTCGCGCCGCTGATCCACGGCGAGGCCTACACTGCCCTCGCGCTCCCGTGCGGCGACGCGTGCTCGATGGAGGCCGTCTTCGTCCGCCCGCGGCTCTGCAGTGACGCCGGGGCGGGGGCGCTGGAGCCTGACGCGGATGGCGGCGGGGTGGGCGCGCTGGTCGCGGCGCTGCGCGAGGTCGGGGCGGCCGGCGTCGGGGCGGCGCCTGACCGCACGGATGAGATCCGCGAGGTGGCGGTGTCGGTCCCGCGCTTCACGCTCTCCGTCGCGGCGTGCGAGCCGCTGGCCGGCGCGATGGGGCAGCTTGCGGGGCTCGGGCGCGGGCTCGGCGCCGCGCTGAGCGGCGGCGGCGGGGAGGAGGGCGCGGTGATGCACCGGATGTTTGTGGTGTGCGACGAGCGGGGTGTGGGGTCCGGCAGCGAGCACCACCCGGAGGAGACGCGGCGGCAGGCGCTGCAGGGCGTCGCGCGCGAGGGCGAAAACCTCGAGATACCCGGGATCGGGCTGCGCGGCGGCGGGCCGTGCATGGTCTCGTGGACCGAGGGCCTGGAGGACGAGGGGAGGCGCCGCGCGGGCGAGGTGTATTTTTAGAAAATCTGCTACCCGAAATAGCACCTTGTTACTAACTTCAGCGCTGAAAGTTTTGGTGAACAGGCTGGGTACGCGAACCCCGAGCTCTTACCAGGAGACGTCCTGCTCGAAGTCGACGGCTGCAAGGTGCGCGCTGTGCGTGTGCGCGCGCGGCGCCCCGGACCGCGGCGCCGCACCGCGCGCTGACCCAGACGTGTCCGGTCAGTACGGGGAGAGGGACGAGACGTGTCCGGTCAGTACGGGGAGAGGGACGTGGCGTGTCCACCGCACCGCGCGCTGACGGGCGCGCGGGGCGGGCAGGTGCACGACAAGAACCGCGAGGAGGTGCTGCGCATGCTCGCGGGCGCGCGCGGCTCCGTCGTTTCGCTCACGCTCACCCGGTTCGCCCCGCACCGCGCCTCGCGGCAGCCGCGGGCGCCTGCCGCTGACGCGCGCGGGGGCGTGCGGGGGCGGCACAGGCCGCTTGACGTCTCTGACGGGCGGCCGTCGACGCCGTCGACGCCGCTGCACGGCCGGCGCGTGCAGGTCTGTCTGCGGCGCAACTTTGCGATCGGCGCTCCGCCCGCCGCGGGTGTCGATGTCAGCGGTGAGTGGGACGCGGCGGCCTTGGCGAACGGCGCCGCGGTCGCTTTCACCCTCGACCGCCCCTTCGCCTTGCTCGTCCGCGACGCCGCCTCCGGCGCGGTCGCGCCCGCCACGCCCGCCACGCCCGCTGGCCCGGGACGCGCCGCGCCGCCGCACCGCGCCCTGACGCGGACGGTCGCTTTACTGATTTCCCCGCGCTCTGCTCTGCAGGTCCTCCTCTCTGCGGTCGTCACGCACCCCGACTGCCCGCACGCGCACGCGCACGACGCCAAGGCGCCGCCCGCTGCCCCGGACCTCCCGCAGCGCAGGCGGGACGCGTCCGCCAGCGGCGGCGGTACGGAGGTGTTGGAGATGCGGCAGGCGGAGCAGGCGCTGGAGAGCGCGCGCGCTGCGCTCGAGGCCTCGCGCTCTTCGGGGAGCGGCGCGCGCTGCTCCGCCGCGTCCG
>Ga0115567_10000996_pt1 | contig 28259 bp, 20 predicted proteins | sample COGITO_mtgs_1204_2_FD_88679 | JGI IMG/M metagenome (GOLD analysis project Ga0115567, IMG submission 88679) | Pelagic marine microbial communities from North Sea - COGITO_mtgs_120412 | ecosystem: Environmental > Aquatic > Marine > Epipelagic | place: Germany:Helgoland, sampling site Kabeltonne... | reverse complement strand
GTGGTAACGTTTATGTTGTTTCAGATAATACAGATGCTGATGGTGATGACACGACGGCAGATGGTCGATTATTTGTATATACTAAAAGTGGTGATTCATTCATATTAAGAAATACAGTGACCGTAAACTTTAAAGTTTGGGGGATTGAATTTGTAGGCAACGATTTATTTGCTGTTGTCGATGCAACGTCAGATCTTGCTGTATTTACAAATTTCGCTTCTTCAAATACTACAGATGCAACCGTACAAGCTAGTAAGAGAATTACAATAGAAGGGATCACTAGAACCCACGGTTTAGCGTTCGATGGCGGTACCATGGTTTTAACTGATATTGGTGATGCTACAGTAGATACAGATGGCGGTTTTCAAGTGATTTCAAGTTTTCAGTCAAAGTTTGATGCTGTAGCTAATGGCGGAACGCTAGCGATGGCAGGAAATCAAATTAGAGTTTCTGGAGCCTTAACCTTATTGGGTAATCCTGTTGCTGCAGAATTCGATGCCGATACAAACACCGTTTTTATTGCTGAAAGAGCTAACGGAGGAGGAAGAGTCCTTTCGTACACCAATATTGACACTGGTGGAAATGTTGGGCCAGACCTTAATGCAACTTTAAACGGAGCTTCATCCTTGTACTTATCTAAATAATTAATAAGTATTGAACTAATAAAGCATACCAAATTGTATTTGGTATGCTTTTTGGTTTAAATTTGTCTGAAATTTAAAAGAAATAATATGAAAATTTTTAGAAATTTATTTTTAATACTTGCCGCTTCAACTATACTGTTTTCTTGTATTAGCACTGATGATGTTGGTGGTGGTGGTACGGGTGGTGAAGGAGTTAATATCCTAGCGAACCTTTATATCTCTAATAACGTAGATGGGGACATTACAATTTATGATTTTACGGCTGGTGCAGGAATTTTTTTTAGAACGCTTCTAACAGGCAGTGCTAGTGCCGAAGGAATTTATCATGACAAAGAAACAGATCAATTAGTGCAGGCTTCTGCATCACAATCTGTTCTTAATGCGTATCAAAACGTTTCTAACATTGAAAACGGAAATACGGTAAACCCAATATTCTCAAGTGGAGCAGATTTTGATAGCCCACACGATATCGCCGTAAATGGAAATGTATTTGTTGTATCAGACAATTCAGATTTGGATAATGATACCACAACAGATGAAGGTAGATTCTTTATCTATACAAAAAGTGACACGGGCTTTACTTTACGTAACACGGTTACAGTAGATTTTGCAGTATGGGGGATTGAATTTGTTGGAAATGACCTTTTTGCAGTAGTTGATAAAACGGCAGATATAGTAAGTTTTTCTAATTTTGCAAGCACAAACACTACAGATGCAACAATAGTTCCGACTAAAAGAATTTCGATTGCTGGACTTACAAGAACCCATGGTATTACCTATGATGGGATTACAATGGTTCTTACAGATATAGGCGATCCAAGTTCAGACAGTGATGGTGGTTTTCATATCATCAATAATTTTTTGGCAAAGTTTGCTGATCTTAATGATGGGGAAACATTATTAATTAATCAACAAGTTAGAGTTTCAGGAAGCTTTACAAGTTTAGGAAATCCAGTTTCTGTGGCGTTCGATGATAATACTAGAACGGTTTTTATAGCAGAAAGATTAAACAATGGTGGTAGAATATTGTTTTTTAACAATGTAGAAGCCGGTGGAAATTTAGCACCTTCTTTTGCTAGTGATCTTTCAGGAGCCTCTTCTTTGTATTTTGAGAATGTAAACTAAAAATCAACAATTTCAGTTTTTCTGAAAATAATAAAAGCCCCGATGGAATGAACCTTCGGGGCTTTTTAATGTGTAATTTTGATTTCAGAATTATTCTGTACTTTCTTCCATCGTGTGATATACGTTTTGTACATCATCATCTTCTTCTAGTTTTTCTAACAACTTTTCTACATCTGCTGTATCTTCTTCATTTAATTTCTTTGTCACCTGAGGGATACGCTCAAAATCTGAAGACAATATTTCTATCTTATGATCCTCTAAATACGACTGTATAGCGCCAAAACTTTCAAAAGGAGCATAGATTAATATCCCATCATCATCCTCAAAAATCTCTTCAACACCAAAATCAATTAATTCAAGTTCTATTTCTTCGAGGTCAATACCTTCTGCATTCACTCGAAAATTGCATACGTGGTCAAACATAAATACAGTGGAACCCGAAGTGCCTAGACTGCCGTCAGTTTTATTGAAATAGGAGCGTACATTAGCAACGGTACGGGTGTTGTTGTCGGTGGCTGTTTCAATCAATACAGCGATACCGTGCTGCGCGTAGCCTTCAAAAAGCACTTCTTTGTAATCACCCAGACTTTTGTCGCTCGCACGTTTAATAGCCCGCTCTACATTGTCCTTAGGCATATTCACAGCCTTCGCATTTTGTATAACGGCACGTAGTCGAGAATTGGTATCAGGATCTGGTCCTCCTTCTTTAACAGCCATGACAATGTCCTTACCAATGCGTGTAAAAGCTTTAGACATTGCAGACCAACGCTTCATTTTACGTGCTTTTCTAAATTCAAAAGCTCTTCCCATAAATTTTAAATTAATTTAATTACAAAAATGCAAAAATTTTCAATACTAAAAATACTAGCTTACTAACTTGTCAATGATTTTCGCAAGTTCAAAATCTTTTTCGGTCACACCATCGGCATCATGCGTAGATAGTGCTATGGCAAGTGTATTGTAAACATTTGTCCAATCAGGATGATGCTGCATTCTTTCAGCCTCAAACGCTATTCGAGTCATGACAGAGAAAGCATCCTTAAAATCCTTAAACTCCAGCGTCGTATGGAGCGCATTTTCAAAATACTCCCAATCTGGAGCTTCTTGTAATTTATCGTGAATTTCATTTTCTTTTAAAGCATTCATATGTTTAGTTTTTTAAAGTTCTTATTTCTTCCTTTAGCGTACAGGTTTCAATAACTTCATCGACCGTAATTTGATAGGTTGCGGGCAATCTATTCGCTTTTGGTAAAATAGCCAAATAGTTATCATCATTGCGACGGTACACATTTTTAAAAATAGGCATTTTGTCGCTCAATTTGGAGGCAATTTCCGTAAAAATATCTGCGTGGTGTACAACATCTTCTGAGGTTAAATGAAAAACACCATTTAGATCTTGATTTAGGAGGTAATGAATTTGCTGTGCAATTTTATCCACTAACGTAACACTTATAATGAGATTAGGGTAGACCTCAAAATCTGCATGGTGCTTTGTAGCTTGTTTAAGTTGTTCTATTCTAGGGGAATTCACTCCTAATACCATGGGTAATCTTAGAATAGCATATTTTTCTGAAGGAATTTCACCCAGCATTTTTTCAACCGAAAGTTTATAACGACCATAAGCGCTCTCTGCTTTTGGCGTATCATCTTCATAAGAAGGAAATTTAAACTTGGCATCAAACACATTGACCGAAGAGATAAAGAACAACTTACAGTCGTGGGTCATGACATAACTCACTAATTCTTGATGTGCCTTATATTGCGCCTTAAAATCTCCCCTAAGACTGGATATGATCACATTTGGTTTAACAATATCCAGTATTTCATAGCTGTTATCTTTTGTAACATCGTATTGATAAAACACCTGATTATTATTAAACGTTTCCTCTTTGGAAAAGTAAGTGCCATATACATCAAAATAGGGTAGTAGCTCTTTATATATTGTGTTTCCAATAAAGCCGCTGGCTCCAAATATGAGGATTGTATTTTTTCTAGGGGACGTATTCATTAAAGGGGTGTTCCTTTTAAAAGATAGATTGCTTGGTCTGTGTTGTAAATAGCTCTAACGCCTGCATTCCAAGAAATGAGTTTCCTTTTTCATTTAATCCAGGAGACCAACACGTTATTGTAAATTCATTCGGTAATAGCGCTACGATGCCACCACCCACGCCACTTTTTCCTGGTAAACCTACCTCAAAGGCAAATTCGCCCGCTTCATCGTAAAATCCGCAGGTTAACATAATGGCATTAATACGCTTTACCTGATTAAGGGTTAGATGCGCCTTCCCCCGCATACACTTTCCACGATTTGCAAAAAGATAAAAGGCATTAGAGAGTTGCTTGCAATTCATCTCAATAGAACATTGATGAAAATAAAAATCAAGCACTACTTCAACATCATTATTTAAATTACCATAAGATTTTAAAAGATTGGCAGCAGCGTAATTATTATAACCCGTTTTTGCTTCTGAAGCAGCTACTTTCTCATTAAAATTGATGGTTTCATCATTTGTGACATCACGCACAAACTGTAAAAAATCTTGCTTCGGATTTTCTAATTGGGAAACTAAAATATCTGCAATAACAATCGCTCCCGAATTTATAAATGGGTTTCTAGGAATACCATTCTCTAGTTCTAATAACGCCATATGATTAAATGGATTGCCCGAAGGTTCTACATCCAGTCTTTTAAAAACGCTGTTTTTTTTAAGAGAAAAGGCTTGGGCAAAAGAAAGCACCTTAGAGATACTCTGGATAGAGAACGACTCGTCCCAAGCACCTACAGCAAAGTTCTCGCCTTTAATACGGTTAATATATATACCCAACTTATTTTTGTCCACATTGGCCAACTCAGGAATATAAGAAGCGACTTCACCCTTATTCTTGGTAGCTTTTAATTGCTCGTAGACGGTATTTAAAATTTCTTGGTATGCAATCATATTAGCCTTTGTAGAAAGGTGGTTTTACAACTTGGGCAGCAACCTTATTTTTACGTATCTGGATGAATATTTCGGTATCTGGTTTGCTGTTTTCTACAGTAACATACCCTAGTCCTATCCCTTTATTTAAAGAGGGTGACATAGTTCCACTGGTAACGAGACCAATTTTCTCACCCTTCACATCTACGATATCATAGCCTTGTCTTGGGATCCCTCTTTCGGTTAGTTCAAAACCAATTAATTTACGTGTTACTCCAGCTTCTTTTTGTTTTTTTAAGGCGTCACTATTCACAAAATCTTTCGTAAATTTTGTAATCCAACCCAGTCCAGCTTCCAATGGGGATGTACTATCGTTGATATCATTTCCGTAGAGACAAAAGCCCATTTCGAGACGTAACGTATCGCGAGCAGCGAGACCAATTGGCTTTATCCCGTAGTCTTTTCCAGCTTCGAATACATGATTCCAAACCTGTTCTACTTCACTGTTCTTGCAGTAAATTTCAAATCCGCCGCTACCCGTATATCCTGTGGCGCTTATAATCACATGCGGAATTCCGGCAAAATCTGAAACTTTAAAAGTATAAAACTTAATTGCTGAAAGATCTTCGCTTGTAAGGGATTGCATTGCTTCAATAGCTTTTGGCCCCTGAATTGCAAGCAATGAATACTCTTCAGAAAGATTGCGCATTTCTGCTTTCATTGTATTTTGCATATTGATCCAATTCCAATCTTTGTCGATATTAGAAGCATTTACGACCAATAAATATTTTTCGGCTTCAAGCCTGTAAATTAAAAGATCATCTACAACGCCCCCTTCATCATTCGGTAAACAGCTATACTGCGCTTGACCATCCACTAACTTTGAAGCATCATTACTTGATACTTTCTGGATTAAATCTAAAGCTTTAGGTCCTGTAATTAAAAATTCGCCCATGTGCGAAACATCAAAAACACCCACGTCTTTGCGTACCGTTTCGTGTTCTGCATTCACGCCTTCATATGAAACAGGCATATTATAACCTGCAAAAGGAACCATTTTTGCTCCCAATGCTTTGTGTATATCTGAAAGTGCTGTGTTTATCATTTTGTATTTTTCTAAATTTTAAGAGTACAAATGTACCCATAAACGGTTACGATTGGAGTATAAACGCCTTAAATTCCTCATAATTTTTGATAGATGTGGCTACTTTTTTCTTCTGAATTAATTGTTGAATATCCTCCGGAATTATAAGTTTTTGATGGGTGGCATTTTCTACTACGTCAAGAAACTTGATGGGATGTGCCGTCTCTAAGAAAATCCCTTGTACGCCTTTATGGTTCTTTAAATACTTCTGAAGTCCTAAATACCCCACCGCCCCATGTGGATCTGCAGTATATTGATGTTCAGAAAATAATGTTTTCATGGCTTCTTTAGTCTTTTCATCATCAAAAGAATAGGAGGTAAGTGTTTTTGAAAGTTTAGTAAAATCATCTTTAAAAAGCTCTCTTATTCTTATAAAATTACTAGGATCACCTACGTCCATGGCATTGCTAATGGTTGCTACAGAAGGCTTGGGGTTGTATTTTCCGTTTTTTAAAAATTTTGGCACTACGTCATTACTGTTTACCGAAGCAACAAATTGTGAGACTGGCATCCCGAGTTGGTTTGCAACCATACCCGCACAGATATTTCCAAAATTACCGCTTGGCACCGAAAATACGACCGGTCTTGATTTGTCTTTTAGTTGTTTATACCCATATGCAAAATAGAAAGACTGTGGTAACCACCTTGCTACATTAATGGAATTGGCCGATGTTAATTGTATTTGCGACGTGATATCGTTGTCCACAAACGCATTTTTTACGATGGCCTGGCAATCGTCAAACGTTCCAGCTACTTCGAGGGCTGTGATATTTTGGCCTAAGGTCGTTAACTGTTTTTCCTGGATATCGCTCACTTTTCCGCTAGGGTAGAGGATGACCACTTTTACACCTTCCACGCCTAAAAATCCGCTGGCAACCGCACCGCCAGTATCACCACTGGTTGCGACCAAAACAGTAACTTCAGACGATTTTTGAGAACTTTCGGCAAAATGCCCAAGACATCGCGCCATAAATCGAGCGCCTACATCCTTAAACGCCAATGTAGGACCGTGGAACAATTCTAGCGTACTTATAGTTTCAGAAATAGGCACTAATGGAAATTCAAAAGAAAGCGTTTCTGCGATTATTTTTTCCAACGAGATAGGGTCAATTGAATCGCCTACAAACTGCTCAATCATTTGATAGGCTATTTCTTCTTTTGAAAAATCATCAAGACTCTCAAAAAAACCATTTGAAATTGGCGTGATATGCTCGGGAAAATACAAGCCTTTATCTGGAGCAATTCCATTAATAACCGCTTCTTTAAACGAAACGTCTGGAGCCTTATGTTGTAAACTATAATATTTCATGCTACTGATTTTCTGTTTTTTAAACTACAGAACTCTTGCTCCGTGTTCACTTACCTTACTTACGATAGTATCTACTTCTAAATTATTGTTTTGATAGAGTGTTTTTAATTTTTCAGCAATCTCTTTAGCTTTCAGTTCTCCTCTACATAATGAAAATAGGGAAGGACCTGAGCCACTGATACCAAAAGCTAATGCACCGTTGTTGATGGCCATATTCTTTGCTGTATCAAAATGTGGGATGAGTTGTTTTCTATGGGGTGTTACTAAAACATCTTTGCAGCTTCGTGAAAGGAGCGCATAATTATCGGTGTATAATGCTGAAACAAATCCAGCTAGATTCCCGCTTTGTTCGATGGCCTTTTTCAACGTAACTTCTTTGGGCAGGATTTCGCGAGCTTCTTTTGTTTTAATTTCGATATGTGGATGTATAATGGCTACAAATAATTCTGAAGGTACTGGCAATGCAATAACCTCGAATGGGTCATAACCAGGAATTAACGTAAAACCTCCAAATAGGGAAGGGGCGACATTATCTGCATGCTCACTACCGCTGGCGATAGCTTCTCCTTTCATCCCAAATACCGCTAATTCTTGTAGTGATAATGGCTGGTCTAAAAATTGGTTCATGGCAAATACAACAGCCGCTGCGCTTGCTGCGCTTCCGCCAATGCCACTGCCTATCGGAATTCCTTTTTTTATAGTGATTGTAAATCCGTAGTCTAATTTTAAATGATTCAGCATGGCTAATCCCGCAACGCCAGCTACATTCTTTTCCGTTTCTAGTGGTAAATCTGCACCGTCAATAGAAGTGATGGTAATCGTTTTTTCGGAAACTTTTACGAGTGTCATTTCATCACCCACGCCTTCTAAAGCAAAGCCAAGTGTATCGAAACCACAGTTGACGTTTGCAACGGTAGCAGGAGCAAAGACAGTTACTTTATTCATTTTCTATTTATTTAAAAAAGTTATGACTTGACCATGAATTAATAGGTTCGCATTCTTATAATATCGCTAAAAAGGCCAGAAGCGGTAACATCACCTCCCGCACCGGCACCTTTTATAATGAGCGGTTGTTCGGGATATCTTTTGGTAAAGAATAAAACAATATTATCCTTGCCTTCCAGATTGTAAAAAGGGTGACCGTTAGGTATTTCTTCAAGGCCTACGCTCAAACTCTCTCCGTCCAATTCAGCCACATATTTTAACTGGGCGTTATTGGAAACGGCACTTGCCAATAACTCTTGGAAATGTGCGTCGTCTTCTATCAAGGTTTCATAGAAATGCGCTACAGAGGTGCTTTCGAGATTTTTCTTTGTCAAAAAGGGCTTATTAACAACATCCTCCAGATTCAGCTGTAACCCACTTTCGCGTGCTAAAATCAATATTTTTCTAGCTACATCCACACCACTCAAATCGATACGAGGATCTGGTTCTGTATAGCCTTCTGCTTGCGCTTCTTTCACGACGTCATGAAATTGATCCCCTTTTTTAAAGTTATTAAAAACAAAATTTAAACTTCCAGAAAGTACGGCTTGTATTTTCAAGATTTCATCTCCAGAGGCCATCAAATTATTTAATGTATCGATAATAGGTAATCCCGCTCCCACATTTGTTTCAAATAGAAAGGGTGCGTTATATTGTGTCGCCAGATTTTTCAATTCTGAATAGTTAGCATACGCCGAAGAACAAGCGATTTTGTTGCAAGCAACAACAGCAATACTACTGCGTAAAAAAGAGGCATATTTTTCTGCTACTAGCTCACTCGCGGTTACATCTACAAAAATGCTATTTCTTACATTCAATATTTTTGTTCGTGAAATAAAAGCTTCCATGTTGGCTTTTTCTCCGACTGCAAGTGTCTCTTTCCAATTTTTTAATGAGATTCCATCTTCGTCAAATAACATGGTCCGGGAATTGGTGATGCCGATTACCCGAACGTTAATGTTCAGCTTTTCCTTTAAGTAGGGTTTTTGCTGTTTTATTTGATCTAGCAATCTGCTGCCCACATTACCTACGCCAGCAATAAAGAGGTTAATCTGCTTACGCTGGTCTTCAAAAAAGCGTTCGTGTAAGGCGTTCAATGCTTTTTTTACATCGTCTTTTTTTATGACTGCTGAAATATTCTTTTCACTTGCACCTTGGGCAATAGCCCGAATATTTACGTTGTTCTTTCCAAGGGTTTGAAACATCTTTCCACTGATGCCCTGGTGATTCTTCATGTTTTCTCCAACGAGAGCAATAATCGCAAGCTCTTTTTCTACCGTTAGTGCATTAATTTTGTGAAGCGTAATTTCATTTGCAAATACAAAGTCTACCGCTTTTTTAGCGCGATCGGCTTCAGATTCTAAAATACCTAAACAAATACTGTGTTCACTAGATGCTTGGGTAATGAGGATAATATTGATACTTTCGTTTGATAAGGTTTCAAACAGCCGCTTTGAAATACCTGGGATACCCACCATACCGCTACCTTCTAGCGTCAAGAGCGCTATGTTTTCAATATGGCTCAATCCTTTAATTGGATTTCCGTTACTGCTACTTTCCGCAGCAATAGCGGTGCCTTTTTCTTCTGGGCGCGATGTGTTTTTAATTAAGATAGGAATGTTTTTTTCCATCACAGGTAAAATGGTAGGCGGATAAAGCACTTTGGCGCCAAAGTGTGAGAGTTCCATCGCTTCTTGGTATGAAATTGATTGTATGGGTTTTGCTTGTTTTACGAGCTTAGGATTTGCTGTAAACATACCGCTCACATCGGTCCAAATCTGAAGTACATCTGCATGTATAGCTGCTGCGATAATAGCTGCAGAAAAATCGGAGCCACCACGACCAAGTGTAGTAATTTCATTTTTTTCGTTGGAAGAAATAAAGCCGGGGATAACAGTTATGCTTGCATTTGAAGTTTTAAAATACGCGACAATATTGCTGTTTGTTTCAGAATAATTTACGACGTTTTTTCCAAAATTGTTCGTTGTTTTTATCATCTCAGCTGCGTTTTTCAACACTGCATTATTTCCCTTGACATTAAACGCTTCAGTAATTAGCAGGGAAGAACACAATTCGCCATAACTGCTCAGTTTATCGATCGTACTGTTAGAAAGTTCGTTGATGTAGAAAATACCTTTTAAAAGCTCTTCGAGTGTATTTAAAAGTGCGTTTAGCTTTTCGAGCACTTCTTTATTTTCTATGTTTAATTGTGAAGCAAAACGATGGTGTTTTAGTTTTATTTCGGAATATAAATGAGTGAAGCCAATATCTTTTTTTGATGCGAGTTCACCAGCTTTTAACAATAAATCTGTAATCCCACCAAAAGCTGAAACTACCACTATGGTTGGTTTTTCTTTCGCTTGAGCAGCAACAATAGCGATTACTTTATATATATTTTCTGGACTTCCTACTGAAGTACCACCAAATTTTAAAACATTCATAGTATAAATTTTACGAGGACAATAATAGTTTGATTTCTTTATAAAAAAGAAATAGCAAATGGTTCATATGATTATAGATTACCCCAAAGGGGTCGTAGTGGTAATTGTAGTGAAGCCCGCGAAGCGTGCCGGCTGAAAGGAATAACTTTTATGTATTGAAATGTGTTTCATATAAATGTCTACGGTAAATGTATTATTTTTACTGAAAACACAATCTTAAATGCGAGTGTTTTTTATAAAAAAGATACTTATTCAAAATTTACGCGAATTTTTAAGGAAATCCTATGAAAATATTTTCTGCAGCACAACTACACGAAGCTGATTTACAAACCACAAAAAAACATGAAATTACCTCTCTCGACTTGATGGAGCGGGCAGGTACCCAGATATTTAACTGGTTACATCAACGCATGCAGGGCGCGCAAGTTCCAATTCATATTTTTTGTGGTATTGGCAATAACGGTGGAGATGGCCTGGTCGTAGGAAGAAAATTGATTGAAGAAGGCTACAACGTAGAGATCTATGTTGCCAATTTTACAGATAAAAGGTCTAAATGTTTTTTGATTAATTACGATAGGGTAAAAGAGATTACCAAGAAGTGGCCAAAATTGATGACTTCTGAAGAGGATTTCCCAGAAATTAATCCGCAGGATATTATCATTGACGCATTATTCGGGATTGGTTTAAATCGACCACCGGAAGGTTGGGTAAAAAAACTGATCCAATATCTTGATCAACAAAAATCCTTTAAGTTGGCCATAGATATCCCGAGCGGTCTCTATGCTGATAAACCACTGGAAGACGCAGCCGCCGTTTTAAAGGCAAACCATACGCTTACCTTCCAGACACCCAAACTCTCTTTCTTCTTGCCTGAAACTGGTAAGTTTGTGCCATATTATGAGGCAATTGATATTGGATTGGATCCAGAATATATTGCAACTACCGAACCTTTGGCTCAATTAATATCAAAGGAAGAAGCACAACAGTTTTATAAACAACGAGAAAAATTTTCTCATAAAGGGCTGTATGGTCATGCGTTGATTGTTGCAGGAAGTTATGGAAAAATAGGCGCTGCTGTTTTAAGCAGTAAGGCGGCGCTTAAAACCGGTGCAGGCTTGGTAACTGCGTATGTTCCAGAATGTGGCTACCAAATACTACAAACGGCACTACCAGAAGTAATGTGCTTAACAGACAAGGAAGATGATTTAATTACTAATATAACTTACGATTTTGAACCTTCGGTAATTGGAGTGGGGCCGGGGATTGGTACAAACACTGAAACTGTTGCCGCACTAAAAAAGCTTTTCAAAGAAACGAAAGCACCATTAGTTATCGATGCAGATGCTTTGAATTGTATTTCAGAAAATAAGGAGTTATTAGCTTTACTTCCTAAAAACGCTATTCTTACACCCCATCCGGGAGAATTAAAAAGGTTGATAGGTGCTTGGGATAATGATTATGATAAATTAGAAAAAGCAAAAGCGTTTTCAGAAAAGAAAGAAGTGATCCTTGTGATAAAAGGAGCTCATACCATCACGGTCGTTGGCGAAAAGCTTTTGGTAAACAACACGGGAAATCCTGGGATGGCTACAGGTGGAACAGGTGATGTTCTCACAGGTATGATCGCTGGTCTTGTGTCACAAGGGTATGATACTTTAATAGCTTCGATCTTTGGCGTTTATTTACACGGTAGGGCAGGCAACATTTCTGCAGAAAAAAATGGATTTGAAGCATTGACGGCAAGTGCTATTATTGAAAATATTGGCGCAGCTTATTTAGATCTTTTTGTTAACCCAGAACAAGTGGAGCAACAAAACTAGTTAGTAAAAAACGCAACCTAGTTTTGCCTCAAAGATTTTAAAATTAGGATGTTATATTTATTTTTTGTAAATTTAATAAGCGTTCATTAACTAAAAAATTAGAATCCATGAAAAAAATTATCTTTTTACTTTTGGCAACCATAGGAACTGGAGGTGTAATTGCGCAGAGTTGTTCAGGATCACAAATGAGTTCCAAACAAATGGCGAACGAGCAACCAGTTAGTGCTTTTGGCATTGTTTCTTCTGAAAGTTTAACTACTGTTCAAGGTGGCGAATTTATTAATCAAGCCTTTACTCTTGGTAACGTATATGAAAACGGAAATTTACTCTTAAAAAATGTTCCTTTACGATACAACCCCTATGCTGATGAATTTGAGGTGAAACAAATTTCTGCGATTGAAAACAGTGAATTATTGTTTAAAAATCCAGGGATTTCGGTGAAAATGTCCAATGCAAAGTACGTTTTTATAGAAGACAATAATGAGGAAAACGGATATTTTAAAATTGTAACTTCAGGTAAGCATTACGATTTATTAAAAAAATCTGTAACTACATATCTTCCTGCCAGGGCAGCAAAAACAAGATACGATGTTGCTCAGCCGGCTAAATTTGTAACAAAGGATACTTACTACCTGATGTCTAAAGATGGTGAATTAGGAGAATTACCTACTAGAAGTAATAAAGTATCAAAAATGCTTACCAACAGAACAAAAGAAGTGAAGAAATTTATAGACACTAATAGGTTGGATCTTGAAAAAGATACAGATATGGCAAGACTTATTAACTATTATAATTCTATTATATAATACTCAAAAAACTATATTTTAAAAAGCTCGTCTAAATTATTTTTAGACGAGCTTTATTTTTAGACCTATTTTTTGTTAGATGAGTTCCTCCAGCATCTTACGGAGTTTTTCATCAGAAGGTCTTGGTGCATCCGCGGTTACGATTTTTCCTTCTGGGTCTACTAATATAAATCGAGGAATACCAATGATGCCATAGTCTTTTACGAATTTTGATTCCCAGTTATTGTCTGCCATTAATTGCGTCCCTCTTAAATCTTTTTGTTGAATGAACTGTTTCCATTTTTCATAATCATCTGGGGTATCAATTGAGATACTTACAAATTCGATATTTTTAGCCGCAAACTCTTCTTCTACTAATTTTAACGAAGGAATTTCTGCAATACAAGGACCACACCATGTTGCCCAAATATCCATATAAACATATTTGCCTTTTAAATCTGCTAAACTTGTGGTGCCTCCTTTATAATTTTCATACTCAAATGTAGGGGAAAGGTTTCCTTTCGTCAAGTCCTTAAGTTGATTATAGCGTTTTGTGATTTTTTCTAAATCCTCTCTATCTGGATCACTTCCTTTATATATAGCGTAAGATTCCTCAAGGCTTTCATCTGGTCGAAGTCCAAACTCTAAATAGTTTGCCATTAGTTTATTTTTAGCATACCCATTCGGAAGACCGTTATCAACTTCGGTAAGGTAGCCTAATGCTTGATTGTATCCTTCTTGTTCGTCAGCCCTTTCTGCAGCCAATCGACTGAAATGAGCATTCAACAATTGTTGATAAGCAACTGAATTTCTAAATGCTGTAGTGTCATTATATTTTAAGTCATTAATGCTGTTATAAAATGTTTTAGAAACATTAAACGCTTTGTCATCTCCATAAAAACGGTGGTATTCTTGATAATTGGTTAGTGCCGTTGCATTGGCATATTTAATTTCATTTTTTTCAGCAGCTATAAAATCTTTGTTTTCAATATTTGTTGCGTTCATTAGGCTATCGTATGCTTTTAATTGCAGATTGGTTCCTGATAAAAAGGCGTTCTCATCAGCTCGATATAGCGTTTGATAATCCATGTTCTTTTCATCTATAAGAAATTTTTTAGCTAAGTAATTATTTTCTGCCGCTAGTTCTTTAGTATATGTGATAGATTCATCAAATTCATCGGCATTGATATTTACAAAAACATCGCTCCCTTTTTCAAGGTACATCGTTGTTCTTTCTCGGTTTAAATAAAGGTCGTAATATCCATTATATTTTATATTTAACGTATCTGTCACTCTCATTTCTCCACTCGGAATAGCTATAGTTTGCTCAAAATCACTACCACGCACTACAGCGTTAGTAGCTTTGTTGTTTTGTAAATTAAGTGTGAGCACTGTTGCAGAGTTTTTTTTATCAGTTTCACAGGCAAACACTGCGAAAATCAATAGAAATAAAGCAATTTTTTTCATTGTAAATGTTTTAATTTGTGGTTAAAAGTACATCACAATATAGCGCTAAATTTAATTTTTAAAAAACCTTAACAAGATATTGTACTTTTACACTAACAAAAAAATACTCCATGAATGAAATTCATTATATAAGTAGCGCGTTACTAGATTTACCTACTATCAAGGCTATTGTGGAATCACAAAAAAAGATCGAACTCTCTGAAGAAGCGGTTGGCAATATCAATAAGTCGCATACCTATTTAACTTCAAAATTAGCGCAGTCTTCTACTCCCGTTTACGGAATTAATACTGGATTTGGCTCGCTTTGTAATGTAGAAATTTCCTCAGAAAACCTATCAAAACTTCAAGAAAACTTAGTAAAGTCTCATGCTTGTGGTACTGGAGAATTAGTGCCTCTACCCATTGTTAAGCTCATGCTATTACTTAAAATACAATCACTTAGTTATGGATATAGTGGGATACAATTAGCAACTGTAGAGCGGTTAGTTGAATTTTATAACAATGATATTTTACCGGTAATTTATACACAAGGTAGTTTAGGTGCATCTGGCGATTTAGCTCCATTAGCACATCTATCACTTCCATTATTAGGTTTGGGTGAGGTGCAGATTGATGATAAAGTTGTCTCTTCAAAAATAATGCTAAAAAAACAGGGGTGGAAACCTTTAACCTTGCAAGCAAAAGAGGGGCTGGCACTTCTAAACGGGACCCAATTTATGAGTGCTTATGGTGTTCACATTTTATTAAAATCACATAAGCTTTCGTATTTGGCAGATGTAATAAGTGCTGTTTCTATAGATGCGTTTAATTGCAACATGAGCCCATATAACGCTCTGGTTCATTTAGTGAGACCGCATCGGGGACAAGTTAAAACGGCAGAGCGTATTTTAGAATTATTAGCGGGAAGTGAAATTGGAGCTTCGGAAAATAAAAAGGTTCAAGATCCGTATTCCTTTAGATGTATTCCTCAGGTTCATGGTGCTTCAAAAGACACTATTGTTTTTGTGACCAAAACGTTTAAGACTGAAATAAATTCGGTAACCGATAACCCAAATATTTTTGTAGGTGAAGATGCTATTATTTCTGGTGGAAATTTTCATGGACAACCCTTAGCGTTAGGGCTTGACTATATGGCAATCGCAATGGCAGAATTGGGTAATATATCTGAAAGGCGAACCTACCAATTAGTTTCTGGTCTGCGCGGACTTCCAGATTTTTTGGTTAATAACCCTGGGTTAAATAGTGGTTTCATGATCCCGCAGTATACAGCCGCAAGTATTGTGAGCCAAAATAAGCAATTAGCCACTCCAGCTTCTGTAGATTCTATTGTGTCTTCAAATGGACAAGAAGATCATGTGAGCATGGGAGCAAATGGTGCCACGAAGTGTTTACGTGTTATTGATAATCTTGAAACTATTCTAGCAATAGAATTAATGAATGCCTCACAGGCATTGGCGTTCAGAAAACCTAAAAAATCTTCGGCTTTTATAGAGTCTTTTTTAAAACCGTATCGGGAGACCGTTTCTTTTGTAGAAGATGATCGCTTAATGGCCACCGATATTCATGCAACTATAGCATTTTTGCAAAATATGGATATTGATTCAGAAATCTTATTTTGATTTTTGATTGGAAGTAATCATTTCCTCAATCCAACTCTTTGCATCCTCAAGGTCTTTAAATAATTTAAACGGTTTTTGTAGAAATTCTTTTTCGAAATTTACAAATGCTTTTTGTGATTCTTCTTTTGAAACCACAGCAAATGCAACTAAGTTTTCAATTTTTAACGTTTCAAAATAAATACGCGGATCTACCGAATACGAGTTTTTCCTGTTGGTTATATATCCGAAGAGTTTTCCCTTAAAATGGTTGTCTGCAATCTTAATAAGGTCCGCGTTATATTCAGGTTTTACGGTGATTCCTTCTTTCATGATAACAACAACATATTTTTCATGAATTTCAATACAACCATATTTTTCGAATTGGACCTTTTTCATTAAAATTTTGATTTTAAGTTAGCGTCTGCACTACTAAGGTACAAAATCACTTGATTGAATTAGTTATATTGTTAAATAATGTTGCATTACCGTCAATATAAATCCCAATCATATTGGGTAAGGATAATGATAATAAGTCAGAATAATGGAATTTTTTCTTGATGTTTAAATGGAAGTATAATAACAAAAAAGTAGATAAAAGAGCCTAAGCCACTTGGCAAGAACAATATAAGTATCCAGATTATTCGATCGTTTTCGGAGAAATTCTTATTCTGTACGGCATGCATGATATAATAGAGCATCATACCAATACCACGAATGATTGCAATAAATAATAACAAAAACATGATGCCAAAATTAGCAAACCATGTTATTGGAAATTGATTGGGTTCATGAACAACCAATTGCGTCATCCCAATAAAAAAGAGAAAAAAGAAGATCAAACATAGTATAATACCAAGAATGGGAGGAACGTTAAAATCCCCAACCAAAATTTCTTAGTTTTTGTTATTATTCTATTTTAAAGAAGCCTACGATTCCGTAGGCTTCTTCATTTTTTTAATTTTAATCGTGAGCTCACTTGTTTTTTCATCGAGATCCATAGTTATGGTATCTCCCTCTTTCAAGTTGGCATTTATAATCTCTTCAGCAAGGGCGTCTTCGATATACTTTTGGATAGCTCGTTTTAATGGTCTAGCACCGTATTCTTTATCGAACCCTTTATCGGCAATATAATCTTTTGCCTTATCGGTAAGTTTTAGAGTGTATCCAAGGTCTTCTATTCTTGCGAATAACATTCCAAGTTCAATATCTATAATTTTATGAATATCATCTCTATCCAATGTATTAAAGACCATTACATCATCCACACGGTTTAAAAACTCTGGAGCAAAGGCTTTTTTCAATGCATTCTCAATAATATTCTTGGATGTTGCATCTGCTTGGCTTTCACGCGCGGTTGTGCCAAAACCAACCCCTTGACCAAAATCTTTTAATTTACGGGCACCAATGTTTGAGGTCATGATGATAATCGTATTCCTAAAGTCGATTTTACGGCCTAAACTATCTGTTAAATGACCGTCATCTAACACTTGTAATAACATGTTAAACACGTCTGGGTGTGCCTTCTCAATTTCATCCAAAAGTATTACTGCGTAAGGTTTGCGACGTATTTTTTCGGTTAATTGACCACCTTCTTCGTAGCCTACGTATCCAGGAGGTGCTCCAACTAATCTTGAAATAGCAAATTTCTCCATATACTCACTCATGTCAATACGCACCAGTGCATTTTCAGAATCGAACAACTCACGAGCCAATACTTTTGCTAATTGTGTTTTACCAACACCTGTTTGTCCTAAAAATATAAAAGACCCGATGGGTTTGTTAGGATCTTTAAGTCCTGCACGGTTGCGTTGAATAGCTTTTACAACCTTAGCTACAGCTTCATCTTGACCTATTACTTTTCCTTTAATTAAATTAGGAAGCTCTGCCAGTTTGTTACTTTCTGTCTGGGCAATTCTATTCACTGGAACGCCAGTCATCATAGATACTACTTCAGCCACATCTTCCTCATCCACTTTTTCTCTATGTAATTTTGAATCGTTTTCCCAAATTTCTTGTTCGGTTGCTAATTCTTTTTCTAAGTTCTTCTCATCATCACGCAATTTTGCAGCTTCTTCATACTTTTGCTTTTTAACGACAGTATTTTTAAGTTCCCGAACCTCTTCAAGTTTGGTTTCTATTTTAAGAATTTTGTCCGGTACATTAATGTTCGTTATATGAACGCGTGAACCAGCTTCATCTAATGCGTCAATAGCCTTGTCTGGAAGAAAACGCTCTGTCATATACCTATTGGTAAGCTTTACACAAGCTTCTAATGCCTTATCTGTATACGTAACATTATGGTGAAGTTCGTACTTGTCTTTTATATTCTGTAGAATTTCTATCGTTTCTTCTACTGAAGTAGGCTCTACTAATACTTTTTGAAAACGACGCTCTAAAGCACCGTCTTTCTCAATATATTGTCTGTATTCATCTAGCGTAGTAGCGCCAATACATTGTATTTCTCCGCGCGCCAACGCAGGTTTAAACATGTTTGAAGCATCCAGTGAGCCCGTAGCACCACCAGCACCTACAATGGTGTGAATTTCATCAATAAAAAGAATAATATCATCATTCTTTTCAAGTTCGTTCATCACCGCTTTCATGCGCTCTTCAAACTGCCCACGATATTTTGTACCAGCAACCAGGCTTGCTAAATCGAGTGTTACCACACGTTTATCATAGAGTATTCTAGAAACTTTACGTTGGATTATACGTAGCGCTAAACCTTCGGCAATGGCAGATTTACCAACACCAGGTTCTCCTATAAGCAACGGATTATTCTTTTTTCTTCGGCTTAAAATCTGCGATACACGTTGTATTTCAGCTTCACGACCTACAACGGGATCTAATTTTCCGTCTGTGGCCATTGTTGTAAGGTCTCTCCCAAAATTATCTAAAACCGGTGTTTTAGATTTTTTCGTTGTTTTTGAGGCACCGCCTGCAAATAAATTTTCTTTATCACCATCATCCTGAGATGAATCATCATTATCACCAGGAAAAGACTGTGCACTTGGAGTGTCTATATAATCGTCATCGTTTGTAATCATAAGTTTAAATTGATCTTTAACACCGTCATAGTCTACCTTCATCTTATTAAGGAGTTTTGTAGTGGGGTCGTTTTCATTTCTCAAAATACAGAGTAATAAATGTGCTGTATTAATTGATGAACTCTGAAAAAGCTTCGCTTCCAAAAAGGTTGTTTTTAAAGCTCTTTCTGCTTGACGTGTTAAATGAAGGTTTTTTTTATCATTTTCATTGGTGCCAGCACCAGGATTGGCTGGGCTCAAAATCTCTACCTTTCTTCGTAAGTGGTTTAGATCTATTTCGAGCGCATTGAGAATTGTCACCGCTTTGCCATTACCATCACGTAACAGGCCTAACATTAAATGTTCGGTACCTATAAAGTCATGGCCTAAGCGCAACGCTTCTTCTTTGCTGTATGCAATTACATCTTTTACTCTTGGGGAAAAATTATCATCCATATGTTCAATTCCTATCTTCTAAAAATACTAAAATTACTATGTTTATGGCAAATATTATACCTCAATTTCAGTAAGAGTAGTAAAAGGACAAAAAAAGTGGCTGAAATCAAAGGAGATACGCTAATAGTTATTAACCATTACCAAGGGTATATTTGTTAATAAATTGGTGGATAAACGACATTAAAAAACGGTCAAAAACCTATCAAATAGTGTATCTTGCTTCATTAGAGTAACAACTAATTATTAAAGAAAATATTTTATGGCTGAAGGTGAAAAATTGATCCCTATCAACATTGAAGATGAAATGAAATCGGCTTATATCGATTATTCCATGTCTGTTATTGTGTCACGTGCACTGCCAGATGTTCGGGATGGTATGAAGCCAGTGCATAGACGTGTTTTATTCGGCATGCATGAATTAGGTATCCGTGCTACTGGCGCACATAAAAAATCGGCCAGAATTGTGGGTGAAGTTTTAGGTAAGTATCACCCGCACGGCGATACTTCTGTATATGACGCCATGGTGCGTATGGCACAAGAATGGAGCTTGCGGTATCTTTTAGTAGACGGTCAAGGTAACTTTGGGTCGATAGATGGTGATAGCCCAGCAGCCATGCGTTATACTGAAGCACGTATGCAGAAGATATCTGAAGATATGCTTGCTGATATCGATAAAGAGACGGTAGATCATCAACTTAATTTTGATGATACCTTAAAAGAACCAACAGTGCTACCTACCCGTGTTCCCGGACTCTTAATAAATGGAGCTTCAGGTATTGCAGTAGGTATGGCAACAAATATGCCTCCCCACAATTTAACCGAAGTAGTTGACGGTACTTTGGCATATATCGATGATAACGAAATTGATATTGATGGATTGATGCAGCACATAAAAGCACCAGATTTTCCTACGGGTGGGATTATTTATGGTTATGATGGCGTACGGGAAGCATTCCATACCGGTCGTGGCCGTGTTGTTATGAGGGCTAAATCCAGGTTTGAGGAAGTGAATGGTAGAGAATGTATCATTGTTTCTGAAATTCCATATCAAGTGAATAAGGCAGATATGATCAAAAAGACTGCCGATATGGTCAATGACAAGAAAATAGAAGGTATTGCAAACATTCGTGACGAAAGTGATAGAAATGGAATGCGAATCGTCTATATCTTAAAGAGAGACGCCATTCCTAATATCGTATTAAACACCTTATTTAAATATACAGCGCTTCAGTCGAGCTTTAGTGTAAATAACATTGCATTAGTTAAAGGAAGGCCTCAAATGCTCAACCTGAAGGAACTCATACATTATTTTGTGGAGCACCGTCATGAGGTTGTGGTAAGAAGGACCGAATATTTACTTCGGAAAGCAAACGAGCGGGCTCATATTTTAGAAGGGCTCATAATCGCTTCAGATAATATTGACGAAGTGATCCGTTTAATTAGAGCTTCAGCAAATGCTGATGAAGCAAGGGAAACGTTAATGAAAACGTTCGAGCTTTCAGAAATACAGGCAAAAGCAATTGTCGAAATGCGTTTACGCCAGTTAACAGGTCTGGAGCAAGATAAATTAAGAAGTGAATATGAAGAGTTAATGAAAACCATTGCAGACTACCAAGAGATCCTTGCTAATAAGGAGCGTAGAATGCAGATCATTAAAGACGAACTAGAAGAAATTAAAGCTAAATATGGTGATGAGCGTCGTTCTACGATTGAATATGCTGGTGGTGACGTAAGCATTACAGATTTGATTCCAGATGAAAAAGTAGTATTGACAATTTCGCATGCCGGATACATCAAAAGAACTTCTCTGACCGAATACAAAACACAAAATAGAGGAGGAGTAGGACAAAAGGCTTCAGCAACACGGAATGAAGATTTCTTAGAACATTTATTCGTAGGTACAAATCACCAATACATGCTGTTCTTCACTCAAAAAGGAAAATGTTTCTGGATGCGTGTTTTTGAAATACCAGAAGGAAGTAGGACCTCTAAAGGTAGAGCGATACAAAACCTAATAAATATTGAGCCAGATGATAAAGTGATGGCTTTTATATGTACTCAGGATCTAAAGAATGAAGAGTATGTGAACAGTCGTTATGTGATCATGGCCACTAAAAAAGGTCAAGTTAAAAAGACTCCGTTAGAGCAGTATTCAAGACCAAGAACTAATGGTATTAATGCCATCACGATTAAAGATGATGATGTATTGCTAGAAGCAAAATTAACTACAGGCGATAGCCAAGTGATGCTTGCCGTTAAGAGTGGTAAAGCTATTAGGTTTGAAGAAGAAAAAACCAGACCAATGGGTAGAAATGCTTCTGGTGTTCGTGGTATTCGATTAGCCGATGACAAAGACGAAGTTGTGGGTATGATCGCTATTAATGATCAAGCAACTGAAATACTAGTGGTTTCTGAAAACGGCTACGGTAAAAGATCAAGTATTGAAGATTACCGAATAACAAATCGTGGCGGAAAAGGTGTTAAAACAATAAATGTTACAGAAAAAACAGGTAATTTAGTAGCTATCAAGAATGTATCCGATAATGATGGTCTTATGATTATCAATAAATCGGGTATCGCCATACGTATGGACGTTGCAGATCTTAGAGTTATGGGTCGTGCAACTCAAGGAGTGCGTCTTATTAAGGTAAGAGAAGATGATTCTATTGCTGCCGTAGCCAAAGTGATGCAGGACGATGATGATATTGATGACGAAGCCTTAGAAACTGAAACAGACGATGCGGATAATGGCACACCTCTTGATACTGATGGAGAACAAACCGAAAATAACGATTAAACATTAAAACCTCAACAATGAAAAAGCAAGTATTATTAGTAGTAATCGCATTGATTACTGCTGTGTCCTATGGACAGAAAAGAGAAATAAAAAAGGCAGAGAAGGCTGTAAATGATAAAGATTATGCTGAGGCCATGACCTTATTAAAAGAAGCCGAACCTGGTTTAGCAACTGTAGATGCAGATGTCAAAGCTCTGTATTACACAACAAAAGCTGAAGCGTTAGTAGCTACTGCAAACAAAGATTTTTCTAAAATGAAAATGGCAGGTGAAGCGATACAAATGGCTATAGACAATGATCCTTCGTCAAGACAACAGTTAGAAACAACCATTCAAAGCCTTAGGGCAGCGTTAGTAAATAGTGCAATTGAGGATCAAAAAGCGAATAACTTTACAATGGCTTCAGATAAGTTGCGCGCTAGTTTTAAGATAAGCCCTAGTGACACATCAGACCTTTATTATGCAGCTGGGAACTCTGTTAATGCGAAGGATTATGATACCGCATTATCTTACTATGATGAGCTCATCGGAATGGGATTCACGGGTATTGAAACAGAATATTTAGCAACCAATAAGAGTAATGGGAATGCTGAACCTTTTAGATCAAAAAATCTAAGGGATCTAAGTGTCCGTTCTGGTGAATATATTAAACCAGAAACGAAAAAATCTGATTCGAAGCGTGGAGAAATCCTTAGAAATATGACCTTGATTTATATTGAAAATGGTAATGATGATAAAGCGATTGCATTAATGAAAACGGCTCGTGAAGAGAATCCTACCGATATGGGATTAATGAGAGCTGATGCAGATATGGCTTACAAAATGGGTGATAAAGAAAAGTACAATAGAATAATGAATGAAATTGTTACGACAGATCCCGATAATCCAGAAATATATTATAATCTTGGAGTAGGAACATCAGAACTTGGTAATGCTGAAAAGGCAATTGAGTATTACGAAAAGGCAATTAAATTAAAACCGGATTATTCTGCTGCTTTAATCAATATTGGAGCTTTAAAATTAAAAGGTGAGGCTGCCATTGTTGAAGAAATGAACAATTTAGGTAGTTCGAGAGCTGATAATGCGAGGTATGACGAACTTAAATTAAAGAGAGAAAATCTATATAAAGAAACCTTACCATATTTTGAAAAGGCTTCAGAATTAGAGTCAAAGAATGTTGGCCTTTTGAGAACGCTTATGAATATCTATAGTCAGGTTGGTGACGATGAAAATTTTAAATTATTGAAAGCTAAAATTGCAGCTTTGGAAAGCGAGAAATAAGTGCTATCCTGTTCAATTATATAAAAAAAAAGAGCTTTGAAATTTCAAAGCTCTTTTTTTTTATATAATTCTTTTTATCACCCGTAACTTATGGGTGTGCTTATTAAGCTCTTGATTAAATATACCGCTGTGATCTAATCTGTCTATGCGAACTTGGCCATGGGCGTGAATGATATAATTGTCTTTCATGATAATACCAACGTGCGTAATCATCCCTTCGGTATTGTCAAAAAAAGCCAAATCTCCTGGTTCACTCTCTTCAATAAAGCTTAATGCTTCCCCTTGGCTTGCCTGTAAACTAGCATCCCTTAAAAGTTTATACCCATTAATCTTGTAAACCATCTGTGTAAAACCGCTACAGTCTATACCAAAGGGTGTTTTTCCTCCCCATAAGTAAGGGACATTCAAATATAACAGTGCGGTATCTAAGAGATGTTCTTTCGAACGTTTTTCAGAAATAAAATTTCCTTCAAAAGAATGGTTTAAGGATTTTGCTATGCCTACGCTACTTCCCATACATATAGAAAGCAGCTGGTTATTTTCTAAAGCGATAAAATCAACGAGATCTGTAGAGATAGCAATTGGCGTTGTGCTATTTTCTTCGAATTTTTCTTCAGAAGTCAATAAAAATTGTTTGTTATCTATCCAGCCTTCATAACCATCAAAAAACAACCGAATTCGACTCCATTTTTTTCTGGTCTCTATTACCTTAAAAACCTCACCATAGAGCACCTGCGATACTAACTCAGAAGTATCAGCTGCTTCCAGCCTTAAGGGAACTATACTTAAATTACAGATACCGTATTTCATACTACGATGTACGTAATTTTATTTAGTTTCTTTCAATTATCATTGCCGAAGCACCACCACCACCATTACAAATGGCTGCTGCTCCAATTTTCGCGTCATTTTGTTGTAACACGTTTAATAAGGTGATTACAATACGAACGCCGCTGCAGCCTAGCGGGTGGCCTAAAGAAACGGCTCCTCCATTTACATTAACATTGCTGTCATCTAAGCCTAATATTTTCATATTGGCAAGACCTACAATAGAAAAAGCTTCGTTCAACTCAAAATAATCAACATCACTTTGCTCAACGCCTGCTTTAGCCAAAGCTTTAGGCAAGGCCTTCGAAGGTGCCGTTGTAAACCACTCTGGCTCGTGGGCAGCGTCTGCGTAACCCGTAATGGTTGCCAAAGGTGTTAACCCTAATTCTTTTGCTTTCTCCTCACTCATTAAAACCATTGCTCCTGCACCGTCATTGATAGTTGAAGCATTCGCAGCGGTCACCGTCCCGTCTCTTGTAAAGGCAGGACGTAATCCCGGTATTTTATCCATGCGTACGTTCTTAAATTCTTCGTCTTCAGAAACGATAACAGGTTCTCCACGACGTTGAGGAACTTCTACGGGGATTACTTCGTTCGCAAATTTACCTTCTTCCCAAGCTTTTGCAGAGCGTTTATATGATTTAATAGCGTACTCATCTTGGTCTTCTCTACTAAATTCATATTTACTAGCACATGCATCTGCGCATACGCCCATTGCATTTTGATCATAAGCATCTACAAGTCCGTCTTTTTGCATTCCGTCTTCCATCGTCATTGGGCCAAATTTATGACCATTACGCATATGTACATAGTGCGGGATATTACTCATGCTTTCCATGCCACCTGCAACAATAATAGCTGCGTCTCCCAATGCAATGGCCTGTGCGGCATGCATTAGCGCCTTCATACCAGAGGCACAAACTTTATTGATAGTAGTACAGGGCACGGTGTTAGGGATGCCCGCATGTAAAGCGGCTTGCCTTGCTGGTGCTTGACCCACACCAGCTTGCACTACGTTACCCATATAAACCTCCTGCACTAAAGTTGGATCGAGATCAATCTTTTTCATAGCACCTTTGATTGCAGCTGTACCTAATTGTACAGCAGTTAAAGAGGAAAGACTTCCCATAAAACTACCAATTGGTGTTCTTGCGGCAGAAACGATTACAACTTTTTTGCTCATCTTTTTAATTTTTTAAAGTTATTGTAAAACAACAATGCTATTGCTATTTTGTGCAAATTTACATATTTAATACTGAAATTTCAATCTAACATTCCTCCGTTTTGGGAATAGTCAAGGGTAATTTATACCTTTACTTTTATAGCCTACGTGAATGAAAAATATTTTCTCCCTTATTACTAAAAATCAATCTCTTATTTATAAGGCGTTTTTGTTTTTAGCGTCCACATTCTTAGTTATTTATCTTTTTCCGAAGGGAGGACAGTTTAAGTATGATATTCAAAAAGGAAAACCCTGGCAGTATGAAAATCTTTATGCGCCGTTCAGTTTTACGATAAAAAAAGATAAGGAAACACTTGAAGCTGAAAAAGAGACTGTAAAAATTAACGTTGTACCTTACTTTGATAAGGATATAGCGCTAGCCGAAGCCAGTAAAAAAGAGTTTGAAGACCTGTTTAAAGAGAGCTTTATTGATTCCTTGTATAATTTTCCGAAGCAATCCGCTAAAAAAATAGGGGTTGATATTATAAATGAAATATATAAAACAGGTGTAACGGACGAAGTGAATGCCTATGCTTTAGACAAACTGATTTATCTTAAAAATGAAAGTCAAATTGAAGAAGCAACCTATTCGCAGCTATTCAAGAAAAAAGCACTAGCCGATAAAGTGAAAGCTGAAACCACAAAAGCAGATGCTAAGTCGATTTCAGCATTTTTGTTACAGCTATTGAACCGTACGGTAACACCCAATGTGACGTTAAATACGGCTCTTACCGAAAAAGCCGTTACCGATGAGATTGCAAGCATTAGCCCTAATCGAGGGGTGATAGAAAAGGGTGGGAGAATTATTGCAAAAGGGGAAGTTGTTGAAGGCGATAAATTCCAGATTTTAAACTCTTTAAAAAAAGAATACCAATCACAAGTATGGAGCAAGTCTAATTACAATTGGCTCATTGTAGGCTATTCTATTCTAGTCTCACTGGTATTTTTGATGCTCTTTCTGTTTCTGAATAGATATCGACCACAGATATTTGAAAATAATACAAAGGTTACATTCATCTTTTTTAATGTGGTTTTAATGGTGTTGCTCACGACTATTGTTGTGAAGTGGGACGCCATGTACGTTTATGTTGTTCCGCTTTGTATTTTGCCACTTATTTTAAAGGCCTTTTTCGACCCTAGATTAGGTTTATTTGTCCATGTGCTCACGGTCTTACTTTTAGGCTTCGTTGTGCCCAATAGTTTTGAATATCTATTTTTACAGACCATTGCAGGGATTGTAACCATATTAACAGTTTCAGAATTGTATAGACGTGCAAACCTTTTTATCTCTGTGGGTCAAATTACCTTGGTTTACATTGTAGGTTATTTTGCATTCTTTATTATACAAGAGGGTAATATTGGTGAGATAGAACTAGAAACCTTTGGCTATTTTATTATTTCTGGTTTAGCAACCTTATTTGCACATCCGCTCATTTATTTTTATGAAAAGATATTTGGATTGGTTTCAGATGTATCCTTGTTGGAATTAAGTGATACGAATACGAAGTTGTTAAAAGAACTTTCTAACAAAGCACCAGGCACCTTTCACCACTCTTTAAATGTCGCCAATTTAGCTGAAGCCGCCGCAAATGAGATAGGTGCCAATGCCATGCTTGTTAGGGTAGGAGCTTTATACCACGATATTGGTAAAATGACAAACCCTACTAATTTTACTGAAAACCAGGTTAACTCGGTCAACACCCATAATGAATTGGAGCCAAAGGAAAGCGCTAAGATTATTATAGGCCATGTGATTGATGGAATTGAAATTGCTAGAAAAAATAATCTTCCAGATCGTATCATTGATTTTATACGAACTCACCACGGGACGAGTACGGTCTATTATTTTTATAAAAAAGAAGAAGCACAGAATGGGATGGCACAGATTGAAGACTTTCAATATCCAGGCCCCATTCCTTTTTCTAAAGAAACGGCTATATTAATGATGGCAGACAGCGTAGAAGCCGCAAGTAAGAGCCTTAAAGAACCTACGTCAACAAAAATAGACAGCTTTGTCGAAAAAATTGTGGATGGACAGATGGAGCAGGGGCAGTTTTTAAATGCGGATATTACTTTTAAGGAAATCCAAGTAATTAAAAAAGTACTTAAAAAGAAACTGAATAATATCTACCATTTACGGGTAGAGTATCCAGAATAAAATACGACCACAATAGCGTAATCAGATAGTCATTTGACATAAGAAAGTCCGGTAGGGACATTTTCTATATAAAAATTATTTTGGTAATGTACTGGATGGCTTTTGGTTAAAAAAAATTATAAATTTATCAACTTATTTTTTGCGTTATAGCATTTGTTAAACTACATTTGCATCCGCATTTTAGATGTGATGTTCATTACGATATTGGAGAGGTGCCTGAGTGGCCGAAAGGAGCGGTTTGCTAAATCGTCGTACCC
>Ga0115567_10000994_pt1 | contig 28299 bp, 27 predicted proteins | sample COGITO_mtgs_1204_2_FD_88679 | JGI IMG/M metagenome (GOLD analysis project Ga0115567, IMG submission 88679) | Pelagic marine microbial communities from North Sea - COGITO_mtgs_120412 | ecosystem: Environmental > Aquatic > Marine > Epipelagic | place: Germany:Helgoland, sampling site Kabeltonne... | reverse complement strand
TCGCGCCCGCTGCCTTCTGCGAGAAGGCATCCCCCGAGTCAAAGTACCGCGTCTCGTGCGCCCGCTGCCGGCTCAGCAGCGCCCCCGCGTTCGGCTTCATGTTGCCAAACTTCTTCTTGAAGGCAGCCTCGGCCTTCGCATCGTCAGATCTGATGTTCAAGGCGTTGGGAGCATTGGCAGCTGTTGGTACAGCTACTTGCGCCCACGGTGCTGCAGTAGGAATGGCAGGCGATCCGGACCATCCTGCCAAATCAAGGATTGTGGTAAAGAATCCATTGCGAGCGCCGCATTTATTGCGTGCCCAAATATTTTTTGATGGGTTACTAACCTGGGGCGCGATTCGCTAGGGCGAAAATTTCCGTCGTGTCGAAAATAATTTTCAGCTTTGGGGATAGCTGATCTGGGTCATCAAGAATGCCGTCAGCAACTTGCTTTGGCGTGCATGACGCCCGAACTGCAGCGTATTCGCCCTCCTTTTCAGTGTACTGACGCAGCGAGTGAGGCTCTCCGAAACAGTGATGGATCCTGGATTCTCTTAGCCGGATTTTGACATCGTCAACACGAACGAAGAGTCTCAAAAGTATGTAGAAGTAGCTACGCGTGACCCTGATCCTCACTTGCTGAAAGCTAGTTCCTGCGAGGGAGCTTAGACGTCAAAATCTTCTTGTGAACAACCAAGAGAGACGGTGTGTGTGCGCACGCGCGTGCGCGCGCGCGTGTGTGTGTGAAAGAGAGAAAGAGAGAGAGAGAGAAAGAGAGAGAGAGACAAAGAGAGAGAGAGAGAGAGAGAGAGAGAGAGAGAGAGAGAGAGAGAGAGAAAGACGGAAACAAGGTTTCGGTTCCAAGTGTCTGACCGTGGTCGTGAAGCTCGTCCTCCCATAGGATCTGATCTGCAGACCACAAAATTTCTCGTCCAGGCCCAGGCTGTGGGTGAGGTGTGGGTGAGCACAAGAGTTTGCGAGAACCAAACAGCACGACAAAGAGCAAAGATGAATTTGCGGTTCGCGTACCTTCAGCGATTCAAAGTCTATCTGATATTTAGTAGGCTGCGGGTCGAGGCGAGTTCCATCCTGGGTGAATTTGCCTTTGAATCGCGTGGAATACGTCCAGTCGTACTGCTGAGCGTCTGGGATCTCAGTGTTGGCGACTTCCATCCACTTCTGCGACACGCTGACCTTCATATCAGCGCTGTCCTCACAAGCTTCAAGGGAATCGCGCGCCCTAAACGAGATTTCGACGCCGGAAGACTGATTTGCCACGACGAGGTCAGTTTCGCCAAACACCATCTCGGGTAGCGTCATTCCGAGCTCCTTCGTCCACCTGTTACCAAGATTCTTGAGCTCCAGAAGAATCACAGCCGTCGCAGCACGGGATGCTATTACGCAAGGGATAGTTGCGGCAGCAAATCCTTGCGATCCTGCTTGTGTTCTTATGCAGTGGGAGATACGGGCACGAAACCTGTCCGCATCCGCAGTGGAGAGGATTGGGCCCTTGCGAGCGCAAAAAGTCCATCCAGCCTGCTCGAAGGTCGTCGGCTGACCAGGCTGTCCAGTGTCCGAGAGTCGACCTGTCGTCGCCGTTGTCGAAGGCGGCTGCACTGTGGCGTCCGCGGTCCATGGAGCCTTCATTCCCGACTCTGCCTCCCGGTCGCAAAATCCCGACCAGGGAGGCGACTGGAGTCGGCAGAGAGTTGCTGTTGAGTAACTGGGTCGGTCAACTCCGACTCACTCAAACCTGCCTAAAACCAATTGTTTCAGGTCTGGCCCCCCCTTCTACTGTATTCCTTCCCTGGTGTGTGCGCATTGCCGCACGCCTGCTGCTTGCGTTGGTTGGGTTGCACTCGGCGCGACCAAGGGTCTGGTCTTCTACCAGCCCCGCCCGGTGGCGTGTGTTGCTGTCAATCGAGTCTGCGAGCTTTTCACTACGTGAAACCGCAATGTTGCGCGCACCTGTTATCGTGGTGGCGTTGGCCTGCCTCTCAACGCCCGCTGTCGGATTCTCGCCGATGTCTTGCCTGTGGACAACAAATCACGGTGTCTCATCCACTAGCTCGCAGGCTGGACGGACTTGCTTGTCTGCGCGATGCTTGGCGTCACATGCAATGCTTGGCTCCAGGGTTGTACCTTGTACGCCTTGCGCGACAACTCGGCCGTGTGGTGGAGCTGCATCAACTGGGCGAGGCAACGGTGCCCTGACCCAGCTTCGGATGAATTCTGGGGACATGGATGACATGCAGCCTGATGAACAAATGGTCGAGCGGCTCGTTGAGAAGCTTGAGACTACCCTTGAAGCCTCCGTGCAGCAGGAGCAGTACAAGGATGCGAGCGAAATCCGCGATGAGCTGAGCCGTATGCACATGGATGATGCCAGCGCAGTCATTCAGACGAACAGTGAGTTTTACCGTGCTTTTAGCACAAAGGATATTGAGCTGATGGGCAAGGTATGGCGCAATAATCAGCATGTACAGTGTATCCATCCTGGGGCTAAGCCACTGGTTGGCTACGAGAGCATTGTTGATATGTGGAAGAGCATGTTTCAAGCAAGGGACCAGGTCTTTCGCAGCTTGGACATATCGCCTTCTGATATCAAAGTTTCAGTCCGAGGTACTACAGCCTTCGTGATGTGCACCGAACAGGTTTCAGCGCCAGGCACTCAGCGCAAGATGTTTGCAACCAACATTTTCCGCAAGGTTGTCAATCGCCTTTGCTCGGGCTTGCCTGCGTTCCCCACATTGATGGCTTTAGCATGTTCCTTTTGGCTGATCCCTGAAGTGTTTCTGCATATCAAATCGCTGCTGGAGAGTGCCAGACGAGTCTGAACGGAACGAAACGCCCTGTGGCAGATCGCTGGGAAGTGGTACCTTGTGCACCACCACGCCTCTCAAGCAACTGCCCGTCCAGCGACCAACATCGAAGACCTTTTGCAGGGTTCTTCGGGTAGCACTCGTGTGTTCCGTATCGACGGATCACAGCTCAGGGGCGGGGACTCGGGGGCTGATGATATTGTGGATGAGATCGTTCGAGCTCTTCAAGGGGCCCTTGAAGAGGAGGGCTCGCGCAAATCCCCGATCGACCTGGGTGGGGCAGGGATTTTGGGGATGGGTCAAATGATTGTCGATGTCGACGACGAGGACGACGAGGATGGGGCAGATGGAATTTCAGGCACTGGAAGAGACGATACCCGGCGCCTTGATTTGCGAGATTCGGACACGCGCGACGGAAATGGGGACATGGCGGATGATATGCTCCTGCACGAGCGCGAGCTCATGGAGGGTGTCACAGATCGCACGGTGGCGGCGCTCCGTCGACTCGCTGCCACTGGGCAGGTGGACATCCAGCTTTCACATGTTCCTGAAAGCCACTTATTGTCCTCAGTAATTCTGAACATGAAGTATCATGACACGGCCTGGCCCGGCAGATCTCCCGTGAAGCAAAGCGAAAACTGCTGGGAGACGTGATTCAGCACCACCAAGTTGGGGAATCAGCCTCTGAGGTTGAGATTGCTTACGAGCTTCTTGTGATGCGCTGCCTCAAGGCCTCTGCATCATCGGACGATGCGATCGAGGTGATGTCTCGATTTTAGCTCAATCTGCCTCGATCTTGCTGCGCTTGCCACTTGCACGTCGGCAATCGTCGTGTGTGATTGAAAGATGACACGCGATGTGCAATTTTCTCAGGAGGACGAGCTCCTGGATGACTTTGCTGAGCAGTGCAGATACCTTGCGAAGAGAGTCTAGTGTTGATAATCTGGATTGTTCTGTGGACTGGACTGGAGAAACAGGCGTGACGTGGTCATCAAAATTTATTGTGCTACTAGCACCGAGCCGACACAACAGCACGGAGCCTCACGTGGATGCGATCAATCATTTGTACTAAAAACCGCATGCACCACGGATGTTCCATTCAGCATCCATTGCTGTGCGCAGCCGCCATGGTGCGTGCCCAGGCAAGTGCGGTTTGGCCTGAATTCAAGGTTTTCAACGGGAACGGGCATTAGTATTATTGTGTTAGCCAGGCTCAGTTCACAGGTCACCCATGCGTAGAGCAAGTAATCACAAGACGCACTGGCGGACATGAACCTCGGTGCTTGCCCGACTTCATGTCCTTGTCGAACATTACACGAGCCTACGGGGTGAGGGACGCGGCGTGTCCGATTAGTGCGGGGTGAGGGACGCGGCTGCATTGATCCCCGAATCAGCGCACACAGTCACGAGGGATGTTCAAGGGGTCTGCTGCACGCTGGTAAGGGTATTCTCGCGTTCATCGGACTCAGCAATAAACCTGGGCAAATGAGGCCGCCTGCATGCGGCAAACAAGGTCCGGACCTGGTCGTGCACCAGAGGGGTCAGCTCAAGTCTGGCTCCCAGTTGAGAAGGGTGTCTAGGCCTCGGTTTGAAGACAGGACCATACCAGGGTTGATGGGCAATGGTCCAATTCCCGCAAGCTTCGTGGTCTGCTGGTTCAGCATGGAGGAACCCTGTTGAATAGGCGGACTCATAAGGGGACTGGAGCGGCGGCAGAGAGCCGCCAGAGTCGCCCAATATCGCGTAGTGAGACGTCATCCCGTCAACTAAGGGGACCAAATCAAGCTACCCATCGAACCATGGTATATCGTCTTGAAAAAATGCAAGAGCGGACCTGAGACGCGACAAACCAATCGTACATGAACACGCGCCGCGGACCGACACCTCCACCCACACGGTCGCCCAAAACGGAGCGTATTTTGGAGCCATTGTTTGGCTTCGTCATGGGAATGGCGGGGGCTTGCACAGGCCAGCGGGCGTTGCTATGTTCGTTACCCAGGCACCCAATAGCTTTTTGCACGGTCTGCCACTCAGTATGTGTTTAGGCACTGCAGTGTGTGGTTTGGTGTTGACGGAGGCTGTCCTTCAGGTCTGCTCGCCGTGCTGGTCCTGGCGGACGCCCGAACACGCCCGAATGCCCCTGTTCATGCGACGCAGGTTGATCTGAACGCGGCTGTGGCCACGCTGACGGATAGCCCTGTCAACTTGGAGCTGCCTCTGAGTAAGTCAGGACCAAGTTCAGAATCTCAGCATCAGGGATTAGCGACACGTAAGGGGCTTCGGGGCGTGCGACGTGAAGGATCAGGAGCGAGTACTACAATCGGCACACCCAGCACGGATCCCAGTGAGGAGAGACAGACAGCACCCAATTTGCAACCTGTTGATCAAGCGGGGTCGGTTGCACCAACTACCGTGAGCGCGAATGAAGTTGGCGCATCAAGCGACGAGTGGGTGCCTCAAGGAGGTGCAGTGAGTCCGCAGCTAGAGGCTCCAACCAACGCCCCACCCATGGTGCCGACCAGTGTGGATGGTCGATCCAGCGACTCTCAATCAGGGACCCTGGATGCACGATCCAGCGACTCTCAATCAGGGACCAGATTGCCGCAGCCAACTATTTCTACCTCAGTTTCTGCCAATCCGGACGGGGGCATCAGTCAGAAGATTTCTGCAGAGCAGGAGCAAGGAGCGGCCGAACCAGCAGTGGGACAGGCGCAGGAAATAGAGGGGTTCGCTAATGCTCAAAATCTTCCAGAGGTGGAATACCTGCGCCCCTGTTGTCTGGATTACTCACTCGAATTGAGGTTACATTCATTTGCAGTCCCTTAAGCACAACAACGTTGAACAGGACCCTTATTTGGAGCCTCTTCCCCCGCGGCAAGAATCAGCATCAGCTGACAGTTCGCTTGATACGGCGCCGGCTCCTCAAAATCAAAACCTCCCTGCTCCTCCGAACGATCGTCCCGTTCTGGATGCTTCCTCATCTAATTTTCCTACGCCTTTCCCATCCAACCCATCTTATCCTAGCCCACCGCCACCTCTTCCCATTCCTTCTGCCCCACTTCCTCCTCCAGCACCACTTGCAGACACTTCTTCGTCTAATCTTCCTGCGCCTTCCCCGTCCCCCCCATTTTATCCTAGCCCACCGCCACCTCCTCCTATGCCTGCTGCCCCGCTTCCTCCTCCTGCACCTTCTGCTGTAGTTGTTGCACCCCCCACGACGCCGTCAGCACCATCGCCTCAACCTCAATCTCAACCCTTACCGCCTCCCCCACCGCCCCCTTCTCCAGCCATTGCGCCATCCCCTCCTCAAAATCCGCTTCACCTCCCATCACCCGCGACACCAGCCGCTGCACTTTCATGCAGCGGGCATGGACGCCCCACTCCACGATCGGACGGCGGCGGGGCCTGCAGCTGCGAGACCGGCTATGCTGGTGTCGATTGCTCGCTCTCCTGCCCAGGGCTCACAGATGATGGAATCTTCTGCGGAGGGGCAGGTCACACCAGCGTATGCCTTGTTTATGCCACGCACGCGTGTGATACGCAGACGAACAGATCCCGGGTGCTGAAAACAATATATTTGCAGGTTCTTGCACTGCCGAGGGACAGTGCATTTGCGACGACGGGAGGTGGGGTGCCTCTTGCGAGTTCGAATGCCCAGGCGGCCAGCTCAACCCTTGCAATGGCCATGGAATCTGCGGTGTACAAGGCTCGTGTCGCTGCAGCGCCGGTTGGACCGGCGCGAGCTGCCGCCGCATGCTTGGTTCTCTAGGTCTGTCCAGCCAGAATGGACACGTCCTGCAAGCGATTCCTGTTGTCACTGATATAGACGTTTGGGCACCTTCTCCAGCAACTAAAGGTTGAAATTCGACAGGGTTGGCGGTACAGCAGCGGCTGACGGGATCGTGGCTCGGGGCATCTGCCGAAGTCGCATCAGGGTGGAAGGTGTCCAGCAGCGTCCTGAGTTCAGGTATTGGCGCAAGCGGTGGAAGTGACGGAAAAGCTGCGCTTGAAGCAATCGCAGCTGGTTCGTCACCGGCCCTCATGGACCAGCAGACTGCACAGCTGCGGTTTGATACCGAAAACGGGAACATCCAGCTGCGGCTTGGTGAGAAAGTGGCCTCGGGGACGTTCTACCTTTGGCACCCGGCAGACGAGGGAGGAGAGGGAGGATTAGCCGACACTCCTGCGTTCCTCGATCTTGTGCTTACCCGGGGTGGTCTCCGCGGGACGCTGAAGGGAAGAGTCTTCTCAAACGCCGGCGGCAAAGCAGTCCTTATCCTCTCAAGTGCTGGTGGGGAGCGCCCCCCTCCTTCGTTCGGGGGGTTTCCTGAGGCAGGCCCCGGAAGCGAGATCGCCTCAAGTGGATCCACGCTGCTCGTACTTGCGCGTCCGGGTGCACAGGCTGCAGCGAATTGGCCCTGGCCGCCGAGCATTGCACAGCCGTCGTCATCAATTGCTTCTCCTCCATTGCCTGTCTCACCGTCATCGCCAAGTTCGAGTCTCGTGCCGCCACCTCCGCCGCTCCAGGAGTCTTCAGAACAATTGCCAGAGTACCACGATTTGCCGCACGATCCGGATCATGCGCCAAGTTCGCTGCACGAGCATGGGGATGGTGAGGTGAACAGCGCAGGTCAGACATGGTCTGGTGACCGGTCTGCCATAGACAGTAGTGACGTGGAAGGGGGCGGAGGTGTAGGGCACATTCAAACTAGCCACAGAGATGTCAATTACGCCACCGACAAGAGCATAGATCTTGCGGCAAGTACGGGGAAGGGTTCAGGACTTGCAGACGGCAACGAGGAGTCGGACAGTATGGCGCAAGTGGTCGAAACGTGCACGTGCTGCGTGGGGGGGGATGAAGGAGCTGGAGTGTGCTGCAAGCGACTAGACGATGACGTCTCCGCTGCTGTTACCCTCTGCCGCTCTGCATTGCAGGACTACCTGAAGGAGAAGGATTCGCTCCATCCTGGGTCGGGCCTTGCTGGGGAACTTGCTGGAAGCACTTTTGCAGCTCGTGTGGACGATGATGATGCTGACACGCCCCAAATTTCAGTCGCGCGTTACACAGTTCTTCCGTGGCCGCCCTCTGCAGCGGTGAGTAACCACGTACCACGTGGCGTGGGTATGACAGGCTTAGACCAGAACCTGAGCGATATTTCTCTGATCTTGCACTGCGAAAAAGGTTTTGTGCTGACTTCAGGCCTGTCGGCTAACAGGCGGTCGCGGGTGCAAGTGTCATTTTCATGGGAATAGCGTCATTCTCAGCGCGCCGTATATGTCGTGGCAAGGGATCTGAGCGTCGCTACGGTCATTACCGGATGGTTGGTCTGACAGGCTCTGCGCCGCCCTCAGATCAGGTTCGGCACTACATCCCTGTGTGTGAACTTGTATGTGAGCTTCAAGCGTCTCATTTCCACCGGAAGATTGTGTTGACTTGAAACGTATGACAGATTTGATGGATACGCCAGCTGTGGATAGCTGCAGCGGAGATGCCGTAGAGACTCGTACTGTAGCCAACGACTAGATACCATAAGGGGTCGGAAACATTGCGAAATATTTTAAAGACAGACCCGATCCGTTCCAGTCTGGAACGGATTGCCAAGCCTCTGATTGCGTTGACCGTTTGCCTTCCATAGCTTGCACACCTCGGTGCAAGATGAAATTTAGGGTGACCATGCCACCGCCTATTTCCAGTTTTTACCCTCCCTGGCGTCACAGCACCCTACTGCCTCCTTTCCGTCTGCTGGATGCTGTGAAGGAGGTGCAGGTGCGGGTGCATCGCATGTCCCTTGACGTTCTCATACTCACGCGGGCGCACTCCATAAGGCTCATTAAAGTCAGCGATCGTATATGCCGAGGGCTTGTGCCCCGCAGAAATAGCAGACGCGTAGAAAGCGGGGTTAGCGCACGGCAGTGTGCGAACGGGTATCTCAGAAACCGGCGTCGTCATAGCCCTCGCACGATTGAAGTTTCCCGACGGTGCCAACTGTGCTACTGGCATTACTTGCACCTGCAATAGAAGGGCGGGGGGAGTTCTGTTTAGTTCGATAAAGAACAACGACCAACCTAGCCGCGACATTGCCCATAAGCCCAGCACTTTAGTGTATCCATCCAAGTATTGCCTGAGAATATGGTAAAGGCGTTGCTGTCGGTGGGTAAGCCACTGCACTTCCGAAGATCGCATCGCCGCCCACCCCCATGCAGGCAGGCGAGCCCACGAAGGCCGGGTACCTAAACAGAAGACGAAATTTTCAGCAAGGTAGGAGAGAAGTCACGGTCAACAAGCACACTGGCAGGCCGCGAGAGAAGAGAGTGACTCTCTTTTCTGTCACTCTCTTCTCTCTATTAGATGCTTGAGAGCAGAAGGACTCTTCTGGGAGTGGAGCATGGCAGGACCGAGTCTCAATCTCCTGGAGCCCAGGAATCAGGATCTGCAGCGAGGAAGCGAGAGAATTCAAGGTCAACATGACCGGACGCCAGGACACAGGACGGTAGACGGGTCCAAGGTTCCTGGGACGAACCGAAAGGTCGCCCATTTGATGAATTGACGGCGCCTGGTTGTGCACAGCTGCACGACACAACCCGATGGGTGTCACGAGAATCGCAGCATTGCGGAACACGGTCTTTCATGTGCATTTGGCCACCTCGAGCCGTCCGTGGAGATGGGATACTTACTGACAGATGTCTGTCCGAGCGACAGGTCAGGGGCAGACGGGTTCAAGTTATCGGATATGTTGGACATTCGAGCCTGGCCAACCACCATGCCAGGTAAGAGTCTCAATCGGTTTGTTTTTGCTGGCTGCGCGTGAGGGTCCAGCGGAATGAAACCAGGCCGCCACTTCTCAAGGACCCCCTAGACGCTGCAGCGGGACTCTCGCATGTGTGGGTTCAAAAGGAAAGGTAGCGGAAGATATTAGCACAGAGAAGTCCCATACCGGGTACAGCGGCATGCCCGTGTAGTTGGCCATGGTTCAGGCCTCAGCAGCGCGGCTTGAAGTCGACGCGTTGCTTGGTCTCCTTCCTCGGTGAAACGTTTCAGAAAATGCGAAATGCTGACTGACTACTTTTACCATCGAAAGCGGCAACTTTGACGATGCGTCTCGGGAAAATCACGAACTTCGGGCAAGATACGATGAACTCCCACATCCGGCCGCGCGGGTTCGTCGGCGTCTTGGGCTGGATGAGTGCGAAGGTACACCTTTTTTGAGACCATAAATGCACGTTGGCGACACATGCACGCGCGGGCGGCCAATGGGATTCTCCGCCGCTTCTGAGTGATACACGACTCAGCGAGGAAAAGGATGAGCAACCCCTGAGTGTGTCCGGCATGATGAAATATTAACGAGCCAAACGCTGCAGGCCAAGTACGTTAACAAAATCGCCGACTGGTGGCGAGGCCAGGGCTTTGAGGCTGTCCCACTTCTTACCGGGCCGCCAGAACTCTTCTTTCCAACATGGATCGGCAAGCCAGCTGGGCGGTAAGATTCCTCGCGTACCGGTCGCAAGCCAAACCAATACGTGCTCGAATCTTGGTCTGACTGACCGCTAGGCTCTCTCGGTCGGCAGGGCCTACGCCGGAAAGTTGCAATCCATCGCTGCAAAGCAGAAAGATGCTCCCATTTTTTTCCATGCGTTTTCGGGCCAGGGAGCGGCAATGTTGGGGCATACCTTCCGGGGAATGCAGCAGGACGATCGTAACAGAATAGCTGGATGTGTCTTGGACTCATGCCCTGGTATTACTGTGTTGTCTTTCGAATTGAGCAAGGTGCTTAATTTTGATTCGCGATTACACGATTTGATGCAGCCTGGCAATCTTTAGCATGTGTCGATCGCAGGAGAAATGAATCGTCACTCTGCGCTCGGCGGTCTGCGATCAGCCTTCTATGCGAATCCAGGAGTACGCTCGTTCAACCAGCATTATTCAGGGCGCGTGCGAACAGTTTTTGAAGCTTTGTTTCTGAGACTTTTGTGGACCGGATTTTTTCCCTGCTGTGACGTATGCGTGGCAGTTGGGCGACTCGCTAGCTCCTGCTTTTCGGCAGTTCCTTCACGTGGCAGCATTGCAGCCTTCTGTCGGAATTTGGGAGAAAGAGTGGCGCGATCTTATGCTGGTCGATCGCCCTTCACGCTTCACCATCAATTCAGCAGCTAGAATTCTCAGATCTCACCTCGTCCCACAGGCACACGCGCCAGCCTGGAAGGTGTTCATGTCGCACAAGGATCCGTATGTGGAAGCTCCTCCTTTGCAGGTCGACACTGTCCCTATTCTGGCAAGACGTGTTTTGGATTGCTCAAGTCTTTCCCATTTGTACTTGCTGCCTTCGTTCATTTCGGGTCATCATTCCTTCTCTGCTTCTCTGCAGGAGCTTATCAGCCTAAAAAGGCAGTCGGGTGGCGCTGTATCTGATACGTGGTTCGATACTGGGCGCCACGCGGTGCTTACTCACATTTGTAGATTGTTACAGAGCCGCTTGAAGGACCACTGCTTTGGCAAAGAGCAAAGCTTTGATGTAACTTTCAATGAGATGAATCTTACAAACAGCGTGTCCTTGCTAGGCACTGTTTCAGGATCAAAAAGACGAGTATTTACCAGAGCTGGAAAGGTGGATTCGAAGCGAAGAACAGCGCTGGGCATCCTCACAGAAATGTTAAAAAATCCAAGTCGAAGATATTTGATGATTCCGTATGGCAATCGCAGCGTGACACGCAACAGGTTTTTCTCCAGCGACACTGGAGCCGATTTCTCACATTCATCTTAAGGCAGACTACCTTAGGCCCGCCTCTCCTGTGAACATCGGCACCACTAGCTCAGATTGTACCTGCACAAAGTCCGGCCTGCCCGTGAGGTGCAGTACCAATGAATGAAAGGTGCAAAAGCGAAGTCCAGTGATTGTGCAGAGGGGTGTTGCCGTACATCTTGTAAGAAGAATCTCATTCGATCCTCTGGATCGCGCCCAAAGGCGGGAGCGACAGGTTTCAAAACACCACGGCAGTCGAGATCCCTCCGGAGTGAAGAGATGCGCTCCTCATTTTTCCCCTGCAGTGCTTCCGCATGCTCCAAAGCATGCTGCCTCTTTTGCAGCATAACATCCGTCTTGCTCATCTTGTCACTCAATTCCTGCTTTGGGGCACGAGGCTGCCGCATGCGCAATCGATCAGGCGCGGCACAGTAAGTTTTCTCGTCTTTCTCGTCAGGATGGAATGTCAGAATTGTACACTACCTCTCTGTTGGCGCCGACATGTCTGTGTTCCATCATCGGCCGCATCCCAACCTGTTCGAGATCGTCGCAGCCGGCTCAGATCAGAATCTCGCATTGCAAGGCAAATGTGTGTGTGCCGTGTTGTTGTTGTGTGGTTCTGCATAGGATCAGGCGAAATGGTTTCACCATTGAGTGACACGCCTCAACGACTTGTACTTCCCCATATTTTTTCTGCAGTAGGTTCAGGAATGCCAGATCATGAACAGTGCAGAGCAGACACCGCCCAGGCGCAGTTGATTCACAGCTCGACGAAGGACTCCCAGAATTGTGAAGAACTCAAGTAGCACAAACGGATATTTCTGCTTTGGGAACAGCACTTTACCGTGCGTAATCGATCAGGGTTCTTCAGCATTTGCTCGTCGTATCTTTGATCCTCTTGCATGCGCAATTTTGCGATAGCCCTGTATCTGCCAAGCTGTGAGCCCATAAAAAATCAGCGTGGCTGGGCCCGAAGCAACAGCGACCACATCTTTGCGCTTCGCGAACGTTTTCAATGGATTCTGCAGTGCGACCACAAGGGCAGGAGGCTTGGAAAACCTCCCGTAAGATTTTTCCTGCTCGGTCGTCACCCTCCGCAGCGATTCTTCGAGGGTCTGAGCCTTGGTAGAAAACTCGTTTCTGCGCACAGTCTTGAAATCAATTTGCAAACAACCATGTCAGCAGGACCATGCAGAAACAGGACGAAGTATTCCGTTGTACGAATCAAGATGAGAGACCTTGGACAGATAGTCAAGATAATCTTCGCTGATCTGTTGATCGGTCTGCGTGCCAGCCGTGCAATTCAGCTTGATGACCATATCGAGTGCATGGAACACGGCTGGAAACACAACGGGGGGGTAGCAACGGGTAATTCACGTCAAGTAAAGGCGCTGGACAACACCTCATGAAATTCAGCGATGGTGCCAACCCAAGTCAGAGTGTCATCATAAAGAGGCTGCGTTCGAATTCTTGCGAAGAAGGGCTTACGGACAGTTGGTTTTCCCGGGTAGCAAAGCAAGACAGCTGTTGATTCATGTCCGCAGCTCATACTGTTGCACAGCGTTTTTTGCTCGTAGATGTCCGTTCCAGGCCCTAATTTCGATTTTGCACGGAACACAGCAAAATCAGTATTCAGTCTTCAAGTAGGGCTTCGAACACTGTTGCAGAAAACGTGTTGGTTGCTGGAACACACCGAAAAAAAATGTGAAGTGCTCAATTTCACCGCTTCCATTGCTGTGCCAATGAAATTTGCGTCTAAGTTGCTTTGAGACAAGGATCTTTGCGCTTTCCTCATTTATCATCGGCCTCATGTCCAGGTCGAGAATGATGCTCATAACCTGGTTTCAGAGAAGGTGAGACAGCGTGAACCATGCTAACGAAATGAGGTCAAAGGCGGCATCAAACCTGATCTCCCTTGCTCTCGAGGTCTCGGATAGCAAACAAAATTGTCCCAGGAAGTACTGAGAAGTCTTTCATCACCTTCCTGAGAGATGAGATGTTTCCAGTGAAAAGCGGGTCGCTCAATCAAGGCGTTGCATCGTGCGCGGGATTCACTTCGTGTATTGCGCAGTCCTTTCTGTCGTGAAGGCCGACCGAAGCTCAGAAGCAGATGATGTCCTCGGCACGGTCCCCGCAGCTTCCTCTCTCTTTTTCGAGAAGTCCTCATCGTAGCTGCGTACGACCAGTGAGATTCTCTCGGCACGACTTGCCAGGGGGAAATTGCAATCATGCAAATACGATTGAAAGTCGTGCACTTGGGCGGGACTTAAACCCTTCATACGGACGTGTGCCCTTACGCCGTTCAATTCGCATGTTAGCCTCTGGCACGATGGCCCAGGCAGGCGGATGCTCACGAGGCGACTGCCAACCCGGGCACGTCACAAGCTGGCTGACCTGCGCGGTACCAGCTGTGTGGTGCCTAGGAAATTCAACCAGCGTTTCCTAGGTACCACGCGCTGAATTCAACCAGCGACGGGATGGCTCGCGGGTGGTATCAGTGACCTCGGGTGCAGTTCCGGCGTCCCGGTCACTGTCACCGCCGCTACCTGGCGCGTGGGGAGACGCCACACGCTGTGGCGTATCTTGTTCCTGAACCTGAAAACGATTGGGGTTTTGACGGTTCTCGATGAAGGAGACGTCGGAGTTGGTCGCAGATTTTGGCCTCGAAGGCATCTGCATCCAGGAACGAATATTGGTCAATCTTTCCAATCCGTTGAGCCCGGACTCAGATGAACACGAGTCGGGTAGAAGCAGGCGCTTTGGGAACGCACCGAATGCTCAGTCGGGGTGCACCAGCCATCCTGTCAACAGCGCAACTCTGTGAGGATTGCTCGAATCAATGATGAATTTACAAGGAAGAAGTTTTCCAACTGCTTGGATATGCGGTCGAGACCTCCTGCTCAGGGTCGCACATCATCGTAGGCATCGTAAAACACCTGCTCCGAAGCGGTGGGCAATAATAAGTCGCCTCACGCAACAGCACCGTGGTGAGACACCAAAAGGCAGGGGTCTCACTTGATCACGATGTCCATCTTTCCTTTCTGGTGATAGAAGGTACGCACTGTCGCTAGTGGAGATCTCACTATCCAGTGCACCCTCTTGGTACAGATAGAGCGCGCTGGAGTACGGCACAAGCCCCTGACGGACCGACACCACTGATACCCGCGTCAGAAGTTGATTGGGGCCACTTTTAGTTGAACTAACCGAAGCTCGGGCAAGCAAAAGCAGGGCAGCACGCTGCTATGGTGATCAAAAGCAAGTCGCAGGCCTTTGTGGATGGAGTGGGTGGCCTGCGCATGTGGGCATTTGCACCCTCAATCGACCTTCTCGACCTGCTTCCTGACGGTGCATGCGCACCCGGCTTGCGAAGGCATGCTTGGTTGCGGCCACTACGAAGAGCCTAGAGCCTTATGTCCCTCTCGATTCAGCACCTTGTGAACACGCTGACCCTTTTGTCTGCCTGGACAGGATTCAAGGAAAAGGAGATCAACTGCCTGGGTGTGCTGCCGGGTGACATTGGGAGCGCCCTCTTCACAATGGCACGACTTCGCTGTGAAGGCGGAGAGCAGCCCGTGAATATGTACGTGATGGAGAGCCATCCAGAGACGCTCGCACGGCATGTTCTTCTCATGTCAATCGTATTTGACGAAGATCTTGGCCCTCGTGAATGCACGGAGCTTTTCTTGGAGATTTATGGGAACGCTATGCTGCGAAAGCAGACGAGCGCGTACCTCATGGGTAAGATTGAGGCGCTGGTGCGATGGCTGACAAATGGCGAGACTGAGTTGGCTCCAATTATTGACGTTTCTCTGCTCAAGTCCAAACAGCGTGATGCTCTTGAATCTGTCTTCAAAAGTTGGCACGAAGAGGTGCTTTGCGACATGTTAGAGTGGCGCGAGGTTCGGATCCGCACCCTGTACGGGGAGAGGTTCGACTATCGGAAGAATTTGATTGATTGGGACTGGAGCATGAGCATCAACGAGTGGGCAGGCGTGATCCACACGCGCCTCTTCCAGCAGTGGCGCCACACGGGGTGCGCTTTTGAGATCCGTGACTCAAAGTATCCTCAGCCAAACCGCACACTTGCGTCCTACGCAGAAGGTCGCGAAAAGGGTTACGCGAAGCTGAAGCGTGGTTACTGGGGGGATATTCAACAGTCGCCGTACTGGTCCTTCGGGGTTTACGCCGATGAGCCGAAGCTCTTCAAGAAGCGTTCACATCAGTTCGTCAAGACGTGCCAACACATCGCCGAGTACAACATCTATTCAATTCTGCACGCGCTTCGCACGGGCGAGCGATATAAGATGCCGCCAGAAGATGATGAAATCACGGGGCGGTCTTTTTGGAGCGGTCTGTCTGAGCGTGCGACAGCAAAGCTCGACGAGATTCCGGAGGAGGAAGCAACCGCTGCAGACCGCCTCGACACACTTGGAGGCGGCGCCGCTACGACCGGTTCCAAGGTAGCTCCGAAGAAGTTCAAAATCTTCCTGCTCCAAGGAAACAATATTGTGGGCCTTGAGGGTAAGAAGCGCTTCGCGGGACTCTTCAATATGGTGTGGCTCTCGTCGTTCGCGGCGACGGATCTCCGTCCTTCACTGGCCTCCCTGTTGCAGGAGCAAGCTCACGTTGTGGCCGAGCGTGGTGACTTCCTCCTGGGCCTAGATCGAAACGACCGCAAGGCATTCAACAAGCGACAGTTGCAGCTGGCAGCGGCAATCGGGTTGCAGCACCGACCGGGTCTGAGCGACAGGCACTTGCTCAACCCGTCAAATGTGCAGGTCCCCTTCAATCACTTCACCTTCGAACGCGAGACCGCAGCTCAGGCCGCAGCCATATTCGCTGCGGAGGCAGCAGCCAAGGGCGGCAACGGAAGCGATGGCTCGCTGCAAGGCTTGCTTGAGGCGTCGAACACGGACGAACGCCCGACCGAGGAGCAGCTTCAGCAGCACGCCTTGCAGAAGGATGCGTCCCCGGAGGCGGAGCCCTCAACAGAGAGCGCCCTGGCATGCGGGACGTCGTCGATTGTTGTAATTTCAGGCGGCGCAGCGGAATTAGATTCTCGCCCAGCCAAGGAGGAACAGAAGCCCAAGGCTGGCCCCTGCGGAATCTGCGCGATCACAGGACTGCCAGCCAAGTACAAGGACCCCAAAACGGGCCTGCCGTATGCCAACATCGAGGCTTTCAAGCAGCTCCGGCTTCGCGAGGCAGGCAGTGAAGTTCAGGCACAAGCGGAGGAAATACCTGCGGCGCCGCTGGACGCCCAAGTCGAGAAGCCGCACGAGACCGTCCATGAGGACCGAGGTAAGGACGGCGAGGAGGAAGACGAGCTGCCACTATTCATGCGCAAGAAAAAAGGCTGGGGGCTTGGCGGTGCAGCGCTGTACTGATCAAGTCTGGTTGACTGCAGCGCGAGAGAGTCGGGCTAGTTTGCAGACAATCAAAAAGAGGACCGTGCCGCCTAGGGCTCCACATCCAACACCTTTTCCAGGTCTATTTCTATCTGCCGTGCAGCGTCTTGCGGCGCTAGTCCAGCTGCGCGCGCCTCTCGCGCTCTCCTTCGCTCTTCCTTGTTTTGCTCGAATCGCTCGTACGCCTCCAGGGTCCCCGCAACCTGTCGTCGCGTGCGTCAGGTCGGAAGAACCCTTCAGTGGGTTGGCCAGGACTGCTTTGAAGGGGTTCTACCTCATCTGGAGCCTCGAAGAAGTCTGACATTCCGTCTTCGTAATCATCCACTTCTTCCGCAGTTCTGTCATCCCCGGGCTCGCCGTGAGCCCCCGATTTCCTGAGGTCCACGCAAAATCATTTAGCACCAGCACACGAAGGCACCTACAAAATCGCTTTCCCAGCACAGATTTGCATGTATGACTACACTCTCAGCTGCGTGGTTGAGATTTTAGGCGGCACTTTCAGGCGGCATGGGGCCACGATGGGTGGGGCGACGCCTAGTCCTGCGTGGAGTCTTGAATATGGGAAGCTCCGACTCGCGCATCTGGCTGAGCAACGGAAGCTGCTCCGCCGGTGGAAGACGTGAATTCTCGTCGAGTACCTGCTGCTCGGTTCGTGCGCGGCAATCTTGCATCACGGAGGTGAGAGACCGCACGCGCTCCTCCTCTTCCATGTCCGCCATGTCCTCCGCGGTCAGCTTCTCGTACGGCTCCGACGCCACCGCACCCCGAATCATCTCCACAATTTCAACGAACTTGGGCTCCAAACTACCGTTATCCGCCTCACCATAGAATTCAGCCATCTCAAGTGCTGTCCGTCCCTGCTTTGTTCGCGTGCGGGGACGAGCACCGGCATCAAGAAGCTGCCTCACCACCTCTGCATCCCCGTTGCATGCCGCCCAGTGCAGGGGTGCATAACCCTGAGCGTCCTGTCCGTTCACGGACGCCCCACGTGCAAGCCAGAATTCGAGCGCGGAACAGTTGCCGGTCTCGGCCGAAAGCGCAACTTGTCGGTTGAGAAACTCCTGGCGTGTCAGCTTCGGCGAATCCTGCTCCCGCTCTAGCCTCGCCTTCGCTACCAGATAGCAATCCCCCCAGATCCCCCCGCCCGAGCCCCCCGCATCATTCGTACTAACAAGTCCGGTCAGATCCGACATGTTTTCCTCCATTTCGCTCTCGACTGGCGGCGATGCGGATGCGCGGGTCGAATTCGAGCCAGCGGCCTTCGGGGGCCTTCCGTGCCGCAGCACGGACTTGCTGGAATGTGCACTGCCTTGCGGCAAAGGCATCGACAGAGACTGGGAGGTAGCGTGCCGCGGTGAAGGGGGCCGCCCTCGTCGGGGCGGCGATGGGGGCGCGGACGGCTGTGCGGACCCTGGCGGCGAGGAGGCCCCTGACTCTGAAGGGCGGCCCCGACGCCTTGGCGTCTGCGACCTATCGCTTTGCAATACCCCATCCTCCGTGCTTCGGTGATGAGATTCGTCATTCGCATGGATCACTTCTACTGCTGGTCGTCTTTCACGAGCACCGCCACGGAGCCGCAGCGATCCGGAAGGAGTGAGGTGGTACATTCCGTGAAGGAATGTTCGACATCGGCAGGCTGTTGTCTCCACTCCTGTAGCCAATGTGACGGGGTTTTGCCCTCTCTGCCCGCGTGTTGGTTCTGGCCATGACTGAATGCAGAAAAATAGGAGCGGGAGAAGGCAGAGGAACGCCCGCGTCTTCATCGCTGAATCCAATTGATCTTGGGGGCATCAAAAGTTGACAAATCATGTTCAAGTCCACGAAGTCGCGTCATCGTGGGATCTGTAGAGGGGCGTCGCAACTGTCCCTGTCCCAATCGATCCCTGGCCTCTGGCGTCAAGATGCCAGCCTACAAGCCCGCAGGTCCATGCTGATTCCCTATGAACCCAGAAAAGTGCTAATCGCGCAGCCTGACAAGGAAATAGCCGCGTGTCTACAGCTATTCCCGAGGGGTTCCAGGTTCCTGTGATGCTGCACCTGCCGGGCGCGCCCGTCGAAATACTGACGGCTGAAGCCCTCACGATGTTTGCAGCGAATGTGCCGACGGGTCAGAAGGGTACGCGGATGCTAGCAAAAAAGGAGGCGGACAAATTTGAGGCGGTGCTCGAGAAAGACATTACCTGTACCCCCTCAGTGTCCTGCATGCCTTCGGTCTCCGGGCCGCCAAAAGCTGCGCCTGGTGAGAGCATTGTTGCGGGCGACTTGGAGTCAACCACGCCCGAGGACATCAAGGCTAGCAATGCCATGAGCTTCTGGCAGCGCTGGACAAAGCAGGACGGGCCGGCGGCGCTCCAGACAGGCCGCGGCAACCGTCTCGTGACGCGTTCGCTACGCGATGCGCGTGAGGATGCGGTGTGCACAGTAACTTCGGGCAGCACCGTTGGCTGCGGCTTTCTGGTCCAATTCAATGGACACCTGGCTGTGCTGACGAACAATCACATCCTGGAATCATTAGCAGCAGCGTCACTTGCCAAGGCATCCTTCTCCACAGCCACGATGGGCACTGTGGAGGTGGCACTATACCCTGAGAAAGTCTTTGTGAGCTCTCCCAGAGAGTCACTGGACTATTCGCTGGTGGCGTGCGAGGCACCGCCGGGTGTGCAGGCTGTGGACCTCTCTGCGCCGTCGCAAGTCGTGCACGCAGGGGACACTATCGTCATCGTAACGCATCCAGAAGGAGGCGAAAAGGCGACAGCGGTGGGGCCCGTCGTGAAAGTTCACCCGCCATACATTTCATACGAAGTGGATACAGAGGCAGGCTCGTCTGGCTCGCCAGCGCTGAAAGACTACGAGCCGGTAGCGATGCACCATCGCGCGCCGCGCGACGACGAGCCGCGAGGCTTCATGGCCTCAATGGCCTGCACTGCTGCACGAGGGGTCAAGCACAACCGCGGGGTGCTTTTGTCGGCTATTGTGGGAGACCTCGAGGTGAAGCTTCCTGCAAAGCGTGCCAAAGCTGCCGCTGCCGCTGCCGCTGCCGCTGCCGCCGCCGCGCAAGGCGCAACGAACGGCTCTTCGCCCGAGCAGAGCGAGGATACGGAGCGCTCGGCCCCCGAAATCTCGATTGAAACCCATGAGGGGACGATAAGCGCGGGCTTCCTCGCCCGTTTGCGAGCAAGTGCTGCCGCTCTGGTACCGTCATCTCCAATTCTTCCAGCTGGCGTGTCGTGTGTGACGAACAGGAGCGACGAGGACGCTGGAAACGAGAATGGGGCGGACGAACACAAAATTAGCAAATGGGCGCGTGGATGTGTGGTACCGGGGATGGGCATTGGAAAGAACGATGATTCTGGCGCTGCTGTGGCAAATGGTGAGTCGGGCGGAGGAAGGACCTTCACGCTGGGAGGCTTTGAGGTTCAGGTTGGCGGACAGCCCAAGGGGGCGGATGACGGAGGAGCAGACGAGGACACTGAAGGGGGCCTTGGCGCCAAGGCGAGTCGTCTGTGTGGCGCTGTGCCATCGGTGCGCGTGGCGCGTAAGGCGCAGGTGGCGGTGGTGGTTGGGGAGGGGGGCAGCGACGGCAAGGGCGAGGAAGGATGGGGGCAGCTGTCAGAGGGAGCCAAGTATCTGCGGGCCGGCATTGCGGGCCATGGAGTGGTGCTTGCCGCAAGCGGGGGTGGGTGGGTGGGTGTCGGACAATCCGCCGGCCCCGAGAATGAAGAAGAGGCAACGCAGGACTCCGAGGAAGACGCTCCCAAGACTGCCCTCAAGATCATGTCCAAAGGGCTCACCGGACAGCAGTGTGGTGTCGGGCTTGTGCTCGAAGCATGGAAGCCGCGTGGATTGGCGCAGACGCTGAACATGCTGTCGCGAACTCACGAGGCAGTACGGGTTGATGCTGTGGTGCCTGAGGGACCAGCAGACTACGCAGTGCCCCGCCTTGAGCACGGTGACATTCTGAAAGCAATCGACGGCGTGACTGTTGAGTCGCTTGAGCACGCCAAGCGTCTCATCTTGGGGCGTCCAGGCACGCGCATAACGTTGCGGCTTATCCGACGACAATGTCCATTCGACGTGACGATCACGCGCGGCTTGCGCGGAGAAGCGGCTGCGCGGTTGGAGCAAATCCAGGAAGCGGAACGCATCCGCGCGGGGGAGGACGCCGCTGCAGATGAGCGCCGCCGCGCGGAAGAGGCTGAGCGCAACGCTCCGCCAAAGTATATCCGCGGCATTCCGAAGCTCTACGCACGCCCAGATCAGCAGCAGCGCGATTCGCCGGCGCACTCGCCGGCTGGCGGCGCGGTGGACGAGTGGGGGACCAGCGTTGACGGTAACGGTGCCCCGCGCAGCAAAACGGCTCTGGAGGAGAGGCTTGAGGCACTCGGAGTCAATGCGTTTTCGGGGGACGCCGAGGAGGAACTTCGGCCCCGCGAAACCCCGATGGCAAGGTTCTCGCGTGCGACTGCGCCGCGCGTGCGCGGAGTCATTGCGGGGGACGCCCGGGACGCTCGCGGCCTGGGCCTGGAACTCCTGGACAAAGCTTCGGTTGCGGACCTTGCGGGCATGAAGCTCCTCGTTGGGCGCGGTGCAGATGTTAACTTTGCAGATCCAGAGGAGGGCTGGGGGGCGTCGACACCTCTGATCAACGCAGCGACGGCAGGGCACCGCGGGTCAGTCCTCGCCCTGCTTGTTCTCGGCGCCAAGGTTGACGCTCGCGACGCGTACGGCTGGACAGCGCTCCACCGCGCGGCGGGCAAGGGCCACGAGGGAGTGGCGCAGGCGCTACTCGAGGCCGGTGCAGACGCGGGCGCCAAGGACCAAGATGGCATGACCCCAGCTGACTGGGCACGTTTCTGCGGACACGAGAATCTTTCCCAGGCGCTGCGGCCCGCGGCGGAAGCCGCTCGTTCCGAGGAGGAGCTTCTTGCGGACATGAAAAGGATCCAGGCGGCGCTTGAGGCCTCCCGTGCAAAACCTTCCCCTGCCAAGGCCCCGGAACCGGAAGCTGCTACGGTGGCTGACGTGCCGGCCGTCAGGCCAGAGGAGCCGATTGACGACTGGACGTCAGGGGTCCGGAAGGAGGATCGCAACGATGACACAAGCGCTAGTGGCGAAGATGCCACAGATGTCGCGGGGGAACTTGTAACAGCGGTTGTGGCTAACGCCGAGAGAAGAGGCGACGCAGATGCCACAGAGCCTAGCTCCGAGAGCGTCGACGGTCAGATTCCGGCGGTGGCCAAGGTAGACCAACACGAGGAGACCTCGAAGGTTGGGAAGAAGAAGGGCCGGGGCAAGAAGGGTAAGGGGACACAGATTTGAATACCCTGCGTTTCGACAAGATATCCGACGGTGTGCTAATGTGAGTGAAGTTGAGATGAAACAAGGGAGAGATATTGCCAAGAAGATTTCCTGTTTTTTTTTAACCAAGCTACTGCGAATCCGGCCGTGCTCCTACACTGGATTCCGCTGGATCAGGGCAGTCCTCGAAGATGGGGAGCGAAGTGCGAACACCATGCCAGTAGATGTTGATCTGTCGGTTCTTGCCGATACCTCCCGGAACCACGCAGCGCAGGGTGGGCAGGACGAGGCTCTCGTCCTCACTATCCCACCCGTCCAGGTCGCCAACGTCAGGATGGTGCCATACGAGATTTTCTGGCGCGCAGCTCTTCTCCCCTTGTATGTACATGGTGTAGTTGGAGCCGTCCACAGCGACTTGCTGCATCAAAATCGACGCAGGCCAGCCAAAGCTGATTCCCCCCAGTTCCCCCCAAGACGAGTTGTCTCCATTCGAACAGCGCCAATGCCCGCGTGGGAGCTGCCAGATCTTGCATGCCGCTTCAGCACTGGATTCAGCCCCCCCAAAAGTATCACGCTGGTCAAAAGGACCTAGAGTGACCTTGAGGTGCCGCTCAGCCATCAAAATATCCAGCGCCGTCACTCCTGCCGGCATCACCCGAGCGTCCCAGGAGGTGCTGACGTCCCCCGGGAACAACCACCACCCCGCGATGGTCACAACCTCCTCTCTTTGGGGAGGCGGCGCCCGCTCTCGCAGCGCACCCTCCAGGCGCTCCGTCTCTTGCGTGGGGCAGACCCCCTCCGAGCCTTGCACCGCGCCCGCTGCAGGCTCCCCCGCGTGCACGCGGATTGGCGCGTCTCGCGCGTACGGCATTCTTCGGGCCGCATCCGCATCGCACGCTGTCGGGGGCGCGGAACAGCCAGGGGCCTTGGCAATGGCAAGCGTGCGAGAAGGCATTGCGACGTCGGCCGAGATGCGCACAGACCCGCCAAGGTCGAACTTGGCGCGAAGGTAGTGTGCGATGCGGTCCATTTCGAGCGCAGTCAGCGCTCGGTCGTACAGCATCAGCTCGGCGACCTCGCCGTCGAGATGCCCCCCCGCAGGCGGATGGTTGGTGGAATCGTCGAAGGCGCCGACGCGGAGTGCGTCGGCTCCTTCGAACCCTGTCACACCCTCGAGCCGCAGTGGTGGGGGGCGCGAGTGCAGACCGTCGACGAAGCCTTCGACGAGCCCCGAACGCGCTCGCACGGAGACCAGCCGCCACGCCCCATCAGGCTCCTGCCGCTGTCGCGCGCTGGGATCATCACTCCACGTGAAATCGCAGCCCGGATTCTCCCCATAGCGCTCACAGCCGGAGTACCGGCACACGTCTGCACAGCCCGAGTCCGTCGCGGCAGGCCCGTCGCCATAAACGAGATCGAAGCTTGCGAACGAAGCGTACTTGCCGCCGGCGCAATCGGGAGGAATGGCACCTGCACGACCGAACAGGTGGCAGTGAATGGCTGAATTGTACAGGGAAAGAGCTCGGCAAGGCGCACACAACGGCAGAGAAGTGAATGAGAGCTGCACCAGCAGTGCAGGAGACCGGCGACTTGACGAGCGTGAATCCCCGCTTTCCCGCCCCTGAGTCAGTAGCACCGACAACACTGACGATTCCCTGCAGACAAGCGCGCATGTGTGCGCGTGATGAAATGACCCCGCGCGCGAAGGGGATAATCTCCAAGAGCGAGTGCTGTGGGCGCGCAGCGTCCGAGGAGCTGGGCGAGGCACGTACCATGTAGCCCGAGTGGCCAGGCGGGCTCCTGGTGCGAACAAGAACGAAGAGCGTGAATTCACTGGGGATGCCGCGGAGTGCTGGCGCGCCTGAGTTCTGGTCACTCAAGGGCGAGAACATGTTCTTGGCAGCGGATTGGAATCCCCGCTTCCTATTCAGAGCAGAGTAAAGGTACATCGACTTGCCGACTTGGCCCTCTGCGTCTTTGAGCGTGAAGCGAAGCGCGCCGTATCCGTTCACTGCTGCGGCACGGAACTTTGGTGCAATGGAGAGATCTTCCTGGATGAGGTGCTCCTGCTGCACGTGCCCAACCGACTGCAAAAAGCCATCCCACGTTCCAACGGGCTTTGCTCGCTGGTGCGCCTGAAGGAATGCATGCGGGTCGCAATTTCCCGAATGCGTAACAGTGAGCGTCTCGTTGTCGAAAAGCGGGCGATTCAGTCGTGGTACTACCTGCTGCGTCACACCGTTGAAAATGATGCTGGTGAATGCATCAAAGTGCCCCTCCCAACACTCGTTTGCCAGATTTCGCCACACCCCCACCCGAGTACCATCCGTCAATCCCGCGTCCTCCAGCGCCTCTGGTGCAAACCAAAACTTGAGGTTTGGGTGCAGCGCGTCGGGTGCGTGGTGCGGCAATTTCAAGCGTTGCGGAAGCTGCGAAGGAAAGCGCGAGTCTTGTCCGGCAATAACTGAGTGGATGCCCAGCTGGAAGATGTAGAATCCCGTGAAAGGCAGTGGGCCATCCGCGTCGAGACCAAAGTCGCCACAATTGGAGTACAGCACGCACCTTCCGAACGCGGATCAGACAGGTGTCGCAGAAAGCATTCTGCGCAGCTTTTGCCACGCTGATAGCGATTTGGGTGGAACGGAACCTGTTGCGCTTGGTACCGAAGTTTGAGAGCGGGTGTTGACGAGAATCGCTCGACTGTATGTGCACAGCAATCAGTGCGCGCAAATTTGCAGCCACTTCAAGCATCAGAGTCCTTCAAGTACCCTGCAGATAGGGTGCAAGGCAAATAACCTGGTCGTTGCAAAGTTCCAGTTGGTGGTCTGCTGGCAAAGCGGGTTCCCTGTGGGCAGCGCAGTACGCATACCACACGCAACCAGGCGTGATGGCACACGTGTACTCGCAGCCAGCCAGACTGTCCTGCTGCGATGATCCTATGATCTTCCCCGAGCCTGCGCACGCCCCGTGCGTGAAGCCGCCAGAGTCCCGCGAATTTCGCCCCGCAGCAGTCCAACCTCTCAGCTCGCGAGGCGTGCCTCCCGACCCAACGAGAGCCAGGGAGAGAATGAAGAGTTTCCACTTCAGCAACACCATCGTCCACGCGTTCTGCAAACGAACGGATCTGGAGCCCTCTCCGCCTCTGACTGGACCGCCAACCACCCCCGCTTTTTGGCTACTAGCCAACGGGTTCCCCCTTGGCCACTTTACAAAAGCCAACGGGTTCCCCATCACGGGGCTCTCCTCCCACATGGACGTGCATACCTCATAGGACGCAGCTATGGAGCCGTCAGCTCAGAGTACCGTCTTCACTCGCCCGCCTCTGCGCAGGCGGCCCTCCTCTGCGCAGGCACTGCCTCCCATCCGACGGTCTGCATCGACAGAGCGAATCGCCCTGGCCGCAGCTTCGCCGCTCCCGCAGCGGCCCGCCACCGCTACCCATCGTGGCCAGTTCGTAGGGCCGCAGTACTTAAGGGGCGACCAGCTAACTCCGCATTCGGATAGTGCGCCGTCATCCCCTTCTCGGCGGCCCGCGCTGAAGTATTTCCCGTTCCTCCTCGTTTGGTAATGGCGTAGTAGGCTTGCGCGCAACGTGGGCTGACATGCGACCACCCATCGGCAGGCCTCCCCGCCCTACTTCTGCCCTTAAGAAAAAAGGCACGGGATCTTCACGCGATTTGGCTGTGTCCTTCAAGGCAGAGCTGGAAGAGACGACGCTCCCGCCCGTGGACGTTACTCGTCCGTCGTCGAAGGATGCTCTTCGGCCTGCCACAAGCGCTAAGTCGGCTGGGCCGCGATTAGGAGCCTTCCTCGACGTAACCAAGTTTTCTCTGGATGATTACTTCCGCTCACAAGACGCCAAGATGGGGCTTGTTGAGCAGTACAATCCGACGCCAGGACGCGAGCTATGGGGGTCCTCGCATGGCGGTTCTCCCGACTCGACGCCGCTTTCTAGCTCACCGCTCGCCCGCTCACCGCACTCGTCCCGCGCATCAACTCCTGCCACCTCGCGCCCAGCGTCTGCTGCCGCATCACGGCCAGCCTCTGCGGTCTGCTCCCCTAAGCACTCTTCTTGCCCCTTCCCAGCCAGCGCGGCAGGGCGCTCTTCAACACCTCTCATGACGCCTCTTTTCGCCCTCTCTCCGCTCGGCAGGCAGGATCGCGGTCACCCGCGCCGTCGCGCATCGACTCATCCGGTGCATTGTCTCGCGCCACCAGCGGGTCCTCCAGCCGGTGCGCGAGACATTTCTGAGGACTCTCGCGACCGCGCGTGCTCTCGCCGCGGCCAGCTCGTCCGCGCCCTGCTGACTGCCGCGGCGCGCGCGGCGGAGCAGGTCGCTCGAGTCGCGCTCCTCTCGCTCCTCGCGCGTGTCGCGCGCAGGGTCAGGGCGGCACAAGACGCCGGAAGCGGCGTCCGCTTTCTTGCAGGCCAAGCAGCGCCAGGCGCAGCGCCAGGCAAAGGAGGCGGCGAGGAGGAAGGAGCAGCAGGAGCTGCTGCTCGAGCAGAAGCGTGCCGAGATGCAGAAGCACCTCTTCGTCTTGCAGGCGCGCGTGCGCCAGCGCGTTTACTGCGAGCAGGTGGCGTTCGATGACGAGCCGGAGCTGTTCTGCTTTCTCAACAAGCAGGCCGTCGAGCGCATCGTGGCCGCAGGGCGCAGTGCGGTGTACCGACAGCGCTACGTGCGCAAGCCGTACATGTCGCCAGAGTTGACGATGTTCTTCCCGACGGCGACGAACACGACGCTCGGGGCCAACTGGCTGTGCCACCGGGCGCAGCACTACCTCGACGGCAAGGACTTTTTCGAGGCGCACGTGATGCTCAAGAACGCGCTGGCCGACCTCCTCGAGCGCGGCGCCGTCCCCGCGGACACCGCCGAGGACTCGCTCATCACCGCGGCCATCCTCTCGGGCGGGCCCAAGACGCGGCCAACGAACCCCTTCTGCACCGTCCCCGGCTGCTCGCGGCGCCCGGTGAAGGTCTGCGACTACGACAAGGAGAGCAAGATCTGCGACGTGCACCAGTTCCCTGCGCTGCTCGACCGCGAGCGAGGCCTCGTCTACTCGGAACGCCACCCGATGAACGTCGCCACCTGCAACCGCCGCGACTTCTTCTGGCTCACCCTGCTTTGCTCGGTCCCGCGCCCCCCCCGTCCCCCGCGCCTCTGCGCATCCGCAATGGTGTCCTGGGTCGCTGACCTCAGCGATTTCGCGCAGACGCACCCGCGGCTCGGGCAGCGCGCCCCGATCGGAGAGCTTGTGCTGCCCAAGACGGGCGTGCACGGGGCAGACATCAAGTACGGGGGTAACGTGATGCACTTGCTGGAGTCGATTCTCACGGAGGCCTGGGCCGTGACCGTCCCGGACGACTGCTCGACGGTCCCCGAGGCCGTAGCGCAGGCCAAGGATGGCATGGTCGTGCGAGTTCGGCGCGGCTACCACGCCTGGGACGCGCCGATAGAGGTGCGCACGCGGCTGCGCGTGGAGGGGGAGCCTGGCAGCGTTTTGCATGGCATGTGGATAATGGACGAGGGGTCGGGCGGCGGCGAGTTCGATTCGCTGGAGATGGTGGGTGCGGGGGGGCGCTGCGTGGTGCTGCGTGGTGGCAAGTGGCTGTTTGACAAGTTGAGCCCTGCCCAGACTCGGCCCTGGCACCGGTCTCTGCGTGCGCGTCTTGACGTGTGCAGCCCAATCGCGCGCGGCCACGGCCCGTCTGCGTGTTGTTTTCGCATCCCAAGATTGCTGAGCTGTTGTTTTCGCATCCCAAGATTGCTGAGCTGGCGGTGGCGGTGATTGCGGCAGTTGTACCATGCGAGCGCACGGCGACGGGTCGACGGTGGTGGCGGCGACAGGCGCCGCGGAGATGGAGCTGCACGAGTGCACGATCGCGGGCACGGTCACAGACGTGGGCCTGTTCCGGCCGCTCGTCGGCGTGGCGGTCGAGGGGGAGGCCACGCTCGTGTGCGAGGACTCGCTCATCTTCGATGCCTCCCACCACGGCCTGCAAGTCGGCGGCGCGGCGTCCGCGCGCGTGCTCCGCTCGCGCATCTGCGGC
>Ga0115567_10000993_pt1 | contig 28323 bp, 22 predicted proteins | sample COGITO_mtgs_1204_2_FD_88679 | JGI IMG/M metagenome (GOLD analysis project Ga0115567, IMG submission 88679) | Pelagic marine microbial communities from North Sea - COGITO_mtgs_120412 | ecosystem: Environmental > Aquatic > Marine > Epipelagic | place: Germany:Helgoland, sampling site Kabeltonne... | reverse complement strand
GAATTTTAGATATAGAGTATGTTGCTGACCCATTAAAGCCCAAAGGTGCTGATTTAAGTTTTTGGGCTCAAGATGCCTCGAAACCTTTTTCTGAAACACACACAACCTTGCTGCAAAGAGATGGAACTTCTGTCGTTGGCAGAACTGGCTACGCTGCAACAACAAAGGCCGTAGCACTCAACAAAAACACGTCTTTAAAAGTAAACGAGAGTATCTTACGTTTTGAAGGCGGCAACATAATTGTTGGTTCACAACATATTTTTATTGGTCCTGATATAGCAAAGGCAGCGATGCAAGATTTTGGAGTAAGCCAACAAGATGCTTTAAAACTAATCTCAGAAGAATTTGGTAGAGAAACAATAGTTGCTGGATATCCTGACAGTCTGGGAGAACTTGTCCAAACAGATTACCATATTGATCTAAGTTTTGCTCTTGCTTACAGCCCAAAACTAAAAAAAGAAATTGCGGTTGTTCAGTCTCCCAAACTGTTGTTGGAAGATGCACTAGGCTTTGCGGATCTAGACACTTTATCTGATGATGATTTTAAAAATGAAAAGATTAAATTTCTAAAAAAATGGTCATCAAAAATTGAATCTGGAAAAATTCAAAAGATGACTGAAAATGAAAAAACTTTTATAAATGAACTGGCCGAGATTGACTTGGAGTTTATTAAAGAAAGAGAAATGAAGCTGAGCGCTTTAAAAATAATTTTAGAAAACCAAGGTTATGAAACTCGCCGTATAGTTGGGAGAACAGACTTGCGGGGTCCCTTTCAGGCAAGGTCACTGGAAACTTTTAACTATGTAAACAGCATCTTTTCAAAGAATAAAGTTATGATGGGGCATTACGATATTAAAATTTTGGATGACCACGCTGCCAAAGTTTATAGGGACCTTGGATTTGAAGTCATCCCTATGCGTGCTCATCCAAAACTATTGATCGACTTAGGTGGTATACGCTGCGCCCACGAGGGCTACGGCTGCTAAAAGCTCTTTCCTCGATTTAAGTCTAGAGGACCTTTCTAGACTTGGGACACACAGGCTTTATACCGAAAAGATTTTATGAGTGATGATAAAAAAGATGAGGAGCTGTCGGCCTTTGAAGCCGCGATTAAAAACAATTTGGCACCCATTTACCATCTTTTAGAAGATGAGAAGGTGTCAGAGATTTTGATCAACGGACCTCACGAAATTTTTATTGAAACAGGTGGCAAGATGGTTGCTACAAAAGCAGAGTTCCCTGATGAGGATGCGCTGCGTGCAGCAGTAAATGCCATTGCTCAATCTGTTAACAGAAGAATCACTGATGATGAGCCAAGGCTTGATGCGCGTCTACCCGATGGATCAAGAATACATGCCGTGCTTCCACCAATGTCACGCAAGGGAACAACCGTTGCGATCAGAAAGTTTTTTAAGTCTGATATGACTTTTAAAAAATACGTTCAACTTGGAGCCATAACTGTAGACGGTGCGAACTTTTTAGATGCTTGTATGAGGCTTGGCAAAAACATTTTGGTTAGTGGCGGCACAGGGTCAGGTAAAACGACTTTGCTGGGCTTACTTACAGCCAGAATTCCACCAGGTCAGCGTCTAATTGTTATTGAAGACTCAACGGAACTTAAAGTTGACTACGAACATGTGGTGTTCTTTGAAACCAGAATGGCTGATGACTTAGGAACGAGTGAAGTGAGCATCAGAGACTTGGTGATTTCAAGTCTGCGCCTTAGACCTGACCGCATTATTGTTGGTGAGGTTAGGGGGTCTGAGGCTCTTGAACTTATTCAGGCGATGAACACCGGTCATAAAGGTTGCATGGGAACAGTGCATGCAAATGCAGCATCTGAATCGCTGACAAGGCTTCAAGCCTTAGCACAGGGCGGCGATGCCAAAGTTTCTGAAACAGCCTTAGTCATGCAAATTGCATCGGCTGTCGACATCATTGTGCAGGTTTCTAGGTACGCCGATGGAAGCAGAAGAATCGCTTCTATCACAGAGGTCACAGGCCTGGATGAAAAAGGCCGCTATAAGTACATGGACGTATTCAGAATGAGCCGAATGACTAAGCGACCGGATGGATCCTTGGATGGTATTTTGGAGCCCGTGAATGTCCCGACATTTATGAGTGAAATCGAAGACAATCAGATCCCTGTCTCAAGATCATTATTCAAGAAAAAGGCAGCTTAGTACGAACTTTTCACCAGTAGGCTTTGGTTAAAGTGAGATCTTTCACTGTGTTTAATTTTTTGAAAGGTGACAGCAAAAGGTTTCACCACTAATAATTGAGACGTGGAATCGACCGAATTAAGCGCAAAAATCACTAAATCTATATACATGGAGCTCGAGTCTCAGGGACACATAGCAGGTGATTTTTTAGAGCAGGCGGGGCTTTCCTCACAGCTTGCACTAGATTCTGAGCGTTGGATTCCTTTTGATCAAGTTGAGTTCTTTTTAGAGGTCGTAATGAAAAACGTACCTGATTTTATTCCCAAAAATATTGCTCTAAAAGCTATGGAAAATAGAAGCTGGGGCCTTTTGGATCAGGTGCTTCGCATTCTTCAAAAACCAGAAGAAATTTATCAAGACCCTATGATGTTCTTATCTTATTTTATAAAACCTTTAAACGGTTTTAAGTGGATTGATAAGGGTGAGAAGCGCTCAAGTTTTGAAACATCACTTTCGAGTGACGAGCATCCACTCATTACAAACTACCTCAAAGGTGCTCTTGAAGTTGTGTCTGTCTACATAAGTGGTGAAGCTGCTCAAGCTGATTGGGTTGGAACAGAAGTTTCAATTGACTGGTCTACAAATCAAGACAGTTTTTTTAAAGAACGTGAGCCTGCTAACTTTAAACCAGAGATTTACAAAGAGGCTGTTGGAATTATTCAGCAACAGCAAACTGAAATCCAAGCTTTCAAAGACCTTTCAAATCAAAAAGTAAATCAAACAAAAAACCAAGGTGTAAACTCCGCTTCACTTGCAAAAGATTTAAAAGTTTTAGAAGATTATTTTTTAAGGGCAAGACAACTTGTTTCACTTCTTAAAGCGGACTCTGGAAAAAAGAAATGGTTTAAAGATGCTGTTAAGCGTTTAAACTGGGATGAGCTTCAGTCTCTCCACGCTTGCAAGTTAGAGCAAATTAAAGATGAACTCGAAGGTAAGCCTCCAAGGTCTCTAGATGACTGTGTTACTGGCAGTTCAGAGAAGCAGATTGGCTTTCAGCTAGATCTTCAGTAAAATTTAATGATAAATATAAATAAGATTCAATCTTTTAAAAAGGATACGGCAAATGGGCATAGTTGTAAGTGATGTTAAATCAAGACAAATTCTAGACTCTAGAGGAAACCCAACGCTTGAAGTAGAGATGACTTCTAAAAATGGAATCACGTCCCGTGCTGCAGTGCCATCGGGTGCCTCAACAGGAGCTTTCGAGGCCCATGAACTAAGAGATGGCGATGCATCAAAATTTTTAGGAAAAGGTGTTTCAAAAGCGGTAGAAAATGTTCAAACACTTTTTAAAAAATTAGAAGGCCAGTCTTTCTCAAATTTTGAAGAATTTGATGCTTGGCTCTTAAAAACCGAAGGCACAAAAAACAAATCTAAGTACGGCGCCAATTCTCTACTTGGCTTGTCTTTAGCATTTTCAAAGCTTGAAGCTAAAGAGAAAAACTTAGACTACTTTGAGCTGTTTAAAAAAGAAGGACAAGCTGACAAGCTTCCACTTCCCTTAATGAACGTTTTAAATGGTGGGGCACACTCTAACAACGGTTTAGACATTCAAGAGTTTATGATTGTTCCTAAATGCGGTGAGACTTTTTTTGATGCCTTAAGGGCGGGAGCTGAAATTTTTCAACACCTAAAAAAGATTTTAGCAGCAAAAGGAAAATCAACAGCTGTTGGGGATGAGGGTGGTTTTGCACCTGATCTTTCAAATAATATGGAAGCTTTAGAGCTTTTGATGGAAGCAATTGTAGCTGCAGGTTATAAACCAGGTGAAGAGATTTTCATGGCTTTAGATGTTGCAGCAACTGAATTTTACGATGAAGAATCTAAGACTTACAAATTTGAAGGAAAAAGCCTTTCTTCTAAAGAGATGACTGCTGTATACAAAGAAATGGTCGATAAATACCCTATCATAAGCATCGAAGATGGATATGCTGAAGAGGACTGGTCAGGCTGGAGCGAAGCTCATGCTTTTTTCGGCAAAGACCTGCAGCTTGTTGGAGATGATCTTTTTGTAACAAACGTTGAACGTATTAAACGTGGATTAGAAGAAAAATCTGCAAATGCTTTACTTGTTAAACCTAATCAGATTGGAACTGTTTCTGAAACAGTTAAAGCTGTTGAACTTATGCACGGCGAGTCTTTAAGAACAGTAATGTCCCACAGAAGTGGTGAAACAGAAGATGTTTCAATTTCACACCTTTGTGTTGGTCTAGGCTGTAGCCAGATCAAAACGGGAAGCCTCTGCAGAGGAGAGCGAACAGCAAAGTACAATGAGATTCTGCGCATTGCTGAAAAACTACCTCAGGACACATGGAAAAAATCCCTTAGTCTGTTTAAATAAACCAAAAGGCTATTTTCCAAATAAGCTTGATCTTAAGATGTTTCTATTGAAACAATGTCTAGGATGGGCTTTTTGACTAAGATTTTTTCGAACACCAAGTACACTCTAATTATATGTGCACTTTTTTTAACCTTCACCTTGTTGGTGCAAGGTAGTTTTTTAGATTTTTTTAAAATGAAACAGTACAAGGCTAAGATCACGCAAGAAATTGCAACGGTTCAGGTCAGGTCAAAAGATCTCAAATCTAAGTTAGAAAAAGTGAACGATCCCAAATTCATTGAAAAACAAATCAAAGAGAACTTTGATTTTGTTAAAGAAGGCGATCTTGTCTTTATTTTTTCAAAATCAAAAAACAAATAAGAAAATAAGTAAATAATTTCAAATACTTACAAGTATTTGAAAAGTTTACGGTCTTGTTTTTGTTGTGAGCTAAAAGTCCAGTATTTTGATATGTTAAATCCATCGGGGGATGGGGATGCTTAGATATTACAGCTTATTATTGTTGCTTTTAGCAACGCCTACTTTTGTGCAGGCAGGTCCTTTTTTAGATTCGGGAACAAATAAAGAGCGCGACCACTCATGTAAATATTCAGAAATATACAGTGGCAGCCAAAAAACTTTTATTATACTGAACCTTGTCGAAAGGTTATCTTTTTCTAAAAAGAAACTTAAAAATGACAGAGTGTTCACGGTTGGCAAGTTCTTAACTGAAGTTCTAAAAGATTGTAAGTCAGATCAAAAAATTGAGATTTCTAAAATTGATTATAGTGGTGAAATTTTAAGTTTTGAATACGGATCGGGACGTCATTCAGTTGAATGGCTTAATTATAAAGGCAGCCACTATACCGTTTATAAAAAACTTTACGGAACCTATAAAAATGAACCACTTATGGTTATCAAGTTTAATGACAAGACAAAAGACTTCACAAGAATCACTGGGCGCTATGGACCTGAAAGCTCGATCATGCGTTACACTTTTTTCTTCAACAAAGAAGAAAAGGTTTTTTCTAAAAAAATTGAATTAGAAAGTAAAAATCGCTTTGAGATAAAATCTCTTAAATCTATTTACGGCGAAATTCTAGATGAAAATCTAAAAGTGACTGAACCCATTATCAAAGTCGGAGTTATTGGAACAGGTTTAGATTACAATCATCCCGGTCTTGCTAAACATTTAGCTTACAGGAGTGAAATGGAGGAGGGTCTTCAAAAACTAGAGGCTTTAGAAGAATTTTTAAGAGTCACACCCTATGTCACAAGCCGTGATTACGAAACTTCAATGCTGGCTTATAATAAGCTCAAACCAAAAGTTGGCTTTCCAAACTGGATGGATCAAGCATTGAGGACAAAAACTCCTTACGATGTTGTTTTGATAAATAAAAAAAGATCTCGGAATAAAAACAAAGAGCATGAAACAAGAGTGATCAGCCGCTTGTTGCGAACGGGTGGTGATGTAGAGGTTCATTTTGCAAGACGTTCCATGGGTTCTATTGACGACTTCAACGTAATTGAAGTTGTTGAGAACTTTGCTAAAAAAGGTGTGAGGCTTATCAATTTAAGTTTTGGATCTAAATGTGGAGGCTTTTTAAAAGAAGAAAAAATGTGGGGTGAGGTCTTTGCCCTTTATCCTAAAATAGTTTTTGTGGTGTCCGCTGGAAACTCTGGATTAAACACTTTTTATTCACCTTTTTGCCCTGCTAAATTTTCGCAGATTTATAACAATGTCATTTCAGTCACTGCTTTAGACGGTGACGGACAGCTGGCTGTTTACTACAACATAGCCGTTAATTATGGGCTTAATATAGACTTGGCCATAAAATCTGATAATTTAAAAGTTTTGATTCCTTACAGGGAAAAACTTAAGTGGGAAAACAACGCTAATGGAGCCACATCACTAGCAGCTGCTGAAGTCAGCCGCATTTTGACTGAGGCTACTCTAGAGGGGCTTGAGTGGAATGCTCAAACAGTAAAAGACGTATTTGTTGAAACAAGCGTGTACAGTCAAGAATTAGAGGGCTTAACTAAGAATTCATCAGAAGTAGATGAGGCTGCTTTCAAAAAAGCCTTAAAAAAATACAAATATGAGAGCTTTATAAATTAGCAATTTTTGTTTCTTAAAAAACTGCGTCAATAAAAGTAAAAACCTTAAGTACTTAGACATACTGCTCTATAGTTCTTCTATGAAAAAGAAACTCTATTTAGTCGATGTGAGCTCTATGTTTTTTAGAGCTTTTTTTGCGATACGCGAACTTAAAAACTCAGAGGGCATGCCGACAAACGCACTCTACGGATTCCTGTCTATGACGATCAAACTTTTAAAAGAGTTTAAGCCCACTCATATGGTTTTTTGTGGTGACCGTAAAGAAGCCTCTTTTAGAAAAGATTTAGATCCAAGATATAAAGCTAACAGATCTGAAATGCCTGAAGATCTTGGCATTCAAATTCCTTATATACACAAACTCACTGAAGTTCTTGGAATTCCCAAATTGGACAAAGAAAAGTACGAGGCAGATGATGTTATAGGTTCACTTGCTGTATGGGGTGAGAAAAACGACTTCGAAGTTATTATAGTCAGTGGAGACAAAGACTTTGCTCAATTGATCAATGAAAATGTCACGATGTTTGATCCTATGAAGAACAAAAACTTAGATGTTGAGGCTGTTCAGACCAGATATGGTGTGACCCCGAAGCAGTTTATTGATTATTTGGCAATTGTTGGTGACAGCAGTGACAACATACCAGGTATAAAAGGTGTGGGGCCAAAAGGTGCTGAAAAACTTTTGAGTGAATTTAAAACTTTAGACGGTGTTTATAAGAATGTAGACAAGTTAAAGGGCGCTACACTTAAAAAAGTTGAAGCCGCTAAAGACGAAGCTTATCTATCACAAAAACTTGTCACAATTGTTAAAGACCTGGATCTTTATGATGAGATAGATCAGGCAGCCTTAAAAGAGATCGATCATAAAGGGTTAGAAGCTCTTTTCGAAGAGTTGGAGTTTCAGTCTTTTTTGAAAAACTTTAAAAAAGAAGATAAAGGCGAAGGCGAGGCTGGTGATGAAAAAGCTGAAGTTTCAGAAGAAGTTGAAATTACAGAACTTAAAAAAAGTGGTGACATCAAAAAAGCTTTTTCAGACGCTAAAGTTCTTACGCATCTACAAACTGACAGAGGTGGTTTTTTAGTCACTGAAGCGGGGCGGTTTTACCTTCTTCCCTATGATGGTGACTTTTTAGTCTCTCTAGGCGATTTTTTTGTTAAAAATAAAATAGGTCTAAAGGGATTTGGTCTAAAATCTTTTGTCAGGTCAACTGAGAACACCGAAGTTAAAGTTTTAGATGACATCAAACTAATGTGCTATTCGATCTCTTCAGACAATTGGGATTTTAAAAAAGCTTACAAACACTTTTGCAATGAAGAGCTTCCGGAGTTTGCCACCGTAGGAGACCTCTACTCAGCGCAAACTGATCTAGAAACAGAAGTCATAAAAAGATTAAAAGATAAAAGTCTGCAGCTTTACAAAGATATCGAAAAGCCTTTGCAGAAAATTTTGTTGGAAATGGAACTTGAAGGAGTCCTGTTAGACAAAGAACTTTTGGCTAAGCATTCAGAAGAGTTGGATGCAAAAATAAAGAAAATTACAGTCTCAGTGCATGAAATGGTGGACAAACCATTTAACTTAGCCAGCCCTAAGCAGCTTGCAAAAGTCTTATTTGAAGACTTAGGCCTTACGCCGATTAAAAAAACCAAAACTGGATTTTCTACAAACACTGATGTGCTTGAAAAGTTAAAAGAAGAGCACCCCATGCCGGATCTTATCATTGAATTTAGGGAACTCTCGAAACTTAAGTCCACCTATGTAGATGCTCTTCCAAAGCTTGTGAATCCAAAAACAGGAAGACTTCATACGACATACAACCAAGCTCTTACAACAACAGGCAGGCTATCAAGCGTAAACCCCAATCTTCAAAACATACCAATACGCACTGCTGAAGGCCGCAGAATCAGAAAAGCCTTTATCGCAAAAAAAGGCCATGTTTTAGTCTCTGCCGATTATTCACAAATTGAACTTCGTATTTTAGCACATATTTCTAAAGACAAAGGACTTAACGAGGCTTTTACTAAAGGTCACGATGTTCACTCAAAAACTGCAGCTGAGGTTTTTTCTGTTGATCTAGACAAAGTCACAAGTGAGCAAAGACGGGTGGCAAAGGCTGTAAACTTTGGAATTGCATATGGACAGGGGCCTTACGGCTTAGCAGAAGCTTTAGGCATCTCTCGTAAAGAGGGAAAAGAAATAATTGAATCTTATTTTTCAAAGTTTGGTGGGGTTAAAGATTATATTGAAGGAACAATTGAGCAGGCTAAGGCTGATCTATACACAGAAACTCTTTTAGGGAGAAGACGTGATCTTCATGAGCTTGAGTCATCCAATAAAATGGTTCAAAAATTTGGAGAGCGGGCAGCTATAAATGCGCCCATACAAGGAACGGCATCTGACTTGATAAAGCTTGCAATGATTGAAGTGGTTAAAAAAGTAGAGTCCAAACTTCTGCTCCAAGTTCATGATGAACTTATTTTTGAGGTGCACAAAGATAAAACTGAATCTGAAATGGCCATCATTAAAGAGGTGATGGAGACGGTTTATATTTTAGATGTGCCTTTAACTGTAGGTCTTGATCAAGGTTTGAACTGGGATGATGCTCATTAGAGTTCAAGGTTTCAAAGGCGAAACAAAAGAGCAAAGCTCTTTTGTTATATTCTATTTTATTCAGCGTTGTGTTGAAGGTACTTCTTAATTTTATCGTGTAGTGTGCTCTTAGCCATTCCGAGTTCTTTAGCTGTCTTTCTCTGATTTCCACCGTTTGCTTGCAGACTGTCTAAAATAAGCTTCTTCTCTACTTCTTTGACCACAGATCTAGATTTTGAAATGGGAACTGGCGAGTGGTTTTTCAAATCTCCAATCAGGCTTTCAACATCTTCTAACTGAACACCTTTGTTTTTGTGAAGGACTGAAGCTCTTAAGACTAAGTTTTTCAACTCTCTAATGTTACCAGGCCAGTCATGATGTTTGAGTTCAGTAATAGCTTCGGGTGAAAAGCGCACTCGAAACTCCCTAGCAAATCCAAAAAGCAGGCTTTCAAAATCCTCCATGCGGTCAGTTAGAGCTGGCGGATTCAAGGTCAGAGCGTGCAATCTGTAAAAAAGATCTTCTCTGAAAGTGCCTTCTTTTACTTTTTTTAATAAATTCTTGTGAGTCGAGGCTATAATGCGCACATCGGTCTTGATGGCTTTGTCGGAACCTACGGGTCTGATTTCACTGTTTTCTAAAGCTCTTAAAAGTTTAGGTTGTAGGGAGAGAGGTAAATCACCAATTTCATCTAACAAAAGAGTCCCACCTTTGGCTTGTTGAAAAGCTCCTTTTCTAGACTTAGTGGCTCCGGTAAATGAGCCTTCTAGGTGGCCAAAAAGTTCACTTTCAATAAGCTGCTCGTTAAAAGCGGAGCAGTTAAGGCTCACAAGCTCATTGTAGGCTCGTGGTGATTTAAAGTGAAGAGATCTGGCAACATACTCTTTACCAGTTCCTGAAGGGCCAAGTATAAGCACAGGCATCTCAGTAGCTCCGTAAGCCGGAATCTTATCCAGATCAGATTTCCATGATTTGTTTTTAGATTCATAGAACTCTTTTGGAATTTTAGAATCTATTTCTAGATTTTCTCTAAATTTGAAGTAGGAGTTTCCAACTTTGATTTCATCGTAGGCTTTAAGTGGCGCTTCATGGATCTCTTTGCCGTTTAGAAAAGTTCCATTGCTGCTTTTGAGGTCTTTCAAAATGTATTTCATGACTTTTTTTTCTATTTTTTTTTCGATTCTGCAGTGCTTTTGTGAGGCGAACTCATCTTCGAAAAAAACCAAATGGTTTGAAGGGTGTCTTCCTACTGAGAAAAACTCACCTAACTCTACAATTTGTTCATCAAATTCGATGTAACAGCTAGATGAAGGTTTTTTCTTGTTTTCTATGACTTTCGTGCTCATATACAGTTCTCCTTTTGCGCCTTTAAAGTCGGCTGCATGTTTGTACATACAGCACTTAAAGCAATCGGACCGGACTCTTGGAAGTTGGTTAGATCCCGTTTAGAACTAACCCTGTCCGGATTTCGGATCAAAAAAATGTCCCTTTCGGACCAACAATTGAAGGATTTTTATGGCTCACTTACCAAGATTTGTAAAAAGTGCCCTGGGACCAGAGACTTACCCACCACATGAAGGTGTAGAGTTCGCTTTTTTAGGAGCTTCTAACTCTGGTAAATCAACTTTGGTGAACGCGCTTTTAGGCACTAAACTCTGCAAAACCAGCTCAAAACCCGGACACACCTCACTTTTGAATTTTTTTGAAGTTAAGAAGGGCCTCTATTTTGTGGACCTCCCAGGTTATGGTTTCGCGAAGAAATCAAAAAAAGAGCAAAAAATCTGGCAAGATGCTATTGAGGTTTTTTTAATGGACCGTCCTAACCTAGCCCTATGCTACGTACTCTTTGATCTTAAAAGGGGACTGCTTCAAAGCGACATTGGCCTTTTAGAGTGGCTAGGACAAAATGAAATTCCTTACGCGCTTCTTGCTACTAAAATAGATAAGCTCAACCAAAAAGACCGCTCTAAGGCTTTGAAGACTATTAAAGGGCAAGGTGTTGGAGCTGAGCTGATTCAAACCTCTAGTGTAAAAAAGACAGGCATTAAAGAGATCTGGGCTCACATTGAGGCCCTAAGAGAGATTTCTGCTTCTCAAAATGCTCACTAAATGTTATCTAAAAACCCCATGAAACACATGGCAATTATTCCAGCAAGATTAGCTTCCACAAGATTGCCCAATAAACCCCTTCAAAAGATAAACGACAAGACCCTCATTGAATTTGTAGCTGATGAAGTTCTTAAAACAGGTCTTTTTGAACAAGTTTATGTGGCTACAGACTCCCAGAAAGTTTTTGATCTTTTTAAAGATTCAACGGCGACAGCAGTTATGACCTCAGTGGACCATCAAAGTGGTACGGACCGTATTTTTGAAGCTTCAAACAAAATTGGTGCTGATTTTGACACTGTCATCAACATTCAAGGCGATGAGCCTTTTGTGTTTAAAGAAGATTTAGAAAAATTGACAAAGGCTTTGGAGTCAGGTCATAAAATGGTTTCTTTTTACGAAGAAATCGCAAAAGAAGACTTGGTAAACCCTAATAAGGTCAAAGTGATTTTAAATGATAAGAGTGAGGCTGTTTATTTTAGCAGATATCCGATTCCATTTTCTCGCGAGGAACTTAAAGAGGGTAGTGATCCCGATCCAAAATTTGTAGGAAAACATGTTGGTCTTTATGGGTACCACAAAGATTTTTTGAAAGTATTTTGCGAGCATCCGGTAGGGTACCATGAACAGAATGAAAAATTGGAGCAGCTGAGAGCTCTTCAAATTGGTGAAAAAATTAAGATGATCAAAACAGAAATGGCTTACCAGGGTGTAGACACCAAAGAAGATTTGGAAAAAGTAAATAAGTTGTTAAAGCAAAAAGAGAGCGGACAGTGAAAGATAAAAAAATAATATTTGTAACTGGAGGAGTGGTCTCTTCTATAGGTAAAGGGCTCACCGCCGCGAGTTTAGGAAACCTTTTAGAAAAAAGAGGCCAGAAGGTTTCGCTGATGAAGTGTGACCCATACATCAATATTGATCCAGGTACCATGTCACCACTTCAACATGGTGAAGTTTATGTAACTGATGATGGTGCTGAAACAGATCTAGATTTGGGTCACTATGAAAGATTCACCTCTTCAAAACTGACTAGAGGACACAGCATCACTACTGGTCAGGTTTATGAAAGTGTCATTGCTAGGGAAAGACGTGGTGATTATTTAGGTGGAACAGTTCAGGTGATTCCCCACATAACTGATGAGATCAAAAGAAGAATTTTAGCAGTTTCAAATGACTGTGATATTTTAATTGTTGAAATTGGTGGAACGGTTGGTGATATTGAAGGCCTTCCTTTTATTGAAGCCATAAGACAAATGCGTGCTGACGTAGGTTTTGAAAACACAATTTTTTTACATGTCACTTATGTGCCCTACATCAAAGCCGCTGGCGAACTTAAAAGTAAACCCACTCAGCATTCTGTTAAAGCTCTAAGAGAAGTGGGAATCCAGCCAGATTTTCTGATATGCAGAAGTGAACAATCTTTACCAGAGGACGTAAAGTCTAAGATTGGTCTGTTTTGTTCAGTTCACCCAAGATTTGTTATTGGCGCTGAAGACTCAGAAAGCATTTACGATGTTCCTTTAAAACTCAATAGAGAAGGACTGGACGCTAAAGTCTGCAAAAGATTAGAGATTGAAACCAACGAGCCTGACCTAGAAAAATGGAAAACATTCACCAACACACTTCACAATCCTAAGAGTAAAACTAAAATTGCCTTAGTGGGAAAGTATGTAGATTTAAAGGAAAGTTATAAATCACTTCATGAAGCCCTCGTGCATGCTGGAGTTGAAACAGAGTCAGAAGTCGAAATTTTGTACGTAGATTCGGAGAAGTTTGAAAAAAGTGATGCCAAAGCTAGTGAACTGTTAAAAGGGGTTTCAGGCATTTTAGTCCCAGGTGGTTTTGGAGACCGCGGTGTCGAGGGTAAAATTGAGGCTATTAAATATGCTAGAGAGCAAAACATTCCTTTCTTGGGGATCTGTTTAGGGATGCAGCTTGCTACAATTGAGTTTGCAAGACACGTTTGCGGTCTTAGTGAGGCTACAAGTCGTGAGTTTGAAAAAATAAATTCTGACAAACCTCTTGTGATCAATATTATGGAACAGCAAAAAGCGGTCACTCAAAAAGGTGGAACGATGAGGCTTGGGGCATACCCTTGCACTCTTAGTAAAGGCACCAAAGCTTTTGACGCCTATAAGACTACTGGTATCTTAGAAAGGCATAGACACCGTTACGAGTTTAACAATGAGTTCAAAGATTTATTTCTAGAAAAAGGCGGAGTCTTTTCTGGTGTAAATTCTGACTTGGACTTGGTTGAGATTTTTGAAATACCGGATCACAAATGGTTTGTGGGAGTCCAATTTCATCCAGAGTTTAAGTCGCAACCAAACAGTCCCCATCCTTTGTTTTTAGATTTTGTGAAAAGTTCTTTGGAGGAGTGATGACTATGAAAAAAAATAAAATTGAACTTGCTAAAGAAGTTGTAGAAATAGAAATTGAAGCTCTTGAGGCCCTAAAGGGCAGATTTAATGGTGATTTTTCTAAGGCTGTCGACTTTATTTTAGAATCTAAGGGTAAGCTTGTTGTCACTGGAATGGGAAAGTCAGGTCTAATAGGCAAAAAACTCTCTGCAACCCTGAGCTCAACTGGCACGCCTTCATTTTTTCTACATCCGGCTGAAAGTGCACACGGTGATTTAGGTGTTGTCTCTACTGGAGATGTTGTTGTTGCAATAAGCTACGGCGGCGGAAGCAGCGAGCTTGATGAGATTTTAAAGTATGTCAAACGGCATGGTTTAAAACTTATTGTGATCACAGGCAACGTTCAGAGTAAGCTTGCTGAAAGTGCGGATGCTGTTTTAGACGTTTCGGTGGCAAGAGAGGCCTGTCCGCTAAACCTTGCGCCTACGGCAAGTTCAACGGCAACATTGGCTATGTGTGATGCACTCGCTATGGTTCTGTTAAGTGAAAAAGGTTTTAGCAAAGAAGACTTTGCAATGAGGCACCCTGGTGGCGCGCTGGGTAAAAAACTGCTTACGCGAGTAAAAGACCTTCTTCCTGACCACTCAAGGCTTCCCATGGTGCAGATGGATGAGCTGGCTAGAGAAATTGTCAATGTGATGACCACAAAAGAGGTCAGAGGTATTTGTGGCGTCCTCGATCGTGATAAAAATCTAATTGGATCTATCACTGATGGCGATATCAGAAGGTGGCTTGGCAAAGCATTTGAAACAGGTGAAAATCCACTTCAAACTACAGCAAAAGATTTAATGAGCTCCAATCCAAAAGTCATAAGCGAAAACGAGTTGGCTCAAAAAGCACTTTATATGATGGATGAGTTTTCAATCAGCTCACTTTTTGTTGTAAGGCGAAATGAGAAGGGCGACTTTAGTCCCGTGGGGATACTCCATATTCAAGATTTACTAGACGCACGCATAGCATAAGTAAGAAAACTCACCGGATCTGACCCCCTTTAGTCTTGGTCAAGTATACACATTAGCTTTTTTTTGAAAAAATGAATCGAATTTGATTTTATGTCGTTTGCGGTTTTTTCTTCAGTTTTTTCAAAGGGTTAAAGTGTCTAAAAGTTTAAAAGATATCAAAATACTTTTAAGTGATGTGGATGGTGTGATGACTGACACGACCATTTATTTAGACTCAAATGGAGATTGGAGAAGGCACTTTTCTATATATGATGGGATGGGTTTCAAAAGACTTCAAGAAATTGGTGTTAAGGTTGGAATAATCACAGCAGCTGATGGCCTCGATGTAAGAACACGTTTTGAGTTTTTAGGCGTAGATTACTTTTACGAAAAATCAAAAAATAAAATTAAAGATTTAGAAGATGTGGTCTCTAAAACTGGAATTCCGGCAGAGCAGATTGCTTATATCGGTGACGACCTTATGGACTTAGAAGTTATTGAGAGGGTAGGGTTTGGTGTAACAGTCCCTCACGCTTTAGATAGCATTAAAGAAAAATCTGATTACACAACAAAAAGAAACGGCGGTCATGGTGCCGTCAGAGAAGTTTGCGAATTGATTATTGCCGACAAGGAAGGTTAGCGTGAAAAAAAACATGTGTAGAAATATGCAAAACAACATCTTGATAAAAATGCTAAGCTTGCTGTTGGTGACTTCATACTCTGCTGTTTCTTATGCAGAGGTGAAAATTCAGTTCCCAGAAGAAGAACTTGCTACTGAATCAGTTCTTCCTGTCTTTGAAGATCGCGTTGCTGTTAGAAACAGAAAGGTTGAGCATAAGGGAAAATTTGAAGTCAATTTAATGGGAGGGCTTGTAACATCAGAGCCTATTTATGATCCTCTAAGTTACGGCCTTTCGCTCTCTTATCATTTCAACAACACTCAGGGAATTCATATTATGGGAACAATGTTCTCAGATGGACTTTCTGACAGTGGTAAATCTTTAAGAGCAGGTAACGTTATTGGAGATGGTAGTGGCGCTTCAGGCATAACTTTTGATGCTTTAAAAGCACCTCACAAAGAATTTATGTTAGCAGCTCATTATCAGTATACGGCCTATTATGGAAAAATTTCTTTAGCTAGAGACAGCATAATGAATCTATCACTTTCTGGTTTGATAGGTGGGGGCGTTTATATGATGGACGGCCTTACAGCTCCTACGGTTAATTTGGGTGTGAGTCAGCGCTATTACTTCAATTCCAGAATAGCCTTAAGATTTGATATTTTATTTAGCATTTATAACGGACCCGACATTACAAGTGCGGGTCCACTAAGAACTGCGGACACAACAAAACCTGATCCAGGAGAATTTGAAAAAAGCATGCAGTTTGATTCAAATATATTTTTGGGTTTGAGCCTGTTGATTTGATGAGTATTTTTTTAAGAGAAAACTTTGAAAAAGATTTAAGTAAAGATGACGAGCTAGGAGTAGCAAGTGTTTAGAAAAACAAAACTTAAAAGCCAGAAGAGTGCAGCGGTTTATATGTTGAGTGCGGTGTTACTGCTGTGCCTGAGCTCAAACGCGTTTGCTCAAGGAGAGCAAGATCAGTACTACGATGACCCTGCTGAACCAAACAGACAGCTTGAAGAAAATGTAGACAGCCTAAGTGCTCTTGAAGAGGCTAAAGATATTGCTGTGATTCAAAAAAAGTATTTGGAAAAAACAGGTAGATGGGAACTCTGGGGCGCTGGAGCAATTGCTCTAAACTCGCAGTATTTTAATTTTTTAGGGCTGAACGCTAAAGCTGCATATCATTTTAATGAAAGGTGGGCTGTTGAAGGGCAATTTATGTTTTTATCAGATCTTGAAAAATCAATCACTGAAGGTCTTAAAAATGATCAAGCCATTCAAACTACAGATATAGTTACACCGACTTCATATTACGGTATCAATTTAAGATGGTCGCCTATTTACGGGAAGATGACTCTAAGAGAAAAAACGATTAATCCATTTGAGCTTTATTTTACTGGTGGCGTGGGTTTTACAAATACTGATGATGGTCAGTCGGCGTTTACGCTCTCAGGTGGTTTGGGACAGGTTTATCCAATGAGTAAAAACACAACATTTAGATGGGCTCTAACATTTCAAAATTTTTCTGCAAACGCTAAGGGAGACCTCAAAGGTCAAATTAGAGGCCAAGAGGTGCGCTCTAATTTTTTGTATGTTTCCGCTGGAGTGAGTGTTTATTTCCCGTTTAGTGAAAAAAGGTGATGGTGGTTGATGTGAAAAATTTTATTAATTTGATAGTCAAAAGCAAACTAAGAACTCTAGTTTCCGTAGGCGTTGTTGCTTGTTTAGCTTTTTCAAGCACTGCTTTTGGAGCTTCAGCAGAACTAAACAGAGCAAGAAGTTTAAACAATTCTAAAGAATACAAACAAGCTTCACAGCTTCTTTTTTCACTTTCAAAAAACTCTAGATACAGACGTGAACAAGCGGCTATTGCTTATGAGTTGGCGGAAAGTTTAGAGGGATTAGGCTTGATTCAATCTGCTGTATTCCAACTTATAAAAGCTGTGAGATATGGTAAAGGAAATGTTTTGTCGAGCTCTTTAGAAAAGCTCACTAAGCTGGCTTTTTTGGTAAACGATGATGTGGGCTTAAATTTTGCCTTGTCTAAGATAAATATAAGTAGATTTCCTGCAGATCAAAAACCTGTTCTTTATTTCAGATTTGGAGAAGCTTACCTAAGTGTGAACAGGTTTAAGAAAGCTTATAAGTCTTTTTCTAAAGTTCCTAAAAGTCATTATTTATACTCCAAATCAAGATATATGATGGGTTTGGCTTTTTCAGAATCCGGTAAATTAAAAGAGTCTTATAGAGCCTTCACTCAGTCATCCAATGCTAGAGCTGAGCAAGGTATCGTTGACAACGAAAGAGTAGCAGCTCTTATGGGAAGAGCTAGAGTTCTTTACCATATGAAAAGATGGGACAACTCACTAGAGGCTTACCGTTTGATACCTAGAGACAGTAAATACTATCACGACATGTTATTTGAATCAGCTTGGGCAATGCTTAGATCAGGTAAATTTAGAAGTGCCTTGTCAAATTTTCACTCGCTTCATTCTGAGTACTACCAAGACTACTTTTATCCAGAAGCTGCACTTTTAAGAGCCATTGTTTATCTCTACATATGTAAAGTTGAAGAGGTCGGAAAGGTTCTAAATTACTACGAGAACACTTATGGTAAAGTAGGCCGTAAACTTAAATCTTATTTAAGAGCTAATCCTACACCGCGCACAGACATCACAGAGTATATGAAATTAGTTTCAGAGCTCGCCTATAAGCAGCCAGCTGATAAAGAATCTTATGAGATTCCGTATATCATTCTTCGCCATCTTCATCGAAGTTCACGTGTGAGATCTCGCGGTGAGTCTGTTTTGAACGTTGAAAAAGAAATTGCGAAAATTGAGTCTATGGGTGACTGGGCAAACGCTCAAGTTGGTGCAGTGACTAAAAACTCACTAGTCAGTCGTCAAAAGGCAAGTTTAAAAAGACTCGGCAAAGCATTGCGAGCTGAAATGGTTAAGTACAATAGTGAACTTATGGGTTTTAGTGATCAAAAAGAATTGATTAAATTTGAGCTGATTTCGTCTGAAAAAGAACAGGCCAGAAAAACTTTAGAGGGGCGAGATGATTTTAGTGAAGGCTCTTCTAAGAGAAAAGCCAGTCGCTTTTCATTTACAAAAAACGGTTATGAGTACTGGCCGTTTCAAGGTGAATATTGGTTAGACGAGATAGGAAACTATCATTATTTGGGGGCGAGCCGTTGTGAATAAATTTCAGATAGCATTGATCTTAATTTTTTTGGTGCCTAGTTTTTCAGGTGCAAAAACTGTTAAAGACATTATTAAAGACATTAAGAAAAAGCAGGGAGACATTCCTGTTTACAAAATGAAACGTAAGCGCAAAAGAGATAGAGTAAATCTTGCGATTGTTCAGCCTTCAACTTCGTTCTCAGCGGTTTTTCCTGAGGGTTCAGCTGAAAGAAACTATGAAGAAAAGTTGAACAAAGAAATTGCTCAACTCCAGTATCTTTCTAAAAGACTCAACGGTCGAGGCACGAAACAACAGGTTTTGGTAAGGCTTGCTAAAGGCTACTCTGAAAAAGCAGCATTGATCGAAAGAAGAGAGCAAGAGCAGTATGATAAAAAATTAAAAATGTATTTTGCTGGATCTAGAAGCTCAAAGCCATCTTTAAGACTTTCAGATTCCAGAAAATACAATAAAAAAGCTTTAGATTTATACAAATACTACATTAAGACTTACCCCAGAGCAAAAGATTTAGATCAGGCTTACTTCTTTCTGGGTTACAACAGCATGGGGCTTGGCCAGACAAAATCGGCTATTGGTTACTATAAAAAACTTTCCGACCGCTTTCCAAACAGTGACTATATTGATGAAGCAAATTTGTCTCTTGGCGATTACTATTTTGACAAAGATCGAAGAAGTTCAGCAAAGTCTTATTATGAAAAAGTAGCTAAAGACAGTAGGAGCCCACTTGGCTCATTGGCACTATATAAACTTTCTTGGGTAAACTATAAGATAGGCAATCATCAACAAGCTTTAAAGGGTCTTCTAAAAGTGATAAGACTTGCTAAAGATGCTGGAGTTAGAAATAAAAAAAGTGTTGCTTTGGCTGAAGAAGCTAAAAAAGACCTTCCGATGTTTTATGCTGAAGCAGGGGACCCTAGAAACGCACTGACCTATTTTACCAACATTATGACTAGAGACGAGGCTGCCAGAGCAATTGAAAAGCTTGCTTACTACTACGTAGACAAGGGTGATAAGCAAGAGGCTCAGTACCTTTTTGCTAAACTTATAAAACTCAATCCTGAAAATGACAAAAGTTTTGATTATCAGTATTCACTCGTAAACATGCAGGCATCGACAGGGAGAGATGATCTTTACGAGGCCGAGCTTTATAAATGGGTCAGTCAATTTGGCCCCAAGTCACAGTGGGCTGGAAAGTCTAAAGACCGCAAAAAAGTTGCGGACTCTTTAGATAAAGCAGAAATTTCTTTGCGCAGTCATGTTTTACAAATTCACAATGAATCTAGAGAACAAAAAAGCAAAGCTAAAATGCTGAGAGCTGAAAAAGGTTATCAGATATACCTTTCAAATTTTGAGGAAGGTAAAAACGTTGATGAGATGCGCTTTTACTATGGCGAACTTCTCTATGAGATGGGTGCCTATAAAGATGCCTATCTTGCCTACACTAAAGTTAAAGGCTCAAAGTACGGTCAAAAAGCCAGTTTGAATGCTGTGCTTTCTTTAGAAAAAACAATTCCTAAAGATGAAACTGTTAGAAAAAAGATTGGTAAATCAACTAAGAAGTTTCCACTTGATTCAGATGAAGAGCGTTTTATCAAAGCTGCCAATACCTATCTATCAGATATAAAAAACAGAGAGCAGCGAGTAGACATCAAATATAGAGTGGCGAGTATTTACTACTCACATAACTATTTTGATGATTCAGAAAAAGTTTTCAAAGAAATTATCAAAGAGTTTCCAAGTAGCAAGTACGCTGCGTTCTCATCTGATTTGATTATTGACTCTTACAAGCTCAAAAAAGATTACGCTGGACTCGAAAAAGCTGGTAAAGAGTTGATTCAAATTGGTGAAAAATCTGGAGGCGTGAAAACTTCGAAAGTTGAGTCTGTCTTAGAGCAGTCTGCTTTTAAGAGGGTAGAGGCAATTTCAAAGACTGCTAAGCCACTTGAAGTTGCAGGGGGTTTTATGAAGTTTACTAAGGATTATCCGAAGTCAGCTTTACAAAGAAAAGCCTTTTACAACGCTGGTATTTATTATGAAAAGGCGGGTGCTTTTAACAAAGCATTAGCTGCCTACACAATGGTTGATGCCAGCCAAGGTGATAAAAAACTTTATAATGATGCACAGAAGTTCTCAGCGTTCTTGTATGAAAAAATGGGATACTTAAGACGTGCCGCAGCCTTATACGAAAATTTAAGTGGATCATCTAGTGCTAGCCCGAAAGACAAACTAAAGTATCTTACAAGTGCTGCGATCATCAAAGAGGGCTTTAATGATGTTTCAGGCCTAAAAAGTATTTTACTAAAGCTTAAGCCTTTAGACAAAGTTAACAACACTTATTTGTATGACTATAGAATCGCTGAGGTCTATCAAAGAATCGGAAACCTTAAAGCCGCTAGAACTCATTATATGTCTTTTTTCAATACGGCTAAGGCATCGCCATTTTTACTAGTTAAGTCTGCAAGGCGCATCGGTGATTCTTATCTAAACGAAAAAAACTTAGACAGATCAAAATATTGGTTCAGGGCGGCTGTTTTAACTTATGAAAAATTTAAGAGTAGAGGTGCAAAGGGAGCGGTTTCTGATGCTGCATATTCTAAATTTAAATTAAGTGATGAGCTGTTTTACACTTACTTAGGAATCAAAATTCCTTCAGACCCTAGTAAGCAACAAAGAGTCATCACTGATAAGCTTAAGTTGGTGGATAAAATCACCAAAGAGATGGCTAAAGTGATTGATTTTGATGATGGTTACACGATTGTTTCGGCATTGAACAGACAGGGGCAGGCGTACCAACATTTAACCTTTGCAATTTTAACGACACCATTGCCTGGCGGCCTAAATCTTGAAGAACAAAAAACTGTTAAAGGGCTTATTGAGAAAAAAGTTGAGCCTTTCAAATTGAACGCAATCACATCATATAAAAAAGCTTTAGAAAAAGGGCGTTCACTCAACACATACAATGCTGAATATTTAAACACACTGTATGAACTTTCAAAAATTGACAGTTCTTTTGCCAAGTATAAAATTCCGTTTATTGTAGATGACAAAACTATACAATTTGATGTGAAGACTGCAAAGGATCATCCAGAAGCAATAGCTGCTGCAAGAAAAACAGAGGATGCTGTGCTTGCTGAGTTTGGTAAAAAACTAGCTTCAGACTCTGGAGATTTTAAAGCGCTTTTTTCTTTGGCAAATTACTATCATTATAAAGGTTTTTCTAAGATCTCAAATCTTTTTATTGAAAAAATGTCTAAAAAAGACAGCACCAGATCGGAAGTTCACAACTTAAAAGGTCTTAATGAACTTATTGAAAATGACAAAAGAAAAGCTGTAAAAGAATTTAACCTTTCTTTGAAGGCAAATTCTTCAAACGTGGCTGCTGCACTCAATTTATCATCACAGTATGCCAAATTCGGTGGATTTGAGGCGGCCTATGATCTTCTAAAGGATAAGCACTCATCATCTAACTTGCCTTCTATGGTCAAACAGGCTGCACTAAACAACTATGCCCTGGGTTTAATCGCAAAAAATAGAATTGATGAAGCGGCTGCAGAATTTAAAGAAGCGATTTCACTTTCAAAAGACCATTTGCCATCAATTGGAAATATGGCAATCTTAAGCACGACTATTCGAAAGAATAAAAAACAAAGTAATCAATACCTTGGTCAATACAAAAAGCTTGCTAAGTCACAGGTAGATCTTGATAGAATAGACTTGTTGGAGAGTGTGCAGTTGTGATTTTTGTAAAAAAAGTATTTCCTATAATATTCCTTCTTTTTTCTACAAGTTTTTTGTGTGCTCAGCTGTGCTCAGCGCAAACCACTAAGGCTAGAACAACTAGATTAAACTTTGAAGATGAACTTATTCAAGGTGATGTATCTTCTCCAGATCTTCTTTTTATCCTAAAAAGTAAAAATGCAAATTATGGTCGGCTTTTAAAACTTAGAGATCACTTTTTGCCAGAGTTAAACGAAACAAAATATGACATACTAAGAGGCACTAAATGAAAGAGCCAGTAGTACTAAGAGTTTACCGCGGTGAAAGACTAATAGCTGTAAAGCAGTTCTTATCACCTCAAATCGTGATTGGTCGTCAAAGTGACTCGGGTCTTTCTTTAGACGATGAATCTGTTGCACCAATACATGCAGTGATCGAGCAACGCGACAACGGTTTCTTTTTGTCTGACCTTGGATCTGACAGCGGTGTGACAATAGAAGGCACTAAAATTCTTGAATCAAAGATTGAAGACGGTGAGTGCATTGGTATCGGTCCTTATTCTGTAAGATTCTATATTGGTGTGCCTAGACCTCCGGTGCCGCCAGATTATTCTAAGCCCCATACGCCTCCAGTTAGAGAGCCTAGAAAAATTGAAGAAACTGTAGTGAGTGAAAAAGATCTTAAAGATAAAGATGAATTTCCAGATCTTCCTTTAAGTCCTGAGGGTAAAGTCACCGTAGATGATGAAGTCTCTCTAGAGGCGCCAATGTCTGAAGAGTCCATTGTTGAAGATGTCTCAAGTTCATTTGTAGATATGGACGCTGATGAGGACTCTACGCAGCCCGAAATACAGGTTCCTATTGAAGTCACTTCGCCGGGTGTTCGTATAGACACTAGAAACATTGATGAAACAATCGATGCTCAAAAGTCTGAGCCTATCTCTGGTGGTTATATAGCGCCAGTTAGTGATTACAGTAGAGTTGATGAAATTATTGACCCTCATTCGAGAGGTTCTGTTCTTGAAATTGTAGTTGCTTGGAAAGAACGTGTGCTTAAAACATACCATTTTTCAAATAAGCGTGAAATCTACATGTCCAATATGCCTGGTAGTGAGATTTACATTCCTATTGGCGGTTCTAAGTTTAAGCATAAACTTGTTTCTTTTTCTGATGAATGTGTTGTGAGTGTTGCGAAGTCTATGGACGCACAACTTTATTATGATAACAAAGTAGAGTCGGTAGAAAGTGTGGCAAAACACTCATCAATGGTGAATCCAAATGCAAGTGGTGCAGATCTTAAGCTCGATCAAGGGCAGATGGTTAAACTCAACGCTTTGGGTGATACGGTTTGTATCTACATAAGATTTGTTGAAGACACACCTAAGGCTGCAACATCACCAGTTTTTGATTTTACAAGTTCAGAGGCGATCGGTATTTTCATGTCGATCGCAACTATAGTTGTGCTTGCAATGTATATGCTTTTTTATGTGCCTGGAACTTTGGACAACACCGAGGATTTATTAGAAGACAGGCTTAAAAGAGCTGTGATCACTTTTAATCCGCCTCCTAGAATTACTAAAGTTGAACTTCCGAAGGTTGAGCCAACGCCAATTGCAAAACCTAGAGTGACTAAAGTAACTGAGAAAAAAGCTGCTCCTAAAAAAGTTGAAAAGAAAGTTAAGAGGGGAAATCCAAAACCTAAGCCTCAAAATTTAAAAACAGCTAAGAAACCAGGTAAGCCAAAGTCTGCAGCTCCATCAAGAGTTAAAGGTAAGGGTGCCGGTTCATCTAGACCGGGCGGTTCAATTAAGACTGGTAAAAAAGCAGCTAATATGGAAACCAAAAAGAAGGACCTGTCTAAAACAGGAATTCTAGGTGTTTTAAGCGGCGGTGGAAAACAGAGTGTTGTTGATAAGGTGGCTTCGGGTGCTGGCGCAACAATTGGTATGGCTGATAGCAAAACCGGTTTTCAAGGCCAAGAGTCAGATCAAAAAGGTGACGGCATTGGAACCAAGCTTCAAAAACCAGGTGCCGGTGGATCGGGCACGTCACTCGCTGGAGTGGGCGGACTTAAAACTTCTGGTCGAGGTGGAAATCAGAACTCTTATGGAGCTGGCGGACTTGGTGGTAAAGACAATGTCACAATCATCGGTGTAGATGGGCTTGGTGATGATTTTAGAAGTTCAATTGATAAAGACGCCATTAGGCGTTTGATCAGAAAAAATAAAAACGCGATTAAAGGTTGTTACGACAGGGCATTAAGCCGTAACAAAGGGATCTCTGGTAAAGTTGTTCTTTCTTGGAAAATTGCCGCAGGGGGAAAAATGATTTCTCCTAAAGTGAAATCTTCGACCTTGAACAATTCGCAGATTGAACAGTGTATTATAAACAGGCTTATGGTTTTGAAATTTCCAGAACCAGGCGTAAACGAAATTGCTGAAGTGGATTACCCATTTGTATTTAAGGCACCAAACTAAAGATAGATAGTAGATTGATTAAGATCGTTGGAGGACGAAATGTTTGAAAATTGTAAGGAAAGTTATAGCTCGTGGTTAGCGGTCCATTTTTGTGAAGGTGGCTTTGTCATGCTTCTTATTGGCGCTATCTTTTTAATGACTCTTTTTCTAATAATAGAAAGATTTATGGCGCTTTCAAGGCTGGCTGTAGATAAAGGAAATGTAGCTTCTAATATTAGAGGCATGCTCTTGAGGGGAGATGTGAGACAAGCAATTACTTTTTGCGATAAAACTCCTGCTCCATTAACAAACACTATCCAAGCAGGTTTGGTTCAGGTTTTAAACCGTAGACCAGATGATGAAGTTCAAGTTGCAATGGACGCTGCTGTTCTTCGTGAAAGTCCACGTCTTGAAGGTTGGGTGAGTTTTCTGGCTGTTTTTGGTAACGTTGCCGTATTGGTTGGTTTACTTGGAACAATCATTGGTATGATGACATCCTTCTCTGGTGTGGCTGATGCGGACCAAGCACAAAAAGCTGTGATTCTAGCAAAAGGTATTTCTGAGGCCTTAAACTGTACAGCTTTTGGACTCTTTACTGCGATCATAGCGATTGTTGCTTATGGATTCTTTCAGATTAGAATTTCAAGAGCGACTAATGACATGCTTGAAACAAGTATGGACGTAATGAATCTTGTCACTGCAAACAGAGATAAAATTCAAAGAACTTAAGTTTTAAGATCAATTAAAGATAAGGATTAAATAGATGGCTCATATAGATGACGGTAAAGGTGGAAAATCAGCGAACGTGGAGTTAAACCTCGTTCCCATCATCGATTTAATGAGTGTTTTGATTGTGTTTCTTTTGATTACTGCAGTTTGGAATCAAATTTCAATGATTCAGCTTGGAACTTCTGTTTACGGTAAAAAAACAAACGACCAAGAGATTGAGCCTCCAAAATCTCTTGAAATAGCACTACGTTTAGATGTTCAACAAAATGGTTACGTTGTAGTTATCGGAAACACGACAACTCCAATTCCAAAAGTAGAAGCTGAATATGACCGTGAGCGTTTGAAAGAAGAGCTTGCTAAGATCAAAGAACGTTATCCTGAAAAAGAAGATATCTTTTTAACTATAGATGATGATTTGGAATATGAAGCAATGGTTTTGGGAATGGACATCGCAATTGGTGAAGGTTTCCCAAATATCGCAGTCACCACAGGTGAGGCAAAGCCAGGTATATAAAGATCAGCAGCTAAGACAAGGAAATAAAAACTAGGAACAAATATGGCAATTAAAGTACCAGGCAAAAGAGATAGAAACGGCAGACTAAAGGTAGCTTCACGCTCGGCTGTTGCAACACTCTCGCTTACAGCCATGGTGGATATGTTTACTGTTTTGGTTGTGTTCTTACTGATGAATTATCAGTCTACTGGTGAAGTTATACCGATGAGGGACAATGTTGAGCTTCCTTCGGCATCTTCGACTAATGAGCTTGAGCCTGCTAACGTAGTCGTAGTCGGCCCTGAGGGGGTAGAGCTTAATGGTGAAAAGGTTGAAACCTTTGAGGCTGTAAAAGCTTCTAGAGATTGGATACTGCCAAATTTAAAACTCGCCGTTGAAAAGCAAATCGAAGAAGACAAAAGAGAAAAGAACTCCTCGTTCTTAGCTGGCATTCAAAAAAATGTTCGCGATGCTCAAAATCCAGAAGCTAAAGAAAAGTATGAAGTTAGAAAAATCACGATTCAAGCTGATAAAAAGACGGATATTTTGTCGCTTAAAAAAATCATGTTCACTTTGACTGAAGCTGGTGGTGAAGCCATCAACTTTGCAGTTTTAAAAATTCCAGGTGAAACAGAAGAAGAGTGACAGAAAAAGGTGCCAGGTCGAACCTGCCACGCTGTTCCTAGACTAAAATCTATTTCAATATGAGACATCTGGACCAAACCCTTTATTGGTAGGCTTTTTGTGTTAGGATACTATCTATGAATTCTTTAATTAACTTTAAAAAATGGACTGAATCTAAACCGTATTTTTGGTTAATTTTGATGGTGTTTTGTTTTGTTTTCTTTTTGGTGTTTAACTTTGGGTTGGACTCATTTAAAAAATCTAGAGGGCTTGCTTCTCATGGAGACACTAAGGCTAGTAAAGAAATGTCTCAAGTGGTTGCTGAAAACTTATCAACAGTTATCGAAGGTAAAATGGTTCAACATGGTTCAAAACCCAGTAAGGAGGAACAGTTTATGTATGGTTACCTTCAAGGTAAATACAAAGCTGTGTTCCAGAATGATAAATTTGCCTATATTGAGTTAAAAGCCAATCACCAACCTTTGGAATTTAGCAGTGCTAAGCGTAAAGAACTGATTAAAAATGTTCATACACTTTTTGTGGGCCCTAATTTAAGTCTTGAGAATATGAAGTCTGACCGTAGGCCAGCTTCAAAGAGCTTTTCCTATGAAATAAGGCAGCAGGGCGAACTCAAAGGTCGTTTTGAGATGATTTTCAGCCCTGAAAATGAGCTTAAAGAAATTAAAGTTTCCGACCTTAGTCTTTAAAAATAATCTTTTTAAAAATAGAAAATTGAACTTATTCTAGACCAATGTTTCATATCAATACTTTTGAGACTTTAGTGGCAACACTTTAGTTTTTTAAACTAAAGTCTAAAAAAGCTTTGCTTGGTAAAGATTTATAGCTATTTAAGCCGATAAAACTTCATGATAAATGGTAACATAGTAAAAAGTTTAACAAAATTTTTATCTTTACTCTTGTTAGTTTTAACCGGGTGTTTAAATACAGATGGTGAAATTGATGCTACTGCGGACAATAGTAGTGTTGATGAGGTCGAGCACAGACCAGAAAATATTTTACCAGGTGTTCTTAATCCAAATGTTATAATTAGTGGTGTTGCGCAGCTGCCAACTCCGCTCAATGGGTCTACTTGCAACGCAAACGAAATTTTAGAATGGAATGGAACTGATTGGATATGTGTTCCAACGCCTTCAGTAGCTGGCGGCGCAGCAACAACAGTTCCAGCTGCTGGTGTTCAACCTGGTACATTTCAAGCAGGGGTTTTACTTTCTTCAAATCAACTTGTAGGAACAATTAATCCAGCAACACAAATAGGAGCAGGTGCAATAAACGCAACTGTTACTTTAACATCGGCTCAGTTGAGATCAGGATGTGTTAACAACCAAATCTTAGTCTCCGATGCAGCCGGAAATTTTTCTTGTCAAAACCAGCCAGTGATTCCACCATCAGCTGTTACTAGTGTGTATGGTAGAATTGGAGCAGTTGTAGCAACAGCTGGAGACTACACAGGAACTCAGGTTACAAACGTAGCTGCTGGAAACATTGCAGCAGTGACAACACAGGCCGCAATAAATGAACTTGATGTTGAAAAGCTAGCTTTGGCTGGCGGTACGATGTCAGGTGTGATTGCAATGGGAACAAATAAAATTACAGGTTTAGGAACGCCAACCTTAGCGGCAGATGCAACCACTAAAGCCTACGTTGATGCAGCAGTTGTAGGTGGGGGTGCAGATAACTTAGGAAATCACACAGCAACAACAAATATTCAATTAGGTGCAAACTACTTAAGTGGCGATGGT
>Ga0115567_10000992_pt1 | contig 28331 bp, 39 predicted proteins | sample COGITO_mtgs_1204_2_FD_88679 | JGI IMG/M metagenome (GOLD analysis project Ga0115567, IMG submission 88679) | Pelagic marine microbial communities from North Sea - COGITO_mtgs_120412 | ecosystem: Environmental > Aquatic > Marine > Epipelagic | place: Germany:Helgoland, sampling site Kabeltonne... | reverse complement strand
TCCGCAGACTGTCTAGGATCGCAGTGTCAAAGGCTTCGGCACATGGGCGGGAGATAGTGGTTGAAGGTGCCCGTAGTGCGTAGCTGAGTCTTGGGATCAGACAGAAGCGGAGGAGGTGAAGGTAAGCCAGGCCGTCGTCCAGCTGTTCCAGCGTGGGAAGATCTTCGCAGATCTTCTCGCGCAGCTTGTTGAGGACTCCGCGGCAGTAGTCATCGGAACCCAGGGGGTAGCCGAGGACTGTGATGCCTTCGAGGCGGATGATCTCGTTGAGGCGCGTCGCCAAGTCCGGGGCGACGTGCGCGGCTGTGGCGCGGAAGGCCGCGGGTATCGTGCCCGTGGTGAGTCCTTCCGCTGTCCATGCTGGTGCGTAGAGGCTCTTCTGTTTCAAGAATTTTGCAAATGTGAGGTTATGAGGCACATAAAACCTCATAACCTAACTAAACCGTGCAGACCGGCCGCCTGAACACCTATCATTCATTCCACGCCGGCGTTGCACGCAGTGGGCCGTGGACAGGACTTGAAAGTAGGTGTCTCAATCCCCACTTGGAGATTGGGATTTGAGACCGTCTTCAAACGCTTTGAGGAGTTACTAACAGCCAAGCAGAACAGTTCTTGAACCTAGGAAGAAGAGCGGAGATCCAAACGCCATGATGGCGATCACATGGCGACGATTGGGTTCCCTGATGATGATGATGATGGCGATCGTTTTCTTCGGAATAGCCGAAGGTGCATGGAGGGGGAAGAAAAGTGATGCGAATTCCGAGCATCTACAGGTGCCCTCGCCCGTATCCGACGAAGTCCCTGCGATCATGTGTGACGTGCGGATTGTGACAGGCGACGAACGACGGCGCGCCGGAAAGCTTGGGGTTGGTGCAGGTCGCGGGAACCTATCTCTGGAAATATCTCCGAACCTACCGTCTCTCCATCAGACTGATAACGGGGTACACTTTGGACGAGTACACAACGGTGCACCCCACCGCTCTGCCAGGCGCCGTTGTCCAGTGCCAAAGCTCAATTCCTCGCAGGTGTGGACTCTGTCTGCGACATGCAACGTGATCTACTGCCTTCTGATGCTCGCTGGATTTGTTTTTGTTCCTCGCAACATAATGCTTGTGGTTGGACTTCTGACAGCAACGATCGGTGACGCCCAACTGGTCCAAATCTCCGCTGCGCCTCCTCGAGTCTCTGACGAGTGGAGACCCTTGAGGATACAGGTCCAGCCCTGGTGCTGGTGATCTTGGGACTCTTGCTGGGGTGTTTCGCCGCGATGGCGCTGTACCCGATCTGCACTGTGATGGCGCTCTGGACATTTTTCTTTCTACAATCTCAGTTTTTTCAGACTGTCGGCATCCTCATCGGCCTCGACGTGAGCTATTCCCATTCTTAATGAGCTGATCACCAACGCGCATGCAACACTCGCACAGCCCCACCCGCGCGGCTCAGCGACGGCTACGAGTACAGGTGAATGGTGACGGACATGTCGACTTTTGGGACTGGATTGACTTCCTTGGCCGCACGCGGCTCGGCAAGGCGCTTGGCGTCGCCAGCCTCCACTCCTTTGGGAAGCGGTGATGCCCAAGTGATGTTGCATGGCATTGGGTGTGTCCCCGGCCTCAAGATGAAGGGCATTGAGCGCGCGGGGGTTCCTCGTCAGGCTTGCGTCGAATGGGTCGCTGCTGGACCAGTTGGACGCGCGCTTTGAACGAATCGAGCGCCGTACCGTTGAAGCTATCGAAAAGGTTTGGGCGTTCCTATGGCGAGCCTGCTCGGTCCAGGGCTCCAGTAGCTGTACCACCCTAGGCTGACCACTTGGGCGCACTCAGGCGCTGTCGGATCGACGAGATCGGGAGAGGCGACATCACTCGTCATGGAACGGGTTGGGTCTTCAACAGCTCCTTGGCGCGAGTCCGCCCGCGGCAAGTGGAAAGCTTCCGGAAGACCAAGGGATGAGAGTAAGGACTGGCAGAGCCTCGCCGGAGGACACGCGGTAGGTTGATCACCAGAGAAATGGATCTTCAAACGCTGCAGGCAAGGCTTGCCCTGCCAGCTGTATGGGATTAGGAGGCACGTGCTAAGCTCCCTGGACTTGAGAGGAGAGAGTGGTCACTATCGAAAGAGTTGCTACGCAAAGAATTGCTTCTTTGGCAAGTGTACCTAGCACATGCCTGCTCTTGTTTGAGGCTCAACGTTCACGGCCCGCGGGCTATCAACTCGCCCAGTGCCACGGTTAGTGGCGACAACTCAGGCGATGCCGCGAGCGCCGCCGTGAGCGTCACACCGCCGCGCGCGCGCACGCGCATCCCAGGCAAGCCGGCTGCTGATTCGCGTCGGCGCTCTTGCCGAAGTCTTGCACGGTAGTGAGCATCACCTCGAGCACTGTTCGGGATGCGCGCCTCTTCCGAGGCCCACACCCAGCTGGCAGTGACCCTCTCGCTCTCCTCGTCGCCACCTCCAGTTCCCCCAAACCTACGCACCCGCTCGCGACAGTGAGCAGTCTCGCAGCATATGCAGCGCAACACTCTGAGGCCATGTCGACATCACTCCGCGCATCGCTCTTGCCGCATCATATCAAAATTCTGAGCGTAAAATACCATGTCTCAAACTAGGAAGTGGGAAATGAGGAATCACGAGGGGGGGACACCCAGCGCCAGACACCACAGCATGCGATTCAGGGAGCGGCGGCGTGATCGGCGGCGTGATCGGCGGCGTGTCGGGAGGCGTGGGCGGGCGAGGTGTCGCAGGAGAGCTGCTGGCTGATGGGGATCCGTCCCTCCTGCCAAGCCTCACCGCGTCCCGTGCCTGCCCTGCACTCTGCAGAGAACCCACCCTTACAAGAGCCGCGACCGGAAGCGCAGGGGCAGCCACACCCCCAGCCTTGCCCGCTTCCTGCCCCGGCGGCGTAACAGCGCACGAGCTTGCCGTGATCTTTGGCGTGTCTCTAGCCGCGGGCATCCAAAACTGCCGAGCCGACACGGGGTCGCCCGTCGGCAGAAACCACGTTCCATCTGGGTTGCCGTCCAGACTCGTAGCTCTCGACCCAACGTCTTCAACAAAGGAGTGCCAACCTTCCGACTCGCCGCTTGATGCTGAAGAACCCAGCCGCACTGCCGTGCGCGGTGAGTCTGCCTCGTCATCGTCCTCCCCGTTTCCACCGCTACCGCTGCCTGTTGTTATTGTTACTGCCGCAGCTCTTTGTGCTGATGCTGCTGTCGCCTCCGCCATGGCATCGACCGTGTCGGCTGGAGACGTGGGACTTAACAGTGTCACAACAGCAGATGGCGTGAGAGATTCGCTCGAAGATGACGCATCACTGATGCCCTCGACATCGACGAGTGCATCATCAACATTTCGGCCCGGCACCCTCTGTCCACCGTCATGCAGTGCACTGCCCGTCGTACCCGGCGTGGTGGACGTACTTTCACACGTGCGCGAGGCTTCTCCAAAGCCAAGGTCAAAGACCACCACGTCTTGGCTTGGGTCGAATGAAAACCTTGGTGCAGTCGACTCCCTCGGTGAGTCATGTTCAGAACATGGACCCAACACACTGTACTGCGGAGTGTGTGCGCTTGAGTCTTGGCTACCAGACGCTGTGGAACCCGTCCTCGGCTCCTGCGATACGGCAAGAGCGAGCGATCGGGAGTGAAGTACTGCTGTCTCATGCTCTTCAGTAGCAGTGCACGTAGTTGCAGCCTCGTAAATCGTACAGGGCAGCTCGGCGGGTGCTTCTTGTGCGGGAGGCGTGCTGCAGGTGCATTCTGCGGAAAGAGCTGCTTTCTCAGAAAAGTTCTGCGAAGGAAGATTCCGCGATGAAATCATCTTGGCAGCTAGCAGCGAAGCACTACCCTCCACCTCAGCTTTGGTCTGCAAGGTTGTGAATTCGCTGCCCTGGCCCTCGTCGTCAAACCCGCGCGCCCCGGGGGAGCTCGATGCAAAGCTGCTGCGCTGATCAATACCTTCAGCACGGCCAAATGCTCGATGTGCTTCCCAGTGCAACTTTCTCGCTGTCTCTCCGCCCACGACTCCGCTGTCTCTCCGAGCTCGACAGGCTTCGCCCCCCTGCTGTCTCGCTTGACTCCCCGTCGGCCCTCGCGCTTCCCCCGTGCTAGTTTCCGAGCCGCCTGAGCCCCACTCGGCAAGCAGTGCGGCGAGGAGGCGCTCCTCTCCCCCGCGCACCGCACCGAGAGCCCCCAGCGCGGCCACGCTCTCACCCAACGCCGCCAATTGCTGTCCAACCCGATTGCTCTTCACCGGCTGTGCTCCCGTAAGACCCATATGCACTGCCTGTCGCACCTCTGCCAGAGCTCGGTCAAGCTCCGCAAGCTTGCCGCCAGCTGCTGCCGCAGATTCAAATCCTCTCACGGGCCCGCTGGCGCCCCCACTGATTCCAGGCAGACCGATCGGAGCTCGCGAATCTCGTCCTGCCTTGCCGAGATGGCTCCAGTCCCGCAGCCCTTGCACCAAAGCCTGTGGCTGCGCCAGCGCCGAGTCATCGAGAGCAGATGCAAGGCAAAGGCATGGGGACATGTGGGTGTAGAGAGAATACGGCCGCAAGTCTGATGCGCTACCCGCAAGGGTGATGCATGGATGCAAACCGCTGGTGCCTCGATAGCACGCAGGGCGTCTCGCATCGCAGCTGCCGCGGTCGCAAGAGCGCGCTCCCCTCGAGTGTTGTCGCTCACAGCAGAACGATCTCCAACGCTGATGGCCTCCCGCTCCGTCCTGCATTTTTCAGGCGACTGGCTACTTTCGCTGTGAAACCCGCTTGTACCAGACCGCGCTGCCGATGCCTCTTCAGCTGCGCCGGGGACCTGGGGCACGAGCGGCGCAGCGCGCAGCGCGGCACGCCAGTGGTCCATAACTCCTCTCCATGCTACATGCGTGAGGCTATTACCCGCATCTGTACCGCCTGCACCGATCCTCTTCCGCGCGCTGCCTCGCCCATCGGGTGTGCCAGCGTACCCGCGAGCGCGCTGCTCAATGCCTGCACGATCGCCTGAACGGATACCTCGACCGTCCGGCGTGACCGCGCTCCTGCTACTTGCCCTGCCCCTGGCGAGTTTCCCACCAGCGCCTTGGGGTCCAGCTCTGTCGAGAACAGGAACTGAGTAGCTCGCAGCCCATGGAACATCCAGCCCGCCCAAATCGTCCAGATACTTGCTCCGGTCGCACGCAGGGGCGCGACGGCGTGCAGCGCGTCGCCGCGCCGCCACTTGCAGCACAGCTGCAGCACTGATGATCTGAAGATTCCACTCAACCGTAGCCGCGCGTTGTTCCCGTACCCATGTGCGCACAGAGGCCATCTTGTGCCGAGAGCGCGGCTCTCGCGCCGAGTTGACGAGGCGCGAGAGCTCTGCCGCACGCTGTGAGGTGCCGGGCACCAGCCACGCTGCTGACGTGGCGTGTGGTGACGGACATAGCTCGAATCTACCGCTCGTAGAGCCTAGAGGCGAAAAGGGCGAGGGCGGGCGCGAAAAGGTTGAAGATCCGAAGGAAGAAGAAGTAGCAGTGTACTCGCTTGGGGAGGTGGCAGCGGCAGCCAAGCGAATCGCCGCGGCGGCAAGAGGGGCGTCTTTTCTCAACCAGCTTTTTGCCTCGCTTTGGCCATCGCCTGGGAATTGCATCCCAGTGGATTCATGGTCGCCCTCGCTGCGCTCTGCCTTTTCGAGACCTATCCTTTTGGTGTCCACGTCCGGCTCGGGCGATGATAGCCGCCCTGTCACACGCGCTGCCAAAACGCGCTTCAAGATAGCTGTGACACGAAGTGCATCTAATTTTGCACTGAAGGATCCGGGCACGCTCTGTATGCGCACAAGGGGTGAGAGGGAGGTACCTGTAGGTGCGGGTGAGTGCTGCGCCTCAGCGACGATCCGAATCGGTGAGCAGCATGGCGCCCCTGTGCCCTCAACATGTATTGCTCCATCAGCGCCAATGCCAGACCCGTGAGAGAGAGTCACTGCAGATTGCCGGACCAACCTTCCCCCAGTATCCAGGACTTCCGCGGTAGACACACCAATGTCAGGATCCACACTCAATTCTAACGGTGCATTCTGGACTTCAATCTGCTCCGGTCCGAGTAGCCACCGCGCGTGGCCGAGAAGCACTGAGTAGACACGTCGCTGCAACTTGCTGCGTGCACGTGCCGCGAGAATACACGCTGCATAGTGTGCCTCGTACGCACCGCGCGCACACGCACGTCTCAGTACGGGCGCCAGAGTTTCGACGAGGCGCTGCTGACCGCCAGGCAGTTGGTCCTGCGGACCCGCGGCGTACGCGCAGTGAGGGAACAGCGCGCGCGAGGGACCGATTCGGGCAAGCTAAGGCAAAGCGTAAATTATCGGCCCTCGTTGTTCGCGCGGGGCACTAGTGCCCCTGAAATCTGTGGCAGCCAGCACTGCGCGCGGGAGGGCTGCAAGGTTTCGATCAGACCTTCTCATCAATGATCCTCATCACTCGCTGCCCGACTGCGTCGCCAAGGAGGTTGGGCGCTTCTGGTGCAGATACCTTGACCACACGCAAATCGCAGCCTGCTCTGGCGTCCCCTCCGATCGACAAACGCTGTGCACAGCTTTTCTGTTGCGTCGAGGCAAGACCCAAAGCCTTTTTTGGCGGAACAGGAGTCCGCCCGGCTGGTGCTGCGACCTGCAGCGAAGCGCCGGGAGCCGTGGGGGGCAGCGTTGGTCTTTTGCGTTGCTGGGGTCGAAGTTCCTCCGCACTGAGCGTCTCGCGCGTCGTGCGGATGAAGGATGCTAGTGAAGCCCGTGTCTCGCCGCCCAGCGCTAGCAACGGGGGATTCGCCCGACGCCTCTGGGGCATTCACTACGGAATCAGCACCGGCTGAAGCCGACCGGAAGAGTGCGACCTAAAGGTGCGGCGCGGGCAACCTCTCAGTGCCCTGATTCATTCCCGGGCCGATGCCGTGCCTCCTAGTAGGCGCTGGATCTGGGAGCCCAGCAGACCCAGTGTCGCGCTGCGGCGTCCTGGCCCGCCGATGTCCGTCCCATGCAGCCCAGAGTCGAGGGACCGCGGAGCACTTTCCGCTTTGTGACCTGTCCTCTGGCTGACTGTCAGGGCACACACCCCCTTCGCGCCGCTACCTACAAAGATTTTGCTTTACTGAAATGGCGCCCCCAGGAGTCGGAGTTCCCTTCCAGAGTTGACAAAAACGGGGTTTCAAATTCGCGAATTTGCGTTGGCAGCTTGGTGGTGAGCATTGCCTCTGGCGTGCGAGTGTCACGAGGAGCAGAGCGTTTAGAGCAAGTTGGACGAACCAGAGTGCTCAGAAGCGTCCTTCCCTCTGTGACACATCCTCGCTGTGTCTCCTTTCTTCGAGAGGTGGAACTACTTCGTGGTTCGTCGGGGTGGGTAGCTATCCATATATTGGATCAACTGTGTTTGGGAGTGCGTTCTGGAGTGTGGTGAGGGTGGTGCGATGACAGAATCCGCGCCAAGCATCTATTTTGACTCAACCTACAGGTAGTGCCGCTGATGGCGTAAATGTCTCTTCCTGCGCTCCGATCCAGCTCCACTAAGATGAGAGAGCGCAAAACAGGTTGAGGGTCGTTGAGGAGGAGAAGTTCAAAGACACAGAGCGCCTAAGCGAAGGATGTGCTGCCTTCAATTCAAGTCTAGCCCATACCAAGTCGCCTAGCATCCACATTTTTTTGTCTAGTGCGAAGGTGCGTCGTGGGTGTCGCGGCGCCCCTCAGGCTTTCCGCGGGCTGCAGAGATGGAGCAATTCCAGGAGACTATCAAGAAGCTTGTCAAGGGCATGGACAAACAGGCTGAGCGAATTGAAGCGGCCAAACTCAAGGCGCTTGGGCAGCGCAACCGTGTCGAGTCTGAGCGGGAGGGCCGCAAGATCCGTGCGGCGGAAATTCAGTCTCTCATCAACGAAAAAAAGGCTGCCCTCGAGCGCCTCCAGCTCCAGGCGAGCAGCCAGCCAGCCCACACAGAGTGCAGTGGATTTGATCCTGCGGGTCGGCGAATGTTGAGAAACAGAGCGCGTCGACAGGTAGAGTCGCTCAAGAGAGTGGATCAAGAGCAACGAGCCATCGTCGAGCGCCTGGGCAACAATGAAGCGTGAGATGCTGCCAGGGGTGGTCCTATCGACTTGCTTGAACGATGCGCGCCTGCACCACGGACCCCAGCTTTACTCCAAATAGACATCGAAGCGCCGCAGTCCCCGTTGACGGTCGCCGCTCATGCTGCCCAGTCCCGCCCTTCGCCATTGTGATGCCCCGCATGGTGCTCCTGGCGGGGCCCTCCGCGCCCCTGACCTGAGTGCGCGGGCACCGCCTGCACTACGTGAATGCTCTTATCTCGTCGCCCGCCACACTGTGTGCCCGCACCTAGCAGCCCCATGCTGCGCTCAAGGCCTTCGGCTCGAAGCAGTTCGGTGCCCCACCTGTGTACACAAGAGCACCCGCGCACGTTTACGCCCGCACACGCCAGCACTGTTGCTCGTCAGCTCAGCTCCTAAACTCTCAAAGACTCCTATCGCTTAGGACAAGTGCACGGGGTTGCAGCGCACACTCGAGGTTTGCTTGGGTTGGCACCACTCTGTCGCCGCTGGAGCAGCGGCAGTTTCACGAGGTGAGAGCGGCGACGGCTTCGGAGGCGTTGGCTTAGTGTCCTGACACCCAAACAACGCCCGTGAGTGATCCGTCCCGGTGCACGCTGAAGGTTTACAGAGCTTCGCCAAGCTTCCGCGCGAAAGTCTAGTGCAGTCAGCAGTGTCTGAAGCGAAAGTCATGCAGCCTGAACATCGTCAGCTGATAGCCCCAGCCATCAGCCTCTGGGCTATCAGCTTCAGGGCGCCACGCTGTAGCCGGGCGCACACTGGGGCGCACCGTGCTTCGCATGATCCCTCGTGTTTTCTTCTCGCTGTTCGTTGCCCGCCCAGTCAACTCCTCGCTGTCACCACCATCAAGGCCGTTGAAGACTCGCAGCCCCTCTGCCATTTCGTCGACGATCCAAGCAAGATCGCCGAAAGCACTCCAAGAGCCCACCTGGCAAGGGTCAGTCCACGGCTTACAAATGAAATAATATTTCTGAGGGTCGGCACGGGGCTGCAGAATCAGGCTTAAGGGTCCTGGTTTTGAGAGCGTCAAGAAGCGTCCAATGGGGCATAGATCATCCTTTGCAGCTGTCCCCGCAAGTTTGGAAAGTTACGATTGGTCCTGGTCAGTCACTATAGGGCGCAAACCTCTTCACGCGGCGGCGGCGGCTGCTGCTGCTGCTGCTGCTGCTGCTGCTGCTGCTGCTGCTGCTGCTGCTGCTGCTGTGAACGCGTTCTGCTAACCCCCCAATTTTGTTTCTCCGGCCGCGGTTCGCGCGAAAATGTCGCCGGAACACGTTCCGCCCCGGTCCCGCCGCCACGCCACTCCTTCCCCGCCCCACTGATGTCTGGTGCAGCATTCCGCACTAATTCCACCCAGTTTTGGGGAGCAACAAGTTTTTGATTTTGCGCTGTCGAAATTGGATTCCCACTGTGCATTCCATTTTCCGGCAGCAACATGCTGCCTGCGAGTTGGCTGGATTCGCTGCTCGCGGGTGAGCCGGGCCCAGAACTCAGCGGCTCCGAGTCAGGGGCTTGCGAGGCAGAGATGGGTGCAAGCAGGTGAGGACGTGAAGTAAAATTGACAGCGGCGCCAATGTTGGTTCCCAGAGACTCCACGTCGACCGGCGAAATTTTGTCAACGAATTTCAAATCTTTGTTGCCTGGGGACACGACCTGAGGTCCGTGCCGAGAGCCATCTCCTCCGTGCTTATGTTCAATGCCAGCAGTCGGTGCCATGGACAGAGCTACCGACGCTGGTAACGGAACAGGTACACTACCATCATCGTGCGGAACTTGATCTTTCTGTTTGAGACTACTTGTTGCCGCCGCCTTCGACGCCGCAGCAGCAGCAGCAACCGCCGCCGCCATACCAACTTCATCCTGTGCCGCATCCAGCGCGGACCCGGCCGACAGACCAGTGTAGACCTTCAATGACGCTGTCGCTCCGTCGAAACTTTCAGCCGGCGAAGTGGCCTTTCGGTCAGGAGGCGGGAGAGGAGACCGCTTTCGAGGAGCCGCCATGCCCGAGCAAACGGCCAAATCTACATTCTGCAGCACGGCAGTTTTCGGGGAAGGCACCACATCCACGGGATTGCCGGACACAGCTTCCAGCTCACTGTTCTTAGAATCAGTGCTGCTCGCACGACTCGACTTGCCCGCATTCGAATCTGCGGTGATTACTGATAGTAAGGGCCCTGCTTGTCCGTCGATGGCGTGGAGAGCTAGCGACTGATGGCCCCCTCCACTGTTCGCGAACGACAACTGCAGCAAATCCTTCGGCACATCGTCGTTCCCATGTAGTCCAGGTTCTGAGTTGTATCTCGAATCATTTCTCTGCCCTGGTTCCTGGGTTGTACTTTCCACGCCAAAGTTGGCCATGTTTTCTGCAGTAGCATCATTTCCCGGTGAAGTTTCCGTCAAGAACGCAGGTGCGTTGGAATCTATATTCCCCTCTGGCAGCGTCGAGGCTGCATTCTTTGGAAGAAATTGCACGGGGGAGAGAGGGAGCTCTTCAACGTGCTGGTAGCCGTTAAGCAGTGCCAGAGGAACCGAGACGAGGCCTTCCTGATGCTCGGAGAGAGGTGGGTCTTCTTCACTTTCGCGCACTGTCCCAAAGTCTGAAGCTCCATTTTTCAAGTACTCTGGCACTGAATCGTCGGGCGGTGGTAATCCGGAGGCACATATTGGTGCATCAGTTTCTAAATTGAAATTGCCTCCCACGTTGGCGGCCGGGGCCAATTCAGGCGCTGGATCATCCCGTCTGGCACATGCGGTAATCCCTCCGATCGGAGAGCGATGCTGCAAGACGACTGGAGTCGTGGAGCGCGCATGTTTTTCACCCCCCCCCTTTTTGGCAGGCGCAGCGAGGGCGCCGATCGTGGCCGCGGCGAGGCCCTGCTGTCGCGGACTCCGCTGTGCTACCGCTGCCACTGCCACTGCCACTGCATCCTGCGACCCAACCGCGCCCGCTGTGCTCTCGGACCCGCCTCTGCGCTCGCCCGGGAAAATCTCCCCTGTCTGCTTCACCACCTCAGGCGGCTGCGTCTCTTCGGGCCTATGCTCCGTGGAGGTAGCCAGCGATAAGTCGGGGGTGTCACGGGCATGACCTGGGGACTGTCTGTGAGCGCCAGTTTTCTCTGTCGCACCCCACGGAATTGGCTGCTCCCCGCCTGGCACGCCAGTCCATCCGTCCCTGTCGACGAGTGACACCACCGGCGCTGCGCCTTCAGAAGCGGTTGCAGGCGCGAGCGTAGAGACAGTGATAGCTGCTGCGGCGTCCAGGAGTGCCGACACGGTGGAGTATGTTGGCCGCGGCGGTTCAACTCCGTGCCCAAGTCCTTGCCAAGCCGCCTTGGCTGTTTTCACTGCTTCTGCTGGCCTCTCAGAAAGGAACGCCACAGTGGTATTCAGATAGACGTTCGAGCCAGCTGTGTCCACATCAGCGCCCAGCTTCTGCAAAGCGCCTGATGAGATTGCAGCTGGGGCGCCCATCTGGCCGTTGACAAGGTCGGTCATCTGTCCATTTCTAGGTTCTCTTGTCAGATCTGCAGCTGCGATGCGAGGCTGCATTTGGAGCTGTGCGATGCGCAAATAAGCCTCAGCGAGGCGGTTCTCTGCGCGCAGGCGCGCCGTGGTCTGTACCTGCCGTGGTAGGAGAGCCCAAAGATTTCCCTTCAGGTTGGGGTTCATCTCTTGCGACACGCGAATGCACTATGTGTGGCCAATGCACATCGACAATACTGCAAGAACGGCCCTTACAAAGGAGAGATCCGCGGTTTAGGTAGGGTGTGACGTGGCCCGAGGGCGGCGGTGCGGGACGGGGCGGGGCTTGGCTGGAGGCAGAACTCACGTCCATCTGCTCCTCCATATCCCGCAGCATCTCGAGCAGCTCCACACGTTCCACCGCGACCCTGGAATCAAGCTCGTGTGACTGCATCACTTCGGAGTGGATACCTGTTTTCATTTCGGATTCCGTTGACCAGTCACGGCTGCTACTGCCGCCGATACCGCTGTCACTACTGCTGCCGCCGCCGCTGCTGCCGCTGCTGCTGCTGCCGTCGCCGCCGCTGCCGACGGCGACGACCTTTTCCCCGCCACCCCTCTCGCTGAAGCGCGGCGAGGCCACAGGTGACCACTGTCCATGCTCCCCCTCGCCTTCTTCGACGACCGGCAACGAACGACGCTGCGCTAGCTCCTGCGCCCGGTTAAGCACCGTTAATGCACCGGCTGGCCAGCGAGTCTCGGGTTGCTCTCACGACCACACGGATAGAGCAAGCATCGGCAAGCTTCTGCGCACCAGTTTACGTCGTAGCTCATCTCGTTGTGCAAGTGCAGAGCGCAGCCTCCCGGACAGCAAAACGATGTGCCGTTCGTGCTCCGCAGCTCGGGTAAGTGCCTGTGCCGCTGCGGCGTTCGGCGCCTCACCAGCGGCAACCTGTTTCTTGAGGCCAACGAGCTGCGGGGAGGGGCGGGAGGTATTTCAGTTGTGCGCCGGAAAACGCATAATGACAAAAGGATGTATCGCGTAAGCGATGACCTGCTCGCCGAGCGCCTTCGTTGCCGATCGCAGCGCGACAACTTCGCATCGCAGTTGGTGGTTCTCAGCCTGTAGGCGCCAGACCTCTTCTTCACTCCGGTTGCGAGCGATTGATTCGAGAGCCTCGAGCTTCTGCGCCGCATCCTGCCCAACCCCGCGCGGGGCAACCCCCCAGACTTCTTCCTGTGGATCATGCACCTCGAAGTTCCCACCACTGACCTTGCCGTCCGGCGAAACCTGTACGCACACCTCGCCCACTGCCTCCTCGTCACCAGCCATCCTTTCAATCGCTTTTTCCTCCCACTGTTTGATACCTTGACTTCCCGTTTCAACTGGCATGACTGTGTCCATCGTGCTGGACCGCCTCTCTCTCAGGGCCCATGTGGCCAGGAAGATCTGCCTGCTCTGCCTGGACTGCCAGGCTCGTAACCTCATTTCATTTCGTTCATCGGATGTTCGGGTCGTTTGTGGGATGCGCAGGTTGGTCGTGTGCCCCAGGCTATGGGTGGCATCTTCCAAGGAATTTACGTCCGGTACGGTCCGCCAGCGTTGTACGCGGGTGCAAATGTTCCGGAGGGCGAAAGAGGGGTTTGGTGCGCGCACAACTGCACGAGGCTGCAACGAAGTTGTTGGACACTGTCAGCCCCCCCTATTCAAAACTGCGAGTCGGTCATTCGGATGGGCGCTCACTTCTCAAGGACTCGCGCTTCGTGCGCTTCGCACGTAAGGGCTTTTTCAGCGGACCACAATTTGTTTCAACTGAGAACCCAGTCGCCAACTCGACCCGCTGGTTATACTCTGTACAACAACCCGGCTTGACATTGAACTATGGGACTACAACGGGTTTCTCCCGGACGATCTCCGCGGCACTACAAAGATTCCTCTCGCTGACATCTTTGAACAGCTCTCAGACAGTGTGGCTTGGGAAGGCATGCCACGCCGCCGCATTGCCCTCACCCCCGCACAGCCGGATTCCGGATTCGAAGGATGGGTTGAGGTATCTGCGCAGTGGTTCCCCTTTCACATCCTCGAAACTATCGCGCCACATGTAAAGTCAGGGGACATCGTGCTCTTCTCCGGCAGCACAAAGTACGGCCGCTTTATTAAGGCTTCGACACACTCTGAGTGGTGGTCGCACGTCGGCATGATCTGGCGATGCTGGAGTCGAGCACGAATCGAGGTTAGCTCACCGATTGTGACACAGGCGAGGTCCATTGGGGGGTCGAGAAGGTTGGATTGTTCGACAAGGTGTCTGCCCGGCCCCAGCCTGGCCGCCTTTCATTCTAGGCCCGCACCTGCCGTGACCTGCCCCTCTGCAGATCCTCAATGCTTACAGCTCCTCAACAATAAGTTACTGTATCAACCGCAGGTCTATTCATCCTTTTACGACCGCGTCGCCGAGTAGCGCCTGCTTCTCGATGGTGGCGACGTGGATCGCAGAGAGTTGCACGCGAATCTCACCGCTTTCTACTACTCGCAGGAGTGCACGCATCATGAGGAGTACGCTCTCAATGCTACAGGCGGCTCTTGACTTGAACCCGATGTTAGACCTCACGTCGCTCTTCTACTCCGAATTTTGCCTATGTCTTCAATGCAGTGGGCTTCTTCTCAAGCGAGCGCAGTGCGAACCCGTCCAACGTCCTGCTGTACGAGTTTCATCTGGGTCGGATCTCTCGCTTTTGCGAAACGGCGCACAGCTGGCACTCGAGGAGTACATCATCGACCCGCAGCACCGCGGGCGAGGCCGCTGCTTCGAGCACCCTTCGCTCTGTCAGTGCGGGCCGCAGCTCCGTGCTTACTCGCAAGACTATGCCTGTGTGGCTTCTCCCTGCGGCTCAATTCTCCAGCTCTGGTTCGGTACAAATGTTGACTTTAGTGTCGGTCTGCCAATCGAAGCTGCCGGGGTCCCGCTGCTCTCCCTGTGGCTCTGCATGTGCGCGTGCGTGAACCCTTCTGCCGCAGTCCGCCTGAAATTGTGGCACCATTGCATTTCACCCGAGACAGCAGTAAGGACGATCACGTCCAAAGAGTTCACTTTGCTGTAGGCGAGGCGGAGCGACACATGAAGCCAAGTCAGATCGAGCAGGTGAGTGCCAGCGCGAAAGAGGAAGAGGAAAATCTGGACGTCACGGATGCGGGATGCGACTGCGCCTCACGCCGCTGAGAAGGTGTGTGGAAGACTGGAAATTGTGTATGAGGATGTAACTGCAAGACTTGATGAACCTCGGGTTGCGAAGCCGCCGGGTGTTGCGGAGGAAGATATCTGCGTCAATTGCAGGGGTCGCTAGCACTGCTCAAGTGACCTCTACAGGGTCGCTCTCCGCCCTATCCCGCCCCCTGTCTGACTCGGTACCCTGCTGTTCCATCCCGTGGGCCCACCGTGGCCTCCACGGCTTCTGGGTCCGACGCAACAATTGCTCGATCCCTGAATCAGTCGGAACGCTTCGGTTCTCGCTCTCCGTGTCTGGTGCTTCCGCCTCTCCACTGAATCCTTGCCTTCTCTGAGGAGTTCGCTCACCCTTCTCGACCGCCGGAAATCCGTCATCATACCCCGTGTCCGCAGTCCCAGATCCTCCAGAACCGTGGTACTGCTCCAGCTCCTTCCCACTGTGGTATGCCGCACCGTCTGCCCCGCCGCCGCAACAATGTGTCTCCGCCATGGCATCACATGGCCCCACCTCTTCAACCACCCGAGCTTTCGCGCGCGAGGTCTCACGCCCAGCCCGGCTCTCAGCTGCGAGCGGGCACGACCCATCCTGTGCTCGTCCAGACCCCTCTCCACTTTTCCGCAGAGCCACAACCTGCGAGTCAACCGATGTGGATGAGCGGACACTTGTACACAAGGGGAAGGGGGCATGATGGGACGCCACCGCGTGGAGACGCTCTTCCAAGCCCATGAGCAGCGCCAGCTCCCACTCGAAGTAGTCCCGCTCCTCTAACATCCGCCCTCCCCAAGCTTGTACCCCTCCAGTAGACCCGCCCGGAACTGCTAGCACCATCTTTCCGGCACCCGCTCTCACGTCTACTTCCGCGTCTGTGTCTGCGCCCGTCTGCTCAGGCAACTCGACCGCGCGTTGCCCGCTGGCGCGCCGCTGTGCCAAGTGCGCGCCAGCATCAGCGGCCGCTGCGTCGAGTATCGCCGACAAAGAAGAGCGGATGAGGCGTGACATCTCGGCGAGAGTGATTCCCGCTCCTGCCCACGTACGCAGAAGCAATGCTCCCACCTGCTGCGCCGCTGCGCAATTAGCACCGAAGTCGATCGAGAGCGCACCATGAACGCCTGAGCGCTGTGGACGCTGTGGGTGCGAATTACATCACAGCTCCCCCGGTCTCAACAGGGGTTTCAGGTATAGGATTGAACAAAGAAGGGACCTTGAGCGTGGTGAGCGACGGGAGTGCAATCGAGCCAGCTCCGAGATCCTCCTGCGCCAGCCGTACCCGCTGCGTGTCTCACCCTCCATTGCGAACAGAGCGGCAAAGACGCGCGCGGAGGAGCGGGTGGAGAGGGAAGGGAGGGGCACCTGCATGTGCCCCACTAGGGCAGAGAGCACATCCGGGGTGAGTGCTCTGAAATATGCAAGCGACTGCGGCGAGCAAGTGAGTGAGACACCCAGGCCGGCCAGTGAGCAGGGATAGAGGCGGGGCGCGTGCACACGCCAGAGCCTCGGATTCCGGTCGAAAAGCTCCACGCCGCGCCGCCGCACACCGAATAGAAGAGGCCAGCGCGTTCGGAGGGCGGGGGGGCTCCTGGGGAGAGAAAGCCTCTCGTGCCTGTGGCCACGACTCCCAGGCAAAGTGTAGCGCGGCGAGGAGATCAAGGTTTGCGCCGCGCGCGGGAGAAACAATCTGCATTGGCAGAGGATTGTGAGCCCCCAGCGCAGCTTGGATCAACATGGCAACGCTTACGCCCGGTACCCAGAAATTTATTTCTGGTTCTGTTGGGAATTGCGATGCATCGCGCGTGCGAACGAAGCGAGAGACGATTGCGGCCCGCGTGGGGGCTCACCTCTGGCAGGCAAAGGGCGTGATCGATCGGCACAAGCTTGCCCACCGGTCCTCCGAGTCCACGGCCGCGTGCGCGGCCACCTCGCCGGGCGAGGAGGAGATTGCCCTCGTGCCTGTCGGTGTTGAAGAGGAGAATGTCGAGCGCCCCGACCTGCTCCCCACCGCGACCCCTCGCGTGAGGCTGCGCCAGCCCTGCTCGGGCGATGCAGAATTGAGCTGCTGCCGCCCCGTGGGGCGTGCATGCACACAAGGACACAACAAACCTTGTGGACCTCGTCAACAGCAATGCCCGCGGGGCCGAGGTCAGACATGTCGAGCGACTCGGGCACGAACCGCTGCAGTACCGCGGCTGTGAGCGTATACGCGCTGCGCGGGCATAGCACGCTGGGAACGCGAGAGCACACTGGGTGTGCAAACGGGTGGTCGAGCCACGCCTGGAGCGACCCGCGCTTGCCGTTGTAGGACACGATCTGGGTGTTGGGCACATCAGCAGCGCCGCCAAGTAGGCGGTGCGACACGAGGAACGCCGCCCGCTCTCGGAAAAGGCCCTACAACAGCAGTGGGGATCAAAATGGTGTCAGAAGTGCTGCCAACGGAAGCGAAGCAAGGAGCATCGCTGCACGCCCGACGGAATCAGGCAGCCTGCCTGCCCGTTGACGAGAGCCCACTTCTGCGAGTCCTCAGGGACTACCTCCTCCTCATCTGGCTTGAAGACCGCAACGCCGTGCCCCTCTCGGTCTGTTAGCAGATATACCTAGACCCATGCAGATCTCAAGGTGTCACTCGGGGAAAGTTTGCCGGGAAAGTCAGTCGAATCGTTGGCATGAGAATGAGCAGGTCAGTAGGGAATGGGAGTGTTTGCACCCCGCTTGTGCCGTCGAGAGTGGCGCCTGGGATGAGGTCCTCGAGCGACCGAGGGCTGAAAGGCGCCGAAAGATCCCAGCCGTTATCACGAGCGTCATCTTCGTTATCGATCATTGCCTGGTTCCCACGCAGAGGAGTTGAAGGACTCGTCGGCTCGCACTCGGTCTCTCCGACGCTCATCGTCTCGAAGAAATTCTCGAAGCGAGATCCGCCGCAGACCACGCGCGGACGTGTCTCTCAAAATTGTTTTCAACCTCCAGTGTCGTTCAACGTGCGTGAAACAGCTGTATTAAGGATGTGACGCGCGAGTGGACGAGGCAAAGCAGCGTCAGCACAAACGTGCCCGGCCGGCACTGGACAACGCGCAACCCGGCAAATCTGCACCTGACCAGCACGATCTCCCACCGCTTCTGCGAGTGCCAACCCGCCACGCAATCCGCGACGAGCAATGTTACCCCGTTTCGACTTAGGTGGGTGAACACAGTGGCCCTGGACGGCGTGGGCCGAGAGGCGGAGCGAACCAAGTAATCGGTTTGGCGAACCCCGATGATGCTCTGAGAAAGGAGCAAGCTGCGTTCAATTTTATCAACAACACTTTTTAAATTAAAACCTGATCTCAGGAGGCTGGCTGCTTGAGAGCCTCCGGTTGGCTCGGCGAATCAGCAGTGTGGCTGCGATACTGAATGGTCAAAGCACGTTCAGCTCTGCTGCTCCACGTGGACCCGCCGATCAAGGAAATCATTCGTAGCCTGAACGAGACAAGAGTTTTCAAGTTCGTGCTTCACCACCTCGAGGATGATCCTAACAAAATCGTGGTAAGCAAAACACTCGACGGCGAGGACGACGGCGAGGACACAGTTCCGTGGCTGCAAGAAAAGATCGACAAGCACCTCGAGGATATTTCTTTCAAATAAGCAGGCGCCGCTGAGGCTTGTGGTCTTCAGATCTTGTATACTCGTTGCAACATGCCCTTCTTCCACCGCACTGCACAGCTTCTCCCCTTCTTCGGCAGACCCTTTCTCTTGGGTTTCCTATTGTCTTTTTCTCAGGCATCCAGCGCAGTCTCAAAATTCACTGCCTTCAACACCGCGCCGCTCGTTCCCCCCAGCACACGCCAAAATGCGCGTGCGCCTTTGCGCATCATGGCCGGTGAAACAAGCGTCGGGCTACCGGACGTGCCACCGACTAACTTCGCACGGGGCTTCTCCTTCTCCGTCGCTGGTCTACTCTATCCGTACCACTTAGGAGTGGCTCAGCAGCTTCATGCGTATCCAACCCCCCCCGCAGCCCTGCACCCCGGCAACACAGCGCCGTCACACGCGGCCATGACGCGTGCAAGTCGCAATTTGCAGGGATGGTCTGCTCCCGCGCGGCACACCGCTCGCTGGGGCGTCTGGTGGAGCGCTGGCAGCAGTTCTCACAGCCGTCGATCTCGACACGGACGCGGTCCTCGACGAGACAGAGGTGGTCTACCCGGCGACCCTGCCGCCAGCCTGCCGCATGTTGAGCGGCATGCGGGGTTGTGCACGGGATGACCTGAAAACTCGCTGTGGGAGAAGGCTGTTTTCCAGCGTATGATTCCAGGGGGCTCCACGCGCGGGCGTCTCGCTGGCTTTCTCACGGAATCCCTCGAGCAGCTTCTTCCCGACGATGCGCATGAACAGGTGAGCTCGAGAAGGGGTCTTCCTGCACTCTGCGACACCTTTCCCGCGTCCCGCCACACGCTTTATTGCTGGAGCCGTATTCGACTCTCATGATCGGCGTGGTGCACGGACGCAGCTCAACGCGTGGGAGGGTGGTGTAACTGTTGGTGTGACGCTCCTGCGCCCGCTTCCAAAAGCAACGCTCATCTCCCGCTTTGAATCACGAGAAGACGTGATCAGGGTGCGTGCCTGCTACTCTATTGCGTAAAAACATCAAAGCGACAACAGGAGCTTCCCATTTAGCCAAAGCAGCTGATCATACTTGCTTCGCAGATCACATGCGTGCTGACAATAGCTCACGGCCTGAGTGTCCGAGCCCAGGTCCTGGCTGCATCGTGCCACGTGCCCTTCTGGCTGACCAACCTTCCGTTCCGCCGCGTCCGCGGTGCGTGCGCCCATTTCAGTGTCTCTCTAATGTGCGCTCAGCTCCTGTCTGACATCCATGGCTACTAAGCTACGTCCGGGGGGGGTTGCGCGGGAGTTCAGGAACTCTTGGCATGGATGGTATTTTTGCACACCCGAACGTGTTCGGCTGCCCACCCACACCGGCGGACCTCACCGTGTGCTGCAGCCCGTTTCGGCACACACAGGTTCTTATCTGCGCCGCTGCCGCGCGCTGAATCACGAAGCCCTGCTCTAAGCTCTGCTCCTTCAGGTGTTTGCGCGAGATTTTCGGGACGGGTACGGGCACGGAGTCATCTCACCTGACCTTACTTATCAATCGCAGCGAAGGTGCTCGCGACACAGACTTGCGTACTGGCGGCAGACCGTGCTGCGAATGGCACCACCTGAATCTAGGTGCACCAGCTGAATGTTTCATTCGTCACCTGGCATCTGCAGAGGCAACGTGGCGGACCTGCTTCCGGTCGCGCTAGATCCTCCTCCGGATGAGCCAGGTGGCGTTTGCAACCCTGCCAGGATCTTGCGTCCACTGCCGCACCTTTTTTCCTGGATCTTATCTCTGATATTGGCGGATTGGCGACCGGCACAGGCTTCGCGCGCCGATTATTTTCCGAAGGGACGCAGGACGCCAGAGCTTGGGCCGCGTCGGCTTTCCTGCCAACGTCGTCCGGGTCTGCTGGTTGACGGTGCCAACGTGCGAGGCCATCGGGTAAGAGCAGCTGCAAGCCGTGTGGTGTTGCTGGACGGGTGTTGCTGAACAGCTGGATTGTGTCTGTGTCGGGTTCTCTCTATCTAGGTCGCCGATCTGGATTTTGAATTGTTGGCGATGTGCCCTGTACTGTGTGCTTCGGATACACCTCTGTTATGGTTGCCACCCTGAACGAACCCTAGGAGTGCCGTTTCACCACAACACTACCATTGTGTGACATAACGCATCGCTGGAGGCTCCCAAAAGTCGAGACGGGGCAACAAGATCGTACATTTGTTGCCTACAGCCGGCCGTAGTAGGCCGGCACCGGAGCAGGCTTCTTGGCGTAGCGCTGGACACCTGAATGCCGCCCATCACTGAACTCAGCACCGAGCAGATCTCCAGGCTGTCATCCTCGAATGGCCCCCGAAAACTCAGTACACAGTGCCTTCCTAGTTTTCTCGAGAATGGGTGAGCCCCGCACCATTGCGGCGGAAGAGGATGTAGGCTCCAATCGTTCCCGCGGACATGAAGAGCAGCAGAGTCAGCATGCCCTGCGTTGGCTGGCGGTGTTACGTTTCAGCACCACGCAAGGGCCCCATGAAATAATGTCGCTCCTACGCTGAAAGTCTCCCATCATCGCCAGAGGCCTAGTGCGGACCGGGGGCACAGCTTTGCTGCGGCCTGGGGCGCAGACCATTCGCGACTCGACCGCCTTTGGGGCAGACCAAATGCTCTTTGAAGCGTGCTGGTCGTGCATGGGACTCACCTGCAAACGCGCACGTACCCAACATGAGGTGAACATGCATGGCAGAGCACCTCAGCTAGGCAGATGAATTTCACTTTGCCCCTTCCGCTGCTCACCCAGGCAGGGACGCACCGCTGCCATGTTCGTGTCGGCAGCAGCGAGCGAGTTTTGTGCGCTAGCGTGCGTACATCCTGCAACCCGCTCTGCGCGCATACAGACGTGGCCGGTCGTGAAGCCTTGCTCTGGTGCGCCCTGACAGTCCGTCTGCCGCTCGTACCGGTGACAAGCAAGTTGCGGGCAACCCCCGTCGCCAGACATTGCAGTGCAGAACTGCGGCGAGTAGCCCGCTGTCCGTGCATGTGCACAGTGCATGCCTGTCAGAAGCACACATGTCAGGTTTCCGTAAGCGGGCGGCGCGGAGGTGGCAGGCAAATATCCAACGCCGGTCACACCGGGGACGCACCAGGGCACTGGCGACGGGTCCAGGAGACCGGCCCATTGCCACCGTAGTCGCAACCCTCCGCACGAGAAGAGGGGCGTGAGCAGACACGTCCCGCTGAGCAGCGCCCGGTCTCCTGGTAGTCCATACAGTTGATGCGCGGGCAGTCACCCTGCGCTGAGATAGTACACGCCCGTGGCGTCTGGCCCAACGCGCGCGCGTCGCGGCACGCCGTTGATGGGCAGTCGTTGGAGCGAGTGTCACGGCGGTAGGCATCCTCAAGAAACTTTTTGTCACCTTTCATCTCGCGCTCTGCCTGTCGCACCAGTTGCTTGTCACGCCGCGTCTCAGTCTCGGCCTGATTCAGCAGGTCCTCATCCATGCGAACCTCCTTTCGGAAAGCTGGGTCCTTAGACGTACTCTCCGCAACTCGCGAGCGCTTCAGCTCCCCACGCAGCGTCCGTGTCTGTGCCTCGACGGCTCGCTCGCTCCCCTTAAGCTGCTTGTCCAGCTGGCGCGCCTGCACAGGGGTGAGGGGCTCCCTGACGATCCCTTTCGGCTGTATCAGGCGGATCTCGGAGGGGTTCCGCCAACCTAAAATTGGCAGAGAAAGGTCATACCTGCCGGTATGCATCAACTGCACGCTGCAGCGTTGGGTCATCAGCGCGCAAGCGCCTAGGAATGTTGAGATCAGCAGCGCCGTCGCCAGCCGCGAATTCCAGGCACCCTGACAAGCAGACCAATACCAGGATTGCAACTCCAGCAGCAACCTCCCTATACCTTCCTCCGCGGCGCAGTGCCTGTGAAAAGTTACCCACATGTCTCCTGCCCGCACAGCGCCTGGCCGCACAGCGCGATTCTGCGACACTTGAAGGATGCTCACGCTCTCCCCTCCCCGAAGCAATATCCCCGCATGGTGCCCGGCGAGCAGATCCCACCATCGAGAAGTCTGTCTAACTCAAACTGCACAGTCCTGGGTGCAGGCTCCCGCTCTTGGTCGCCTCTAGGTGGTGACCGGGTCCCTTCCCGTGGGAGGGAGAGGGGGAGAGAGTGATGACGTGATCGCAATTTATACGCTCATGTTGACTTATTAAACTCGTTCGAATTTGATGGCAAAAAAAGGAGTAGCTCCTGGGCAGAGGATCGCAGGCTGCGAGTAGGTGGCGCCCGTTCCCCCGCGTCTTCCCAAAACTGGGATCTAAGGTTGCTTCAGGTGCAGTCATCCATGTCCACGGCTCCTACCCGGCGTTTTGGGTCGTTTGGCGCAACGGATGCCCTATTTTCAACCCCAAAAACATCGGTTCCTACGTCTCCTCTCGCGAGCTTGCAGCCCGCAACGGATTCATCGTCGCCCAAATTCCCTGAAACCTTCAGAGGTAGGGCCGCTTCCGACATGATCCCAGTAGGCGCTTACTCTGCGGAGATGTTGGTGACTGCAACATCCGCGAAAATTGTATCTGCGTCTCAGACGCTTGGACAAGGACATGGTGCGGGAAGACAATCCCAGCAGTCGCAGGCATTCTCGCCAGCGCCAACCTTCTCCAACGACCCGGCCAGGAAGGTCTAGATCCTATTCCGCTCTGATTCGGCCATGAATGCCCTGCCCCCGTCTGACAGCCTTGGTGGTAGAGGCAGTTGGGACCCCATTAGGCCCGATAGGCGGCGAGGCAGTTGCCAGGCAGCAGCAGGGCAACGACGAGCGGATGACTCAAGCCCGGAGCGCCCCGCAGGATTCTCAGCTCACCAGTACTGAGGCAAATGTCGGACGAGCTACATCACCTTCGCGGCGCTCGCACACACCGATGTTCACCAGGAAAGTGCATCCCTAAGAGCGAGGCAATGCGCGGGTGTTCAGCCACGCAGCACCTGTTTTGATGACGCTTCCCTGAACTTCATCAGGGATGAATTTCTCGCCAAGCAACAACTTGCAGGGAGCACCGCAATCGTCAGCGCAGGCATCATGCTGGAGGCGGGTGGCGCGGAACAGCCTCCCCGCGTGGTCCGTCGAATTCCACGCAAGCAACTGATTGGCTGGTAGTTTAGAGGTTTGGGAAACTTCACAATTGTGGGTGCCGCATTTCCACGCTTCACTCTTACGCGGCTTGGGGCGGCGACCAGGATGCATTAGACCCTGGAGGCTGCGCACTTCACGGGGGGCAGGCACACTCTTTAACCCTACTACTGCGGCGGTCCTGAGGCACTTGACTTGAACATGGTCTACTAAGCCGCGCGTAATGGCTACTGATGCTTTTGTACTCGCAGATTTGTGCAGGGGACGCGATTCTTTCTGTCGACGGAGTAAGCACCGCGGGCGCGCAAGTGCACGAGGTGTGCCGGCAGGGGAATTGTTTCTTCTATTGTACAGCATAGCATGATGCCTTTCTATTTTTGGTCTTGGTTTTATGGAGCTTGACGTGATGTATCGCATGTGTTTCCGCGTCGCCGGAGGGTCGTTTCACAGAAGCCACTTCCAACACCTGGCGCGCCCTGCAACAGGTCATGTGGCAACTGCGCGGCCCCGAAGGCTCGTTCATTGCGCTTGAAGTACAGCGTGGAGCAGCGACACTTGACGTGAACGTGCTCTTGTCACGGGGAGCATCATTCCCTGCACAGATGAACGCCAGCGCCACGCCAGCGCGATCGCCAGGGTCGCGGGCGGTGCGAAACCCCACGGAGCCAGCCGATCAGCACAGCGCAGCAGATGCTACTGCTGCTGCAATGTCACGTCATTATAACACGGGGTGTTTGCTGTTCGTACAGATCAGAGCGGGGGGAGGGACGCGTAGCAGCATGAGGTTGCCGTTGCGGAGCCAGGCTGCAAGCACTGAGGCCAGCGAGGATATCCGCACCAAGGTTGTCAGTCGCGAGGTTGGCCAGGCAAAAGTTGCATCATTCCTCGATTCAATTACCAGACAAGCGCCAGCGAATCCGGACAGGCGGGCACCAATCAGGATGGACCAGATGCCTTCACGAGACAGCGCTGCTGTTTCCAGGTCTGCGGTCCAGCACACAAGTGGCTTGAGCCACTCCTGCCTTTGGCATGGTGCAACGCGTGATTCCGATCCCCGACACAGTTTTCTGGCTCGCTCTGGGGTGCCAACCGCTCCCGAGAACTTTCTCCAGGTTTCCCTCATTCCAGACCCCCCCCATTGTCCCGACCGTGTCATTTCAATACGACTCGCTTTCACACGCCTGTCGCCGATTACACGCCTCGCTACTTTTTCGACAGGACGTGGCGGGTGCAAAGCTGCTGACCGGGCCGCTCCGGCACCAACATTCCGGTCGCGGGCAAGGCATTTTCAAGGAACTTGAAGGAGCGCAACCGCGGGAAGGTTGCAGGGGCGATGAAGGGGGAGCGCTGCTGCGGGAAGGTTCCAGGGGCAAGGAACGTGAATTAGGGGTTGCAGCAGACCGCGGCAATGCGGCGGAGGTGGCACCTGACAGCGACGGAGCAGTAGCGCCGACTGACGCAGGGGCAGCGGTTCCCGCGGAGTCCATCACCGTTGATATTGCCACGTTGGGCATCATCCCAGATGGCGACACCATAGGACAACTCGTGCCTGGCACGCCTGCGCAAGGGTCCAAAGTGCGACCAACTCCCTGCCGGCGGTGTGCGCACGGCTTCCGGGGGCTCGCCGACATGTTTGTGCGGGCGGGGAGGGCTCACGCGGGGCGAGCGGCGCAGGTGCTGCACCGCGGGGACGTGCTTTTATCTATCAACGGGGCGGACGTCGAGCCGTTTGTAAAGTCAGGAGGCAACGTGCTGGGGCTACTTCGCGGCATGGGACATGTCGGCGAGGTGCCGGACGCACCCGACACATCTCGTTACTCCTAGAAGCGCCCCTCGCCCACAATGTTTCTGGCCGTTTGAATGCCCACGCGACACCCCCCAGTACATGAAATATCCCTTGTTGTGTAACTTCGCTTCTCCGTCTGATAAACTCTCTTTTGCACATCGTCTCCCATGACAGATGTTTGCGATCCGCGTGCGCAAGACTGACCGCTCAACAGTTGAGGTTTTGTCCCGGGGCCTGACAATGGTCCAGAGGATCGCGTGCGCCTCTCGCCTGTGACGCTCACCAGTACATGTCTGCGTATGGCCATTTGTTTGAGCTGCGATACTCGGCGCGTGGCAGGTGCGGCTCAAGAGCGTGCCCGTCGAGCCATTCGTGTACCAGTGTCTCATGATGGAGTCCCTCCTCAGGCTAGAGCAGGTCCGTTGGCTGCGTGCAGAACCATGATCGCATCGGCTGCATGCGCGGTCAGTCCGTTTGCGTATTTTGCCTTGAGGGGCTGATCCCTGCAGAACTATTGCGCCCCGCTCGCTGTAAAGTTGGGAAAGTCACCTTCCGCGATGGCAGAGGTGCGCGGAGGCGACTCGCATTGCTCAGGATGTTGCCACACAGGCAAGTCCCCGAGACGCCGTACAATCCCTAATACATTGACTTGATTCAATCCGTTCCACATAGCTTGCTAGCCCATTGCTCGATTGCATAGAGATTGCGGGCGCGGTCGTCGGCGCGCTGCTCCCGTTCAGAGCTCGCCGTTTTCCGGGCATGCCGTGCAGCAGGCGCTACATGTACCGCTGTGCTGCACGTCTTTTGTAACTCTCTGTATATTTGGCCGTTCGTTTGGCAGTACGGAGCAACAGAAGACGCTTGCGAGGGAATCAAAGAGCGTGGCAAGACCATAGCTGCAGCGTGTCAGGTGCGCTCCATCCCGCACTGCAACCATGCCCCCATGCGCTACCCTTCGCGCCGTATCGGCGGCAACAATTGTGCTGTTCTCAACATCATTCTTGTGTGGGTGCGACTGCAACTGCTAAGAGGGGACCCGGATTCATTTTGACACTGCCGCTAGTACTGGTAGTGTGGGGAGGAAGAAGGCGCACATGTGACCCCGTGTTCTCGTCTCCCTGAACGACAGGAGGCGTTCTCACTCTTCTCGGAACGCGAATTCTCCCGTGCCCACCGAGAGCGCGTGCGACCCCTCACCTCACCAGAAGACTTGAGGGTTTCATCTCAGCACAGGCCGAGCTGCCGCACCGGCAACGCAGGATGCAGTCCTTCTTGAGCAGTGAGATCATCGAGCATCTCAGCACTAAGCGGCAGCATGTCCGACCTCTTTGACCTGGCTGCTGATCATCGAGGTAAAAACATGTGTCTGACTGGGCTCAGGTGGCCGAGCGAGAACGTGATAAGTTCAAGTTTGAGATCGACGGTACGCTGTCCTCGGCACTCTTCAACTATCTGAATCGATCGCTTCATAGCTAGCAATCTGTCGCATCAGCACCAGGACGCCGCTGCGCCTGGCCGGTGACTTTTGAACGCTGATTCCTTTTCTTCGCATGGGGCACAGCATTCAAGCACGCCTTTGAGGAAAAGCAGCGGGAAGCGGCCGCGCTACGTACCGAGCTTGACCAGGTGGGCTTCCTGTTCCTGTCCCTCGTCGGCGCGCACAGGCTTCACGCCACCAGCCGAAGCCCCGGCGACAGATCTTCGCTCTATAACCGCGCCCCGCACCGCCACTGCCTCTGAACTGCCCATGGCGCGCGCGCACCAACTACCTCGCGGTGGTGCAGACGCGCGGGGATCTCTCGAAGCTGGTAGATGGCGACTTCCGCACCTCGCTGGAGCACAGGTGCTCTCAGCCCACAGCCTGATTTGATTATTTCATCTCGTCAGTCAAGTACCTGTAGAGGCTGACCCCAAGTGCTCTTGCAGAGTGACGCTGAAGCAGCAAAATACTGAGCTGCGCCGCCAGCTGTGGGAGCAGCAGCGGCTCATCCATCAGTTGACGGGGCAGGTGCGCTGCCCGCCTTTCGGGGATCTGTGAAATGGTTCGATCGCAGAGAGGCTGTGCACTGGCGCCGGCAGCCAGGCCTGTGCCTGTGCAGGTTGCTAACGCTTGCTCTGCTGCTGCGCAGGACGCTTCCTACCAGCAGGCAGTCGACAAGGTCGCCTGCCCCGCGGCCCTAGGCGCCATCTCTCCTTGAGGCCGATCGCGCGCACACACTCTCCCGGAAGAGGCTGCGCCGCAGGGGCTTCGTGAAAGCGCTGCGCGCCCGAAGCCCCCGAGTCCCTGGCAGGGCAGGGCTTCGTCTGCGATTCATGTCAAAGTCGTGCACCATCGCCGATATCGGGCCTGCAGGTACTGACGGTCTGCTCGCGGGCGCGCGCGCGGGCAGGTGGGCGCGCTGACTGAGACGACGCTCACGCAAACCGCGGAAATCTTCAGGAGCGCTCAAAAGCATGCTGCTTTATCTAGCAGTTGGTGACCAGTGGCACATATGCACAGGGTGCCCTTTCTTGCTGTGCCATCAAGCAGCTACTCACAGGCCACGTCATAAACAGGCTCAATGAGCTAGTTGTGCGAATGGATGCGGAGCTCCAGCAGGCACAGATCAAGCTCCGGCACAGGCATCTCCCGCTCTGCCCTGCCGACACTGCCTGAGGGGCGCCGCGGACCGCCGCGCTTTGCACCGCATAGCCCGCAACGGTGCGCTGCCGTAGCACATGTGCAACCTGGTGGTAGCGAGCGGTGCGCTCAAGGACGCAGAGTGTCTGATTGCGACATGAGACAGGGAGATGGAGACGACCGAAGCGATGCACCGGTGGTACGACGATCCACACGACCCCGACCCGTTTGGGCAAGGCAGGCCCCGAACCTCAACCCCCGAGCTGCGCTGGTGGCCATGTCCAGAGGTCATGGGATTCAGGCTTGAGGTCAAGTCTTTGCCGGGTGCGGGTGGGGGCCTTGGGGTCGCGTAGCTCCCTCTCGAGATGTGGGCGCTGGCTCAAGAAGATTGCGGTCTGCAGGAGTGGCCTTCGACCCCTCGCACACGAGATCCCTCGCTGGCACATTCGTACCGGCTGCTTAGGGATTT
>Ga0115567_10000991_pt1 | contig 28339 bp, 24 predicted proteins | sample COGITO_mtgs_1204_2_FD_88679 | JGI IMG/M metagenome (GOLD analysis project Ga0115567, IMG submission 88679) | Pelagic marine microbial communities from North Sea - COGITO_mtgs_120412 | ecosystem: Environmental > Aquatic > Marine > Epipelagic | place: Germany:Helgoland, sampling site Kabeltonne... | reverse complement strand
TGTTTAATAAATTTGGCAGGCACATGCCCTTCAAAAAGGTATCCATCATTTGATTCAGCGGTATGGCAAGAACGATAGTTTGCAGGAATACCCTTATCGTCTTTTAGCTTAGACAAAAGCGTAACGTTGTTTACTTCGGCCTCAAAGCCATGCTCCTCGACATGTGTTACCCACTTCTGACAGCATTGGCATGAACGGCTTTTGTACACCGTTAGCTCTATGGCCTCGTTTGGTTTGGATTCTTTAGCTGCTTTAGTATTCGCTTCCAATTTTGAAACATCAGAACAAGCAACAACAAACAAAACAGACAGGATAACCAGTGTTTTCAGTGGCAATATATTCTTCAAACTCATTTAAATTTTCTCTTTCTTTTTGACACTGCACATCACAATGTCGAAACAAATCAACTCCAAATTACTTGGAAAGTTAAATTTCAGGCAGATCTATGCTGCTTAAGAGAAAGTTGTTTTTGGGGGACGTTGAGGTAGAGCTAAGAAAATGTTGTGTATAGTAGAGTGACGGGCTAAAAGTTGAGTCGTTTTATAACCAATAGGTGTATCGATATTAGGTTCATTTGACATGGCAACATTCGTCAAGCCCATTGGGCAACAACAGTCTTTTTGACAGCAATCTTCGTCAGTTATCACGCTAGATTTATTCATGCTCATGGAGTGATTGGAATGATCCATCTGGTTGTCGCGCATCACCATCATGTTTTCATCAGCGCACGGCATAGATGAAGCAGCAAAAGACTCCCCTACTTGCCCTGTGAGCATGAAAAATATCATGATAATTTTGGTGAATTTGTATGACACTTGTGTCCTTAAACTTAAACAAGCCAAGTACATAACATAATATGTACGTCGCAACTTAGAGTGATGTTGAGTTAAATTATGCTTTTAATAATACTCACTTAACATGTCAAGGCCATTACCTATTAATTACATTTTTGTAATCAATGACTGTTGCGCTGATTTTGTATTTTATATTGGTTATTATTGAATAACAAAGTTAATTTTTCAGATTTGTCCGATTGTTTACACAACACCTTTCAGTAACTAACGAGGTTAAAAATGAAGATCCTTGTCGTTGAAGACGAAACTAAAACCGGAGATTATATTAAGCAAGGTTTAACCGAATCGGGCTTCGTCGTAGAATTGGTAAGAACTGGATTGGATGGTCACCACAAGGCAATGACTGGCAGTTTTGAACTAGTGATCCTCGACGTAATGCTGCCAGATATTGATGGGTGGCGAATTTTGAGCTCGTTAAGAGAGTCTGGCATTCAGACTCCAGTATTGTTTTTAACTGCTAGGGATAGTGTAAAAGATAGAGTAAAAGGACTTGAGCTTGGTGCTGATGATTACCTGGTCAAGCCATTTGCCTTTGCTGAATTACTTGCAAGAGTCAGAACACTGTTAAGAAGAGGCACATCCGTATCGTCAAACACTATTAATATTGCTGATCTTGAATTAGATATTCCCTCCCGCATAGCAACAAGGGCTGGTAAAAAGATAAGCCTGACAACTAAGGAATTTACGCTTCTTGAACTCATGGTTCGAAGACAAGGAGAGGTGTTACCTCGATCACTAATAGCATCACAAGTTTGGGATATGAACTTTGATAGTGATACCAACGTGATCGATGTGGCAATTAGACGATTGAGGGCAAAAATAGATGATTCGTTTACGCCAAAATTGATCCAAACTGTAAGAGGTATGGGGTATAAGTTGGCGATAGATGAGCCAGAATAACTTGTTTAAGAGGCCTAATTCACTCGCATTTAGAGTCACAGTATTAGTTGGCGTAACCATTTTCATATGTCTTAGCATCATGAGCTTAATTGTTATTGAATCCATAGATCAACATTTTGTAGAGCAGGATTCTGACGAACTAAATGAAGTGTTTGAAGCCGTTCAAAGTAAGTTGGCTGAGGCCCATGAACAGAATGTCTTACCTTCTAGCATCTTGTTTCAAGCAGTGTCCGGACATCATGGTGTTTACTATCACGTCGCAGATAAAAATAACAATACAATATTCACCAGTCAAGATGCAGACTTATCTACTTTTCCAAAAAAGTTTACAGCGCTCAATCACGTTATTCCCTCGACCTTAATTCTATTTAATGATGGAAAGCATATATTGAGAGGTACAAAGATATCCTTTGAATTAACCACCAAATTGGGATTAGAAAAATACACAGTGACTGTTGCGTCCAACATGGAATTCCACATGAATTACATGCAGAACTTTAAGAATACACTGTGGGGAATTGTGTTTTTAGCCGCCGTTATAACCGTTTTTGCGGCACGTTTTGCGGTATACAGAGGACATGCTCCGTTAAGGCAATTGAGCAGGGAAATTGAGTCCATCACTGCTGATAAACTAGATGTTAGACTGGATCCATTAAATGTACCTGTCGAACTCACCACATTAGTAAACTCATTTAATACCATGATAGGGCGTCTCGAAGACGGGTTTGAAAGACTTTCACATTTTTCAGCAGATATCGCACACGAATTACGCACACCTATCACAAATTTAACCACACAGACTCAGGTAATGCTCAGTAAACCCAGAGACAGTGAAGCATATATCGAAATTCTTTATTCGAATCTTGAAGAATATGAGCGAATGACAAAAATGGTTAGCGATATGCTTTTGCTGGCGCAAACAGAACACGGTCTTATCAAACCCAAATTGGATAACATTGATGTACCAAAAGAGCTGGGTGAGCTTATCGAATTTTTTAGCGTGTTAGCTGATGAAAAGAAAGTGGTGATAATATTGACCGGATCAGGTTTTAAACTGCTTTGCGATAAATCGATGTTTAGACAGGCATTGAGTAACCTATTATCTAATGCCATTAGGTATTCACCTGAAAATGACACAATTACGGTAGCTACAAGTGAAGAACATGATAAAAAAATGGTTTGTATCTCAAATCATGGAGAAGCTATACCACCAGAACATATTCCTCGTTTATTTGATCGTTTCTACAGGGGTGACCCATCACGAAAAAGAGATGGGCAAGGGGCTGGTTTAGGACTAACCATTGCTAAGGCAATTATAAATGTGAACAACGGTGATATTATCGTAGAGTCGTCTGCTGATAAAACCAGCTTTTGTGTAGTGTTTGAAAATAGAAACTTACATGGTGTTAGTGCATAAAGTGAGGTAGTGAAAACTACAGTAAATAACTGGCACAGCCACCTTGCACCACCCTGCCCTTACATTAGTTATGTCAGTTCAGCATTATCATTCAGTACATAATTCTTTACCGTGTTTACATTTCACATAACGGTTAAAATTGTGTAGAGACTAAATAAAAGTTGTAGCCTAGAAAACATAAAATCAGAGCGGATCCTTCGAAGCGATTGATTTTTCCTGAGCCTTTTACGCCTAAGCAAAATATCAATAATGCAATGGTTACGCCCAGCATTAACAAAGCATCTCTGTACAAAAAAGCAGCATCAATCTGAACGGGTTGAATTATCCCTGCTATTCCTACTACCGCAAGGGTGTTAAAAAGGTTGGAGCCAACAACGTTGCCTATGGCTAGCTCATGTTCATTTTTTCTTACTGCAATAATGGAAGAAATAAGCTCTGGCAGCGATGTGCCAATTCCAACAATAGTCAGTCCAATAATGACGTCACTGACATTAAAATACAGCGCGACTTCGACCGCTCCCCAAACTAAAACTCTGGAGCTGATGATCAACATAGTCAAACCTATCACTAGCCAAATTAAGTGAGGCTTGAGTTCAGACTGGCTGTTTGTAAGTCCATTAGCGACCTGTTCACCAAGCTGATCTTTTGGTTGTTTTAGGGCTTGCCAGCCACTCCATGAGATTAATAGTATAAATATACCCAGTAATGCGAAGGCATCATCATGTGAAAGCTTAAGGTCAAGCAGTTGCCACACCACAAAAAAGGTTACCCCGAGTAAAATAGGCAGTTCTTTTCTAACAATATCTGATTTAACCATTATTGGGCTCAGTAGTGCTGTTGTACCTACCACCAGAGTTATGTTGGTAATGTTTGAGCCAAATGCATTGCCCAAAGCAAGTCCTCCGTTTCCTTGCATCGCAGCAAAAATAGACACAATAATTTCAGGAGCAGAGGTACCAAATCCTATAATAAACATACCCACAAATAGTGGTGAAATACCATAGTATCCCGCAGTGAAAGCGGCTCCATGGATAAAGCGCTCGGCACTCCAAATTAGAATAGGTAGTCCAACTAAAATAGCTAATGTGGCCCAAATCATGGTTTACCCCTGTAGTATTATTTTGTCTTATAGTAAAAAGGCTTGTCTGTATTTAGCTTTACAATATTGCACTCATCTAGCGGCAAGACTCCATGCTTATTAAGCTGCGCCCTTTACACTAATTCACAACACAGCAAAATTCAATTTAACACTTTGCCATTAATAGGTAATAACGCTGAGGTCATTTTATTAAGCTTAGTTTAAAGCACTAAAATACAGGTGTTATTCACAAAAATGTTAGTTATTATGCACGCCCATTACATAGCTGTTTTTATTTGAAACAACGCAGCTAACAACTATTTGTTGTGTTCCAAAAATCAATCATTATTTGGATGATGTTTTTTGCTTTAGTTATTATTTAATAGAGGAATTTTTTTGAGAACATTTAGCTGCCAATGTGGCAACAATCTTCACTTTGCTAATACGCACTGCGTAAAATGTGGATTGAAAGTAGGATTTTTACCCGATGAACGGCAACTAAGTGCATTGACAAATACAGCAAGTGGCGACTTATTAGCATCGAATAACGGTAAACTATATACAACATGTAAAAATTATAAGATCTATGATGTTTGCAACTGGATGGTGGAACATGATGATCCTAATGAGCTTTGTGTATCTTGCCGGTTAACGGAAACAACCCCTAATTTAGACGACCCAGAAAACATTAAGTTATGGTATTTGTTAGAACAAGCCAAACGTCGCTTCCTATATTCAGCAATGAATCTTAACCTTCCGATTACAAACAAAAAAGATGATCCTACAAATGGTCTCGGGTTTGATTTTCTACAAAATCAAACTGAAGATAGTTATGGCAATGAATTATTTATTAAGAATTATGTCACCACAGGCCATAGTAATGGTCTAATAACGCTAAATATTAGTGAAGCCCATGGTTCCTCACGTATAAAAATGCGTGAGAAGATGAATGAAAAATATAGAACACTCATCGGACACTTTAGACATGAGTCGGGTCACTATTATTGGGATAGGTTAATCCTAAATTCTGATAGGTTGCTGGAATTTAGAGAGACATTTGGGGATGAACGTCTAGATTACCAAACCGCCATGGCAAACTATTACGCTAATGGCCCGTCGCAAATTTGGCAGGAGGTTTGGATTAGCGCTTATGCGTCTATGCATCCATGGGAAGATTGGGCTGAAACTTGGGCCCATTATTTACATATGGTCGACACACTAGAGACAGCTAACGATTTTGACTTAATTATATCCCACAAAAATATTAAGAGCCCTTATCTAGGAGACAACGAACACTCTACTTTGGCTGTCGAAACGAGTTTTACCCAATTATTTGATGATTGGTGTGCGCTTACGCATGTATTAAACTCGTTAAACCGCAGTATGGGAATGGATGACGCCTACCCTTTTGTTATTTCCCTTTCAGCTTTGAAAAAACTAAGGTTTGTGCATCATACAATCTTGGATCACCTCAACTAATATTTGCTTCTAATGTGTAACCTAAAGTCACACATTAGAAGCCGCTTATTAAAAATAACTATCTTCGATTTGTTTATCTATTTCAATAAGCCCTAGCTGCATATCATCGATAAACTCATGAAGCTTTTCTTGTTTCAAGGTTGCCGGTTTTGCATTGAGTAAATAACCCTTAACGCGACTGGTTTTCTCTACCGTATCTTTACTGTTAGGTAATTCAGTTACCGCTCGTTCTATTTGCTCAATGGCATGTACTAGCGAACGAGGAAAACGAGGATTAGTCAACAAAAACGCTAATACGTCTTCACGATTAATGCGTACTCTTACTTCTCTTCGATACATTTGATAAGCGGTCATGGATTTGAGCACGCCCATCCATTGGATATTGCTAAATGCGGGTAATTCACTGTCAATTTCAGAAAGTAAGGTCGCCGATCTTACATCAATGATGCGCGTAGACATGTCAGCACGTTCAAGATTTCGTCCAAGGCGCACAAATGCATAAGCTTCATCGTGAGACATAGTGCCTGCCAGTAACCCTGTAATGGTCTGGTTTGCTAAAATGATTTTATTCAAATAAGCATACCGTGATCGACGTGTAAAAGCGTCTTTTTGATTTTCGGTTACAAACAGATAAAGCGCATTTATTTGTTCCCATGCTTCTCTAGGAATGATCTCTTTAATAGTACGTGCATTTTCTCTAGCCGATTTTAATGACGTGAGGATTGCGCCTGGATTGTTTTTATCCACCACCATAAAATTAATGACACTTTTCTCATCAACGTCTTTATAGGTTTCATAAAACTTATCCCTGAACGATAAAATATCAACAATGGGTTCCCAACCTAATTTAACTTTAGTGGGTAGATCTAACAATAAATGAGAATTAACATTTATTAACCGAGCAGTATTCTCTGCACGTTCAAGGTATCTAGCTAACCAATATAAATTACTTGCTACTCTTGATAACATAATTATTCCTCCTCCATGTCTACGATCCAGGTGTCTTTGCTACCACCGCCTTGTGATGAGTTGACGACCATAGAACCTCTTTCAAGTGCCACGCGGGTAAGACCGCCCATAGTGACTTTGATGTCTTTGCCAGACAAAATGAAGGGTCTCAAATCTAAATGCCGAGGCTCTACACGTGTATCAACCATTGTAGGTGCGGTAGATAGCGTTAGCATAGGTTGCGCCACATAATTACGAGGATCTGCTTTGATTAACTTTCTAAATTTGTCGTGCTCGGCTGCAGTTGCATGTGGACCGATTAACATGCCGTAACCGCCTGATTCATTGGCAGGTTTTACTACCATATCAGCAATGTTTTCCAGCACGTACTCTCGCTCAGCCTTGTTGTTGCATTTATAAGTGGGCACGTTGGCTAATATGGCTTCTTCTTGCAGATAGTACTCGATGATTTTTGGCACATAAGCATAAACAACCTTATCGTCAGCAACACCCGAACCAGGTGCATTTGCCAAGCCTACATTTCCGGCTTTCCACGCTCTAATTAAGCCTGGTACACCCAATAAAGAGTCTGGTTCGAACACTTCGGGATCTATAAACCAATCATCTATACGTCTATAAATGACATCAACTCGTGATAGTCCATTAATAGTTCGCATATAAACACAATCGTCGTCTTGAACCACTAAATCAGAGCCCTCTACCAACTCAGCCCCCATTTGTTGAGCGAGGTAAGCATGTTCAAAATAGGCCGAATTGTATATGCCAGGGGTGAGTACCACTATTTCTGGCTCTTCGATTTTGCGAGGAGACATTTCGGCCAGCATGTCATATAACTGCGAAGGGTAATCATCTACCGGTAAGATATTGTATTTTTGGAACATTTCTGGAAAAACGCGTTTCATCACTTGTCGATTTTCAAGCATGTAAGACACACCTGAGGGAACCCTTAGGTTATCTTCGAGTACGTACACTTTGCCTTGATTATCTCGCACCAAGTCAGAGCCACAAATGTTTGCCCAGACCCCATTTGCTGGGCTAAATCCACGGCACTCTTCAAGGAAGTTTTTAGATTTTTTAAGCATGCTTGCGGGAAACACGCCGTCTTTTATAATGTTTTGATCGTTATAAAGGTCATCAATAAACATATTGAGTGCTTTTATACGTTGCTTTAAGCCCTTCTCTATACCAGACCATTCTTTAGCGTTTATTAGCCTAGGCACTATATCAAAAGGCCATGCTCTGTCTATCGAACCTTCTTCTTGGTGATAGACCCGAAAAGTGACCCCCATAGTATGAATTGCAGACTCAGAAGCCGTCTTTAATTCATTAATATCTTTATCGGATAATGCTCGCAGGTATTCACATAAATGTTCAGCGTGATCTCGCGGTTTACCGGCTTTCTCAACCAGCTCGTCATATAAATTTGTAACTTTGTAGTTACCCCATCTTATCGCCATATTAGACCATCCTGTTCGCAGATTTTTAGTAGATGTCTACCGCAAAAATAATATAAACATGAATGCGGCAATGCAGATTTTGTTTGTATATAGACTACGCAATTATTAATTTAGTCACAACACATGATAAATAATTTAATGATTACAGTCAGCCTAGGCTCATAAAACCCTGAATCATTCTTTGCTGTGACTACCCACTTAAAAATTACTTGCCCTGATCCACGTTCATCGAGATTCTTTGCTGATAATGTTAAAAGCTAGAGCACTATCAATTTTCAATACTTTCCTTTGAGCATTAACAGTTTTTCAGATTCTAGGCTGTTGAAAATTAACCCTGCAATGGCTGCAGACTCGGCTTTAGGTTTAATAATACCATCCTCAGCTCGCCATTTTTTCAATTGCACGTTTGTAGCGCATTTTTACCGTACTTAAATTTTGACCAACAATATCTGCAATTTCATTAAATTGCAGATCACCAACTATTCTAAAAACCACTATTGAACGCTCTTCAATACTGAGTTTGGCTAACGCACTATTCATCTGTTCACTCTGGTTAAATGACCTGTGATCACCTTTGTCGTCGGCAACAAGATAAGCCTCCTCCATAGTCGTCAATAAAAGTTGTTTTTTCCTAAGCCGATTTAACGACTGGTTGTGAGCAATCCGATATATCCAAGTTTTGAAACTAGATCGTCCTTCAAAACGTTGAATACTGCTAAATACATTTAGCATAGTGTCATTCACTGCTTCTTCAGCTTCCTCAATGGAACCAAGGTATCTGTAACAAACCTGAATAAGCTTGGTGTGATATCGGCGAAAAATCACCTCGTATGCTGTTGTCACGTAAGGGAGCTGTATGCGGGCTATACGTACCAGTTCACCGTCATCTAACTTCGACAACCTGTCTGATACAAGACATTGACCCTGCCTTGTATTCTTCATAATAAATCGTTCCTAGGACTCCTCCCATCTATCCGCTAACTTAGTCATTGTATATTTTTGCGTGAGTAAATCTTGATTTGGAATACTTAATTGTAAGCCTTCCTTATTTTCAATAATGGTATTCACTGTGCTGATCTGAACCACATTTCCGAGAAACCCATCAAATTCAATTTCATCACCGGGTAATAGCTGTTCTCTGGCATAAATGCCTGAAACTATGCTGTTAGCTATGGCTTTGGTTCCTAAACCTAACGCCAACGCCAGTGCAATTCCCATGCTGGCTATCAATACTGTAAAAACAGTGTTTAACAGTTCAGTTTCTAATTGAAGTTGCCCTACAACCAGTGAAAAGGTGATAAATAACACTAACATTTGCAGCACTCGTCCAACCGCATCGCCGTACTCAATGCCCATATTTTCAAAAGAAGCTTCTACGTGTGATTTGCCTGCTCTGGCAATAAACAAACCGATTAAAGCAATCACCACTGCGCCTAGCAATTTAGGTAGATACAACACTAACTCATCTAAGATAGACGAAAGCCTGTCGAGTCCTAATGTGTCAGCTCCCGCGACACAAATAATCAGGATTAAAAAGAGGTAAAGTGCCTGCCCTACAATAGATGAAGGGGTTGATTTAAAGCCTAATGCCTTTAATCCCTTTTCGATGCCGAGCATTTCACACAGAGTGTTAAAACCGAGTTTTTCAATGACCTTCGCAAACCATTTTGTAAGCAGTTTAGATAACAACAGCCCAATAAAAATAATAATTACTGTGGCGATTAGGTTAGGCAAAAATCCAGCAATCTCTGTCCAAAACTGAGACAATGCGTTGCTAAACGATTGTGCCCAAATATCAACATTCATATCAGCACTCCATATTTATGTAATATCAATTTTTGCTATTTCTGTGTCGTTTTTGCTGTTGTTCTATGTTCAGTCTGCGTCTTGCTGAATATGCAGACGCACCAAAACCTAGCAATACAACCCAACACCAACCCACAAAGAGACTCGTAACATCCTTGATTGCCGTCACATTTGACGATCTTCTGAGAACCTGTTGTAACGCCTTATTCTCATCAGTGACAGGGGTACTGTCGCTCAACAGCTTTTTTAACTGCTTTTCATCAGGACTCATGGCTACGCTCCGCTTATAAGTAAAAAGGACTAATCACAATGATTAGTCCTTGCAAATTGTTTTATTAATTTACTATGAGTATTTCAACACGTCTATTTTGTGCTCGCCCTTCGACGGTTTCGTTAGATGCAACTGGCTTTTCTTTACCAAAGCCCTTAAAAGTAAGCCTATCACTGGCAATCAAGCCTACTTGAGTTATAAAATTGGTAACCGTTTTTGCTCTAGCGGTTGATAGTTCGAGATTTAAATCTGCACTACCAGTCGCATCGGTGTGACCAGACACCACTATTTTTGCATCAGGAAAACGCTTAATAGCCTCAATAATTTTATTTAGAATTACAAAATTAGTTGAGTCAATTTCGCTTGCTCCTGGCTTGAACGAAAACCCCTGCGCCCTAATTAATACGTTATTAATTTGACGATATACATTTGCTTCATCTTCAGAGAATAATGATTGCACACTGGCAAATCGTTCATCATCCTCACGTTTTGCTTTTTGTTCTCTATCAAGTTCGAGTCTTGCTGCTAAAAGCGCTTCCTCACTATCACGAGCCATTTTAGACTCACGAGATTGCGATGATTCTTTTAGCTGACTAAGTTGCTCTTGCTTAGACTCGATATTGGCATTGAGAGATTGTCTTTCTTCAAGTACTTGAACCAAAGATCCCCTGAGGCTGGCAATCACTTCTTTGTTTGATTGATCAAACGAAATATCACTCATTAACGGAGACATTACATTGGATAGTTGCTCCTGATACCAAAGTATCTTTTGTTCTTCATCAAATTTTGCATTTTCAAAAAAGGTATTGATATCATCAATGCCTTTGGCGCGTTTAACCAACCAAATTGCACGATTAGAATGTACGTTAGCTTTAGTGGTATCTGTTCTGTCTGCTTCAAGAGTGGCCAAGGCCAATTGATATTCATCTTCAGCCTGAGCAACGGTTCTTGGGGCAATGTCATTAACGTCATTTTTTTTAGCTTGTGTTATCGCTTGCTCTGCAAAACTAAGCATATTGCTTTTTAGGGCTTTTAATTCAAGCGCTAAATATTGATTTTTAAGTGGGTTGATATCACGTTTGGCTTTATCTTCTTCACCCACTTCTAACCAAGCCAACATTTTTGCGAATTTAGCTTCGGCATCATTGAAAGCATCAGGGATTAAACTATTAGCGTTAGCATCCTTAGCCTTTTGTCTTGCTTTTAAGACATCTTCAAATACATATTTTGCTTTAACTGCTTGTTTTTTTGCGGTTTTTATTCTTAATACCGCTTCTTTTCCAGACTCAGTTGCACTAACCTTTCCCGCTTTTGCTTGTTTGACTGCTTCATCGAACACATCCTGAGCTTGTTCCATTTGTTTTGGTGAATACAAAGCTAAATTTTCTGCGGCTGAGTTTTTCAATAAAATATCTGCTTCTTGCACAACTGGATATTGAGCAAATATTTGCTGCTCATTGAGTGATTTGTTGGATGCACACCCAGTAGTGAGTGTTAAAAATATACTGGTAACAATAATTGTTTTTTTCATGTTTTCTCTCATTGTATAATCAGGTATTAATGGCGTTCACAGGTATAGACTAGTAGAAAGCCTGAGAAGTCACATATATCGAAGATTAATTTTAGACATGACTATCAGCCGTATGACCAATTGTCATGTCATAGCGACCGATTTGATAAGATCATCTTGTATTGGATTTATTGCTAAAAGTGTTAACCTCGTGGCAACATATCTGAAAGTAGTAATGCTATTCCCAAAAACGACATAAATCCTGCAATGTCGGTGATAGTGGTTAACACAATAGAAGACGATTGTGCGGGATCCATACCAAATTTTTTGAGCGCTATGGGTACAATCGCGCCAGCACTACCTGCAATCAATAAAGATGAAATCATTGCTAATCCAATGACCATGGCAAGCCCAAGTGATTGACTCCAAAAAAATACTGCAATCGAGCAGGTAATGGCAATTGCCAAGCCATTTAATAGCCCAGTGGTCATTTCTTTGATGAGAACTTTGCGCCATTGTTTAGTGGTTATTTCGCGCAGTGTTAACCCACGCATGGTCACCGCCAGTGCTTGTGCTCCGGCGTTACCCGATTGACCTGCAGCAACAGGCAGTAATATGGCAAGGGCAGTGATTTCTGAAATCAACCCTTCAAAAGCGCCCACTACGGCTGCGGCTGCAAAGGCGGTCAGTAAGTTAATTTGTAACCAAGGCATACGTTTTTTAAAGGCAAACCAACTGCTCGATAATGCTCGTTCATCTTTGCTCACACCTACCATAGTTTGCATATCTGTGGCTAAGTCTTCTTTGGTTGTCTGATAAACGTCAAAAAACCTGATAACCCCCAATATTTGCTGATGAATATCTAAAACGGGGATCGCCCGGCACCGATAGCCAATAAACTTCTCAATCACCAACTCTTTATTATCCAAAGCGTTTAAGGTGGTTTTAAGCGGTTTGACGAGAGACAAAAGAGTGGTGTTTGGATTCGCTTTCAGCAGATCGGCTAAATCCACCTCACCTATCAATATTTGTTCATCGTCTTGAACGTATAATACGTCCTGCCCCGAAAATGCTCGTTGTTTAAGTGCGTTTAATGCCTGTGCGGCCTTTAGGTCTTGATAAAACACATTGACTTGACTGGTCATTAGCCGCGCGGCACTGTCGTTTGGATAAGCCAGAAGTTCTTTGAGTTCGTCTACTAAGTCCACAGGTAAAAGCATAAAAAGTTCGTTGCGCTGCTGCTCTGATTGCCTACTCATTAAAGCGGCGGCCAAATGGCTATCCATCTGAGTCAAAAGGCTAATGGCATATTCCCGACTAAAACTTGAAAAAATAATGTCAACGGCACCTGGGGGAATATATTTCAACAGTCCGAGTACCGTTAACACAGGTTGTTGCTGTAATATTTCTGAGGCGTCTTGGGCATCAAAGGTTTCCAAATATCGCGCACTTTTAAAGGGGTAATTAAGCAAGAATTCATGGCTTAACAGGTAAGTGGCTTCTTCAACCGTTTTTGGTTCGGATAACATAGAGGTACTCCTTAACAGAGTCTAAAGTCAGAGTTTAAGGGATTTAACATCAATAAATAATTCAGATAGACAACGAAGTACATCGCCGTAGGTATCCACTACTTCTCCGGCCAGTGACCGGTTATGCGTAACTGTGTCTTTATGTCGAGTAATTGCGCCACGCAAATCATAGTGGCGTAATATTCCAATAAACTCTTGTTTGCGATTAACCACGGCTATTGAATCGGTTTTCTGCCATATATCCATACCTAACACAGTACTCACGTCTGATAAACCATTAACCGTAGCAACCTTAGTGTTGGTTAAGGCTGAAATAAGTGTATCGGAAGGCGCGCGCAGCAAATCAAAAATAGATAGCTTACCGACTATTTTACGTTTGCGATTAACAATGAGTACTTCATGATTATCAAAATAAGTTTGTTTTCTAACTCGCAACATGGCTTCAGCTACACTCATTTGACTATCTATCACTAATACATTGGTTTCAATTAAAGTGCCCACGGTATTTTCAGGGTAACTGATCAATAACTTGCACAGCGATTGTCTGCTTTTTGGCAATAATTCAATTAATGAGTTTCGGACTCCACCATCCACATAGCGCAATATCGCAGCAATATCCGCCAGTTCAATTAGCTCAAAAAGTGCTTTGTTAAATTCAATTGATGACACACTAATGATACTTGCCGATGCTCTGGGTAACATGGCATAAATCACTTTTGATGCTATGGAGATCGGCGTTTTTTGTAACAATTCAGCGGCACTAACCGCTCCCATCAGGTCCAACTTACGAGCGGCTGCAATGGGTTCTTCTTTAAAGAACTGAATAGTCAATTTGAGATTGTTATTTGCCATTAAAATTCGCCTTTTATCACCGCTTAGCTGCCTTGGTAGTAGGTTCAGCAGAGGTGCGCTCAACAACAACTGCAATCCCTTGTTTTTCATCCATGCATACACGTGCAGGAATAAGCATTCGCCCCTCTTCTGTTTCAATCAATAACATGGTTGCAGTAATATCAACCAAGGTTCCCTCGGTACTGGCTATTTTTACGTATTCGTTAAGTCGAAAATGTTTTTTGGCTTGTTTTGCTGCAATAATATTAGCGACAAACGAGTTACTACCTATACCAAACGCAAGAGCCAACCCAAATAATAAAACACCTACTACTACAATAATAAAGGTAGTGATAAATTGAATATTGATACCAAGTTGTTCAATACCGACTACCAAAGCAACAAAAAATATCGAAAATTTAGCGATGCTGCCAATGGATGAGGGTTGACTAAATGAAGACTTTTCAGCGGCACTCTCAACCATCACCCCCACAATATTACCCATCAAATATCCCGCTGTTATAATAAATACAGCAGCCAGTAACTGAGGAAGGTACCTCAGTAATGCGTTTAACCAAGAAGAGAAAAAATCCAATCCCAAGCTTGAAGTAGCTGCAGCAACAAAAAACAGCATTACCACCCAAAAAACACTCTTACTAATAACTAGTGCGTGGGACAACTTAATTTGAGCAACGCTATTAGCGGTGACTTCTCGCGCCGCTTTTTGCCACATTCGGCCTACAAACTTGACTGTGGTGAGTGTTAATTTGCTACAAAGCCAAGCAATAACCCAGCCTAATAAGATTAGAAATAACGCGCTGAGTAGTTGAGGAACGTGCAAAACTAAATAGTCATTGAGTTGCTCATAACTTCTGGACAATGCAGATTGCCAATCGTTTTTAGTGGCCATTCTCGGTTTCCTTTAGGGCTATGCATTTAGGTACATTGCATTGACACACAATAGCTAAAATTAGTTACTTCATGGTCGGCATTTTTTAGACAAACTTCAACTAAAAATCAGCACCAATAAAAATTAGGGGTATCTAGCAGTCATTATGTGACTTATATTGATAATCAATAGTCTACATTTATTACACGCTTTAGAATTAACGGGGTATACATCTTTCAAGCTTCTGTCCGAATTAAATAATTTTTAGAGATATTCCAATGACATACCACTACAACATGTCTCGAAACGTTAGATTAATCCACTTATATTTAGTATGAGTTTAAACAAGGAAATTACCGTGTTATCGCGTTTGTATGATTTCATGCCTGGATTGACCACTCTGGTTAACTATGAAAGTAAATGGTTTGCTGATGATGTAAAAGCAGCATTGTCAGTGGCAGCTGTCGCGTTACCTGTCGCGATCGCTTATGCGCAGCTTACTGGTGTCAATGCTGCTGTAGGATTATATTCCTGCGTGTTGCCTATGATGGTATACGCACTATTTGGTACGTCCAAACAACTGATTGTTGGCCCAGATGCAGCAACTTGTGCCGTTATTGCTGCAGTAGTAACGCCTTTGGCGGCTGGTGATAGTTTTAAACATTGGCAGTTAGTGATCACCATGACGGCTATGACGGGGTTCTGGTGCCTTATTGCGAGTCGATTTAAGTTAGGTGTTTTAGCTGATTTCTTGTCCAAGCCCATTTTGATGGGCCTATTAAATGGTGTCGCGATCACTATTATTGTGGGGCAGTTTTCTAAAGTGTTTGGTTTTACTTTCGATGATAAATACCTACTTGAACGCTTAGGTGGTGTTCCCACTTACTTGTCACAAACACATGTTCCGACCGTGTTAATGGCTTTGCTAACAGTCGGCATTTATTTTGCTATGAAACGCCTTAAGCCTTCTTGGCCCGCTTCCATGTTTGCCATTGCTTTTGGCGCTGCTCTAGTATGGCTATTCAATTTGGAGCAGTTTGATGTAAAAACAATAGGCATTGTCGACGCAGGGTTACCCTTGTTTGATACACCCGATTTTAATGTAGGTATTATTCGTGAACTAGTTATGCCTGCACTTAATTTAGCGATAGTGAGCTTTGTAAGCATGATGCTGACTGCCCGCAGTTTTGCAGCAAAGAATGGTTATGATATTGATCCCGACAAGGAGTTTATGGCCTTAGGTATGGCAAACTTCGCTTCGGCATTATCACAAGGCTTTGCTGTCAGCGGCGCAGATTCTCGTACCGCAGTGAATGATGCTAATGGTGGAAAGACCCAGTTAGTTTCAATTATTGCGGCTACGATTATTGCCATCATTGCTATTTTCCTAACTGCACCACTTGAATTTATTCCAAGCGCAGCGTTGGGAGTTGTATTGATCATCGCTTCAGTTCATCTTTTAGATTTAAAGGCCGTTTGGTTATTAAGATTAAAAGACAAACAAGCGTTTTATTTAACCTTGACTACATTATTTGCGGTGTTATTTATTGGTGTTATTCCTGGCATTACACTTGCGGTATTACTTGGCTTATTTCAATTTATTCGCACCGTAATGCGCCCCACTGACCATATACTAGGTGTTGATGTAAACGGTGTGGTGAGGAGCTTGGATACCAGTGATAAAGCTAAAGCGGTGGACGGTATTTTTATCTATAGATTTAACTCACCTTTAACTTACTTTAACGCCAGTTTTTTCAAGCGGCGTTTATTAGAGCAATATGCAAGACAAAAGGGTGATATTCAATGCGTAATCATTGATGCAGTGCCGTGCTTCACCCACCTAGATTTAAGTGTCATGGCGATGTTAGATGATTTAAATACAATATTTAAAAAGCGCGGTGTCCGTTTTGAACTTGCAGGCCGTAAACGCCAGTTATTAGAATGGTTTAAAAAAGCAGAAATCAAATCAGGTAATGATGGCATTTATGTTCATTCTGATTTGTATTTGGCGTTGAGAATAAACCAAAGTAAACAAGCCTTAAATTAATTTATAAGATATCAGCCCCCTGCCCCTGTAGAGTTTTCAATTGTAGCTTCGGTCGAATGCTGCAATTCTTTTCTAGATACAAATAATAATATCAAGGTGCCCACAATCCCAGCGATGAGTGAGCCAAGAAAAATGCCTAGTTTGGCTTGCGCAATCAATTCAGATTGTCCTTCGAATGCTAAAGCTGAGATAAATAATGACATCGTAAATCCAATCCCCCCTAAGAAACCGATACCCACGATATGATTGAAATATACACCGTCAGGAAGTCTTGCCATTCCCACTTTTAAGGCAAGCCAAGCGAAAATACTGATCCCTACTCCTTTACCTAATACTAGACCGAACAAAATGGCCAAGGTGATCACGGTATCACCAAATTCAGGGATAGCCGTGGGTAACAACATTCCCGCGTTTAAAAATGCAAACAAGGGTAATATCATGAGATTAACCGGTTTTCTGAGAGCATTCCCCCATCGTATTATTGGGGGTGGTGGTCTTTCTAGCTATCTCTTCGGCCTCAATCGCAAGTGCATGTTGCTCGCCACTTTCAAGAATAGTACTGTCTGGTTTGTCGAATTTCCTAAAGTTCTCGATGACGTTTTGCATTTTACGGTGGAACCATTTTTTATCTGCATAAGGGTGTGTTGGTACCATTAATGCCGCCAAAATACCTGCCGTTGTTGCATGAACTCCTGATTGAAGAATAAACCACCATAAAACCACACCACCAAGCAGATAAACGGAGGCCATTCTAATACCAAGCTGATTCATTAAAAACATCACAGACAATGTCAATCCAGACCATAAAAGCGAGCTAAGGGCTATTTGATCCGTGTAAAAAAGCCCAATCACCACTACAGCTCCCATGTCATCAACAATGGCCAACCCTGTTAATATAATAGCTATCGCTTTTGGCGCTCTGGTACCTAATAATGTTAAAATGGCAATGGCAAAAGCGGTGTCTGTTGCCATGGGCACCCCCCATCCTTGAATAGCATCCGCTCCACCTAGCCAAACAATCAACAGATAAATGAGTGCTGGTAGCACCATGCCACCAATCGCCATGGCAATCACTAAGGTGGCATCTTTTAAGTCTCTTAATGCTCCCACCAAACACTCATACTTAATTTCTAGCCCCAATATAAAGAAAAATAACACCATCAACCCATCATTGACCCAATAGTGTAACGAGCCATTGATTTCCCACTCCCCGAATGAAATACCGAGCATGAGCTTACTTAAATCGTCATATTGCTCCTGCCAACCAGTGTTGACCATAAGGATCGCCAGTAGCGCCGAAATCAATAGTGCTATTCCAGCCAAGGCCTGACCATTGATAAACACTTCTAAAGAATAGAATAGTTTAAGAAAGCGCCGTTCTAATGGCGCATGTTCTCGATTTTTTTCTGTTATTTTGGCTTTCATCACATTTCCATATTAATATTTAAAGCGTGTCGGCAAAAGTTTAAGACTAATACCTACCATTGTGTGGAGCGATTAAATCAGAACCAAGTCACTTTTGATAAATAGTTAGTGTACGACTATATATTATTGAGCGGCATGAAAATAAAACAGCTCAACTCAAAAGAAGAACACCTAAACATTAGATGTTACTAATTAATTGCTAATATCTCAGAACAATCAGCGTCACAAAATATAGTTAGTGCACTATCTATATTTGACGCTGTATTTGCAGTTTTTTAACTATTGAAATAGTATAAACAGTATGGAGTTCGGCGTCGAATGACCAACAATCAACCTATTTATTAACATGTGGAGTATGCCAGAAACGTTTATTAGGAAGTAACAATATAGATCCAATTTATTAATGAGGAGAGCACTATGTTAGTTAGTTTAAAAGAATTAAGCGGTAGCACGGTCAAAGCAACTGACGGGGACGTTGGTCAGATAAAAGATGTGTATTTTGACGATAGATCTTGGGTCATTCGATTTTTAGTGCTTGATACCCATCCTTGGTTGCCTCTCAGTCAAAAAGTGTTAATTAGCCCTATTGCGTTGGGTGAATTTAGCTCACAAGACGATACTTTGAGCGTGTCTTTTAATAAGGATGCGATTAAGGATTGTCCAAAAATAGAGGAACATGAAACGGTTTCACGGGAGTTTGAAAAAGCCTATCACGATTATTTTGGCTACGGTTATTATTGGACAGGTGAAGGTGCATGGGGAGAATACGCATACCCTACCGCGCTATTTCATGGAACTATCCTACCGATTGACAATACTAATGAAGGCACAGTTGAAAATGACAATTTAGAACAAACCAATCACCTACGGTCAGCGAATGAGGTGGAACATTACGATGTTGATGCAGTGGACGGCAAAAAAGGTTACATCAAAGATTTTATTTGGGATACCTACACTTGGTCTTTACGATATCTTGTTATTGATACACGTGATTGGTTGCCTGGCGGGAAAAAAGTACTCATCTCACCAGATCAGTTCGAGACTTTGAATTGGGGAAGTAAAACCGTTACCTGCAATATTAACTTGGCACAGATAAAAGCCTGTCCTGAATATCACTCAGACAGATTGAATGACGCCAAATACCTTGAAGAAATAAGGGAAAAACTTCAGGCTAATAGGTAACGCAATTCATTAATATTTTGAATGTGCTGACTACTGATGTTGAGATTAGGTCGTTGTCTTTGGATATTCGATACTAAATAGTCAATTAGCATAAAACTATACCCATACCAGCTAGCCAACAGGCACTTTGGTTGGCTAGCTGGCATCTTTTCAATGGATAAAGAATCAAGGCGAATCAATGCAAACTGCTAACAACCCTACCCCCAGTAATCTAAAGCATAAAGGCAAGGTTTTGTATGGTGCCGAAACCGCTAAAGCGCTGGTGAATTTTACGATAAGTGACAATAAAATGCCTCGGGCTTTCCTGTGGGCGCTTGGTAGCATAAAAAGTGTCGCTGCCCTTGCTAATATGGAACTTGGCTTACTTGATGAAGATAAAGCGAAAGCTATCCAATGTGCCGCGCAAAGTGTGGCGAATGGTGACTACGACGATCAATTTCCAGTGGATGTGTTTCAAACGGGCTCAGGCACCAGTACTAACATCAATGCCAACGAGGTGATTGCTTCACTGGTCAGTTTACAAAGTGAGGGAAAGGTCAGTGTGCATCCTTTGGATGACGTTAATTTGGGGCAAAGCTCTAATGACATTATTCCTTCTTGTATCCATGTAAGTGCAGCCACACTAGTGGCCAATCAACTGTTGCCTGCCTTATCACATCTGGTAAATACCCTGAATGAGAAAATAAAGAAACACCACAATACAATCAAAACAGGTCGAACCCATCTTATGGATGCCATGCCACTGAGTTTTTCTCAAGAGATGAGCGCTTGGCGTGATCAGATTGTCTACATACACAGCCAACTCCAACACAGTTTACAAAGCTTATGTAAACTTGCAATTGGTGGCACAGCAGTAGGCACTGGGATCAATACACACCCTGAGTTTGGCTCTATTGTGACCCGATTGTTATCAGAAAACAGTGAATTAACTTTTATCCCGGCTGATAACTATTTTCGGGCCATCAGCGCCCAAGATACAGCTGTTAACGTCAGTGGCAACCTCAAAACCGCCGCGGTGAGTTTGAGTAAAATTAGTAATGATATTCGTTGGCTTAGTAGTGGTCCATTAAATGGCTTAAATGAAATACACTTACCTGAGCTGCAAAAAGGTAGCAGTATTATGCCGGGTAAGGTCAATCCGGTGATCCCTGAAGCGGTACTCATGGCCTGCACCCAAGTAATTGGCAATGACACCACTATCACTTTGGCTGGACAATCGGGAAACTTTCAATTAAATACTATGTTGCCATTAATCGGCCATACCCTAATACAAAGTATTCAACTATTGACTACATGCAGCACCGCACTTGCCGACAATGTCATAGAAGGCATGGAAGTGAACCATAAAATGCTTCAACAGAGCGTGGCACAAAACCCGATGTTAGCCACTGCCTTGACGAGTTTGGTTGGGTACGATAAGTGCGCTGAAATAGCCAAAAAAGCCCAGGCAGAAAATAGAACCGTATTAGATATTGCCAAAGATATGACCGACATAAGTGAAGCTGAACTGATGGAAAAATTGGATCCTAAGGTAATGACAAGTAATACCAAAACCTAAACAATACTGCTCGAACCCAATTGTTGATATATTTCGTTTTTGAAGAAAAATAGTGTTGCCCACTGTTTTCTAATATGTTCGCAGAATGAACTATTTCTTAAGTATAAAATCAGTGAATCTTAAGTTTGATTTGATATATTTATACTCATAAAAATTACTGTCTGGTTGCCTTTTGAAAATACTGATTATAGAAGATTCTAACTCCCTCAGAAGAAGCTTAAAAGTTGGGCTGTCTAACCTAGGCTTTACAGTGGATGATACAGGGGACGGCTCTGAAGGTTTGAGTATGGTGTTAGCAGGAGATTATTCGCTGCTGATACTGGACCTGATGCTTCCTTCAGTTGATGGCACCTCAATATTAAAGGCGCTGCGGGATGCTAAAAAAGACATTAGAGTACTCATATTATCTGCACGAGATCTTACGGAAGATAAAATCCAAGGTTTACTGAATGGTGCCGACGATTATTTAACCAAACCATTTTCATTCGATGAGCTTCATGTAAGGCTACTGTGCCTTATGCGCAGAGGCAGTTTAAATATTAATGACAGCAAAATTAACATCGGGCAGTTTTCATTAGATTTACATTTAAAGCAATTTCACTGTAATGGTGTAGACGCAAACTTTACACCCAACGAGTACAAGTTAGTGGAATGCTTGTTTACTAATCAAGGTAAAGTTATATCTCCAGAAAAGTTGAGTGAATATTTAGCCGGTCAGTATGATGCTATCGCTAAAAACTCCATTGAGGCGCATTTGTCCACAGCCCGTAAGAAGGTCAGAGCCATAGGTTGTGATTTACCCATAAAGACCAAACGTGGTTTTGGTTATTTTGTTGAAAGCAACTAATGACGTCTATTAAAAAGAAACTGAGCCGCTATTTATCCATTTCAGTTTCAATATTGTTAATTTCTATTTTTCTCATTACTGATGTACTAGTTGATAGCTGGATCACTAACGAATTTAATAGAGCCATGACTATCAAGGCTGGCTTACTCATTACCCTAATAAGTGAAGACACGGAAGAAGTTGAGTTTGAATTTGCGGATGAGTTTATGCCTGAATTTTCAGGGGCTGTGGATCCCGAATATTTTCAATTATGGCTTAAAGATGGCGTATTTGAACGCTCAAAAACCCTCGATCTTTTTGAGATTAAAGCACTACCTAAACTGGACATTCCCATACATACATCTTCTATCACCAATATAACTTTACCTGACGGCCGTTCTGGTCTGATGTATTTCACAACCTTTTTCCCACAAATTGACAGTGATGTGCGAGAAGAATTTGGTATCACAGACAAAGAATTTTCTGCCACACAGCAGCCTATGTCATTGGCCTATGCCATCAGTAACGAAGGCTTAAACCAAATACTGTGGTTTGTGGATATTATATTTTTAGTCACCTCTATTCTCGCGCTTGTTGCGGTTAAAATCATAGTATTTAACGTTGTTGAGCGTGGGTTAAGGCCCCTTGTTAAATTAAATGACGATCTAAAACAAATTGATCTGAACTCTCAAATTAGCAAAATATCCACAGACAACCTTCCTGCCGAACTTATATCCATTGCTAACGGTATCAATCATTTTATTAGTGAAAATAAACAACTTTATTCACGGGAAAAAAGGATCACATCTGATATTGCCCATGAATTAAAAACGCCAATTGCAGAATTGCTTAGTTTAAGTGAAGTAGCGATTAAGTTTCCTGATGAAAAACAAATTTCTGATACCTATAAAACTGACGTACTTGGCATTGCAGAACGTTTGAAAAATATTGTGAACGGCATTCTTTTGTTGCAAAAGAGTACTCAGGGCGGGGAATTAAAAAAGAGTGATGTTGATCTAAAAATGCTTATTGAAAACATTATTGAAAGAGAAAATAAATCAGGGCGCGACATAATTTTGACCAGTGAGATCAAGTCCAAGAATATTTATATAAGTGATATAGCCCTTGAAACAATATTATCGAATTTACTCAGTAATGCTGTATTTTACAGCCCTGAAAACACCCCTATTACAATATCAATTGAACCAGCGGCATATAACAAGGTGATGATACACGTATCCAATATCAGCACTTATCAATATTCCGAATCAGATATAGAAAAATTCTTTGAGCCACTTTGGCAAAAAGACGACGCTAGAACCTCATCCGAAAGGTATGGACTGGGCTTGGCAATAGTGAAGTCGTATTGCGACAACATTGGTGCTTCTTTATCAATTGTATTGGAGCCTGAAGGTAAAATAACCTTTAAAATCCTGTTGTGAACCGTGTTATATATGTAATTTGTATTTTTGTCTGTATATTTGCTACATGTAATGTTCAAGCTGTAGATATAGACATTGATGGTTTATTAGATGAAAAAGAATGGCAACTAGTACCTTCCAAAACTGAATCTTATCAAGTCCTTCCACAAACACTGATACCGCAAAATACAAATTTTACTTATAAGTTGATAACCACAAAAACCGGTTTATATGTAGGGTTAATTGCCAAAACCTACGCTGCCCTGCGTGTTCGTACTCAAGAAAACGATAGCGTTTTTTCAAACGACCATTTTCAGCTTATGTTAGATATGAAAAACACTGCGCAACAAAGTTATGTGTTTGGCATAAATCATCAAGGCAATTATTTTGATGGTATTTACGATGTTGATAGACAACTTGATTTGGATTGGGATACCAATTGGCAATTTGAGGTAAAAATAAACGCAGACGATTGGGTGGCTGAAATATTTATTCCTTGGCGCGCCATGTCATTTGCTGTTCACGAGCAAAACCAATTTGGTGTCTATGTCAGCCGTTTTGACGAAAATAGCAACACGACCTATGCATCAGTGCCGGCTAATCCGCAGATGAATAGTTTCTTTCAACAATTCACAAAATATACTAGCACAGTAGTCAGTGAAACAAGACTCGACTTATTTCCTTATGTATCAGCTAATCGCGATATTTTAAATAACAGCAATAGCGGCTCCATCGGAGCAGAAGTGTTTTGGCAACCGAATAAACAGCATAGATTCAGTGCCACAGTTAATCCGGATTTTGGGCAAGTGGAGTCAGATGAACTGGTGGTGAATTTTTCTGCGGTTGAAAGCTTTTTCTCCGAAAAACGGCCTTTTTTTAATGACAACCAAAGTTTATTTGATGTTTCGGGCCCTGAAACGCTAACACTTGTGCACTCTCCAAGAATTGGGGGCAATGCTTTCTATGATGATGAGTATCAAAGTGAACTAAATTCAGCCATAAAATACACCGCAAATATGGGGAACTATGATTTAGGTGTTTTATCTGCATTTGAAGATAAGACTCAAAGAGGCGACGGTAGAGACTTTGTAGCGTTGCGAGGACAATACACCTTTGGTGCCAGTAAATTAGGCATTTCAATCAATCATGTGAATACGCCTACAATACAAAGACAAGCCACAATAGTGTCATCTGATTTGCATCTTACAATTTCTGAAGACACTTCTTTAAATGCTGGAATGATTACCACACAGGCTGAGCAACAGAACATCACTATAGAAGATTTCGGATGGTGGCTCACGGGAAGTACTGATATATCCAGCCAACATACTCACGAGTTTAGTTTGTTTTCATATGGTGACAATTTACAACTTAACGATATTGGTTTTGTAAAACGTGTGGATAGAAAACAGATTGAATATGAGTATCAGTATCAAATTCCAAATGTGGAGTCGTTGTTTATAAGAAATATAACCTTTGCGTTTGAAACTGAATTCAAAACCAACTACCAACATGAAAAATTACCCCATGTTATGGGTGCCGGTGTTGAGTTGCAAACAAACAATGAATTTGAGTATGACCTTTCCTTAGAGATAATTTCATCTGGATTTGATGACCTGATTACCCGTGGTAATCGTTCATTATGGTTACCGCCCTTAAAAAACTTGGAACTTGAGATAACGTCTCCAGAATATTTTTGGGGCCAATACGAATTTCAAGTGGCGACAGGAACCCAGGGATGGCAAGGTTTTTTTTATGAGATTGAAGCTGGAATAGACCAACAATTTAATGAAAACCTTCTGATAAACCTGTCTGTTTCACAATATAACAGTGACAGTTGGATTGATTGGGATGAGGGTAATACGGTAAGTGAATTTAACTTTACAGAACAAGGTATTGAACTCAGCATCGACTATCAGCTTGATGATAATCAAGAACTTCGTATAAAGTTCGAAGCGGTAATAGGTAAAGCCAAAAGTATCGGCCGGTATATCATTCAAGCCGATGGGTCAGTCGAAACATCGCCCGTCAGTGACGATTTTTCATTTTCTGAGAATGCATTTCAATTACGTTATAAATATTCGTTATCTAAATTAACCGCGTTTTATTTAAGTTATGGTTTTGCTGGTGAGTATGAAGACGAACTGGCTAAGTTTGGCACTCGTAATCTATATAAAAAATCAATCCAAGCAAAAAATGCTCACAACGTTTTTGCAAAGGTCAGATTACATTTCTAATCCAATTGCTTAAAGGTTACCGCTGTAATCTTCGACGATTGAACCCAATATTCAGTTTAATCTAGGGTAACTATCAGTTTATCCTAAGCTCACCTTAAGTTTACTTATTTACCATAGAAACACTTACTAATAGGTGTTTCCATGATGTGCAATCTTAGCCATTTATTCTCAATCAGTCTTATTCTTTGCGCTTCATTGTCAAGCGCGTGGGCGAACCAAGAGAAAAATTGCAATCAAATAGAAAATGTCATTTTTGACACCCATGACATTTTTGATCTTACCGATTCTGACAGCATATTTGTGCACCATTGGGCAAACTTTCTGCACATAAAAACCAAACAAAAAACCCTCATAAACGAGTCTGCCTTTTTCTTAAATAAATGCCAAATCAACGATGACGATTTACAAGAACTAGAGCGCCATTTGCGTAATGAAAAGTATATTAGAGACGCTTCAGTCACCTTAGCCGAAAACGGTAAAATCAAGGTACAGACTTGGGATAACTGGTCCTTGATGCCGACTATAGATTTCAGTAGAAAAGGTGGAAAAAACAAATTCGCCATAGGCATAACAGATCGAAATTTATTGGGGTTGGGTATCAATGCAGAAATTGAATATTTCTCTAATGACCAACGTACTGGTTACAAGTTTAAATCTCAATTTCCACTCTATTTAAAAAATAACATTAACGCCAGTATTCGCCTCACAAGTAATGATGATGGCTCATCTGAAGCTGTCTTTTTAGAAAAGAAATTCGTCAGCTTCGACACTAGCCACGCATTTAAAATTGGTTTTAATAACTTTAATCAAATCGATACACAGTATGAAAATGGAGTTGAGTCCAATCAATATAATCATCAGCAAGATTACCTAACCGCTAATTAGCAATGGCTGCATCAGGACTCAGCCACCGATACATTACGTTTTGGCGTCGGTTATACACAAGAAAAACATAGTTTTTTAGAAATAACTGAGTCCGCATTAACAAAAATTCCATCAAATGTAGTTTTACCCGTTGATCGTGCCTTTAATTACCCTTTTGTTTCTGTTGAATACCTGCAAAAAGACTATAGAAAACTGACAAACCTCAATGTTATTAATCAGATTGAAGACTTCAATCTTGGTTGGAATGCAACTGCAACTGTTGGTTACGATTTTAATCAAAATGCAAAGTCACCTTCATTAATTTGGCAGTCACATTTATCCAAAGGGTATGCCGTATTTGACGATGCCTATTGGCTTTTTGATGCCTCTTTTGAAGGGGAGTTATATGCAAATAGTGAGGTTGAAAACAGGCTTCTACTGAACCTTAATACTGAATATTTTTATAAATTCAATGATAAATGGGGCGCATATTTTAAGAATGCCAATCAATTCAGCAAAAACCAATTCTTAGACTCCCCTGTCGTCTTAGGAGGTGAATCTGGAGTAAGAGGTTACCCGTTGCAGTATCGGCACGGCAAACATAGTACTCAATTTACATTTGAAACTCGCTATTACCCACACATCAATATTTACAAGCTACTCGAATTAGGTGGCGCTGCATTTATAGATACTGGCCGCGTGTTTGGTCAATCTGAACAACTTTCAAACCAGCCTAACTGGATGTCATCTGTTGGCATAGGAGCTCGCTTTTTCTCAACCCACTCTAGCGAATCTAATGTCATTCACGTGGATATTATCAAACCCGTTTCTTCTGCGCCCAATGTCAATAGCGTTGAATTCCGCATAACTACCAAACACTCATTTTAAGGCTATTAACAGTGAAAAAATTTCTTAGGTACTTTAAAAACCTATCCATAACAACCAATCAATTACTGATATTTACCTGTAGTTATGTCGCGCTGATCTTGAATCTACCATTTTTAATTAAAGCAACCAATGCGATTACCGCACTCGATAACTACAATGTGTTTTTCTTAATGTCACTTCCTGTATTTCTGTTATTTCTTAGTATAATTGTGCAGAGTATTCTTTCATTTAGGTGGGTCACTAAACCTATTCTCATTATCACTGTGCTTTGTTCATCTTTAATATTTTATGGCACTATTTCCTATGGAATAGTATTTGATTATGGCATGGTTCAAAATACCGTTGAAACTGATAGCGCTGAGGCGCTGTCTTACGTTAATTTACACGCCATTGTGTTTTTTATTATATTTGGAATTGTTCCATCGGTATTAATATACTCAGTTCACCTTACCTATCAGCCTTTATTCAGGGAGCTATTAAGCCGAGTAAAACTGATTGCACTTAGTATGTGTGGGATACTGCTTATAGGCGGCTTATTCTATTCAAATTACGCTTCTGTTGGTAGAAACAACAAAGCACTCATTAGCTATATCACCCCCTATAAAATGCTGGATGCGTCATACAAATTTGTACGCAACCACTATTTTAATCTCCCTTTGGAATTTAAGATTTTGGATACTTCTCCATCAATCGTCCGTGATAATGTTAGAAAACATGTCACCGTGATGGTGCTGGGAGAAACAGCTCGTGCTGAGAGTTTTTCCCTCAATGGATATAACAAACCAACCAATCAGTACACTGAAAAACTTGGGGTAGTATCTTTTTCTAATGTGCACTCATGCGGTACTGCAACCGCTGTATCAGTTCCTAGTATGTTCTCTAGATTAAGCAAACAAAACTA
>Ga0115567_10000982_pt1 | contig 28416 bp, 24 predicted proteins | sample COGITO_mtgs_1204_2_FD_88679 | JGI IMG/M metagenome (GOLD analysis project Ga0115567, IMG submission 88679) | Pelagic marine microbial communities from North Sea - COGITO_mtgs_120412 | ecosystem: Environmental > Aquatic > Marine > Epipelagic | place: Germany:Helgoland, sampling site Kabeltonne... | reverse complement strand
TCAAAGGATTGGGTGAGCCGCCAAGCCAATAAGTACACAAGTAACGACACGACCATGGCAGTTCGCATTTCCGCGGTCTTGGTTGCACCGATAAAGAGACCGTCATAGATATAAGCAGCGAATGAAATGAGTGGGGTCGCTACCATCCAAAGGCTGAACTCGGTGGCCTCGTTGATCACCGTAGGGCTACTGGTTAAAAGCTGCATGATTCCTGGTGACAGAAAAAACAAAGCAACGCTTAGGAGTAAGGCTAAAAGTCCGCCGTTGAAAAAAGCAGCACGAATAATGTCGTTTGCCGCATGGCGATCGCGTTTGCCGTGGGCCTCGCCCATGATCGATTCACTTGCAATCGCGAACCCATCGATAAAAAACGCTGAGAAGGTCACAAACTGCATCAAGATTAGATTGGCGGCGAGCGACAAGTCCCCAAGTCGAGCCCCTTGGTCTGTGAACCAAGCAAAGGCGAAGATTAAGCAAAGGGTGCGAATCATAATGTCTCGGTTTACCCGAAAAAGCGCTTTGATGGCCTTTAATTCAAGAATTTGAGCGGGATTAAAAGCGCCAGAAAAGAATTTGAAATGGTGCCCAAGTATCCAAAATCCGGCGATGAGCGTCACGGCTTCAGCAATCAAGGTTGCAGCGGCGACGCCCTCAACGGACCACTCGAGTAGGACCACAAAGATAAGGTCCAAGAGGATATTGGTGAGGTTGAGAATCAATTGCAGGATTAGGACATAGCGTGATGCTTGTTGCCCGAGTAGGTAACCCATCATCGCAAGGAGCATTAAATGCAGCGGTGCGCCCCAAATGCGAATCTGATAATAAGTGGCTGCAGCAGCTTCAACCCCAGGACTTGCACCGGTTGTTGAGAAGATGAGGCTGGCAATGGGTTGTTGCAAGAGGCAGAGCAAGACGCCCAAAAAGATGGCAAGCAGGAGGCTACGGCTGAGGTGATTGCGGATGGCCGTTGGGTCGGCACGCCCTTTGGCTTGTGCCACCAGAGCAGTTGTGCCCATTCGTAGAAAGCCAAAGCCCCAAAAAACGAGATTAAATATCATCGCGCCTAATGCTAAGGCGCCGAGGAGGTGGGTCTCTCCGAGCTGACCAATGACAGCGGTGTCCACCATGCCGAGTAGCGGCGTCGCCAAATTGGCCAGAATGATCGGTCCGGCAATTTGGTAGAGTCGATGGGTGATCGCATCAGGCGGATTCATTTCGGCTCAGCGGCGGTTAGCGTGTAATAGCTTTGATGAATGCGGGTATAAGTGGTTAGCAAGCACATCAGCCCAAAGATCACTCCGAAAACGTTAAAAAAGTCTGGCAGGAGGCAGATCAGGGTAATGAACAAAAGGGTTTCGGTGCCTTCGGTTAGCCCGCCCAGAAAATAAATGGATTTAGATTGTGGGGTGCGCGGCGCGGCCTGAGCCCGATCTGCAAAAATTGCCATCGCCAGGAAGCTGCTGCCGGTGCCGACGAAGCTGAAGATGACGAACGCCGCGGTCAGTGCAAGGCTTTGATCGAATACGGCAAAAGCAAGCACAATCCCTGAGTAGATAATGAAATCGAAAACGATATCTAGGTAGCCGCCTGCCATTGTCGGCCGCCCGCAGCGCGCCAGCGCGCCATCGAGCCCATCGAGGAGTCGATTGAGCCCAAATAGCGCGAGACCGAGCAAGGGTTGGCCGAGCGCAATCAGTATCATCGCAAGTAGGCCTGCAATAAACGCGACAAAGGTGACCTGGTTGGCGCTCACATGATGCTGATGGAGGACCGTCGCCATGGCATTGAGTACAGGGTCAACGAGGGGGCGCGTGACTTGATCCAGCATCATCATCTCCGAGTCATTTGGACGCAGCATGAACAGCCCACGCGGGCGAGTCAATTGCTTTAACCACAGCCTGTTATACTGCTTGGATGAAATTTTTAATCGGTACTTATACTGACCAATCAGACTCCGCTGGCATCTATGTTATCGAAAGCCGCCATGGTGACCGATTTGCAGTGCAGGCGCAGGCAACGATTTGGCTCCGCAACGCCTCATACCTGATCGAGCACCCTGAGCTGCCACTGGTTTATGCCGTGAGCGAGATCGCAGAGGCGCCAGGCGGAGCGGTGGCCGTTTTGCGGCAAAACGATCAGGGTGATTATGGTCTTTGGCAGGTTGTTGCGTCTGGTGGTTTAGATCCGTGCCATTTAAGCCTTTCGCCTAATGGACGAACGCTGTTGATCAGCCATTACTCGAGTGGGTCCTTCGCCCTGCAAGGCATTGCGTTGGACGGCGGCTTTGAACCGAGCCAGACCATTGTTCGTCACGACGCCCGGCACGCCGTGGCCCAGGGGCTGGGGCGGGGTCGACACCCACGGCAAGCGGCGGCACATGTCCACTCAGCCACCTTTATCGATGATCATCAGTTTGTGGTTTGTGACTTGGGGACCGATGAGGTCCTGTTATACACTCTCGACGCGCATCGGTCTGTCCAAGCCTCGTTGCGTAAGTGTTGGACCTTGCCCGCTGGATCGGGTCCTCGGCATATCGCCGCGTCACGAGAGCGGTTGTATGCGGTTGCCGAACTCAGTAACACCGTTTTTGTGTTATCGAACTCGCCAAACGGTCAGCCCACCATTGTGTCTTCCGCAAGCTGTCTGCCCGATAAGACTGCAGGGTTCAGTGAAGCGGCAGAGATTCAATATGATGCGCAAGCTCCGGCGCTCTGGGTGAGTAATCGCGGACAGGACGGGCTCGTTCGGATCCCACTTTCTGGGGACACGCTGTTACCGCTTCGGTCCTGGAACGGGTTTGGTGCGCATCCGCGACACTTTCATTTGTCGGACCAGATGCTCGTGGTTGCAGCTAAGGACGATAACCTGGTGCGGGTTATCAGGCGGGACGCGCAAGGCTTGCCTGATTTGCAAAGTGTGCAGCGTCTATCAATTCCATCGCCGGTTTTTATTCTGCCCTTGCGTCACGGTGATCGCGAGACATCCTGAAACTGCAGTTGCGTCAAGGTGTAGTACAAGCCTTGTAACTGCATCAGTTCTGCGTGGGTTCCGACCTCCCGAATTTCCCCATGTTTCAGGACAACGATTCGATCGGCTGCTTGAATGGTTTGTAGTCTGTGGGCGATCAAAATAGCGGTCCGCCCCCGGGTCAGATGCTGGAGCGCGATTTGAATTTTTTGTTCGGTTTCAGTGTCGATACTGGCGGTTGCTTCATCCAACACTAATATTTCCGGATCACTCGCAAGCACTCTTGCAAACGACAGCAGTTGTCGCTGGCCTTGTGACAAATTCTGGCCGCGCTCGTGAAGCTGCGTATCGTAACCGTTCGGGAGCGCTTGGATGAAGTCGTGTGCCTGCACCCAACGGGCTGCATTGATGGCATCTTCTCGGGTGATGGCTGGATTGCCGAGTTGAATGTTGTCGAGCACGGAGCCGGCAAAGATGTGGAAGTCCTGCAGCACAACCCCGATTCTACGTCGAATCTCTGAGGATCGGATGCGATTGAGGTCGATGTCATCCAGGAAAATACTGTCGTCCGGGAAGTCATAGCTACGGGTGAGCAGCCTGATTAAGGTGCTTTTGCCGGAACCGGTTGGGCCGACGATTGCAATTTTTTCACCGGGTGCGATCGCCAAGTTAAGTTTTTTTAAGATGGGTTGATTGGGCTCATATCCAAAGGTTAATGCTTCGACGCGAATGGCGCCGCTGAGTCGATCAGGAAGTGCCAGCGGGGCCTCGGGCTCTCGGATTTGCTCATCCCAATCCAGCGCTTGAAAGATGCGTTCAGCGCTCGCCATCGCTCGAAATATGACGTTGTATTGTTCCCCCAGAACCCGGATCGGACGGATAAACATATCGATAAACTGCGTGAACAGAATCAAGCTGCCGAGTGAGATTGCGCCTTGGATGACATCGCCGCCGCCGATCCACAGAATCGCGGCCAAAGCCATGTTAACCATGTTCTGCATAAAGGCGCCGTAACCGGTTTCCAGTTTGATCGCGGTAATTTCTTGTTGTTGATTGAGCTTGTTGATGGATTTATAAAGCGACAGGTTAAGCGCCTCACGATTGCTTAATTGCACCACCTGAATGCCGGACAGGTTCTCCTGAAGGTTTTGATTTAATTGCGATAGGCTGTTGCGAATTTGACGATAGATCTGGCGGGTCGCCATCCGAAAGACATAGGTCAGTAAGGTAAAAACCGGTAGCGCAATTAAAAGATAGAGCGTGAGCTCTAAATCAATCGAGAGCATTAGGGCCAGCGCGATAAAAAATGGCACGAACTCGCCGACCAATAGGCCGAGTCCCATCAACATATCAAACAAGGCTTGGACATCATTTGTGATTCGCGTCATAACGCGACCGACGGCAACTTTGTCGTAAAAAGTGCTGGGGCGGCGCTCTAGATGGCTGAATAGATCAAATCGAAGATCTCGAAGCGCATACATTACGGTGGTGGCCAGCGTGGTTCGGTGCCAGTGGTAAGCGATTTGACAGAGCACTAAGAGGCCGCCGTAAAGTAAGCAGGCCGCGGTCAAGGTCGACAACTCGAGACCCTGCGCAATAGTCTGCGTCAGCTGTGACAAGCCCAGGTCGGGGGCACTCAACCTTGGTTGCTGAATGAGTAATCCATCGATCACGACGCGGGTAATGATGACCGGCAATAAGACGGCGATAAACGACGCTATGATGACGAGGGTTAAAGAGAGTATGGCTGTTTTTCGATGGGGTCGTGCCCAGCTCAAGATACGTTTGAAGTCCCGAGCGCTCATGCTTTTGCCCGGCAGTTCGGCATCAAAGACAGCATGATCCAAAATGGGGTTCGTTTCTTGATTAGGCTTCATGGTCGTGCTCTTTAAGACGCTGCCGACGCTCTAAGTCGCTATAGAATCCACCCTTAGCAAGTAAAGTTTGATGGTCGCCCATCTCGATCAACCGACCTTCATCTAAGACCAAGATGGTGTCAGCGTGGCGAGCGGTTGAAACACGATTCGACACAATCAAGGTCGTAAGACCTTGGCGCAGATTTTTCAGGCCCGACAAAATATGTTCTTCGGTTTCAGTGTCGACTGCTGAAAAACAATCATCTAAGACGAGCAGAGGGCTCATGCGGATGATGCCGCGGGCCAAAGCGGCGCGCTGCTTTTGGCCACCCGATAGTGTAATGCCGCGTTCGCCCAGTATCGTGTTGAGACCTTCGGGGAAGGCCTCGATCGTACTGGTCAGCGCAGCGATACTTGCGGAGTCGAGTATTTCACCGTGACTTCGCTCTGGATTGTCATAGGCTATGTTGTCACCCAAGCTGTCGGCGAATAAAAAAGGATCCTGGAGTACCAAGCAAACCTTCTCGCGAAGATAAGGTAGCGGATAATCCTGGATGGGCCGATGATCGAGCAGTATGGCCCCTGACGTCGGTTCAAGCAGCCTGACCAAAAGCCGCAGTAAAGTGGACTTTCCTGAGCCGACCCGACCGACGACCGCAAGGGTCTGGCCCGCCGCAACCCGCAAGGAAAGGTTTGTTAAGGCGTCCTTGTCTTTGTTTGGGTATCGGTAGCTCAGGTTTTCAATGTGGATACTGCCGGTCAGTTCTGGATGATTTGGGGTGCCTTGATCTTGAATTTCAGGCTCAAAGTCTAGAATTTCAAAAACTCTGGCGGTACCTGATGCGCCGCGCTGCCATTGTGTGACGATGGTGCCGGCCTCGCGGATGGGCCAAAGTAGCAGTGCCAGATAAGAAAAAAATGCGGTAAAGGTACCAATGGAGATGTCGCCAGACTGATATAAAAAACTGCCATAGCCGAGGATGATCAATGTCGAGGCGCCGGCGATAACCGGCATGATGGCGCCGATGGCTGAGCTATCTCGAAACAGCGCAATATTGTCGTCGGCAAAGGTTTGGTTCGTTGCAGCAAATCGTTCGATCTCTCGCCCCTCTTGCGCCATGGCCTGTACGGTACGAATGCCGTTGAGATTTTGTTGCACAAAGGTTGAAAGCTCAGCGAAACCTTCTTGCGTGCGTTGGGATCGAATGAAGATGCGCTGCGCGTAGCGGTGCGCGAAATAAGTGATCAAGGGCGCGGGCAGAATCACAGCAAGGGTAAGCTGCCAGGATAAGCTCAGCATGAAGAGCAAGCCAACGATGGCCGTGAAGATCAGCACCATAGTCGTTCTAGAAGTGCCCGCAACAAGTTCGCGCACCCGGGTGATGTCGTTGATTGCACGCGCCATTAAGTCCCCAACGGGGAAACGACCATAAAAGTTCGGGCCTTGGCGCTGTAAGTGCTGGTATAAACGGTTGCGAAGATCGAACGCGACGTACACGCCGATTCGTCTGATCAAAATTCTGCTGATAATGGTGACGACGATTTGTGCGATCACGCACAGGGCAATCGATAAGGCGATTGGGCCGATGAGATTCGTGAGCACCTCATTGCTGTGATCATTGTGTGATGCGTCAGCGAGGGCATCGATGCCTTGTTTTAGAAAATAAGGAATGGCCGCCTCGAACAGTCTTGCGGCAAGCAGTCCTAACATGCCACCCCAAAAGGCCCAAGCGTGTTGTCGCAGGTAGGGCGCAAGGCGGCGCAGGGTCATCATAATCGTCATAACGCGGGTTTCGAGTCTCGTTTGGTTTTGCAAGGGCGGGCACTTTGATACTAGCCAATTGCGCTGTGCTGTGAAAGGCCCGGGCGGGGCAATTGGTTGGCATTGCTGATGCTGTGAGTTTGACATGAAGGCGGTTAAGACGGCGCCTTGCGACCGCGCCAGCAAACAAGCGTTCAAATGTGCGTTAGAAGGTATCACCGTGTCCCGAGTTAAGATATAAAGGTGGGGTCGTCGAGGCGGTCACTTTTTTTGAAACCGCAAGGCAGAATTTGGTGGCGTGTGACGACGGCGGGTCAAATGCCCGTCAGGGCAAAGTAGGTAAGGTAAGGTAAGGTAAGGGGGCATAATGCGATTATCACCGACGGCAGCAGATGTTGAATTTGAACAAACGGTTGCCGGCTTTATCGAGGCGCATTTGGATCCCGCTGTTCAATATCGCGTGGCGAATTCAATGGCCATCGATAAAGCGATGCAAGATGATTGGACTCGGAAGCTCGCCGCCGTCGGTTGGGCCGCGCCAAATTGGCCGGTTGAATATGGCGGCACGGGTTGGTCAATGCGACGTCGCCATCAATTTGAGGTCTTAATGCGCCGCCATAACGCGCCGGAAACCCAAGGCTTCGGCTTTAATATGGTCGGGCCCGCGATCATTCAATATGGCTCGGCAGCGCAAAAAGCGCATTATCTGCCGTTGATCTTAAATGCCGAGATCAGTTGGTGTCAGGGCTATTCTGAACCGGGTGCCGGCTCTGATCTTGCGAGCTTAACGACTCGGGCTGAGATTGTCGGGGACCAATACCGCGTCAATGGCGCCAAGATTTGGACCTCGGGCGCAGAACGGGCGGATCACATTTTTGCTTTGGTGAGAACGGATGTGACGGCCAAGAAGCAGTTGGGTATTTCTTTTTTATTGATCCCGATGGCATCAGCTGGAATTCGGGTAGAACCGCTTTATGCTTTCAATGGTAAACGACTCTGGAATCAGGTGTTTTTTGATGATGTGATGGTGCCCCGATCGAATCGATTGGGCGCAGAGAATCAGGGCTGGACGGTTGCAAAAACGCTGCTGGGCGACGAACGATTGATGGTGTCGCGGGTTGCTGAGAATAAGCGGATTCTTGCTCGGGTTCGAAGGCTGCTCAAAGACGCGAGTTTAGAAGACCCAACGCTCTCGGCCAAGGCAGCGAAAATCGAGATTCGATTGTCAGCGCTTGAAGGCACGGCTTTACGGCTGCTTACGAAGTTTGATGGCGGCGGCAAAGTCGGTGCGGAGCCTTCGATGCTAAAGCTACAGGGCAGTCAACTCGTCCAAGTACAAGATCAGCTGCTGTTCGAAATTGCAGGGCTCTATGGCCTGCCGTTGGACGCTGAGTCCAGACAGACGCCGAATTCTCCGATCAGTCATGACGCGGTCGATATGATTGGCAGCGCGATGTTTCATCATCGCGGCTACACCATCGCAGGCGGCGCAAGCGAGGTGCAGCGCAATATCATCGCGCAGCAAGTTCTCGGTTTGTAAGGCCATTTGTTGTACTGGTCTGATGCCAAAGAGCGACAGACCTTGAGGCCGAATAGACTGGGCGCAGGTGTTGAAGCACCAGGCGGTCATTCAAGGGCGTCAGTTCAATCGTTCGAGATCTTCTTGAACGAACTCGCCTTCGATAATAGTGGGCGATTTTGGATTTGGCCCTGGGGTACCACGACCAGTGCCGCCGGTCTCAGCATCGTTGCGGCCGCCTGCGCTGATCGCAAGGTACAAGCCGATCAGGTCTGAAAGAACGCCCGGCACGCATAAAAATAGGCCGCCAAGCAAGCCTTGTAGCGGTCGAATAATGGACCAAAGTGAATTGGGTGGCGTCTTTTGAAAGCGTTGCAATAGGGCTTTAATCGATCGGCCAGAGCGCCGAATCACAATCATCCCGAGTGCGCAGCTCAATACAATCTCAAGGAGGGTTGCCGGCAGGCCAATTCGATCGGTCACGACCATGAGCCCAAGTAGCTCAAGCAGTGGCAGGCCAATAAAGAGTAAGCGCAAGGGATAACTCCCGATCTAGGAAAAGGTAGCCTATCATGAACACGGTAGGGCTGGATGCTCTGGCCCTCGCAAGATTTTGGTGCCCCAAGGTCAAAGTGGGTTCATCCGGGCGCTCGGGTGATCATCGCGAATCCGCGTCGGTATGGGGTATTTGATACAAGACAAGACAAGACCGGGCGAGACTTGATAGGACCCTTAGGAGATCAAACGCTATGCGCCAATCCGCAACAATGTTACAAATTCCGGGCCCCCAGGGCATGCTCGAGGCCAAAATGAATCGAGTGGGCGAAACTGAGCGGGGTTTGATCGTGCTGTGTCATCCCCATCCTGCTTATGGCGGAAATCTGAATGACCGGATTCTTGAAACCCTCGCCAATCAAGCCATTCAATATGGTTACGCGACCCTGGCTTTTAACGTGGCGGGCGTTGGTGCGTCTGTTGGCCAAACGGAATCCGCCGCGATGGCCGCGGCGGATCTTGGGGCGGTGGTTGCTTATGTGTCGGATTCAAAGGGGTCAACGCCAAAATTATTGGGTTACTCTTTTGGGGCGATCGTGGTGTCGGAGTATCTCAGTGCCCAGCAAAACCTTGAGGCCTTACTGATTGCGCCGGTCCTCGCGCTGGGCTCTAAAAGGCTGTCTGACAAAGCCCGGTTAAGCGGTCAGGTGATTGTCGGGTCAGAAGATGCCTTTGCTCAGCCTAAAACCTTGAGCGCCCGTTTTGAACCATCATCAGTCCAACTGATTGAGGGCGCAGATCACTTTTTTAATGGGTATGATGAGGCGTTAACCAAAGCCGCGGAGCCGTTTTTTAATGGAACTTAAGGTGATTGAAATGACGTGTCAGGCGGGTGTAGGCCGGATTACGTTAAATCGGCCCCATCGCCACAATGCCTGGACCGGTCGCATGCATACTGAGTATCGCTGGGCGCTCGCTGAACTTGAGGCAGATCCTTTAGTCCGGGCCGTGATGGTCACCGGTGCGCCGCGCAGCTTTTGTGTCGGCGGTGATGCCCAGGCGTTAAAAGGTCATTCCGATAAAGGGGGATATGACCCCGGCACGCCAGATCCGTTGGCCCGACCGGGATATGGTGTGATGCCGGAGTTTGATGCCCCGTTTGCTTATCATTTTGGCTTGACCAAGCCCGTGATTGCAGCCATAAATGGCGCGGCGGCTGGCGTAGGTTTGGCGCTCGCGATGTTTGCAGATTTAAAGTTCGCGGTACCCGGTGCGGTCTTTACAACGGCTCATGGCAAGCTGAACTTTCCAGCTGAATACGGCTTATCCTGGTTGCTGCCCCGGATGATTGGGCTAACTCGCGCGAACGAATTGTTGTTGAGTTCTCGTCGTTTTAGTAGTGAAGAAGCGCTGTCAATGGGACTGATCAACGGTCTCTATGAGGCGGATGTTTTAATCGATTCGGTGCAGGCTTATGCCGAAGCACTGGTTGCGCAAAATGCGCCAGATGCATTACGCGTCACCAAACACCAGATCTATCGAGATTTACATCGGGATGTCGCCACATCGGTCCACTACAGCGAGCAACAATTGACGCGGATGAGTCGCACGCCTGACTTTAAGGAAGGGGTTGCGGCTTTTATGGAGAAGCGCCCACCACAGTGGCAAGGAATGGATCATGAATAACCCAACAACCCCCTCAGCAAACCTGGATCAAGAGCCTTTTTATCTTCCGGTCGGGGATGAGGTGGCCCTGTTTAAAGCAGCCTACGCGCAGCGCCTGCCCGTGTTATTGAAAGGCCCGACAGGCTGTGGCAAAACGCGCTTCGTGGAATACATGGCCTATCAACTGTTTCGGGGGGCGCAGGCGTCTGCCGAATTGCGCAGTATCGAATATCCGCTACAAACCATTGCCTGTCATGAGGATTTGTCCGCCACTGACCTCGTAGGGCGATTCTTGCTGCAAGGAGACGAAACCGTTTGGCAGGATGGTCCCTTAACGCGCGCCGTCCAAGAGGGCTCGATTTGTTATTTAGATGAAATTGTCGAGGCGAGAAAAGATTCAACCGTTCTGATTCATTCGCTCACCGATCATCGGCGTATTTTACCGATCGAAAAGCGCGGTTTGATTCTCGATGCCCATCCCAATTTCCTATTGGTGATCTCCTACAACCCGGGTTACCAAAACGTACTCAAAGATTTGAAAACCAGTACCCGTCAGCGCTTTATAGCGATTGATTTTGATTATCCGAGTGTTGCCGCTGAAACCGATATTATTGCGCATGAAAGTGGCGTTGATCTGGCGGTCGCGGGCCAGTTGGCGACGTTAGGTGCAAAAATTCGTCACCTCAGAGAACACGGGTTTGACGAAGGCGTGAGCACGCGACTTTTGATCTACGCGGGTCAAATGATGGTGGCGGGTGTTGCCCCAGCCAGAGCTTGTGATGTTGCGATCTGCCGTGCGGTCTCTGATGATACCGACGTACAATCGGCGATGCAGGCGGTTGTGCAGGCCATTTTCGCTGAATCGATCACCGGGTAAATGACCGGCTCATTCGATGATGTTTACGCTGTGCTGGCCAAGCAGCACGAGCCCACGGCGGCGCAGTTCTCAACCGTTCGCCAGCGGCTCATGCTTGACGCGAATGATCAGCAGCGCTTTGATCAGATGGTCCTGGCGCTGGCGGATTCGGGTTGGCATGGCTTTGAAGCTGCCGCGGGGTTCCTAGCCTTGTCCGAAACAATGATTGCCCAGCAAGGTCTGACGCAATGGTTGAATCGAGGCCAAGCAGCCGTGAGACTGTCCCGGATTAATTTTGAACCGGCCGTGATTTATTGGCGACTCGTCAGTATCGCCGCCCTGCAAACGCAAGGGGATGCACACTTACGACGGCTTGAGAAGCTGGGCCTGCGGGTTCAAGCGCGGTTTGAGTTTGCCTCGCACCTTCTGGCCGATGTGTTAAGAGCGGGTGAGGCACGGTTTGCCGCGAACGAGCCCTTTGAATTTTCGGCTTGGGTTGCGCTCACCGAACAAATGGTTGACGTCGGTCGGTCCGAGTTGGTGCGCTTTTTGGACCGTGCACCGTCGCAGATAAGCGCAACGCAGTTACAGGCACTGCATGGGCACTGCCCTCAAAGTTGTTTAGATTTTTTAGCTTCAGAAGCTGATTTGAATCAGAGGTTGCCCAATAGGGTCTTAAATGACTGGTGGCCGATCTGCCTTCAGTTGGCGCGCAAGCAACAAGGTCTTAAAGCATTCTTTGATGCGATGCTCACGTGTCCATTGAATCTACTCATTTCTCCGGCGCTCCTACAGTTGTTGGCTCGGGTCGATGAGGCCGGGCTTGCGGCAATGGTGTTAGGTGTGGCCGGGCGCCTACCGCTGGATCAACCGGCTGTTTGTGCGGCGTGGTTGACCCATGGTTTGGTCCACAGCCAGGGCAGTCCGCAGCGCAGTCAGGCCTATTTCAAACTGGAATCGGCTGAAGCAACTGATCAGCTAGCCGCATTGATGGGGTTGGTCCGACTCGAGGACCAAATGCGAATCCTCAACCTTTATGGCGAAGCGCTTGCCGGCAGGCCTTTGACACTGGTGGCGCAGTCCGAGCTCGAGGGCTCGCAGAATGAAGCGCTGGGGTTGACCGGCTTAGAGATCATGTTGCCTAAAACCTATGCGAAATTTGAAACTGCGCAGGCGAATTTTGAGTTTTACAAAGTTGCGCTGCTGCATCAGTTGGGGTTTCAAGCCTTTCACACACTTCGCTACCGCGAGAAGATTGACCGGGCCGTGGCCAGCTATGAGGATCGCCCGCGGGCCCGAGCACTGCTCAATGTCCTCGAAGGCGCAAGAATTGATTGGCAGTGGCCGTACCGACTGCCCGGAACGAAGCGACAGATTCAGCGGCTAAAGCAGTCTGCGTGCAAGGCGATTATAAGCGGGGATGACCAGGAGTCAGAACCCAGTGCGTTTCAGTGGCTATTACTGCAAAGCCTTGATGGCGCAGCGGTGCTGGCGGTGGACGAGCGAAACGGCATTTTTGAACCGTTGACGCAATCCATCGGGCGCCTCAAGCGCAAAGGCGCAACGCCAGAAGAGGTTCTGTCGGTGTTAGCGGCAATTTACCCCTTGGTTGAGCCCTTAACTGCGGCAGATGAGCGCGCATTGGCCCAGGTTGACCATCGTCGAGGATTCAGCCCGATAGGGGATACTTTCAACCTGCCGCTGCTGGAGCTTGAACTCGACGAAAGCCTCGCGTTGGATGAGGATCTCGGCGGACTGTCGATGAAAGTGAGTCCAGAAGACTTAATGGTAGAGGCGTTGCACGTTGGTGATGTCAATGCTGACGAGGCTATGCTGATGACCGAACTTGACGAAGCGCCGGACGCGCTGGGCGAGGCAGAGCCGAAGTTGGGCAGCAAGTCCGATGGCCCACCCTTGGCGGAGCCGCCCATGGCCGCTGTTCGACCGAAAAGCTATTACTATGATGAGTGGGATTATCATATCCAAGACTATCGTCGGCGCTGGTGCCGGTTAATGGAAATTCATAACGCCGATGAAGATGGCGCTTATTACCAAGACTCTGTGCAACATCATGCGGCACTGCAAAAGCAAGTCCGCCGTCAACTGAGTCGATTAAAACCTGAATTGTTGGTGAAAGTGCGTGGTGTTCGCGATGGTGAAGAGATGGATCTAGAAAAGGCCGTTGAGGCGGTGATAGACCGCAGGGCTGGTCAGACACCGTCCGAGCATATTTATGTTGAGCGGCATCGACAGGGACGCGATGTGGCGGCGTTGTTTTTGATTGATTTGAGTGCCTCAACCGATGATCGATTGCCAGACCCGGACGCGCCCACGGCCCCCGCTGAGACTTACCATGACTTTGATTGGTCCGACGCGCCATTGCCGCCGCCCCCCGAGGGCGAAAAGATCATCGACCTTGAAAAGCATGCGGTCATTCAAATGACTCAGGCGCTGGAGGCGTTGGGTGATCATTACGCGGTTTCTGGATTCAGCGGTTATGGTCGAGACCAAGTTGAATATACCGTTTGTAAGCGCTTTACTGATTCTCTCGATGCGACGGTTAAAGCCAAAATTGGGGGTCTAAAAGCCTGTCGAAGTACCCGGATGGGGCCAGCCATTCGGCATGCTGCCATGCAGTTGTGCCAAACCGAAGCGCGAATCAAAGCCTTAATCATCATCAGTGATGGCTACCCGCAGGATCATGATTACGGTCAAGATCGCAATGATCGGCAATATGGCATCCATGATACGATGAAGGCGCTCACCGAAGCCAAGCAGCAGGGCGTACAATCTTTTTGTTTGACGGTGGATCCGTCTGGACATGATTATCTTCGGCTAATGTGTCCTGATCGCCAATATATGGTCATTCAAGATGTCAGCCAGTTGCCAAACGAGCTTTCTAAAGTCTATCGAAGTTTGACAGGATAATACGGTATGTTGACGCCATTTCATTTGGCGATTGCGGTAAGCGATCTAGCGGCTGCGGAAGTCTTTTATCGAGAGGTTATAGGGTGCACGCTTGGCCGTCGACGCGATCATTGGATCGATTTCAATCTATTTGGGCACCAGTTGGTGTGTCATGAAGTGCCGAGTGCCCAAGGCGCGGCGGTATTAAACCCGGTGGATGGTGAGGATGTGCCCGTACCGCACTTTGGCGTGGTTTTGACCCTTGATGCGTTTGAATCACTCAAGCAGCGCCTAGTGGACAAGGGCGTAACATTCGTTATTGAGCCCCAGACGCGTTTCCAAGGTGAAGCGGGTGAGCAGCACACCATGTTTTTATTAGATCCTTCTAAAAATGCTATAGAATTCAAAGCTTTTAGGGATATTGATGATGCTCTTTTTAAGGTTTAACGCTTGCCCACACGGGTGGAGTAAAGTCGTTGAGGCGGGCTTTTCCCAACTCGCCAGTCCTGCATTGGCGCGGCTCGAGCTGGTCGTTATTAGGATGTTGAAGCCTTGAATCCATCAAAATCCTACCTTTGGTATATGCTCTGTTTGGTTTGTTTTGTTGCACCCCTCGGGATCCAAACCGTCTTGTTACCCTGGCTGATTGTCGTCGAGATGCAAGAGACCGGCGCGCGGCTAGGGCTTGCGCAATTCGCGCTGCAGGTCCCGGCGATTGTCCTGATTTTGGCAGGCGGATTGCTGGCGGACCGGTTTGATCGGGCAAAAATTTTGTGGGTGTGTCATGGTCTTGCAGCACTGCCTGCGCTGATGTTGGCTTACGTCATTTACAGTCAAGCGCTGAGTTTTCAAATGGTGGTGATCTACGCGCTCGCGATGGGCTGTGTCACCGCTTTCGCGCAACCCGCGCGCGATGGCATGCTGAACCAGATTGCCAGTGATGATCTACAGAAGGGCGTCACGATTGCGATGGGGCTAACCTTTGGTGGTCAGGTCGTTGGGTTTTTGCTGGGCGGCGCCGCGGAGTCGGTCGGCGCCGTCTCGTTGCTCCTGACTCAGGCCGCGGTGATGGCCTGCGGCATGATTTTCGCTTTCAAGTTGATGCCGACGTCCCGCCTTGCGGTTGAAACGGGTGCACTATCGGATTCATCCGGGGCTGGCGGCGCGATCCTTGAGGGATTGCAGCTCGTTTTTACCTCGAATTTGATGCGACCGGTTATTTTCCTCGTGTTTTGTATGAGTCTGTTGTACGGCGGCGCTTACATGGTGTTAGTACCGGTTGTGGCTCGAGAGGTCTACGGTGCCGGCGCAACTGAAATCGCGCAGTGTTTCGTCGCGTTTGTAGGTGGCACGATTTTGGTAACGGGGTTGTTGGTGAAAATTGGCGGCTTGAGCAACCCGTTAATGGGCTTTCAACTGGCTTTGCTTGGCGGCGGGCTTTGCTTGATCCTCGCGTCCTGGGTCAACCAATTTGAATACTTTCTGGGCGCTTTGGCCCTGTGGGGAATGTGTGGCGCTGTGGCCATGAGCATGAGTCGGACACTCATTCAACAGGCCGCGCCGGAAGCGTATCGTTCCCGGGTGCTGGCGATTTTTTCGTTGGCGAATATGGGCGGCATGCCAATGGGCGCCGTGTTACTGGGCGCCTTGTCGGTGAGTATGGGCGGGGAATTTGCACTATGGGTTGCCGCTGCGTGTATGGCGGGCGTGTTGTTGATGTTTCGGCTGATCCGAGTGCTGGGTTACTGGGCGCCGGATGAGCGCGCGCTTTAGAATCCTCAGTCGTAAAGGGGCAGACCCAATAGGGGCTCGGTTTTAGGCTTGATCGGCTCGCGGGCTTTAACAGCGGTCACCGCGGGGCAGGATTGTTGGGGCGCTTGAAGGCCCTGATGGCCTCGCTTGCAGGGCGGGCGGTTTACCGCCGCGTTCACACAAAGACCTAATCGAGCACCAATGTGAGGTGTAAGCTATGATGGTAAAGAGCGCAAAAAACAGCGCACAGCGCACAGCGTACAGAGCAAAAAGTAAAAAGTAAAAAGTAAAAAGTAAAAAACAATCCCTTAAATCGCTAAAACCCATTTCGGAATAACGCATCCCGAAACCTAAAAGAGCAGTGAGTCATGACAACGTTCGCGCAACCAGCAGTCCACACAGGTCAATTCAATGGGGTGGCGCTTTGTTGGTTTGAATGGGGCGTACCCAAGCGTGACCGACCGAGCATTCTGCTCGTGCATGCCACCGGGTTTCACGGCAGGTGCTGGGATCAAGTCGTCAGATATCTGCCTGATGAGCATGTTTTGTCCCTTGAAATGCGCGGGCACGGTCGGAGTGAGAATTTGGGCCCCTTTAATTGGCAGTCTTTTGGACAAGACGTCACTGCCTTCGTGCAGGCCTTAGGCGATCAAAAAGTGGTGGGGGTTGGACACTCCATGGGGGGGCACGCCGTTGCTGTGGCGGCGGCCAATCATCAAGCTGCCTTTGAAAGGCTGGTTTTGGTCGACCCGGTGATTATGTCCCCGGAAATATACGCAGCCAATACGTCCGTGCATGCGGATTGGCTCGACGATGCTGGACAGCATCCAGTTGCTCGGCGGAAAAATCATTTCGAGTCCGTGCAAGCAATGGTCAACAACTTTCAGGGCAGAGGATCTTATGGTGTCTGGCAAGCCGAGGTGCTACAGGATTATTGCGAGTATGGACTCTTGCCCAATCCAGATGGGCCGGGTTTGATTCTGGCCTGTCCGCCGAAGGTGGAGGCCGAGATTTACATGGGCAGCACCGGACGCGATATCCTAGCGGAGATAAGCGTGATTACTCGGCCTGTACGGGTGCTTCGTGCGAAAGAGCGCGATCACAGCCGTCAAGAAATGGACTTTAGTTCGTCGCCAACTTGGGCCGGTCTTGCAGACTTTTTGCCGAATGGACGAGACTATCATCTGACTGAGTTAACCCATTTTCTGCCCATGCAAGCCCCTGAGCTTGTGGCCGCACATATTTTGGACCAAGCATGACGGTGCCACGGTTGGCAGTGACCTTGGGTGATCCGGCTGGAATCGGCCCTGAAGTTTTGGTCAAGGCCTTCGCCGCGCTACCGGAAGATCACGGGGTCAATCTCTTCGTTGTAGGGTCTTTGTCGCCCTTGCAACAGGCCTTGGAAGAAGCAGGCCTTGACCTGCCAATTCATATGATCGATCGACCTGAGGCGGCTCAAGCGGGCTCAGGCATTCAATTATTAGATCCGTTTGATCAATCGCTTGAGGGCTTAAAAAGGGGCGAGGCGTCGGCTTTGGGTGGGGCGGCTTCGGTTTGTTACTTTGAGGCGGCAGTCGGTTATGGTCTTGCCGGACGCATCGATGGCGTGGTCACCTGTCCGATCAATAAAGTTGCGGTGCAACAGGCGGGTTTCCTGTCGGATATCGGACATCAGGAAATTCTAGCGAGGCTGACCGGGGCCCAGCTCACGGCAACCATGCTCATGACTCAGGGTTTGAAAGTGGCGCACCTGTCGACCCATTTGTCCTTGGCCAAGGCTGTTGCGTATGTCCGCACGCCAATTTTGATCGAGAAGCTCAAATTAACCCATACGCATTTAGTCGGATGGGGTTATTCAAAGCCCGTCATTGGGGTCGCGGCGCTCAATCCCCACGGCGGAGAGGCCGGAATGCTAGGACGAGAGGAGCTTGATGAAATTGCGCCTGCAGTTGAGAGGTTGCAAGCGGCTGGTCTCGACATCCGTGGGCCTTATCCGGCGGACTCAATTTTTAACAGAGCGATTGCCGGGGAATTCGACGCGGTGCTGGCGCTGTATCACGATCAGGGCCATATCCCAATTAAAGTGCACAACTTCTCGTCCAGCGTGACCGCAACCATGGGGATTCCCTTTGTTAGAACCTCAGTTGATCATGGTACCGCCTTCGACATCGTGGGACACAATTGCGCCGATCACGAAGGCTTGTTGCAAGCACTGCGTGCGGCGCAGCTTATGTTGCAGCGTCGGCTGGCGGAATTTTAAGCTGCGTTAGCGGGCGTCAAGCGAGTGGGTCTTGAGGCATTTGACTAGTTCATGCTGAGGGCTTGCAGTAGATCTTCTGAGGATTGGGGTTGAAAGGTGTCAGGTGCTGCAGCAACTGTCAAAGATAAGGTCAAAAGCAACTGGTTTGCTGGGGTGGGGATCTGGAATAATCGGCCCAATTGACAGATCTCACCGTTTAAAAAAGGGGTTTCAATGTGTTGCTGGCCTCGCACCACGCTTTGCCAGGTTGAGCTGCCGCCCCTTGGCGCATTGGCCACCTCACCCGGTTGCAAGACCCCAAAACGTGCTCTTGAGGTCTTGGCGTCCACGCAATCGATATTCGCAGCGGCGAAGCAGCTGAGCGCTTCTTTTGTCAGCACCCGCATGATCTCTCTAATCCGGTCAAAATCAGCAAGTAACAATTGCAAAGGATTGCCTAGGTTCTGCAACAGCTTGGCATATTTGATGGCCATGACGTTGGGGTCGGCTGTTGCACTAAACCCAGCCTGGGTCAGTGCGGCCGCCATCGCCTCGGCGGCATCATCAATGCCCTGAGGATAGCAGCCGGTGTCGAAGAGTCCACTAGGATTGACGGCGCTATTAATCACCTCGCCGGGCGTCAGATGGGTGCCTGGGCATAACACGAGCATGCCGTACACCTTGGTGAAAAAACGCAACGCAAGAGCTTCGTTGTGAACGCCATTTTGTGCGCAGAAGACACGAATGCTGCTGGGTGCCACACGGGCTAAATCGGTCAAGGCTTGTAGCGAATCCTGAGATTTAACCGTCAATAAAACGGCATCATCAGGCCGAAATAGGATCTGGTCGGGGTGATTTACGCAAGGAATTTGTTGCGTCATCTCGGTCTCGGGATTGCAATAGCGTAAACCCTCGGTGCGAATGGCCTCTGCATGAGCGCCCCGTGCAATCAGTAAGACGTCGAATCCGGCTTGATGAAGGCGGCTGCCCAAAGTGCCACCGATCGCGCCGGCCCCATAAATAATCATTCGCATCGTGCTTTCCTCGCGTGTCGGTTGTTCGCCCTTAGAATGATAGCGGATCGCCTTTGGTTTGCCTGTAGTCTGCGCAAAAAAACAGGTAGTGGCGCGAGGCCTTGTCCCAACCCGCTTGTGATCAAAAGGGTGCTCGTCTGGAGCGTTGGTAACACTGGCGCGTCGGTAACAGATGTCGGCGCAAGCAATGCGCAATAGGCGGCTAAACCCAAACCAAATGATGGGCGTTAAGGCGAGCGCTGCCTCGATACCAGCCCTGAATCGCGGTGGATCGGCGCGGGCTTGGGTTCGCCAAGCCGGATCGGCATGGGTGTCCCAGCTGAGGGCGGCGAATGCGATCGCTAGACGGGCTCGGATTTTGGCCCAGCGCACAGTGCGAGACGTTGGGGTTCGTGCCCCCCCAGGCTGAGGCGCCTTAAATGCACGATAAATATTGGACATCTGGCAACGTTCGCTGTGTAATGAGGGCCAATCAATGGGCGCTATAACGTCTTGCAGCAGGTGCATCGGCTGGCAAGATGGCTACAATTGAGATGATTCGTTATTCAAGTTTTGAAGAGGAGAGACGTCATGGCACTCGTGCTGAACGAAGAGCAAAATATGCTCAAAGACGCTGCAAAGGATTTTTGCACGAACAATACGCCGATTACTCAGTTACGCAGACTGCGCGACGAGAAAAGTGAGCTGGGATTCGATGATGCAACTTGGCGGCAGATGGTTGATCTGGGTTGGGCCGGCATTTGCATTCCAGAAGAATTTGGTGGTTTAGGGTTTGGTTACACCGGAATGGGGGTTGTGCTTGAAGAGTGCGGCCGAACACTAACCGCATCGCCGATGGTTGCAACCCTTGGTCTCGGCGCCAGTTGTATTCTTCACGGCGGATCGGATGATCAAAAGCGCGCACTATTGCCACAAGTTGCCGGCGGTGAGTTGCTGCTGGCTTTGGCGCTAGAAGAGTCGCCGCATCATCAGCCTTACGGTGCAGCAACGACTGCGGAGAAATCCGCGAACGGTTATACAGTAACGGGTGGTAAGAAGTTCGTCTTAGACGGCCACGTTGCAAATAAACTGATTGTGGTTGCCCGTACCGCTGGGCAACCAGGCGATCGAGACGGGCTGACATTGGTTTTGGTTGATCAAAATGCCGCAGGCGTTACGACGACTCGAACGATTATGGCGGATTCTCGTAACGCTGCGAATATCGAGTTCGACGGTGCAGAAGGCGAGCTGATTGGTGAAGCTGGCAAAGGCGCTGATGTTCTTGATAAGGCGCTGGACATTGGGCGGGTGCTGCTCGCGGCAGAAATGTTAGGCGGCGTTCAAGAGTGTTTTGAGCGAACCGTTGAATACCTCAAGGTTCGAGAGCAGTTTGGCGTTCCAATCGGTTCGTTCCAAGGTCTAAAGCATCGAGCCGCGCAAATGTTTTGTGAGGTTGAGCTGTCTAAATCGGTGGTTTTAGAGGCGCTGGCGGCTTTGGATGAGGATAGTGACGAGGTCGCTGAACTTGCGAGCCTTGCCAAAACCCGGTTAAACGATACCTATAATTTGGTCAGTAGCGAAGGTGTCCAAATGCACGGCGGTATCGGGATGACCGACGAGTACGAAATTGGCTTCTTCATGAAGCGCTCTCGGGTTTGTGAGCATGCTCTGGGGAACAGCGCGTTTCATCGCGATCGTTACGGTGTGCTTCAGGGGTACTAAGGCGTGAAAGCCGTCATCGGGTTTGAACCTGGCGCTTAGCCAGAGAACAAGCTTGTTATAAAAAGCGTGGTATAAAAAGCGTGGTATAAAAAGCCGGGCATTGCTCGGCTTTTTTGTGGCCGGTTATGGGTCAGGCGCGCCTTTAGAAACGACACACCTGAACATTGGCGCGCTGGTTAAGGCTTTACGAACAAGAGGGTAAACCGGTCCGTATTACCGGTGACCGACTTTCGGCCAACTTCGTAGCGCAATTCGTCATCAGGGCGATAATGCAAGTTGGAATGATCCAGCAATTGAAAGCCTGCAGCTTGAATTTCTTGAATGGCTAAGACTGGATCGAGCCTGCGCCAAACTTCTGTTGAATCGGCCTGCATATGCCGTCGAGTGTGGTCTACCACGCCATAAAGGCCCCCTTTCTTGAGGGTGTCGAAGATCGCTTTGTTCATGTGCCGCCGACTTTCTGGGGTTAGGTTGTGAAGGTTTCTAAAGGTTAGTGCAAGATCTACCTTCTTAACGCCCAGGCTAAAGGCGGGCATGACCATCGCTCGGGAGGTGGGCGATCGGGTGATGTTTGAGCGATCAAACGGAATCAGTTCCGTCGACTCAAAGCCGGGCTGGCCGATAACCCGCTCAGCGGTGCGCTCTGCGCCGATGGTTAGTAAAAGGCGACCCCGCTCGGCGAGGACGGGCCCTAAAATGTTCGTGTACCAACCGCCGCCGGGCATAATTTCCAGAACGGTCATGTCATCTTTCAGCCGAAAGAACGTAAGCGTTTCTAGGGGCTTTCGGTTGCTGTCCCGTTCGACCTCAGCCGGCGAACGACGCTCGTCCTTCAGCGCGGCGGCGATTTTCTCGCTGGTCGTTGGCGATTCAGCAGACAGTACTAGGGATGTGAAGAGGCCTAACGTCAGCAGGCTCAATAAACGGATCAAGGGATGTTTGTGCATGATTTCGATCTCTTAAAGGTTCGCGTCAGAGCACTAATTGTACGGTTCAAGCGCTATAATGCGAGCTTTACTCGGAGGTATCGCAATGTTGATACGACAAGTGGCAGTTGCGGCAGTGGACCTGGTTCAAGCGGATGCAGCGTTGAAAGGGTTGTTCGGGGCAACCCACGCTTATACCGATCCAGGCGTTGGCGAGTTTGGGTTGCACAATACCGTGATTGCCACCGGCCAATCGTTTGTCGAGGTGGTATCGCCTCGGCCGTCGCAGGACCCAAGTATGACGGCGGCCGGGCGGATGCTGGTGCGGCGAGGCGGCGACTGTGGCTATATGGTCTTGTTTCAAGTGGATGATTTGGCGCCGGTCAGGGCGCGGGTTGAGGCGGCGGGCATTCGAATGATTTGGGCAACCGAACGGCCCGAGGTATCGGCTTTTCATGTTCATCCAAAGGATGTTGGTGGGGCCATTGTCTCGTTCGATGAGATGCGCCCGGCGGACGATTGGGTTTGGGCTGGCCCAAATTGGCAGGCGCATCGTGCCGAAAAGACGGGTGATATAAGAAGCTGTTTGATCGAAGTGGATGATCCCGGTACCACTGCAGAGATTTGGGCCGACTTGCTCGGAACCCAGGTTGAGTATCGGGATGCTATGGCGGTTATTGTTATGGACGACGGTGCTGAGGTCCGGTTTTCAAAAACCGTGGAGGAACTCCCGAGAGGGCTTATTGGCTTCAGTTTAGCGAGCCGGTTACCGGATCCGAGTATCAACACTAGCGTGCACCTGTGTGGCGTTGACATCGGTATTGTTACAGCTTAATTAAGCTGCGGCTGCAGGATTAGGACGTGAGGCAGTTAACGGCTTTGCTGGATAGGCTGACGCCGCGTCGACCTTGGCGAAAAGGGTCGCGATCGTGACCATTTGTTAGGTAGACAAAACTAAGTCCTGAGGTGGGGTCAGCCCATGCAATTTGGCCTCCGGCGCCGCCATGACCAAAGCTTGTTGGCGCGCTGCCGTGGCCAAAGCCTCGAAGGTGTTGATCTCGCTCGCCCGCAATGACGATGCCAAGCCCGCGCAAAACATCGAACCCTAAGTAGGGGTCTTTTAAACCGTGGGTTCGAATGGCGCGAGCGTTGAGAACTGTTTCGGCCTGCCAGGGTACTCGCGAGAAATCGCTCGAGTCCTTTGAATAGCCTAAGAGCGCCTGATAAAACAGTGCCAAAGTTGCCGCTGACATAAACCCGCCACCACCGGGGATCGGGACTTCTCTGACTTCAGCCGTATTAAAATGATTGATAGCCGCTTCGGTAACCTCGCTTACCGGCGGCGGTTGCATTTTTCGCTCGGCGTAGTCTTGCGCTGTGGGTGGGGCACCGACATGAGCAACGGGCACGATCTTATGGTGTTCGCTGCTCGGGCAACCCACAAACAGTTCGGTTAGGCCGAGGGGCTCGGCGATCTCTGTTTGAATCAACTCGGCGAAAGCGCGGCCATAGATTTGCTCGAGAATCTCAGCTAAGGCCCATAGGCTTGAAGTTGGGTGGTATACAAAGCGGCTACCGGGTGGCCATTCCAGCCGCCATTGCTGAAAGCGCGCCTGGCGTCGCTCAAAATCGAAGTACTCGGTCGGCCGAAAGGGCGCATTGGGAAAGCCCGCAGTGTGGGTGAGTAAATGCAGAACCGTAACCAGAGCTTTATCGCCTTGCTTAAAGGCTGGAATCCAGTTCGCCACGGGGGCGTCCAGTGCTAAGGCCCCATTCTGAATGGCTAACCAGGATAGCGCGGACGTAATCGCTTTGGTTGCTGAGAAAACGGGATACAGGGCCTGGTTGCTGGCTGCCCCGAAGGTTTCGAAAGCAATCAGTTGGCCTCGGTAGGCCAGCGCAAATTGTGCGGATGGCAGAAGACCTGTTTCGATCTCTTGTCGGACCCGGGCCCTGAGGATCTCAAAAGCGCTGGGGTCAATTGCGTCGGGCAAGGCCCTGGTATCGTCTTGGTCATCGGTCATAGGGGGCTTCTGAACGTTAAAGATAAAATAGTAGCACGCAATGCACGCCGCCGCGTGCAGTCTGATTTTTAGGTTGTTTGGGTAGGGCAAAGACCTACGAGGGATCGCTGCTGTGATAACGCATAAGGGCGGCAGCCTCGCACACCTGGAACACGATCAGGGTTCAACATCGATTCTCCACAGATCAGCATTAAAGGAGCAATCATGCGAACACTTATGGATGAGGAGCTACAAGATGTACAAGGGGGCTTAGACTTGGTCGATGCGGCAGCAATGATCGCATCTGTTGCCACATTTTCACCGGTGACGATGGCGTTTGGTTATCCGATTGCGGCCGCGCTCATCACAATCGACGTCTTGTCCGAATAATTTCACCTCAAAAAAAAGCGGGGATCTGGCTGCTTGCTGGATCCCCGCTTGGATTGTACTAAGGCGTTAAGTCGGGGCGAGCGCCTAGCCAAATTCGCCGATAACGCCTGAGATACTCTCTTTTGCATCACCGAACAACATTCTCGTGTTATCACCAAAGAAGAGCGGGTTATCAACGCCTGAGAAGCCTGAGGCCATAGAGCGCTTGAGAACGAACACCGTACGCGCCTGATCAACATTGATGATCGGCATACCGTAAATCGGGCTATCCGGGTCTTGGCGCGCGCTGGGGTTGACCACGTCATTGGCGCCAATCACGATAGCAACGTCAACATTTTCGATGCGCGGGTTAATATCGTCCATTTCAACCAGCTGCTCATACGGTACGTCAGCCTCTGCCAACAGCACGTTCATATGACCAGGCATCCGACCAGCAACGGGGTGAATCGCGTAGGAGACCTCGCAGCCGTTTGCTTCAAGGATCTTCCCAAGTTCTTTCACCACATGCTGGGCTTGGGCTACAGCCATGCCGTAACCTGGGACGAAGCAGACGTTCGAGGCGGCTTCCAAAATATAATAAGCATCTTCAACTGAGATCGGCTTGACTTCGCCCTCAACCGCTTTGGCGGTCTTGGCGGCACCGAATCCGCTAAAAAGAACGTTAGCTAAGGAACGGTTCATCGCCTTACACATGATATTGGTCAGAATGATGCCGGAGGCACCGACCAACGCGCCCGCAACGATGAGAATATTGTTGCCGACCGCAAAACCAGCCGCGCAAGCCGCGATACCGGAATAACTGTTCAATAAGGAAATCACAACGGGCATGTCGGCGCCGCCAATCGGTATTACGGCCATTACGCCGAGCAGCAATGCCAACCCGAGTAGGGCATAAAGGTAGACCGAAGTCGCGGAGGGCTCCATGCAGAAAAGAAAGGCGCAGGCCACGATGGCAAGCAAAAGGGCGCTATTGAGAACGCGTTGACCTGAAAAGACCAATGCTGCGCTATTAATGCGTTCGCTCAGCTTGCCATAGGCAATTAAGCTGCCGGTAAAGGTCAAACCGCCAATCAAGATCGCCAGGACAATGGTCGCGGCGGTGAACGTTGGAACGACTTCACCTTCAGAATAATACAAGGTTGCCCAACCGACCAAGAGGCTGGACGCGCCGCCGGAACCATTAAACAGGGCCACGAGTTCTGGCATGCTGGTCATTGCAACCAACCGAGCTGAGAGCGTTCCAATGAGTGCGCCAACCAAAATACCAACAATGATTACTTCATAACTGACCGCCTGACTGCCGATCAAGCCCGCGATCACGGCAATGAGCATGGCCATCGAGGAGAACGCATTACCGCGTCGAGCCGTAGCCGGTGAGCCGAGCATCTTGAGTCCGAAAATAAATAAGGCTGCGGCGACGATGTAGGCCAGATTTGTATAAATTTCAATATCCATGATTACTGCCCTCGCTTACTTTTGAACATACCGAGCATGCGATCGGTCACGAGGTAACCACCGATGACGTTGATGGTTGCAAAGGCGACAGCGGCGCCGCCCAACCAGCTGGCCATATCATTATCGGTTGCGCCAGCGGCTAAAAAGGCGCCGGCTAGAGTGATCCCGGAGATCGCGTTCGCGCCGGACATCAAGGGCGTGTGAAGGGTTGCGGGCACTTTTGAAATCAATTCAAAGCCCAGAAACACCGATAGCACAAGAATGAATGTAAGAAATATAATATCCATGATTTAGGCTCCCTGACCTCGTATCGATTGAATTGCTGCATTCACCAGAGCGCCGCCATGGGTAATCACGCAACCTTGTAAAATATCGTCCTCCATATCCAAGTTAAAATGCTTGGCTTCCGTGTCCCAGTACTCCGAGACCAGATTCACGAGATTTGACGAGTACATCTGGCTGGCATCCTTGCAGACCTGAGCTGGTAGGTTGGCCATGCCAATGATTGAAACACCGTTTACATCGACGGTCTGATCTGGCGCTGATCCTTCGACATTGCCGCCCGAATCAACGGCCATATCGACGATCACGCCGCCCGGCTTCATCGCGGCAACCATGTCTGCGGTCACGATTCGAGGTGCGGGGCGACCGAACAATTGCGCTGTCGTGATGACGATATCGGCTTGGCTGATAACATCTTTCATGCCCAAGCGCTGCAATTCGAGTTGTTCTGGCGTCAGCGCATTGGCATAGCCATCTTTCGTTTGCCCCGTCTCGCCAAGGTCAATTTCCACGAATTTCGCGCCAAGCGATTGCACCTGCTCTGCCACGACCGCCCGAGTGTCGAAGGCCTCAACGCGTGCGCCGAGTCGTTTGGCTGTCGCAATGGCCTGCAAACCAGCAACCCCTGCGCCAATCACGAATACACGAGCCGGGCTCAGGGTTCCAGCGGGGGTCATCATCATAGGCAGAATTCGGTCTAACTGTTGGGCTGCAAGGATGACCATGACGTACCCGGCAAGGTTGGCTTGCGAGCTGAGCGCGTCCATCTTTTGAGCACGGGTGGTGCGCGGGATCATTTCCATGCTGATCGCCGTAATATTGGCAGCCGCAAGCGCATCAACGAGGCCCGCTTCGTTGTAGGGGTCGAGATAGCTGACGTGAATCGCGCCAGACTTGAGCTTGGCAACATCCTCTAAACTCGGTTTGCGAACCCGCAGGACCAGGTCAGCGTTTGCAAGCAGCGCTGTTTGGTCGCTTTGAATCTGCGCGCCAACGGCTTCGTAGTCGGCATCGGCGTAGCCTGAGCGCAGTCCCGCGCCAGACTCAATATGAACCTCTAGGCCCGCACGGACCAATTTTTTGGCTGCATCTGGAATCAACGCGACGCGTCGCTCGCTGGGCAGGGATTCAGATGGAACGGCGATCTGCATAATGAAGTCCTTGTACAAATAAAACGCTGGGTGGAGGCTTATTGAATGAGCACAAGGGGCGTTGCGCTGATCCGGTTGTCGGCCGTGAATGCCATCGAAAATAGCATGTTCTAATAGGTCTTGCTAGATTTGTCTCGGTTGTTATTGGAAATCGCTGAAATTGTTGAGGCTGGCCAGCGGTTTAGGCCGGATCATCCCCTCAGTTGGGCGCAAGCGGTGGATGGACTATTCTCGCGCAAGGCTTTGGATGGGCCCTTGTCTCGATATCGGCGCCGGGTTTGTTTTATGCTGTGCTGACAAGCGGATCTGCAGAATTGGATTCGGTTCGTTGTCGCGTTTTTTAGGAGGCTAAACCATGTCTTGGGAAAAAGAAGTTCTAGAAATTGAGCACCGAAAGGCGTTGGCGTTAGCCCAGGGCGGTCCGGAGGCGATTGCGCTTCAGCATGCGAAAGGGCGATTAACCATTCGAGAACGAATCGATGCGGTCTTAGACGTTGGAACCTTCGTCGAGCACGGCCCCGGTGCCGGATTTGCAACCCAGTCAGAGGCGGGGGATATCACAGACTTTAGTCCAGCGAACTATGTGGTTGGATTTGGCGCGGTACTGGGCCGGCAAGTGGTTGTCGGGGGTGAAGACTTTACGCTGAAGGGCGGCTCGCCGAATGCAGCCGGGTTGCGCAAGAGCGTTTATGCTGAAGAGTTGGCCCTACATTATAAAGTCCCGCTGATGCGGTTGCTCGAAGGTGGCGGCGGCAGTGTGTCAACGCCGACTGGGTCTGGACCTAAAACAGTCGGCTCGCCGGTATTTGCCGAGCCACGCTTTAAAGTGATAGCCGATACCCTTGGGGTCGTGCCGGTTGTTTCAGCAGCATTAGGGCCGGTGGCGGGCTTTCCAGCTGGTCGTCTGGCCGCCTCTCATTTTTCTGTAATGGTGAAGGACGTGTCACAAGTTATGGTTGCAGGGCCGGCTTTGGTTGAGCGCGCCCTTGGACGACGATTGAGTAAAGAAGCGTTGGGTGGGTACCGTATTCATGAAAAGAGCGGCGTGGTCGATGCGGTGGTCGAATCCGAAGCAGACGCTTTTGCGGCAATGCGACAGTTTTTGAGCTATTTGCCCCAGAGCATCTATGAGGTGCCGGAACGAGCGAGGTGCGAGGATCCGGTTGACCGAGCGGACGAGGCGCTTTTGAGCATTGTGCCCCGGGACGTCAGACGGCCTTTTGACATGCGTCAGGTCATTGCAAGGGTGGTTGATGCGCAGTCGTTTTTTGAACTCGCACCAAAATATGGACGGGGCCAAATCATCGGGCTGGCTCGGCTAAATGGCCTACCAGTGGGGGTGATCGCCAATGATTGTCGGCACTATGCAGGTGCCATGACGGCCTCGGGGTCGCAAAAAGCCAAGCGGATGATGGAGCTGTGTGAAACCTTCCACCTGCCGATCGTTAACTTTTTA
>Ga0115567_10000980_pt1 | contig 28429 bp, 46 predicted proteins | sample COGITO_mtgs_1204_2_FD_88679 | JGI IMG/M metagenome (GOLD analysis project Ga0115567, IMG submission 88679) | Pelagic marine microbial communities from North Sea - COGITO_mtgs_120412 | ecosystem: Environmental > Aquatic > Marine > Epipelagic | place: Germany:Helgoland, sampling site Kabeltonne... | reverse complement strand
GCAACATCTTTGGTTCCGCTTTGCACCCTCGGCTCCAGGGTTCCAGAGGAAGCCGGGGCTCTCTCCTGGAGCACTTCTCGCGATGTCTGGACCGATTCTCGATGGATCCGGTAATGGACTTGATAAGCCGCCGCTACGTATCAGTAGCCAAAACCCAGGCGTTTCGTCCGAAGATGGTGTGAAGCTATTTTCTGGCCCTGCGTCCCGCAACATGGGGCCCATCCTTGAGGTCTTCAAGGGAATTCTTCCAACGGGTGAGAGCATGCGCCCCACATCTAGACCCTACATCCTGCGTGGGGGATGGGGCTGTCTGATCCGCCTGAGCTGCAATGTAAGAGCGCTGAAGGCACTTTCGGCAGACACGAAGGGTTCAGCCATCTCGATCGCAGAGGGATCAGGAATGCACGTCGAGAACTATGCGCAGGCGTACCCAGGCATGGTCTGGAAGCCCTCAGACATCGACCCAGCTGCAATTGCTTCAATCAATGCCTACTGTTCCGGGTGCAGCTCCTGATCTCGAGTTTTAGCTCCCCGGTTTAGGGTTTGGGTTTGGGTTTGGGTTTGGGTTTGGGTTTGGGCTTTGGATCTGGAAGTTTTTGCATCATCGAGCCCCCTGAAAGATCACGATCGGCTGTGCATTGACAGCATACTTGCCAGGCTGGGTAATGTGCGCGATGCCGTCATTTTCAACACCATGGAGCCAGCCTGGGAAGCGTTCGCCACGGAAGATGACGAGGGGCCGTGCAAGCTTTTGTACGTTGTAAATCTGTGCCATATTTCACCGTGGGGTGCCACTGAGGGTCTTTTCGCCGCGGCGGACAAGATTCTTTCAAGCAATGGGCACCTCTGCATCTATGGTGTGTTGAACTTCCCTGCGAGACAAGGTCCACATTCCCCATGGCTTCGCGGCGGCTTTGCTCACCTGCTTTGTTGCTCCTCCTCACGCAGGACCGTTCAAGTTGAACGGAGAGTTCACGTCGGATGGAAACCGCGACTTTGACCAGAGTCTTCGCAATCGCGATGCCACATGGGGAATCAGGTTTCACGAGCTACTCAGCTGCTTGGCTTTTCGCGCCTTCTCGCCCAGAATTTCGCACCTCACGGCAGTTGGCATACGCAGGGATATCAAGGAAGTCGAGGAATTGGGGCGCCCTCTGGGTTTCGCACTCGAGAAGCGATACGAGATGCCTGCAAACAATTTTCTGCTGCACTTTCGCAAGCCCTAGAGATTTGGGGTCGCCAAGCTATGTGCCTCAAGGGCCACTTCATTGCACTCTCAATGAGGATTAATTGGAGAGAACCACACACTGGTGTATTGCACTCTGCGCCCACACAAACGCGTAGGGAAATTCGTACAGAGCACGGTCCTGTGCTCAGAGCTTCTTGTACTCCTCAACAGCATCCGCGTACTTAGCCATCGCCTCCTCAGCAGACAAGCCTGCCCCCGGAGAATTCCACACGTCAAGTGTCAATCTTCAGCAGTCCAAAGACAGCATGGGAGCTTTCCTTTTGTATAAGCAGGGCAGAGACTACTGAGAGCGTGCAGCAGCGCAGGATGGGGACGAAACCCTTGTTCTTCTCCCAAGCATCCCACTTGGATTTGCCGGTGAAATCGAGCATGCCAGGACGGTCCGTGTTGACGTCACCTACCGTCGCCTGCTTAAAGAGGCCATAGAGAACGAGCTTCTGGTCATTGTTCATCTTGGCGAAGTTGGCAGCGAACTCGCCATCCTGCCACGCGTGCACGGTGGGAGTTACGTGCTTACTTCCTCGCATCCAAGAGCCAGCCCCATCTACCCCATGCGATGAACACCATCGGTGAATCACAGTGCTGATACATCGTGTTCTGAGGATGGGCCCATGGCTTCATGCACGCGGAGCGCGACCTCAGGCTCGAGGCGAAAGGCGGGTCCTACATATCATGTTGTGGTACCCTTCGATGAAATCCTTCTCTAGGGTGAATGGGTTCGGAAATAACCTTCTTCTCGACCTCAGCCTTTGCTGCTTCGAAACGATCCTGCACATGCGACGCGTAAAAGCTTTAGCAGGGCGGTGTGATAGCGGAAAAGACCGCGAGTTTTCATGAAACGAGGAACTGTCTCGATTCAGGATTCGTAGTGCAACACCGCGCCAGTGCGTGGTTAGTGGCGCATGTCAGACGAATCTTATCATATTGGGCGTATTCAACTTTCAAGCGGTGCATCAGGCAGGTGCGCGCAAGCAAGAATGCGGATCAGGGCGCGGGAGTTGTGCCTTGTTCGACATTTTGACGTTCTCTACGGCCGCAAGCGACAGCCTCTTTTGTCATCGACAAATGTCATGACGTCAAAAGTTGATTGAAATTTGAGCCGTTTGAGCCCCTGTCTGCTCATCGAAAGGAGCCGAGGCATTGTGCCAAGTCGCTAGCCAGGAACCGCGGGTGCTGGGCCAAGGTAGCGTGCACGGGTACTTCTCAGCACGCCATAGAACGTTTCCATTTCTCAACGGGCAGGCATAGTGGGCAAGTTGTGGGGGCGGCCTCGATCAACGTGTCTCTGGCTCAGGCAGCGCCTGCTGTGTTAAGGATATTGGTGAGGTGTGACATGGCGAAACGTCTTTTGGCCCCCAAGGAGCATGCAAGTGAATGGTTGCTGAATACTGCTGAGGGAGACGTTGGCTCGTGGAGTGGTCTCGATGAATCTGGTGACATTCCACCCCAGCCAAGGCACTTTGAAGGCTTCCCGCCTGCTCTCGACCCAGCTTCGGCTGGTACACAGCTGCATTGGTGCGAATATTCTGTCACCGACTTGTGGCAAATGGACTGCAGGGCACACTCGCGGACGTGGCCGTGCAAAGTGCGACCGAGGTCTGATGGGTGCCAGCGTGTTGTATCAGGTCCAGACAAGTTGGGGGTTGGCCTTTTCTTTCGACACCAGGCGGACGACGGCTCCATGCGTGTGATATCGATTGTGCCTGGAAGCTCTGCGCACAAGAGTGGAGTGATCTTAACTGGAGACAGGTTGATGGCCCTTGATGAAGAGAGCGTCTTCGGTTGGAGCCTCCAAGTTCTGCGGCAACGGCTGCACGGGACACCGGGGTCGATCGTGACGCTGGACCTTGAGAATCCCGATGGCCCTGAGGGCCGAAAGCGCTACCGTATCAATTTGACACGGTGACTACGTGCCCCGTCCGCGTGCCCTTTCCTATCGCGCTTGATAATGCGCCCGCCTAACAAGTGAGCGTGCACCTTGTTACAGGGGTTCTCCCGAGTACATGGCATACTCTGACCTCTTTGGCCCTGCCAACGCCGCACAACTCGACGCCTTGGTCCTCCAAAAACGGTTTTCCCAGCCAGTACCTCGCGTATTGCGTGCGACGCGTGTGCGGAAGTACGCGTTGGTGATAGTGCTCGGCGAGTGGCAGGGAAGAGCAAAAGTTTAATGCCATGGTCGAAAAGCAGCTTAAAGTTGAACAGGCACGCTTCGCGCAATCGCAAGATCGCCGACGGCAGGCCGAGGCTGAGGAAATGGCGGTTCGACAGCAGCTTGAGGATGCCCAGCGAGAGCTCTTCGAAGCAGAGCAGCATCTGGCTGAGGAAGCAGCACAGGCCAATCTCATCAAAAATGAGAATGCCTTCTCTGTTCCAAACGCGCTCTGGTAGTGTTCACAGTAAATCATCCATGATGGCAAGAACAGCTGGACTGCAGGGCAATCAATCAAGAACGTCTGTTCATTCTCTGCATTCACTACCTTTCTCCATCCGATCAGATAGGAGTCCTACCAAAGGACCTAACTTACTGCACGATATGTGTGCGACCGCGTCTCAGTTTAATTTCCCGCAACGCCTGCGCTGGTGGCCGTTCGGAGTGCCAGGATGGAACGTACATCGTTGAGCAGCACCAGTCCAGAAAGTAGCTGCAACCCGCCAAGCCAATCCCGCGTCATGCGCTCGCTTAGCTCAGAGGGGAGAAGAAAGTCTGATCAGGAACTAGAATCTGGTCCAAATTCTTCAAGGCACATTCATACGCAAGTAAGCGGGACAAGCGTACTGGAAGGATATTCAGGAGGGCGATATCATCCGGGTCGTTGAACCACGTCGATATCGGCACCGCGTTCTCGGCCTGCCAGCGCACGGCCGTTTGTAACCCGTGTGGACCCCATGTCTGATCTGATTATAGTGAGGAAGGTTCTTGCCCTGGCGCGTCAAGTCGGCAGACCTGAAGGGAATAGGCGACCGGGGAGTTGTCGACAATCACCACCTGACTCAGGTCGCTCCGCACCTCCGACAGATCTTTGATGAAGTTTCCCTGTTCCACCTTGCACGATGAACGAAAGAGACGCCGCGCCACGATGTCGTGCGGGTCAAGCAGATCGATCACCTTGTCCGCGTAATGCTGCATAGAGGCTGTAAACACCACCACTTCATACCACCTGGGCACAGGAGAAGATGTCGCCTTCATCATGAGCCCCCCGCGCGAAAGGTTCGCACACCCTGGGCGCGCACGTACCGGGAAACTGTTTCAAGGAAGAGTTTTGTGTGAGGCCGCACAGCAACATAGAATATGTTCCCCTGTTTTTCTCCGGGAACATGTATCTTCCACTGGTACTGCGCAAGCGGACGGGGGCTGCTGTGCACCAGCGTTTCATCCAGGTCCAAAATCTGCGGGCACGTATGTTATCCGCCGCTGACAGCGCAATCTCGATACAAGCGAGGAAAGAATACACTAGCGATTGTTTGGTTCTCAAACTAGGTGGCGCTTGCTCGGGCTGCGAGGTCGCCTACAATCGCTCTGCCGAATCTCAAGAGTGAAAGCGCCAGAGAAGGGGGGCGTAGAGAACCAGAGTCATTTTCCGCGGGACTATCGTCTGAGACATCTTTAGTCGGGTGCATTGCCGACTGACGTGTGCAAATGGATCTGGGTAGACGCTGTAAGCTGTTCTTGCGACAAGGTGCGCGCGGTGTGCACTTCCCAGGATCTTTTGAACCATGCGAAGACGTCCCATCATATTCCCGAGAGATGCGAGACCCGAAAATCGAAGTATTACCCAGAGGTATTCAATAATCGTGTCGCCCCATGTTCTGCGCTGCGATGCGGTCTCTTCCATGGCCGGCCGCAGAGACCTACGCCATGGCCGGCCGCAGAGACCTGGTAAATATTTATTTAGCAATTTACGAATTTCTTCTTCAACTTTCTCGAAAGTGCATGAGACAAGTCTCCAAGTTGACCAATCTGAAGGGACAGGTCGGACAGCATGGGCGCGGGGAGAGGGCTGGAGGGGTTTGGGAAGCGCGTTGTTTGCCTTCTAGGCATCATTGCGCTATGCTGCGTGGTCCTCTCTATCTCAGTATCCCAAAAGGTGGGCTTCCCTGACAGAATTAGCACAGGGGTATGGCATGTCTCCCAACCCACGGCTGACAGCTGGCGGCGGTCTATCGCAGGGTGGAGCGCGAACTGAGCTCGAGCAGAAGACAAGTATTTTGGCGAGCAAGCTTGCTAAGTTTGCACTGCCAACAACTTTCACGCTACCGACGCAACACTATAAGCTCACACAGGCTCAATCTGCCAACGCCAAGCGCCTGGCTGCGAACCTGGCTCGCGCGGCGCACACAGAGCACAAAGGGAGCCAGTCGCTCGTCATGGCGGAGCGCAGGCGATGGGGGGGTGAAGAGAAGCGCGAAATGCCTGTGCCCTGGAAGCCCGAGGCTTGGACACTTGGCAAGATAGCCTCAAAGCTGCCCAGGGGGTACCACGTCCTCAAGCCAGGGCAGAAACTCCCCAAGGGCGCTGTCATCGTCAAGCCGTCGCAATTGGCAGGCCTGCACCCTGTTACATCTCTGGCGCGGGTTTCACCTGGCCTGATTACACCCAGGCTCGGAGCTGGTTCACACATGCTCGATGGCGAGGACGAGGCTGTTGAGGGTGAGGCCGGCGAGGCTGAGGCCGGTGATGAGGGGGAGGAGGGAGTTGAGGGGGGTGAAGCGGGGGAAGAGAGACGCGCCGAGGAATCGGAGGTCGTCGAAATGACGCCGCATGAGCGGATTGACTTCGCGCACGAGCAGCATATGCTGGCTCGGAAGGAGAACAACGTGGCGCGCAACGAGCGCCAACAGGCAGCGCAACTGGTCAAGGAGTCTGTTGCGCTCATCCAGAGTGGGTGGGATAAGCACAAGGCTGCAGAGGCGGGCGTCAATGCGGCAAATGAGAAAGTGCGCTACTTTTCCCGCATCCAACGCCGCAGCGCGCATGGTTTTGACGGAGTGCGCTGCGCAACAGGTCAAGGCTGCTGAAGCCATGGTTCAGAACGCGAACAAGGCAGAGGGCATTGCGAATGCCCATGCGCAGGAAATCATTGCCCAAAAGGTATGATTTGTTTCCGCGAGCTGGTCCCGAACGGCACTTGTGGATCTGTTCCTTGTGTGTGAAAGTGAAAAACTGCGTAGCTCGGGATTCCCAACTCAGTGGAGCAGGCTGTCGTGATCTCGCTGAACTTGTCGTGTTGCCCAGATGGAGACAGTATCTGAGGAGCTGAAGGAAGCTGCGGAGGAGAAGTCAGAACAGGCCGCAGAATACGAAGCGACTGCGGATTCATTGGCTCCTCCCGAAGGAGAAGCTGCGGGAGAAGATGCGGGAGAGGATGCGGGAGAAGATGCGGGTGGCGAGACGGAAACTGGGGGTGACGAGGCTGCCTAGTGCGGGAGCATTCGTGTGGTAGATTGTGTTTGTGAAAGCTGCGCAGTCCACGTGTGGGCAGAGTGGTGCACGCTTGTTGCGGTGCCACTGCGCAGCCGGGCTTACGGAGAAGGCTGGTTTGCCCTGTGGGGTCGCATCGTTTTGTTTCGATGCTGCGACCCTAAACCAGACGATGCTGTGCTCCTGTGCAAGCTGTGAACTCCATCGCCAAAAAATGTATTTCTTTACAAGTTTTCACACTCTTGCACACTCTCGCGCAACGCACCTCCAACCTACACCTAAACCTGTGGGGTCATCTCTTTGCAAACTCCCCGACACAGGATTCGCCCTCGGGTAGCGATTCCTTGGACTACACGGGCCATCATAGCCACAGCAGTCCATCTAGATTGTCTTGCTCTCCCTGAGAGCAAGCTCGCCAAGGTCCACGCCGCACACGCCCGGCTCAGTGTCGGCTATCCTCAAATCCGGGCGGAGAAACAGCTTTGAAGCGCGCGCCCACTCTTCTCCCGATCCCCCCACCGCTTTGACGGAGCAAGCAACATTTTGCATAAAATCTGCAAGAGGAGCGTCCGCGAGACCGAAGGGTTGCATGGCTACCTCGCACTGCAACATGCTCGGCAGCGCCGTGGTTGAAATTGCCGACACAACGTCTTTCGAGATAAGGTTCAGACTAGTTTGGAACACCCCGCCGTGCGCACTCGCATTTTGCACAATACACAGCAGCAGTACACCAAGAAACGTGAAGTCAAGAGTAGAACGGGGCATCCAAGCGAGGCTGCGCGCCAGAGAGCACTGCTCTCTTCCTTGTTGCGGGACTCCTTTGTCGACGCGCCAAACGAAAGCGCGTCTTCTCGACGGATTGGTCGGTTTTTGCAAAAATGAGAAAATACAAAATATTAATTGCAATTCACAGCTGTGAATTGCAATTCACAGCCGTGCTTGGGATCGGGGGCCAAGCAGGTGGGCCCCGCCGCCTATCTGGCGCAGGGGCGCAGGGCTGAACGAACGATAAAGCTGCGACCTACCTCCCCACAGCCGCAAGGCCTCTCTCCCGAAGAGGAGCTAATCAGTGTGGGCTGCAGGTTCGTCGTGGTTACGCTGCGCCGTTGTGGCGAGGGCGAGGCGAGCATTGCAGCTAGCAGCCGTACGCGCAAAATATCGTCTCTTCGGTGATCTACGGCTAGATTTGTGAGAAGATGGATAGTGTGGAGCTCATGTTGTTGGCGGGGTCGGCTGTGATGCACCAATTTGTGTTCCAGGTCAGTCCTCGGGATCTCGTCCGGCATTTGCCCATGCACCAATATTGCCGGCACAGCTGAATACTAGCAGAATTACGCGATACTTTAGGGCACAAATTAGTACGCGAAAGTTGTGGGGCTGGACCTGCTGGCACTGTGATTACGCCCTGTTCCGTTGCTAACCATTAGGTGGGGCGCGGGTTGTGTGCGCATACCCAGGCCGTGTGCAACTCTGAAAAGGTCGAAAAATATCGGCTCAAAAGCTGCTATGTTTCACACGTACATTGTGCGATTGCAATCGGCTCTTGTGTGCTATACTGGGCCACGCAGGCCGTATCAGTCATGTCGCCGGAGTTCATGGTCGAAGGTCCCAAAGAAGCTGCACTCACTAATTGGATGCGCCGCACGATCGCCTTCTCAGTCGGATACTTTGCCAACGATCTTGTTGTGATCTTGCTACACAGCGAAGTTGGTGGCACGGATATGATCGCCCACCACATCATCATCGGCGGCTTCTTCCTCCTCGGTTTTCTCCAATCCAAACCTCGGCAACCCCGCGGCAGCGGTGCCCCTCTGCGCGTGATGCTTGGTCGGTATTTGGACGAACCACTGAGGCGTGCACGATCCGGTGGCATGATTTCCAGGGCTACTCGACAACTGCTGCACGCCGTATCACTTCCTCTTTCTGATTGAGGAGTTCTCAACGCCTTTCCTCAACCTTCGTTGGCAGCTTCGCAACAACAAGGACTCGATGGTTTACCAGGTCTCGCAAGTGGCCTTTGCAGTGCTTTTCTTCATCACCCGCATCCTCATCGGCACAGGTGTCGTCTGGCTTTCCGGGTGTAAGGTACTCCTGCGCCCCTTCACCAGGTCCCGTGGGGCTGCCCGGCTTGACGGCCTTGCGCGTGGCTCAGGTTCTCCCGCAGTACATTCTCGCACAGCCCGCGCGGTACAGACAGCTGCATCTGGGACTCCAGTTTTTGGCGTGTACGCTCTCGCGTTGCCTCAACCTGTTCTGGTTCTTCAAAATCGTCCGGATCGTCCTGCGCGGCGGCGCCAAGACCTACATCGATGAAAGCAAGATGGACTGACCAAGTGCCATCTTGTCCAGCTAAGAGCATGGATAGGTTTCGAAGAAGGGAGAGGGGGGATGCGGGATGCGGGATGCGGGATGCGGGATTGGGGGGTTCCTGCGAGGGGCATGTGCATAGCGTATTGGCACTGGCTGATCAAGCCAGACAAACAACAAAAAACACACATTTTTGACATTCGCTGCTCATGTGCCTTTGAGCATTTCAGGGGGCGCGGCGCTCTAATGCACACCGCTCGCGAAGCGCCGGGTGAGTGCGAGGGCGGCAGGAAAGGTAGCTAGGCGGCCGACGAGAGCACCGGCGAGCACGTCGGAGACAAAGTGGCGGCCGAGCGCGATGCGCGAGAGGCTCACCGCGAGGCCCCAGGCATAGATGGAGGGCACGACGAGCGGGCCCTGTGGAAGGGCTGGGCTTTCGCCTCTACCGTTCTCAGCCAACCACACCATCGCCGACGCTAGTGCCCAGCACCGCGTTGCGTGCCCTGAAGGAAACGAAAACTTGTCCACGCCGACAAATCTGTGCACTTCAAGACTCTCAGCAATCTCGAGTCGGCCTGTCTTGACATCGAAGAGAGGAAGCTGCACGGTGGGCGCGCTGGCAAGGAATGTTGCCTGGCATCATGTTTATGAGCAGGTGGGCGTTTGCGGCGGAAGATTTGCTTTAGAGAGACGATGATGGGGATGTCGAGCAGCTGTTGGCCTGCGCTTCAGTCAGGGCTCTGGCGCTCCTGGCCATGCGCCCGCCCGGCGCCGCTACTACCAAGGAGCGATATGCGCCATGCGGCTGAAATCAGTGGACTGGGGCGTAGGGTGGCGGTGTGAACGCTCACCAGAGCTGCCCCAAGAAGAATGGCGTCTGGCCGCAGAAATGCATCGAGCGACCTTTGCTGCGCCAAGATCCACCCTGGTACCAGGAGGAACCAACAAAAGCCATCTGCTTAATGGATTTCACATGTTCAGACGCCGTCAGAGCAGCCAGACGAAAACCTGAACGCGTGCAGAGACGGACGGGCGCATGGACCCCCCAAGAAGGAGACGGCTTCACATACCCACCTCCCTACAGTTGCCCCCATCGGCCCACCCTGCACGCATGCCAATTTCGATTACGTGAAGCGCAAAGCGGAAAACATGCAGCGATATCTCAGTTCCAGCACCGTGACAGGTCATCATGGCACCAGGGGCGGACTCCCACAGGCCCAATGGTACGGAAAGCTGCGTTCGATGCGCTGAGATCGATCGCCTGAAGCCGCTTCCACATCGCCTCTCTAGTCCCGTATCTCCCCATGGAGCAGTTTCCGCCCTGCGCCGCTCTCCGGGACGCCGCTGACTCAACGCAATCTAAGCCATTCCCTGTTTCGCGGCAGCGGTCCTCTCTAGACACCGCTACACACCGTCCCAGGTACGTTCTCAAGCGAGTAAGTCTGAAAATGTGGAAAAGTTGCGGATTGCGGATCCGGAGAACCTGCGGCATTCCTGTGGCCATGCGTCTACGGGGCCAAGGTTTCCTCAATGCAGCAGCGTTTTTCTTCGCGGTGTCTTGTCCTGAAGCCAGAGCGAGCTGTGTGGATATGATTTCGAGCACGCGTGTTGCTTCTGCAGCATATGTAAATGTTGGTTCTGTGGCAGCCCTGCGACCGCTCAGGGCGCTAGAGGGAAATAGCTGCTGCAAAAGCAGCAAACAGCGAACCAGGAGGGAACCTCTGATCGGCCGAGATCTGAACGGGGCTAAGTCGCGGGATGCACGATGTCGGACAGCGCGGCTAGGGCCCCTGATGCAATTTGGACTTGGGGCGGGAGGTGAAGACTCGGTTTGCGATGTTCCCGACGGCCTTGAGCAGGCAGTGCAGCAGCTAACCAGGGCGATGACGTCGGCCTTGCTCAGTGGGAAGCGGGGGCTGCTGGTAGACGTCCTGGTGCCCGAGGCGGACCCCATGAGTCGTGGGTTTGAGCCGCAGTCGCTGCTTCGGCTGACGGAGGGAGTCATCACCTCTCTCTCACGGACGTCGTCGGGGCCATTCAAGCTCGTGTTGCAGGACATGGAGCAGATCACCAAAGCACTTGTGTTCTTGCGCGAGAGTAACGTCACTGCTCCGCTGCTTGAAGACGGGCTGCTAGGGGTGGGGAGTCTGGCAGCGGTGGAGGGCCCGAGCGCCTCGTCCGGCGGAGCGGTCGTTGGGCCCGAAGACGCGGTTGTGATTCTCGTGGCACCGTCCAACAAAGGTGCCCGGATGACAGGGCCGGTGCGTGGGGTGCTGATGGCGGCAGAAGCACGCATCACGGTGGTTTTGAACCAGTGTCTGGACGCCACGGGAGATGACGGGCGGCCGGTGGGCATCCTGCCAATCGAGCTTCTCCGCTTCGAGCCCGTGTACTGCGTGCAGCCGCTCGCACTCGCCGCTAGCGCGCCCAAGGGGATGCGGCCTGCGGACGGCGCGGCGCCATCGAGCCGGCGGATCGCCATCACGCGGGCGTTCCCGGGGGAGTGGGGCACCTTCCTCTGGGAGGACGACGACCAGCGATACGACCTCCTCGAGACCTCGCGCAACAGGTATCCCCCACCCGCGCCGCGCCCGCAGCCCGCCAGGACCGCGCCGAGCCCTCACACACGCGCGTGCCGATTCCTACAGCTCAGTGCTTTGCGTCCGCAGGCCTTCGAACGCGCACGTGCTGCAGGTCTGTCAGCGCCTGGTCGGAATGTAGGCGTGCAAAGCGGGGCGCGCTGTCTCGAAGATCGAGTGGTAAGCCAAGGGTGTACAGAGCAAGGCCACGACGTTGCGCCGAAGCAGAATAAGAGCACAGTCTCTAGCCTTCCATGAGCTCTTTTTCCTTCTTCTTGTAGGCAGCGTCAATATGAGCGATGTTCTTGTCGAGCACCGCCTGGAGCTGTTTTTCAAAGACTCGCTTATCGTCCTTCTCGAGCGCCTTGATAGCCTTGTCGTTGAGGGCAGTCTGCCTTACACGGCGCGCTACCGTCTTCGCTTCCTCTGTGATGAGCCCGGCTTGCTTGACAAGCTTCTGCCTCGTTTCCTGCGTCAACTTCGGGATGGGGATCTTGAGCACGGTCCCAGCAATCTGCGGGTTGAGATCGAGACCGGCCGCGCGGATAGCCTTGTCGACGGCGGCGACGAGGTCTGGATCGAACACAGATACCTGCAGGGTCTTGGCGTCTAGCGAGGAAACCTGGGCAAGAGCCCGTCACCGCGTGAGGTCTCGCGCAGTTGCCCTCTGGTAGGGGGCAGTGTCCAAGGCACTGGGCGGCAGCACTGCTGGGTAAGGGGACTTCTGCGGAGCTGATAGAGGACCTGCGCCACGTGCGATAACCCCAACGACGACGCATGAGCCTTCACCTTGACGCGATCCAGCATCCGTGGATCCTGCCACCGAAAACAGATCGCTCCGTCATCGATCACGGATCGGGGAGCGGCTGTCATCGTCAATTCTGCGTGTCAGCCAAGCATAGCAGAGTGCCGACTAATGACGACGAAACTCTCACCGCACGGCCTGTGCGAAGCTTCTCTAGGTCATCCTCCATTTTTGCGATTGCGGTTCTCTTCAACATGGCCTCGAAATCCTGCGAAAGTTATTCGGTTCATGGTGTGATGCGGCACAGCCCCGTGTGGAGGCACGCGCCACAGAAAATGGCACCAAAACGGCACCTTGAGGTGGGCATCAAAGTCGACTTCACCGGAAACTTCGTCCTCGTCCGCCCCCTTCTTGCCCCCCTTGCCTCCCTTGCCTCCCTTCTTGGCAAATCCACGCTCTTCCCGGCGCGTAGTCACCGCCCACGCCTGAGATCCGGGTGCGCAGGTGAACATTACTGCCCGAGCGTCAAGGCAGTAAAGCGATTTCTTGGTCAACCGTATATACTGTGCCGCTCAGTGCGTGCCCGGGGGTACAGTATGCCCGGTACAGTGATCCGCTGTGAAGACAACAGTTGGCTGGCACAGAATCCCTGCGACTATCAGCTGGGACAGACACACTCCAGGAAACCCACGAGGAGTGCAAAGTGCTCGACATTGCAACGCTAGACGCCCACAGTATGCTTCGATGGCGCGCTCACGAGGGCCAAGAGAGGACCTTGCATGAACAGGGTCCAGGGGGTCCCAGCGCTGCAATGCCAGCCCTGGTCGAAAAACACGGCGCTGGTCCTCGAATCACGAGTAGCGGCGCTCGCGCCGACGAAATACATGGATGTTCAGAGGGACTGTTAGTTGTACGTACAGCTCCGACGGAACGAGCATTCAGGGATGCAAGAACGCGGCGCGAAAGCATCGCAGTCGTCGATCTTCGACTAGCGAAACAAGAACACTAAACCTGAAACGCGCCAATTCTGTGTAGGCTGGTACTGTGGCCCCTAACTTAAGGAGAGTTTGGGGAGCCTGGTGAAGGCAAGCGGCCGGGGTGCCATGGCGAGGCGTGCGTGGGTGAAACGTGACAAAGTGGCGGCCCTTCAACTTTGAGAACATGATGGGTTCGCTTGAAGCGTCGGTTGAACGTGGAAATGGAGTCCACAGGGGTGCTGATCCGCGTTCGACCACTGTGCAGCGCGCTGCACAGTGGGTGTCTTGGCAGTTTGGAGAGCGGTTGACGCTCCAGAATGCCGTACCCGCTCGATTTGAGTGGTGCAGAGCATCGTCGACGGTTGTCAAGGATCCTGTTGCTGGGCTCAAGGGGCGTCCAGCGGCTAAAAAGGAAAACTTGGCTCTCTTATCTGCACCGCGCTTGGCCGGCAATTCTAGCAATTCCAAGAAAACACAGAGACGCGCGATTAGCCCACCTCGTCCGCAACATAAGAAACACGGCGAATTGCTTTTGTCCCCGTCTTCAGTAGTCGATGCTGCGGCTAGTCTGCTGAGACAACCGGAGGACCGTCTGCGCCCCAGAACAAGTATGACTCAGCGCGGAGCGATGGTGGTACTTCCCCGGCCACCGTCGTCGTTCGATCCCTTCAATCTGTTGGGAACATAGCTGTAAACCCCTTCTCACTCTTACAGGGGGAGGGCCAAAAGCTGGGGTCGGATTTCGGCGTCAGCGGGGTACGTGTCGCGCGACCCCGTACCTCGGTCCCGACGTCGCGGCGAACACTTGCTGCCAGTGCCACTGCAGAAGCGGGGAAGGATTTCAACAAACACGTCCGAACCAGACCAGGAGCTATGCCTGGCAAGGTCTGCCCCATCACGCCTGGTTCTTGTGCGGGTGTATGCGGATATGAATCTGCACGGCCGCGGCGCTCTAAACGTGCGTCGACCTACACGTTGAAGCGGTCAAGACATCACTCTGAGCGCGCTTCGAGTGGCAGGTGTATCTGCACCAGCTGCCAAGCGAGGAGGAGGAGCGGCAGCGGGCGCGTTGGTATGCTATCAACTGGGTGATGCGGCAGCAGGAGGGGGCCCTCTCGGCCCAGAATGCTCCACGTGTCTAGTGCGATTCTGGTCGCGCTGTGAATTTGCCTATGAAACGTGCATTTGTCGGAGCTGTGAGAAAATGTTGACCGATCCATGAGTAGATTCTGGGGTCAGAAAATTTTACTCTCCCTGCAGCGACGGGCCCTCCCCGACTCGCTCGCCGCAGCTCTCTCTAAAGGGCCACGCTGCGCCTCCACGTATCTACCGGGAGAAGGTTTAGGCCTTGAGGTTCTGCAGTAGCTTCTCGAGCTTGTTGATGTTTTTGACAAAGTAGGGCACAAAAGTTGGCGCAACGCGCGTCTCGGCCACGTGCACAACGCCCTTGTTCACGTAGAAGTCGACATTGGAGGAGCTCTCGACCTTGCCGGCGAGCGGCGCCTGCGTCTGCGAGGAGGTCTGCCAGTCCTTGACGCGCCCAGTGGTCTTGTGCTTGAGGCACATGATGTGGGCGCGGAGCTCCTCCTCAGCCATTCCATCCGCAAATGACGCAAGCTTCGCCGTCGAGATTGACGTGTAAAGGCGCAAGTACGAGCGCAACATCGGCAGGCGGTGCTGCTGCCGGATTTCCTGCAACAGAGTGTTCCACTGCTGGTTCAGCGTCTGCGAGATGGCCTTGGTGTCCGGGTCCTTGTAGTTGGGAACGCAGGGATAGATGGACTTGGGTGCAGCGTTGCGAAAGAACTCCTCATACATGTTCTCTTCGCCTTTGCCGAGGCGCACGAGCTGGTCGGGGTACTTGTCCTGAAGCTTTTGCATGATGATGTCGTCAACAGCTCGCTGAGGGCATAGTGAGACACACATGGCACAGAGCTTGAGCATCTGCTCTGAACGCTTGGTGTGCTGCTCCTGCTGATACGGGCGCGCAAGATGCTGTGTCCGCGAAAGGTACACGATCACCTGCGACAGCAAGCGCGTCGCGTCCGTGTAGCGCCGCATCATCATGTACGAGAAGCCCATCATGTAATAGAGCGTGATGTAGCAGCTAGTCACACGCATGTAGAGCGGAACCTTGTCCGAAATTGCACCTGCAAAGTCGAGCCCGTCGATCGAACGTAGCGCGGTCCGAAAGTCGCCCACAGCAACGTGCAGACGCGCCATACAGACAAGCGAAAAGTAGCCGAGAATGTACTGCACGTTGACGATACCAACCTCAAGCGTGAGCGCCGAGTGCAGCTTTCCTGCTGTGGGATCCGCCCTGTCCTCTGCAAGGATGCGGTTGATCTCTGACCGTGAGATCATTCGCTGCAGCGTCTGCATGACCTGCATTGTGTCCCAGACATGCTTCTCCCCCTCGAGCACCTCAAGCTCCGCGGCAGTACGCTTCTTCAAATCCTTGGTCCGGTAGCGACAAAACTCGTGTGACTGCGTAACGATCCTCACAGTGAGCGCTCGATGCTGTCGGGGCAGAGAGCCGCGCAATCCACGAAAAGCGCTTTTTCGGCCTGTGGACTTAACCTGGTAGACGAACTCATCGATCATGTCCCAGAGCCACTGCGCAGGAAGGTCAATCTCTTGCGTCTCGTCGTCGTCCGAAAAGAGCCAGTCGAAAAGTTTCAGCTGCACAAGCATCGCAGGTTAGCGGGAATTGGGTGGGCTGGCATGCGACCCATCACTGCTCACAAGGCGAACCAGGCACCGCGGCCGGTGCGACGCAATCAGAGCGCGGGGCGGGAAGGTCGCATACGTAGTTGTCCCAGGACTCGATGCGCTGCTCGATAGTAAGTGCATTCCCAAGCTTGAGGTACAGGTGCCGGTGGTAGAGCTCGCGGTACAGCATCAGGAAAACTTCCTGTAGCGACGCACGTCCTCGCACACATCAGCCCATCGCACAGCGGCGTTGACTTGCATACAAACAGCCAGGCACATCCAAGTCGCGTTTTCTCTTCCTCTAGGGGTTTGGTTTTGCGGGACCCACATCATCGTAGGCGTGCGGCGAGATCTGGTCCGGGTGGGGCCACGGGCGGCTCTTGAAATAGCGGTCCGAGATGTTGGAGAACTTGTACTCGTAACAGGCCTGGATGCCGTCGAGTTTTTCCTGCCTCAGAGCAGGGTCCGGCGAGTAGCCCTGCCCGTTGGCGTTCTCCACGTAGATGTTGCGGTAGAGCAGCTCGTAGAACTCCCGCACAAACTCCTCCACCGCCTGCGGGATCGCGGCCTGAACACTGTGCGGCTCCTCCTCCGGCAAGTGGTAGTCCCTGCCAGGGCATGGGCCGCTCTTTTCAGCCCCACGGGAGGCCTGCAAACGATAAGTAGTCCAATGTCCAGGCTCCGGTACAGGTAGCCAAGCTTATGGGCCCGAGCACAGCCACTCCGGATTAAGCCACTGCCTGTCCAGCGGGGAGAATCCCGGCAAACAGATCTACCGTGACGCTCGCACCAATGGGCATATGCGATATGAACAGGCACAAAAATTGCCATCGCAAGGACATATTCAGCACAGGTGCCCGTGAAACCAGCACGCTACGGAACCGAACCCCTCCCAGCATGCGGCACGTCACCACACTTGAGGACACCCCGCGGCCCGATGTGACGCAGAATGGCTAGCGGATGGGCACACACCCACGCTGGTAGTGCTGACGCGAAAGATCCTGCGCTGCTGCGATGTTCGCGAGGTCGAGACCGTCATCGTACTCCTCCATCCTTGCGTCGGCCGATGACAGCTCCAGTGACGCGTGCCGGATGGAAATGGAGAGAAAGCACAGTGGAGCCATTGTTTTTTAACAACTGCAATTACTTTTAGCGAAAGGCGATCTAAAGTTGACAAAAGGGGTTTCGGCGCAGTTTTAGACAGGGCGGCACGGCAACACAAGATTCCACATGCCCTGCATCTCTCCAGCAGCACTGCTCCACCGAGGCGAGCCGACAACTAATACATACTCGTCGGGTGTGGTGGTCAGCGCCAATGCGTGACCCATGCGGGCACGATCGTGAGTGCCAGTGATCCAGCACCCCTCCCATCGCCCAAGCTTGTGCTCGGGATCTGCCTTCTGTCGCATCACAGCGAGAGCGCCACGCCCCCCTGCTCGCCAGAGCATTTCACACAGCGCTGACGCATGGGCGTCGCGAGGCCCTCCCGCCACAAGGCAAGGGGGCACGAATGGTCCGCGATGCAGGAAGAAAAGGGATGGCGCACCGTTCTCGTAAGGGGCCGAAGCAACCAGCTCTGGCCGCCCATCGCCATCGACATCGACGAATAGAACGTGTGTTCCAAAGCGTCCGAGCGGTGCACGTCCCCACGAGAGAGAACCACCGAGCAGCGGAAGAGCGACGCTCCCCTTTATGCTCAAAAGAGACTTGGTCTCGAGGATGTGCACGCCGCCTGGCATCGCCTGCAGGTGCCCAAGTCCGCCAGGGAGCTGGGCGCTCGCATACCATCCTGCTCCGCAATTTCCGACTGCAAGTAGTGAGGACGCGATGCCAGGGTACAGAGCGGCTGGCGCGGCCGCTAGCGAGCAGCCAAAGTGGCCGCGGATCGCCTCGCCCGCGACGAAGCGCCGCACCCCTTGCGCCGAACCCAATCCAACCTACCCTCAGGCGCCTCAGCAGAATCAGAAGAGAGAGAGTCTTGCTGAAAAGGCACGGGGCGGCAGCTCGCGAGTAGCCACGAAACGACGCGGGCAAGGGGCAGGGCGCGCGGGCACGGCGCGCGGGCGGGGCGCGGAACCAGCACGATGCGGCCGACGGCGGGCCCCGCGGGCGCGAGCTTGAAGCCAGGCGCGCCGACGACTAGGGTCGGCGCGGAGCCCTCCGCGGCGGGCGCCGCGGCCACAGACCAGCCGAACCACTCGTAGTCCCAGTCGCCGGCGGCGGTGAGGTACGCCGCTCCCTCGAGCGCCACGCGCCGCCCCGCGCGCGCACTCCACTCTGGGCCGGCGGCCAGCACGCTGACTGCGCCGCGCTGGATGCCCCCCTGCGACGCGAGGTGCGACTGCACCACCAGGTCCACCCTGCCGCTCGCCGCGGCCGCCCATCAGCAGTCCGTGGCTGAAATCATTATCAAGGCCTCCCGCCATCGACGCTCCGCTCATGGGCAGAAGTGCTAAGGACGCCGCAGTGGGGACGCCGCAGCTGCCCGCACACGCCCCGCGCCGCGCCGCGGGCATGGGGCGAACCGGGAGGCGTTGGCGAGGCGGAGTGCTGTGAGCCCGGCGCCCTGCGTGCAGTGAGTGGGCGCGGCGGCAGTGAGGGGGCGCAGAGAGCATGGGCAGGCGGGCAGGTAGCGGCGCGGGAGCCCGGGCGAGGCAGGGCAGGAGCACCGTGGCGGAGTGCAAGGCGGGCTGGCTCGCCACGATGGTGAGGTCGGGGCGGGGGGACAGCCCGCGTGGCCCGCCGAAGAAGACAAGGACCGCCCCGGCCCCCACGTACCCGGGCTCTCCGGGCACGCCGCCCCGCGTCTCGTTGCTGCGCCCTCTGCCCAAGCCTGCGCCGCCTCGCGCTGCCTCAGCTGCTGCGCCGTGCGTCGGTAGTAAGGGTGCACGGGCAGTAATGATGGCAGCAAGGGCGCGCGGCGTGTGGCGCGGAAGGCCAACAAGGGGGCGGCGGAGGGGCCCGGGCGGGGGCGGCGCCTCCCGAGGGCGCGCCGGCGGCGAGGTCGTCGAAGCCGTCCAGGTTTAGGTCCAGCGCCGCGAGCGCCCACCCGAGCCCCGCCCGCAGCCCCGCCGGCCCGCACTCGCCCTCCGGCAGCGCCGCCCCGCCGTACGAGACCGTGACCCGCCCACCCTGCAGCTGCGCCCCCCGCCCCGCGCCCGGCGCGCCCGCCGCCACGTCCGCCTGCCCGTCCCCGTTGAAGTCCGCCACCGCCAGCGCCGCGCCAGCGTAGTCGAGCGCCTCGCGCCCCGCCCCGCCCCGCCCCGCCCCGCTGCTGCCGCCCGCCCTGTCGTTTCTGCGGGGCGCATCCGCCACCCTCAGGCTCGGCGGGGCGGCAGACGCCCCCCCCCTCTCCGGGGCACGTCCGCGCCTGGCCTGGGCGCCGAGAGACGGGCCCGTGGCACCCCGAGGCGGGCCCGCCGCGAGGCGCGCGCGCTCGGCCGGGGAGAGCCGCAAGGCGCGCGCGAGCACCCGCGCCCGCGCCCGCAAGCCGCGCAGCGTCGAGTTGTTGCTTGCGAGCTGCGCCGCCGCCGCCACGAACCGGTCGTACCCGAAGCAAGTGCCTCCCGCTGGGCGTGCGCTGACCGTCAATGGCTCCAGCGGCGACGCCGGATGCCACCACGCGCCCGCGCCGCCCTGGCCCCGGCCGCCGAGGTCCTCCCCAGCGCGCCGCGCGCTCGCCTCCCCCTCGGCGCGCCGCGCGCTCGCCGGGAAGGAGGCCCTGGGGAGCGGGCCCTTTGAGCCATTCGGCGATACGCCGGTGTCGATCCAGGAGGCGAGGCGGCGCCACATCCAAGAGCTCCTGCCGCGCCCGCGCCGCACTGCGCGTCACGGGTAGCGCGCGCGCGCCTCCGGGAGTCGGGCGAGGGCGAAGGGGGGGAAGGGACCACGCTGCCATATCGTCCACGCCCCCGACAGAGTATGGGAGCAGAATGTCAGCGAGCAGCTCGGCATTGCCGACACAGGGACCCTGCCCTGGCGCGCGCGCCGCAAGGATCTCGTACAGCGCAGCGCCGAACGTGCGCGTTAGGGAGTAAAGCGTGCGGAAAAACACAGAGCACTCCTCGATCGCACGCCGTTGAACGTGCACGCCCGCAAGGCGGAAAATCGATACCAGATGAGCAGCAGGTACCTCCCACTCCCCTGCCCGCTCCCACTCGAGGTCCACCTGCGCTGCTGCGTGGAACTCCCCGCCAATGTCCGCAGCATCGTGCGCTTTGTGGCAGTTGTGGAGGTTTCCCCAGCACCCAAAGTCCTGGGCGCCGAGGACTTCGATGAGACCCGCACCAAAGGGCACTGGGTCCAAGCCGTGCCATAAAATATCTGCGACATAGTGAGAAACGATCCCAAACAGGAACGCAACCAGTTTCTCGGTGTCGCTGCTCCAAGGCCGTGGCAGCATGCGAACATACTCCACCGCCGCGGCTTGAAACGGCACCCAATGCGCAAACTCGCCTGCCGATCCGTTTCCGCCGCAGACGAATAGAAAGTCAGGGAACGCCGCGCCGGCAGAAAGGCTGCCCGGGTACCGGGAAATGATGTCGGGGTAGCGTGAGGGAGCGCTCGTGCCGTTCTCGAAGTAGTGCGTCGCCGCGCGATGCGCCACGAGGTTGTGTACCGTGACTCCGCAGGGCAATGTGGGTGTGGCAGAGAGCGTCACGATCAAGACCACCCTCAGGCCAACACGCGCTCCCTTGGGGCCTGGTCGCATTTCGCTGATAATGGTTTCAAGTTCCGAGTACAAACCCCTTGGAGCCGTTATTGTGCGTGCGAGTAGGTTCGGCAGGGAGCGGAGGGGGGGGGTGATGGGGGCTTCTCTAGGCCGCGAAGAGGTTGAGACAGTGTGCATCGACTCCCTCCGCCAGATTGTTGATAGCAAACTGGAGCGCAAGTACCGGCAGGGTATGGCAGGGGTTCTCGCGGCGCTCACGCCCTCCTTCAGCATTTTGGTCGAGTCGCAGAGGATCGCGCAGGAGATCGGCGCCAGCGCCAGCACAACGTTGAGTGACATCCGCGAGGGAAAAGTGGCCAAAGACGCGGCAAGAGAAACTGCACTGTCTGGTTGCCGTGCACTGGTCGCTCTCCCCACCTCCGTTTGGTGTGCCATGACGGCACAAAGCTTGGGCCGGTGGAGACTTGCCAGCGGCGCAGGAAAGTAATGACGAGGTCCTCGCTCCTAGCGATGCCAACCTTTTATGTATCCGTGGTGCTGACTTTGTGTGCATCCGCACTCGGCAGGCGGATGGTGTGATTCTGACGGTTGAGGCGCTGGGGCGCGACTTCCCAACGGTGCTCGACCACCGGTCGCTGAAGGCGGCCGTGCGTGCAATCCGCGAGGCGGCAGATGTGGTCCAAGGCGCGGCTGCAAGCTTGTCGGACGGGAAGCTGCGAGTGCCTGGGGAGCGTTTCGGGGTGCTGGTGGCGCAACTCCGCAGGAGCGGGGCTGCGCTTCCCGCTGCGATAGAAGAGCTAGAGGCCAAGGTCAAGGACACCCGCGCTTTCACGCAGCAAGTGGAGGAGGCGCGTGGGCGGCTCCTGGGCCCGCTCCCCACGGCGCTGGAAGTTCTCGCGGGGCTCTCTCAGGCGCTGCTCGCCAGGCGCGACCACAGCGCCGCGCTGCAGCGGCATGAGGCAGCCCGCGCCCGCGCGGATGCGGCGTGTGCAAAGTCTGTTGTGCAACACGGGCGGCGCCTGCAGCGGGAGTGCGGCGCACTGGCGGAGCGGATGGACGGGATGCTGGCGCCCTTCATCCGAATCAGTCAGAACATCAAGGGTAAGGACAAAATCGGGGGGTCGACACTCACTGAAGATGAAATGGCGTGTATCCGCAAGCACACGACAGTGCTGCTCAAGCCAGACCTGTACGACCAGCTTGCCGACGGAGGCGGAGACTTCCTGGAAGACTTTCTCGAGGCGCTTTTCCTGCTCGGCATTGCGGGCGGCGTCGGCGCCGACCAGACCGCCGCGCGCTCCTCGGGCCTGTCGCGGCGCTCGCAGGCGCTGCTCGCCGACGCGCTGCAGTCGTTCGACGCAGACCAGCTGCGGGCGAGCCACACTGAGTGGCGAGCGCTCCGCGTGGCGGCGCTGGCCGCAGAGGAGGACCCGGCGTTCCGGGCGGGCGAGGCGGAGGCCGAGGCGGCCGTGGTGCACTGGGAGGAGGCGGCTCGGGAGCTTGACCGCGCGTCGCGCGAGTGGCACAAGCACGCGCCCGCGTACCGCGAGGCGGTCGCCGCGCTCGCGCAGCACCGCGCGGCTGTCGAGCGCTCCTGGCTCCGCGAGTTCGGCGCGCCCCTCTGCCTCGTCTGTCTCTCGGAGGAGCCGCCCTCCCCGGGTGCCGCATGAGCAAGGTGACCGCACCACCGCTTCCTCTCATGCCACCGATGGGCAGAGCGCAGGGCTGTCAAGTGAGGCGGATATTGCGCATGTCATGTGTTTTCCAATGAATAAACACGAGTCTCACCGGATGTTGCACTCGCGAACGAATTCGTGCTTCACAGAGCTCGTAGCAGCTTCTCTGGCAGACTAACTGCATGACATCCTTGAGCCATGATTCGGCAAAATCCGGTTAATCGCCTCGAATCATCTGGCTCTGGCCCAAATACGACTGGCAACAAATGCATTACTTGTAGGTTGAGCAAGTTTTTGCTGACGATTTAGTAAACCAAATTTTCTACCCCTTTATCTGAAAACGGGGCTGTCTTCCAAGCTCAAGTAAGTGAAAACTTCAAAGAGGTTGCCTAGTTTTTTGCTCTCGCAAAACATCCTCCCTCCCTCTCGCTCACGCCCTCCTCGCATTTTTCTTTCTTGCCCGCCTCCCTAGCAGTGTTACGCCCATTTTCCCAGCTCGTTAATGTTGGAGAAATTTCTGTGTCAGTTCGCTGTCGAATCACCCAGAAACAGAAACTGAACCCAAACCTGAAGGCTTGCATACGGATTTATTCAAGAGGATTGCCCCAAGCCGTCGCCAAACTGCAAGACCCCAGCATCGCGCCCCCCCCTTCACCGCACGGCTGAAGGCCCATCTCGTTCCCGGCCCTTGCCTGCCTCCTGGCGTTTGCCTCCACACCGGGCCGCTGCGCCTGCGCGACACCTTGGCGAGACACCTGAATATCACTCGCCCGCCATGTCCGCGACTGTCAACCGCTCGCGCGGCGCCGCCGCCCCGTGGCCCCTACCGCCGTCCCCTCCCGCGGCGGCCTCCCCCTTGTGCGCCTCCTTGGCCTCGTGGCGCTCTCGCTTCCGCTTCAGGCGCGCCAACAGCGGGTCCTCCTCGTCGCTGTACTCCCGGATCTGCCCGCCGTTGGAGCCATTGTCGCCCCGCGTCAGCGCTGCGCGCGCGCGCGTCGCTGGCCCGAGGCTGGACACGGGAGCCCCGAGGCAGGGGCGGCGCGGGGGGCGCGGGCGGTGGAACCATTTCCATCTCGCGCACGCCGGACGAGAGCTCCGACTCCTGCGCAGGCGCCGGCGCCCCCCGCTCGTGCGATCCCCGCTCGCCGGCGCCGGCGCCGGCCTCCTCGCGGTCGACGCGAGTTGGTGAGCCATTGCCGTTGGAGCCATTGTCGCTGGCGGAGGCCTCCTCCGACGACGGCTCCGCCACCTGCGGCTCCCACCCGGGCTCCGGATCCGACATGTCGCGCACGTCCTCGCCCGGCCCGCCGCGGGTGCCACGGCCGTCGTCGAGCGGCGCGCCATCCGAGTCCTGCAGCTCCGGGAAGGCCTGCGGGTAGCGCTCGTGGATCCCCATGTGCTCCCGGAAGGATTTGTAGTTGAAAGGCGCCCACCTGCGCCCCACCCCGCCCGCGCCCGCCGCGCTCACCCCCCGCGTCGAGCCGGCGCCGGGCGCAGGCGGCGGGCAGGGCAGCGGGCGCACCCCGAGATGGCGGCCTCAGAGAAGCCGTCGCACTGCGGCCCCCCGTGCATGTGCTCGAGCGGGTCGAGCCCGGGGCGCCACGTCCCCGTCGGCTGCTCGTAGCTGCCTCCCGACCCGCGCGCCTTCCTCTCACCGCCCTGCCGCGCGGGGCGCGGGGCGCGGGGCGCGGGGCGCGGGGCGCGGGGCGCGGAGCGTGGGGCGCGGGACAAGGGGGCGCACGGGAGCGCGGTGCATGGGATGGGGAGCCAGCGCTTGTGCTCGCGCTCCCTCTCGCGCCTGCAGCAGCGCCAGCGCGCGCATCAGCTCGCGCGCTGCTGGGGCGCAGCGGCAAGTGGCACGCTCGCCCCGGCACCTCGGCACGCGGGGGCCTTACACACCTCTCCGGATCCTCCTCTTCGAAGACACCCTGAGCCTCCTCCTTCATCTTCTTGTGCTCCGCCCATGTCCGCGCGCGCTTCTCCCTCTCCTCCCGCTTCTCCCGCAGAACTCTGCACGGCGGCGACACTCGTTGGCAACACGCGAGGCGCGCAGAGGCTGCGCACGCAGGCGCGGGCCCAAAAACGGATGCACGGCGGGGAGACGCGATCGATCGCCGGCGCTAGGGGCTGGCTAGCCACCGCTCATACATGGACTCGGTCCCCTCCTTTTCCGACTTGATCCCTGCCGTCGGTTGTCGTGTGAGGCGTGTCGCTCTACCCGTGAGAGCACCGCCCAGAAGCAAAGAGCAGAACGCGCAGTAGTGCATGCTAGTGGCCTTCCCCGACGAGCAGAGCCGGAGCGGTTCACACCAAAGTCGGCCATGATCTCATCGTATGTGCGGTTGCGCCCCGGGACAACACGGAATGATTCATCCTGCTCGTCGTCAGTCCTATCCGTCTCCAGCATCTGCACAGCCAGCGTCCCACGGTTTAGTAGGCTGCGTAGGGTGCCTTCCAATATTTGCGCTTGTGCATTCTTTCTGCCAAAGGGTCAGGGTGTTGGGGCCGACCGGGTCGCTCCCAGAAATTGCGCTGTCCTCTGAAGAGTCTCCGTAATGTGCCCCACCGCCCCGCGGCCTGCACTCACTGGTACTTCAGGACAGAAATGCAGTTGCCCCTCTCCACTTGGGAACACCGCCGTGGAGGGATTCCATCAAAGGCGTTGCAGGGGATACAAATCTTCACCTGTCCAACACCACGGCCGCATGAGATCCGCCCCTCATGTAATTTACGTTGACCGTCAGCATCCGGCAGGATTCCGCGCTCCCAAGCAGCCGAAGGGAGCGTGAGTTTGGCCCCGGGGTTTCTGTACCTGGAAGTGGACAGGAGCGGTCGGTTGCGCGGAAGCCAGAAGCATCAGCACCGGAAAGTCCAGGGGGCGTGTGGATTCGCGAATGGCACCGCTCACAGTGAGACCGCACGCTGCCATGTAGGAGGCTGCCTTACCTGCTGGTGCTGTCCGCACAGCCAAGATGATGACTACGACAACACATGTGGCTCGGAAACCGCACGCGAGCATCGATGCAGCCAAGCGGGTGCTGGCTGGGTCGGTCCTGAGGAAAATTTTGACAGACAGGTTATTGCCTCAGCAAGGACAAGACAAGGACTCTCCTCCGGGCGAGAATCTGCCACTGTGGCAAGGCGTCGTGAGGGCCAGCTCTAGACAGACATGGGCGCTGTGTAATACCCGTATCGATGAGACATGGCGCGCCTGAAACCACCGAATCTCTTCGGCATCGTTCAGCCGGTAGCTGCACATCCCTGCTTCCTTTGTTGCGGATCCGCTGCTGGCGGACTCGTTTTCGTGACTGAGGCAGCGCAACAGCCTGCGGTCGTCCAAGTGACATCTGAGACTGCCTCCAGCCTTGATGCCCTGGCAGTACCAGAAAGCTGGCCTTTCCGTGCCTCCACGGTAACTGCAGTCCCCCTACGCTGGCAGGGGATATACCGATCCAATTCCCCGCTCGACGAGAACCTACCGTTTCTCGCACGCTTGAATCTCCGCACAGTCCTCTTCCTCTCACCTGAGGTCTGTACCAGCCCTGCTACGCGGATGCACCAGTGTCATAGTGCATTGCTCCCTGGCTTGCAGCGGTCGCCGGGACCCGACATGAGTTGCCCTCGCTGCGGCAGGTTCTGCTCCGCAGCGTGGTCGACTTCTTCGAGGAGCAGAACATCAAGTGCCCCCCCTCCTGGCCAACACCCCCTCATCTACGTTATCTCGGCGCATTGCCCCGAGCTTGCGCTGCGCACAGTCGCTTCGCGGGCCCCGGCACCGACCTGTGCGCCTGGCGGCAGGCTGCACAACCTGGGGCTGCAGGCGTGGCGGCCGGAGCCGAACTGGACGCCGATCTGCGACGAGTTCGTCAAGGAGGCGCTGGAAATGATACTCGACCGGCGCGCGCACCCGCTCCTCGTCTGCTGCTCCTCGGGCATCCTGCAGACGTGTCCGCTGGTCGGGTGCCTGCGGCGCATCCAGCACTGGAGCCTCACGTCGATCCTGGACGAGTTCCGCGCGTTCGCGGGGAGCAAGGGGCGGCTGGCGCACGAGCAATTCATCGAATTCTTCGACATCGACCTGGTGACGCTCCCGGAGCAGGAGCACCTCCCCACCTGGTTCGTCGACCGCAACCTCGAGGACCCCGGAGAGGCGCGCACCGAGGCCGCCCGCCTCGCCGCCCTCCTCCACGCCCTCCTCGCCAAAGTGCCGCCCCCTTCCCCGCTCGCCCCCTCTCCTGCACGGTGCCCGCGCGGCGGCTTTCTGCGCGCGCGTGTGTTGGCGCCGCGCTCAGCCCGGCGCGGGGGGGGCAGCCGGAGGAGGATCGGACTGCGGAGGAGACGGCGGCGGTGCGCGCGACGCGCTTCCAGCTGCGGTGCCTCGAGGGGCAGCACTCCACGCTGCTGTGCTCGCCCGAGGTGGTGATAACCAAACAGAGCCTCGTCGATGACGAAGACGACGACTGACGCAAGGCCCGCGCACCGACACCCCCGCCGTCCGCGGCACTGCCGCACGCGCCGCGTTGCCGGAACCAACAATATTTTGCATTTACGTTTTTTGGCAATTCTGCGCGCGTGCCCGATGTACGCGCGCATGTCGCCGCCCCGTCGCGCGCGGCGCGCGTGCTAGAGGATTGTGCAGGCGCGCGAGGGGCGCTCGGGCGGCTGGACCCTGACCGACGGCTTGGGCACCGCGGGCGCCGTCGCCCCGAACTTGCACAGATACCTACCGCGCCGCGCCGTCAGCGCCCGCACGCGCCGCGCCACGCCGCGCCGCGCTCGTGGCAGCGGGCGGGGCGCGCACAGCTGCCCCCCCTCGTCGCCGGCGGCCACGAGGTACGGGGCGTCCCGCGCGGAGGTGGCCACCACATGCGCCGGCCCCTTGGTTCGCATCGAACCGACCTGCGCCCGAAGCCGCCCTCAGCAGCGCAGCGGGCACGCGCGCGGGCGGGGCGGCGGGCGGGCGGCGCACCACGTTGTAGCCGCGGGCGTCGACGTAGGCGAGGAGGCCGCCGTCCTCGCGGCGGAGGCCCTCCGCGACCGCCACCAGCAGCGCGTCGTCGCCCGTGACAGCCACCGAGTACACGGGGCCTGCGCGCAGGTCCACCACCGCCAGACACGTGTTGTGGATCAACCCCTCGCACGTCGCCCCGAACCCGCTGTCGTAGGCGCGGAACGGCATCGTCCTGCCGAGCCCCCCCCGCCAGCGCGCGTCACCGAGCGGCTGGGCGGGCGCGGCGCGGCGCGCGGGCAGGCGAGGCTACCCCGGCGGGTAGCCAGCGTCCGCCTCGGTGTTGTCGTGGTGCTCCATCAGAACCTGCGCCAAGGAAGCCGCGCCGCGCGCTCAAAAGCGGTGGCGGGGGAGGGACGGCAGGGGACGGGGCGGGGGCGGGCCTTGAGCGAGGCCTCGTCGCCAAACTCGGCCTGCCAGGCGCGCACGGCGCCGTCGCGCGAGCACGACAGGACGCGGTCGCCCGCGGCGGTGAAGGCGACGCCCAGCACGTGCTGCGCGTGCCCGCGCAGCGTGGCCACGAGGCGCCACTCCTGCGGCGCGGCGCTGGGCGCCGCGTCGAGCAGATCCCCGTCCTCCTCCTCCAGCGCCGCCTGCCCGCCCCGCGTGAGGGGCGCAGGGCGCAGGGCGGGCGTGGGGGCGTGGAGGGGGGGGCAGGCAGGGAGCTGCCTCGATCTGGTGGAGGTCCTCGTCCCCCAAAAGGGAGTCGTCGTCGGAGGAGGAGAACTGGTCGGGGTCCTCTCCCGCGTCGTACCGCTCCTGCCGCCGCGCCAGCTTCTCCTTCCGCGCCCGAGCCTTGCGCTTCCCCCGCGCCGCCTTCTCGTCCGCGTCCATCTCCTCCTCGCGCTGCACCATCCTGCAGAGCACCCACCCGCCGCTCCGCTCAGCACCCGCGCACACACGGAGCGAGCGCGCCTGGTGGGGCGACGGGGCGGGGCGCGGACAGCTGGGCGGTGAGGCGCTTGCGCTTGATCTCGCCTGCGAGAGGGACGCGGCGTGTCCGATTAGTACGGGGTGAGGGACGCGGCGTGTCCGATTAGTACGGGGCGAGGGACGCGGCGTGTCCACTTAGAACGAGGAGG